>RHMF01001084.1_pt1 | contig 12306 bp, 15 predicted proteins | sample 5365151 | NCBI WGS metagenome assembly RHMF01 (sample SAMN10266501, study PRJNA497801) | feces metagenome | isolation source: feces | host: Bos taurus | place: China: Prairie of Fairy Mountain | collected 2017-08-14 | reverse complement strand
ATGTGTAGATCTGCAGGTCTAAGTCTTGGATTTTCGTTCATAATCCTTTGCTTGGTCTTGATTACCTGGACAAATGTCGGAAGCTCTAACTTCTCTATCTGATTAAGGACCAGATAGAAAGGCATTGACATAGCATCCAGGTTAATCTGCTTGCATACTGACAGATATAGCAGCTCATTCGAGCTTCTGCACTTTTCGTTAAGTTCTAGTGACGCTTTGACATATTCTTCTAAATCTTTCATATTGACACCCTCGTATTTTGATTTTTTGACGGTTTAATATGAATCCCCTCTATAATTTGTAAAATACCTCTAAAAACCCAAATTATTGCAATTTAAAGCTATATCGATTTTTCATTTGTTTGTTGACGTTCCCATTGTGCGACCTGCACCCAGGTATATGTGCCTTCCGTTGTTGATACGTTGAAGCTTAAGTTTCGCTTCACGATTGCTAGTCTCTTCTCGTATATGGTGCCGTCAGCTGTATATATTGCCTTAACCACCGGAATTGATGAGCCATCCGGATATTTAGCTCTGACATTTCTGATGTCAGATACCTTAATAGCCTCATGCATCATGCTCTTCCAGCTGTCTTCATTGAGTGCATAGTTGTAATACGACCTTATCCCTTTAGGCATGATTCCCCCTCATTTTCTTATTTTTTTCTTAAGAATATTGCCTTATTTAGTTTTTTCTGTTATTTTTACTTGCAGAAAAAGTGGTCTTGATATTGGTACACAGGTATTCCATATTGACCATAATTGCCGGCAGTAAAGAATAGGATGTCATGGTCGGTTCTCTCAAGCAATTCGTCGTATACGGCTGCATATGATTCATCGGATATATTCGAGATTGCAGTCTCGAATCCACCGTCACTTATGCAGGTAAACTGGTTCGGTTGATAGATTACTTTTTCGATTTCGCCCGGAAAATAATCTGAATCGATTCTATTTAAGATGACATCAACAACCAATCTTTTCCCCATTAACCCTTGATTCCCAGCCTCAGCTTCTGCTATGGCAGCCATAAGGTTTATCTCTTCTTTAGTAGCTCCAAGACTGTAATTACTTTCCTGAGCTTCTATCTTCGACATAGTCCTTAGCTCCATCTCATCTTCATAGCTGGCCTTAGCTGTTGATGTCCAAAGAATAAACATCCCCAAACTCAATATTAACTTTTTCCCCTTCATTCAAACTCCTCTCACATCTTTTTTGATTTTTTCGAACATTTCTTCCAGAGTTATTCCAGTAAGCTCTGTAAGTCTTAAGAGCTCCGCTCCTGTAAATAACTTTGGATGTTCCATTCTTTTTTGAAGCGTTGGATATGTTATCCCCATACGCTCCGCAAGTTCTTCACCTGTATCGATATGCTTAAGACTTGCTCGATATAGGTAGAACTTTGTTTTTTCATTCATTTTCATATTATTTCCTTGTTAGCTTTTAGCTAGTTTATCAGGTATATAAATATCGTCAAATGTGCAGTTATATATCTCGCAGATTTTTAGCAGAGTTGGAACATCTGGAAAACTTCTCTCATATTCCCAATTCTGAATTGTCTTTTGAGCAACTCCTATCTGCTTAGCTGCAGCCTTTTGAGTTAAATTTGCATTCGCTCTAAGAGCTTTAAGTGATACTTTCATAAATCTGAATACCTCCTTAGATTTATAAAAAATAATACTAGCTTTTAGCTAACATGTCAAGCTAAAAGCTACTTCTATTACTCTTTTTAAGTTGATATTTGCGTATTGATATGGTATTTTTTAAAAGGAAAGGAGGCTTATAAATGGATGAAAAAATGAAAGATATATTTTCTAAAAATTTAAAATATTATCTTTCCATGAATGACAAAACTCAGGCTGATCTTTGTAGATATCTCAAAGTATCATCCGCAACTGTTTCGGACTGGTGTAACAGCGTAAAGATGCCAAGAACTGACAAAATCCAGTCAATCTGTAACTGGTTGTCTATTGATTTAAGCGATCTGTTAACAGATAAAAGAAATACAGGCACTCATATCGTCTTAAATCACGAAGAAACTGAAATTATTAAAAATTATAGGCTTGCCTCAGAGGATACTAAAAATGCTATATGCTCAATACTACACGTTGAAAGAGATAAGAAAAAATTTTTAAACGCATAAAATGAAAGGAGAATTCTTATGAGTAAGAAAAAGAAAATATTTGTCATAGCATTTATAGCGATCATTGCTCTAGCTGCTATTTCTTCTAATGGTGAGACTGACTCGGTCAGTTCTACTCCTGAATCAGTAGCTGATGCTTCTCAAACAGAGGAAACAACAGAAGCTAATGAACTTGAAACTATCGTAAAAAATAATATCAAAGGTTCCTATGAAGATTTTTCGATACTCCAAAATGATAATTATCTACTTGTTGAATACACAGTCCCAGATACTTATACAGCAGACTCACTTGTTTACAATTCTTTGACTTCTTACGTGAATATCTGTAAGGAAGCTTATGCTTATTATGATGCAATAAATGATATCCAAATAATGATTAAGACTAATTTTATGGACGCGAAAGGCAATGTGACTACAGACAAGGCTATCCAGTTTAAGATGAATAAAGAAAACTTCGAGACATATAACTGGGATAATCTGGAATATATCTCTGTATATGATCAATTTTCAAGCGACTGCGAGACATTTTATATTGATTCAGCTATAGATTTCAGCACTGACAAATTCTACTATGTAGGATAAAGTGAGGTATACATATGTTTGCTACTCCAAGGAAGCTTCCTTCCGGAAGCTGGAGGATTCAAATTTATGTTGGGGAAAAAGATGGAAAAAAGATTAGAAAGAGCTTCACAGCAAAAACTCAAAAAGCCTGTATGAAGCTTGCAGTGGATTACTGGAATAATAATAAGGTCAGCCTCGACAAAGAAATGACCGTTTATGATACTATCCAGGAATATCTTAAAATTAAAGAAGGCTCTCTTTCACCGTCAACTTATAAAGGTTATGCCAAAGATGCAAGGCTTTACTTTAGTATGATTGATAACATTTATATATCACGGCTTGACGATAAAGATGTCCAATACTGGATATCTACTCTCCTGCGTGACCACTCTGTTAAGACTGTAAAAAATGCTTATGGTCTTCTCCGATCTGCAACTAAGCTTATATTCAAAAAAACTTATGATGTGTCATTTCCTGTTAAGGATGAACTTATCAGATATATTCCGACGGACGATGATATCAGACTACTTCTTGATAATGCATCAGATGAAATGAAGATATGTATTCTCTTATCAGCTCTTGGAACCTTAAGACGTGGTGAAGTAGCAGCTGTTAAGTATAAAGATGTGAACAGACAGAATTATTCAATTTATGTCCATGCTGACAGAGTTAAGGATAAAGATAATAGATGGATTTATAAACCGCCAAAGACCAAAGACTCTATAAGAACAGTATTCTTTCCAAAGTTCGTTATAGATATGATACCGGACGGAGCTCCTGATGATTTTGTATATTCAAAAACACCGGATAACATCACAAAGAATTTTGTAAGATTAAGAGATAGTCTTGGTCTTAAATGCAGATTCCATGATCTTAGGATATATTCAGCATCTATTCGCGCATACATTGGAGTTCCGCTTAAAGAGGTTCAGGCGGTAGGTGGATGGTCTTCCAGAAAGACACTAGAAGAAATATATGATCAGCTGCTAAGAGGACGAGACAGTAAGTACAATCAGATAACAATTCAATACTTTGATAATATTCTTAAATAATCGTGTGCACTTTCGTGTGCACTAAGACCAAAAAATTGCTTAATATCATCTAAAAAATTCTTTTAATGATATTAAGCAATTTTAATATAACATCCTTTATTCATATAGCCTTGAGCCATTTTTACCTGCTTTTAGGATTTTTCTAAAAAGTGGATTAGAGGGGAGTCGAACCCCTATGAAAACACCTTGAAAGCCACTAAATTAAAGGTTTTTAAAATTTCGTGTGCAATTTTCGTGTGTACTATTTTATTTTTTTCTGCGCAGCCAAGTTGAAGTATAGAGCACATTTTTTCTTTGTGGTAATGAAATAAATATAGCCTAGCCATAAGCTATTTATTTGTCGTAGCTGCGCAGGTTTCTTAATCTGCAGATTACTCTGGAAAGACCATGGACTTATATTACATCCTCGCGCGCCGGATCATAATATCAAATCATCTGATCTGCAGACTAATATTCTTTTAGTTTATTTCTAGTCTTCTTGCCGACAATTCCGTCCCATTCTTTCTTATCTTCGAAGACTTTCTCCTGGAATGTCAGGACCGCTGATTCTGTAAGTGATCCATATATTCCATCAATCTTAAGTGCTGCTCCTGATCTATTAAGCTTGCACTGGATCCACTTAACAGCTTCTCCTGTAGATCCTTTTCTTTTCGTAAGTATCGGCGCAGGATAAGGGCAATAATCTGCTGCGATTTCGCAGCGCTCAGAAAAATCAACATATCCGTTAATTCCGACAAGCTGACCTCTATCTGTGTATTGCCAGAAAGAATAAGAGCCTTTATATGTACACTTAGAGTTCCATTCGGCAACCCATATAGTATAAGGCAGCTCTCCCATATCAAGATTGTTATATAGCCAGGACTTAGATGCATAGATTCCTGCAGGAATTCCATTATCTTGGAGCTTATCACAGATTATCTTGAGATACTTAGTTCTTTCTGCAACAGATAAAGAGTCTGCTCTTCCGGATTTCTTCTTGACTTCTGCCACCTCAGAATCAAGGAATACCGGATATGCTAACGGATAAGTCCTGTTTTTAAGTTCGCCGATAATAAAGTCAGCTTCTTCTTCTGCTTCTTTAACAGATATTGAGCAAGGAAAGAAATAAAAGCTATGGGGGATATTAAGGTCCTCGCAGGCTTTTTTATATTCCTTATATTTCTTGTCATATGCGAGCGTTCCGGCAGAGTAACCTCTATAACCCATACGGATTATAACGCCGTCAACATTCTGTGCAACATGCGCCCAGTTGGATACTGAGTTATGATGAGATAAATCTATGATCATATATTAGTCCTCCACTTCCGGCAGTCCAGCAACCGATGTGAGCAGCGATATAATGGCAGCAACACCGGATACTGATAAGACATTTATCCAGTTAACATCAATAAACGCCTGACCGACAGTCAGCATTGATATAGCTGTCTGCGCAAATGTCTTTACAGCTCTTATAAGAGCGCTCTTGATCCATTTATTTGTGTTATTTCTGATTTGACTCATTCCATACCTCCTTGTCGGTCCTTCGCCTTGCTGGATGGTTAGGCTTTCCAGGAAGCTCCGCGAATCTCTTATATGCTTCTTTAATTACGCCGTTTCCACCAAGACTTATATATGATTTATACATCATCTCGAAGTTTTCCCTGTCTGCAAGATTAGCAAATCCCTTCTCGCAGGACTTATAATAAAGATCTAATAGGCTATCCCTTAAGAGGCACAAGATAGCGTCTTTAATCGATTCATCTTTTTGGGTTTTTTGTGATCTAACAACAATAAATTTATTCAGGAGAAAATTAATTATAAATGCTGATAAGGCTTGAACGCCGATAATCGATAAGAACTGATATGTAGTCATATCTTGTGCCTCCTAAAGACAAATAGCGCCATCTAGGCGCTATTTGCAGAAAAAAGAAATCGTTTGGGTTTATAAGGTATAAAACAAAGAATAATGTATCTTGGGGGACATTAAACTTAAGTCTATTATAGTTTAAACAAATTATTTTGATTATTTTGTTTTTCATAAGTAAAAAAGACCTGCGTACAGGTCTTTTTTACTTATGAATGGATGTCTTTGGTACTTCGCAAGCATTTATGAAGGTAATATCATTATACCATTAATTGATATTTAGAACATCTTTAAACAGATGTTTCTTCTGTACTTTCTTCTGCAGTCTCTTCTGCCTTCCAGTACTCAGATTTTAAGATACCACCAACTGAATTGATTACCAGGCAAAGTATAGAATCAATCGTTGATGCTCCAACAGCTCCACCGAGCTGCGAATGGAAAGATGCAACAGCTTCGTCAATTGTTTGATATACATATATGGACTTTTTATCAGCTTCACCGTTATTGTATCTCTTGACTAAGATTACATAATATTCCATGATTTTCTCCTTTCTGAAATAATTTTTTATAAAATAATGTTTTATTGATATTTTAATTCGTTCAAGTCAGTTAAATAGTAATTTAACTGACTTATCTGCTATATCCAGTACAACATCTATATCCTTAGGAGGTGGATTCACAGGCGGCAGTGGCTATTATATAAAATATGGGCATATTGTATTCGTTGAATTTTCTTGCTATTACAATGGAACGCTTGCTGGGAGTACAATATATAAACCATTTACAGGTTTGCCAGTTCCTAGCAAAGCATTTACTTATGTCATGCCTGCTCTTTCTGTCAATGAACCATCAGTAAGAGTATCTGTGAATGCTAGCGGACAATTAACTCTTAATCCTGCGAATACAGTATCAGCCAACGTCTATATCGCTGGAACGTTTATGTACCTAGTTTAATTTTTGAGTCAAGTAACAGAATGGTACTAGTTATAATATGCGAACATTTACTAACTAATGATGAGTTTTTTGACAATTAATGAAATCGTACTTCCACCAGTTACAGATAAAGTAGAGCCTTTTGGAATTATTCCAAAGACACCCGTTGAGGTACTGCCTGATGATGAATAACTTCTTGCAATGATATTCCCATCTACTGATACGGCTCTAGCAACATTAGCACTACTTTCGATGTAGCCAAATACTACAGCATCAACAGATGGAGTATATGTTGTTACCGTGTTTATTGTTGTTAATGTATCTCCATATGAGATGCCTATATTAGTTAAATTACTATTTAACTCACCAAGTTCCTCAGCACAAGTCGTCTCTTCCCAGTAGGTTGTATTTGGTGGCTGCGTTCCTGTATTGGCTACAAGACACTTATATAACTTATTTCCAGATATGCAATATTCATCAGCTGCATAAGTCTTGGAGCTACTCCATGCATCTGATATTATATCCTGAGTCTCTGATATATCGTTCTCAATATCCTGCACGTTCTTAGTAAGCTCCTGGTTAGTCATAGCGTATGGCTCATAGGTATCATCTTCTATGACTGCAAGCCTGATCATTGGACTGAATGTGAGATTGCTTACTGTAGTTCCTGTGGCTATCTTTATGGTTGCACCGGCCATCTGCAGATCTCTCATAAACTCAATACCTGAACCTATATCTTTCCAGTTACTAACTTCCGTCTGGATGTAGTAAGTTCCCTCAGAGCCGTTTACAGGGCATCCGTTAAGGATGTAAGACTTGTCATAGTCAAGATATTCAGAAGTCGTTCCAAGCGTGAATGTAGCCGTATCTGTAGCAGTTCCGTTTGCTGTTATGGTTCCGTCGCCGTTATCGGTGAATGTGATACCATTTACTGTCTTTGTCGTATCCGTGTAAGGATAAGGCAGGAGATTCTTGACGTTTATTGTGCTACTCTCAGCGACGTATTCGTTGAATGTCTCAAGATCAAGATACGAACCACCATAGAGATTTGTCAGATCATTTAAACTTGATATATCATCTCCTGTTATCGTAACCTGCGCAATAACGCCGACAGCAAGAAACTGTTCAGTCGATGATTCCGGCTCCGACGGAGTTGCTGGTGCTACAGGTGATTCTGACTCTTCGCCCTGGACAATTACGATCTCAGCTCTCTGGTAGCTTGTAGTATTATCCTGGATAATTTCAAGGACAACCTTATCAATACGGCTGTTTGTGCTTTCCAGCGTCGCGTCAAATATTAAAGTCTCGCCAGATGCTCCTCCGGTATCATCAACCAGTGTTACATGATATCCGTCAAGTAGTAGCTCGCCGGATGCTATACTCATCGTTATTCCGGAATAAGTGATAGCAGCATTATTCCCGACGTTAAGGCGCTGCACAGTACTCTCATCTGTTGCTGTTACACCTCTAATTAGTCTACTTACTTGGTTAGCTGTTATATGCAGCGTCCCTGCATGACCTGTTACAAGTTCCATAATTTATCTCCTTTATGACGGCAAGTAATCCGATACTAGTTTGTAAGTTGTCGCTTGGATAGAGTAAGGATATCCTGCGTCAGAGTTGATCCTAACGTTAACGATGCCATTCGACACAGATGTTATCGTTGCATCATATAACAGTCCAGTTCCGACCTTGGTTATAGCTCCAATTGATGCTCCTGGATTATTTGTGTTGATTGAAAGATATGTGTAACCGCCGGCTGTAGTTGTTCCACCGGCCGTTCCAGTCATAGCCTTTATACTTACGCTTAAAGCTCCTTCAAGAAGTCCGTGAGCTTTGCCAAGTGGATAACCTGTCCCATAGCCGTTATTGTAGCCTGTAGTGTACTGGTTACTTCCGTATGTATCTATTCCCTCCGAGATACCTTCTGGTGTTGACGATGGAGGAGTTACGCCCTTTATGACAAGGTCATTGTACAAGAGGTCAACACCATCCTGAAAAGTTTCTTTCATGTTTTCAATTTCAGTATTTATTCCAGTGATATCGTCAGTTATATCCAGCACATTAGGATATAGCTTTGAGTTGTCTTCTACTGTCGAAATAGTTGTGTAGGAAGTAGTGATATAGAGCCATGGAAAGACGTACATAAGCGTATGAGAGTCGTCTATTCCTGTAGGAGTCGCCGGATAAGATGGAGTTCCGGTACTTGTTAGGTATTCGTTGCCCTGAACGACTTCGAATCTTATGAGCTCCTCTGATGTATCATTATCCGAATATATTTCAAGAAAAACTCCGTCAATTCTTGTGTAGTTAAGACTTGTCGGATCAATATCGATAGTCTCTGTTTCCTCGACAATGAAATGACGGCCGTTAAATACTGCGTCTCCTGTAAGTATCTGAACCTGCAGAGCATCCGTTATCTGATATTCACATTTATTTCCTGTCTGAAACCTGTACAGATTTGTCGTGTCGTCTGATATCGCGCCCTTTATAAGTGACGCGACTTGCTCAGCCGTTATATGTGCAGATCCAGTATGGGCTGTAACTAGATTTAGACTCATGTTTTCTCCTATTCTGAGCCGACTTCGTACTCTATTGTAGTTATTCCGCGCTCAATTTTAACAGTTTTTTGGACAATCTTAGCTGATGCAGATAGTCCTGTAACCTCATCAGATGCTCCGACTCGGTCGTTTATATCATATTCTGCTTTGTTTTCTGTTAGATCAATTGATAGCTCATCCTTAGTCTGCAGCTCGGCAAACTTAGCAATCGCTCCCTCAACTAGAGTCTGATAATGGTCTTCGTATCTTGTGTAGTAATATTCTGATTGCCATTCTGGAATAGGCTGATATTCAACAGCCTTATAATATGTGTTTATCTTAAATGTTGGACAGTCAGAATACTTGTAATATGTGTTAGCTGCAAACGTAGGTGCGCCGGAATACTTATAGTAATAAGTTCCGGACGTGAACGTCGGAGCAGCATAGTAATTTGCATTCTTAGTATAGAGCCTATTGTAGTTTTTAAAGCTAGGAGCAACAGTGTAGCTATATGAAGTGTAGTAAGTGTTAGCTTTCCACTTTGGCCTAGACTTTTTTACTGATCCAACTGTAACCTTAGTCGTTTTCTTCTTGCCAGACGACGTTGTTGTCGTCTTGTTCATATAGTAATTTTTCCATCCACTATTCCAATTTCCGGGTTTTGTACTCTGCAACTTATATCCAGTTTTCGACGTTCCAGGAACAGAAATGTAATTTCCGACACCATCCTGATAGTAGTAATTGGAATAAGTGCTCGACCAGTTCGCTGGTTGCTTACCCTTATATACTGTATATCCACCATCCGTCTCAACACCTGCAACAGATGAGCCGTCAGATGTGTAGTACTGGCTGTACTGAGTCGCCCAATTTGATGGCTGAGATGATAAAAGTATAAGTGCTTCGTAAGTCTGAACTGTTGTATAAGTATCTCCGGATTTAGTGAAATACTGGTCATACGAAGTTGTCCAATTTGACGGCTGCGAGGATAAAAGCGTATATTCGCCGGCTGTTACATTGGTATAACCGGAACTTGATACGACATAGTAGTCTTCATACGATGTCGTCCAGTTAGAAGGCTGAGACGATAAAAGATCGTATCTTGTAGCTTTATCTGGCTTTGTGATAGCGACATACTCGGCTTCGTTCTCATCGTCTGCTTCCTGGTTAAGTATATATGCTGATTCAAATCCGTATGTCTCTGAGGATGAGTCTACAATCTGATCCCAGTCAGATGGTTGCGATTCCTGCAGGACATAGTGATAAGTTGTCTGTGCTGATGGATAATCATATATTTCGCAAATCTCATTAACTCCTGTAACCATGTTTTCTGTAATAGTTTCATAGTCGGCTTTTTCGAGAAAAGTTCCATCTGCAAGAGCTGCAATATCAGTATAGTAGTCTGCATCAGATGTTATGCTGCTATGAGCGTATGGAAGCAGTCCTCCGTTCTCATCAAGATATAGGTCTATCTTGTATCTATCTGACAGATTACCCTGTCCCATACAGTGAATATGATTACATGAATTATAATTTCTCTTTGCTTTAAAGTTGTGGTCAGTTCCCTGCACCCATTCAAAGTCATTGGCATAATCAACGTAAGGAACTGCTTCAATAACTCCGTTAATGATTAAAGGCTTTGCTCCCACAGAGTAAAGCATCTCTCTTATGAACGAGTAGCCGTGTGCGTAATTACCTGATGTTGATGATACTTTATAACTTTCTATATATATTCCAGAATCCTCTGTTGATGCTTTTAAAAAAGCTCCATCCGGATGGACCGGAAGCTCATTCGATGAGCTATTTGTGAGCGTAAGGCGCTCTAGTATCTGACCAAGGATAACGTTCGCTTCGCCTGAATATATTAGATAGTCTGAATTATCGAATGGATACAAGACTTTCGACTCAAGGATTCCCTGGAAGGTCCTACCGTAATAGTTAATCATTCTCTTAGCCGTATCAATCTCAACAGAGTCGATTATTCCGCCATATTCAGTGTCTGATACATATACGACCATGTCCTGATCGAGTCTAACACCAGACTCTGGCATCTTAAGGACAAAGTCGTTGTCGTTCTCGCCGAAAGTCAGGTCAAGCGTGAAGTTATGAAGTGGCGACTGATCTATTATTATATTGTTGATGACCTTAGCGTAAATCAAGTCCATGGTACTTCACTCCTTCGCTCAATCAGATATAAGTCAAAGTTCATGTTCTGCTCGCAAGATATTGATACCTCAGTTCCAACGATAGGCTCGAATATATACGAATCCCTATTCCTATAATTGAATACTGAGATGCTGTTACCAGATGGATATACGATTTTTACAGCTTTTTCAGAATCATTTTTTTCAACACTTGAAATAACAAGCGTTGAGCCTTCACCAACTACAACGTCAACCTCGTAGATATGTCCGTTTATGTTGATAGCTGGATTGTCAACAGGTCCTTTAATCTCCATGCGGAAATCTAGCGGAATTGTAGTATCTACAGTAATAGACTGCACAAACCCTGTAACGCCAAGGTCTGTTGGAAAGTCAAAAGGAAAGTCTATTGCATCGATAAGTGAGTCTTCACCTGTTGATGATATGCTGTACTTTGTCTCTTTCATCCAGAACGGATAAGGACAGTATGCTGTTACGGTGTTTGTGGTCCTGTCTGACTGATCATCTGGTGCCTGAGTGTCAGAGTCGATGATATAACAGTCAGTATAGTAATCATCGATAATAAGCTGTCCGATCTGTTCAAGCATAATATCGTGCTCTGTAGCATCATGGAAACTGTTAAGGATAGCTTTGCGCTGCGCAGGTGTTCCCTGGACAACAAGCTCTAGCTCATACATCTGAGCACTCTTCGTGAAGGTCTTTAAGAGCTCTCCATACTTGAACTCTGTCGCTTCGTTATTCCAGGAATATTTATGAAAAGAGGCGGTCTTTAATCTAAGACCGCCTTTATTTCTAAGGTTGAAGGGTTCACCGTTTGAATTTATATATGTGATGGTATGGCTCATGATACTGATACTCCTATTCCTCTTAAGGTCCTTCCGAACTCTCTTCCATCAAGCTCTATTCCGATGTTTGCGCTCTCCATACCTTCCTTTATTGCTTCGTATATTGCCTCTGCATCAAGCAGTCCGGAAAGCGATGCTCCAAGGCTATTAACACCAGATAGCTGCTCTAGTTGATTTCCGTTAAGTCCGACAGATATATCTGTTGCGACGTTATCAACAGCACTTTCAACCTTGT
>RHMF01001083.1_pt1 | contig 12307 bp, 11 predicted proteins | sample 5365151 | NCBI WGS metagenome assembly RHMF01 (sample SAMN10266501, study PRJNA497801) | feces metagenome | isolation source: feces | host: Bos taurus | place: China: Prairie of Fairy Mountain | collected 2017-08-14 | reverse complement strand
TCCACCTCAAGAGGCAGTTCGCCACGAAGAGCACGCTTCTCATCAATCTGTGAGAGAGTTGTTTGCAACTGGAAGAGGGTCTTCAACTTCTCTTCTACAGTCAAGTCTTTTGGATCTTTTCTTGCCATTTGTTTACTTCTGTTTAAAAAATTATTTCTTGATTATAATATTTTCTGTATATCGTTATTTCGAAATATCGAGTTTTAACGAACAATTATCGGATTCGTATTAAGCATTGTCACATACGTTCTTACTCCCTTGCATCTTTCATTGATGATTTCCTCCAAGAGATTGCTCGTAAACTGTTCACTCTCATAATGTCCTATCACGGCTATCTGTATCTGCTGTTCATGTCCGAAATACTCATGATAATGCATCTCACCTGTAAGGAACGCATCGGCCTCAGCCTCAATGGCTTGCGGCAACATAAACGAACCTGCACCACCACATATCGCCAGTTTCTTTATTGGTCTCGCGAGCAACTCGTTGGTCATTGCACACTTCACTCCAAATGTTTCCTTTACCTTCCTGATAAAACCCTCCGCAGATAAAGCTTCTTTGAAGTCGCCCACTATACCAAGACCACCCTTTACACCATTTATCTCATGTTCTCCAAGCAAACGTATGGAACTCATATCCATACCTAACTTGCGAGCCATCATGTAGTTTACTCCTCCCTCTGCACTATCAAGATTTGTGTGCATGGAGAATATAGTAATACCATTCTTGACAGCCTTCATAACCGTGCGCTGCACATAGTCTGCATCGCTAACCTGACTGAGTTTATGGAATATCAACGGATGGTGCGTAACTATCAGGTTACACCCCTTCTCTATCGCTTCATCGACTATTGCCTCTGTAGCGTCCAGACACAATAATGCCCCTGATACTTCCGCCTCTGTCAATCCTACTTGCAAGCCGGCATTATCAAAGTCTTCTTGCAAGGGCAAAGGCGCGAAACCGTCAAGGGCAACAATAACATCCTTTATTTTCACGCTCTGTGATATGTTTTAATTCAACTGCAAAGGTACGAAATTTAGTTGAGAGTTGAGAGTTGAGAGTTGAGAGTTCTCCTTTACTTTAAGTTTTTTTAACCTAACGGAACTCTCATCTACAACTGACTGTAATCTGGTATATCAGGCAGGAATTCCCATTTGCCTGCCTCAGCATTATAATGCAGGCAGATATGCTGGTTACCATTGCTTACCATAAGATAGGTAACGTGGAGAAGCATATTATAGGTGGTAATCTGTGTGAGCACCTTATGAGTCAATGGAACACTTTCCGCCTTGTACTCCATGATAGCACGGGGTTTACGGTCTCTACCAAACAGTACAGAGTCGCATCTGAGTCGCTTCTCCCCAACTCTCAGTTCCACCTCGTTTGCCATTAGCGCAGCAGGATAACCCTTTACAGTCACGAGGTAATTGACAAAATGCTGACGCACCCATTCCTCTGGAGTGAGGGTAACAAAACGATGACGCAGGATATCAAGCACTTCATGCTTGCCATCCTGCGTATTGCGAATGCGTATGTCAGTATATTCGGGAAGGTTCATAGAAGGTTCTTAACTCGCAGTATCCACCATGAGCCCAGGCTCACGAAGAGAGAAATTACGATTGCCACAGGGAAGCCCCATGAGTTTGCCTCCATACCATTGATGAGGTTCATGCCGAAGAGTGATGATATCAAAGTTGGGAACATGAGAATGATGGAGAATGACGTAAGTGTACGCATCACGGTATTCATATTGTTATTAATGATTGATGTGTACGTATTCATCGTTGACTCAAGAATCTCAGAGTATATGCTTGCAGTTTCACGAGCCTGAGAGATCTCGATATTTACATCTTCTATAAGGTCTGCATCCAGTTCATCGACTGGAAGTTTGAACTTCAGTTTCTGCAACAAGGTTTCATTGCCTCGTATGGAAGTAATAAAATAGGTGAGCGAATCTTGCAGACGTGAGAGGTTCATCAGCGAGGTATTGTTGACTGTATGATCCATAGATCGCTTTGCACGGTCAAGCAACAGACTTATCTGCTTTAATCGCTTCAGATACCACACCGAGGTGCTGAGGAACAACCGGAAAGTCATATCGACATAGTCGGTAAACCCCTCCCCGCGACGCTGTTGATAGCTAACGAAGTCTATCATCATGTCGGTTTCGAAATAACACACTGTAATAGTGACGTCACCCTTGTGTATTATACCGAGAGGCACTGTTGTATAGGGTGTCCTTGAACGCACTTCCTTCATATAAGGAATACGGAGGATGATAAGCTGCCATCCCTCATCAAACTCATAACGCGCTCTCTCATCTGCATCACTTATATCGCTGAAGAAGTAGTCGGGTATCTGATACTCATCCTCCAGCTGCTGGCGCTCTTGGTCAGTAGGACACGTAACCTGTATCCAGCAATTTGGCTCCCACTCCTCTATAGAGCGAATACCATAGTTGGTGTTCCAAAATCTTTTCATTTGGTTGATTTCCTGTTTGTTGACAATAACTAATCTGTACGAGGAAATCAACCTGAGTCTCAGGAGATGATTTCCACGCTATGCAAAATTAGGGCATGTCGCGTAATAATCGTCCATTTGCTTGTTTATAATTAGTGAATAATTACGGGAAGAATTGCACCCTTTTCAGACACATAAGCCCCGGAATCGGATGCAAAGGTAGTGAAAATAGTTCATAGTTCACAGTTCATAGTTCACAGTTTACCTGCCTTTTATTATTTTTTAACATTCTCTATCCATGATATATCGTCGCCAAAAACGTTTTTGAGCGTTATCTGCTTAGCCTCCTTCTTAGTGAGCTGACGTGACCAATCGGCACGCTTTGATATGTCTGCTCCTGCTCCATGATTGTTGTATTCCATATAGCGTATATTAGCATGGTCTTTCTTCCAATCGTTCCATCCTACAGGAAGTATATGACCACCTATCTCGCAGTTCATAAAGAGAGTGTAGGCATACTGTCTCCAAGGGCGTCCAAGATAACACTTGCTAACACCTTCATCAGCTGTTATCCTACAGTTGTTGAATATATAGCCGTACTTCTGATCCTTCGGAGTAGAAGCTGCCGTAACATAAGAATCTGATTTGTCCTTTATCAGGCACTCCTCAAACCATGCGGTAGAAGGACCGAAAATAAAGTCGGTAGTACCCTCGATATAGCAATTTACAAAATAGAGGCGAGTACCAGCAAGTCCTGTATATACTGTGTCTTGATTACCAAGGAAACGACAGTTTACAAACACCAGACGGTCGCCCTCCGTATGCAGTGCTACAGCCTGTCCCAGTTTGGCCGCATTATTCTCTATGGTGATATTCTTCACCGTTATATCGTTGCCTTCCACCTTTAGGGTATATGTACGGAAAGTGCCCATCTTGTTGATGTTGGCATGATCGTCATAAGTTATGATAGTCTTCTCGGCATCTTCTCCACAGAGTTCTATGTTGGTGAGCCATGACGGAATGACAAGTTTCTCTTTATACACACCATTCTTAACATATACAACCTTGTGATATTCCATGAAAGCTCGGCAAACCTCAATGGCTTCGTCCACAGTACGAAAGTCGCCTGTGCCGTCCCTTGACACTACTATGGTATCGGGGTTATCATACTTACTCTGTGCTGATACGCACAATGAAACAAATAATAAGGATAATGTAACGAAAATTGAACGCATAATAAACTGTAAACTATAAACTATAAACTAAATTCTATGTACACTCTGCATACCATCTATCTGCTTCAGTTGTTCCTCCACCTCACCAAGAGCGATGGAGTCTTTTACCTTCAACTCTATCTCACTATTGAAAATACCATCATCAGACACTGTTGACATGCGGTGAATATCAATATCAAAGGTACCCGCAAGCACCTGCGATACATCACGTATAATACCCTTGCGGTCTATGCCACGCAGAGCCAGGGTAGCACGAAATTCCATGCTGCCGCTCATACTCCATTTCGCAACAAGTATGTTAGAACCAAACGATGACTGCAATCGTGCAGCCTCTGGACATGAACGCTGATGTATCTCTATCTGGTTCTTCTTATTAACATAAGCAATGATTTCATCACCAGGTATCGGCTGACAACACTTCGGGAATATATACTTAGATATATTCTCATCGGTTACCATTATTGTCTGCGTCTTGTCGAAGTCCTTGCCAACGGTCAGATATTCATGTCCCTTGACAACTGCCTTCTTCATGCTATGCATAAATGGTATATACCTGCGCCATCCCTTGCGTTTCTTGGTACTTTCTGCACCTTTGGCACCATAATAGATATAGTCAATATCTTTCTGACCCAATACGATCTCGCTCTTGGCAATAGCAATAAAGAGTTGATCGTGATGTTTAGTACGGTGAGCCTCAGTGAGTTTATCAAGGTTAGACGTTGTCAGCGTCAAGCCGTTTTGTTCAAGCCATGTCTGCAACATCTGTTCACCTTGTTTAGCGTACTCACGGTCTTGCTTGCGCAATAAGGTCTGCACCTTGGTACGCGCCTTGGCGGTAGTAACGAAGTTGAGCCATGTAGGCTGTACCTTCTGCGAATTGTTGGTGATAATCTCTATCTGGTCACCACTCTTCAGAGTATGAGATAGTGGCACCAACTTGTGATTGACCTTTGCTCCTATACAGTGAGCGCCAAGGAATGTGTGTATCTGGAATGCATAGTCGAGTGCCGTACAATTTGCGGGCATGGTGATAATGTCACCCTTTGGCGAGAATACGAATATTTCGCTTGCAAAGAGATTGAGTTTGATGGCATCAAGGAAATCCATAGCATCTGGCTGTGGATCGTCAAGAATTTCCTTAATGGTCTGCAGCCAGCCGTTCAACTCATCTTCTGCCACCTTCTCTGTATCGGTGTCACTCTTGTATTTCCAGTGAGCGGCAAAACCCTGTTCGGCTATCTCGTCCATCTTCTGTGAACGTATCTGTACCTCTATCCATCGTCCCTGATTACTCATCAGTGTTACGTGCAGAGCCTTATAGCCGTTTGCTTTAGGATGTGATAGCCAGTCACGCAGACGGTCAGGATGCGACTTATAGAGTTTACACAGCGCTACATAGATATTGAAGCACTCATTCTCCTCGTCAGTATCATTGCGAGGAGTAAAGATTATACGTACGGCGAGTATATCATATATCTCATCAAAGGACACATGTTTTTTCTGCATCTTGTTCCATATGGAATAAGGACTCTTAATGCGTGCCTTGATGGTATATTGTATGCCTATCTTGTCTAGCGACTCACGTATCGGACGTGTAAAGTTATCAAACAGTTCTTCGCGTTTTTCCTTAGTATGGGCAAGATTTTTCTCTATCGCTTCGTATTCCTCTGGGTGCTCATACTTAAACGACAAGTCTTCTAGTTCGGTCTTTATCGTGTTCAGCCCCAAGCGGTTAGCCAATGGTGCATAGATATACAATGTCTCACCAGCAATCTTATAGCGTTTAGCCTCTGGCTGTCTGTCCAGATGACGCATATTGTCGAGACGGTCACATATCTTGATGAGGATTACACGAATATCCTCACTCATGGTAAGCAACAGTTTTTTGAAATTCTCTGCCTGTTCTGACGCCTTATCGCCAAAGATACCTCCAGCTATCTTTGTCAGTCCATCAACTATAAGGGCTATTTTCTTGCCAAAGATGTTCTCTATATCCTCGATGGTGTAATCGGTACCGTCCAGTACATCGTGAAGCAATGCTGCACAGATACTTGTACTACCGAGCCCCATCTCCTCAGAGATTATAGTTGCTACCGCAAGCGGATGCATAATATACGGCTCTCCTGAACTTCTACGGTCATTCTCGTGAGCTTTCAAGGCAAAATTGTATGCCTTTTGTATTATGTCTACCTTCTTGCGGTGATTAGAATTTGTGTAGCTTCGAAGCAGACGGGCATAAGCCTCATCTATCATCTCCTTGTCTGTCATAGTCGAGTTAGGTTAAGTATAGGTTAGAATGTAGTTGCATATTAATATAATAATGTGTAAGCTAATCAGTGTCTTCTTTTCTTCTTTGAAGATTTTTTCTTCTTAGAGGACTTTTTATCTGAATGCTTTTTCTTCTTCGACTTCTTGCTTGCCTTGCCGTGTTTGCTCTTCTTATGCTTCTTGAGCAGTTTGTTGGTACGACTGCGCACATTCTTCTTGTGATAATAACGTTTGCCCGATGGACGGTAAGCATACTTCACTTCGTTTACATCCACCATATCACGCTTCATGATGTCGCTCACGTCGTAGGCGAATATCTCATCTTGTTTCTCAATAAACTTCGATACATATTCCTTCGGCAGACGCAGATCGGTAGGTTCTGTGTAGCCTGTCACTATATCTCTGCGGTACTGCGGATTGAGCGCACGCAGTTCTTCCATATCTATGCCGAGTACCTCTGACACCTGCTTTAAATGCAGGTTTTGGAATAGCATGATGGTGTCTGTCTCCTCTGGCAACGTTGCTGTACGTGGAGTGATATTGTGTTCGCAGTAATAGGTCATTATGTAGTTGGCTGCGATGAAAGCAGGCACATAACCTCTCGTTTCTGCTGGCAGGTAAGGGTATATCTCCCAATAGTCCTTCTTACCACCTGAACGCTGAATTGCCTTCTGTATGTTGGTTGGTCCGCAATTGTAGGCTGCTATCACCAATGACCAATCGCCAAATATCTGATACAGGTCGCTAAGGTAGTGGGCTGCTGCATATGAAGCCTTTACGGGGTCACGACGCTCATCTATCAGCGAGTTCACCTTCAGAGAATAACGCTTACCTGTAGCCACCATAAACTGCCACAATCCTGTAGCGCCTACTCTACTCACAGCATTAGGTTTCAGTGCCGACTCTATCACAGGCAGGTATTTCAGTTCGAGTGGTAGATCATAGACCTCCAATGCCTGTTCAAATATCGGCATGTAGAAATTCTGTGAACCCAGCATGATACTTACAGAGTTACGCAAGCGACCACTATAGCGGTCAATAAACTTCTGTACCACATCGTTCCATGGCATCTCTATCGCTGTAGGCATACGCTTGAGACGGTCGATATATACCTGTTGGTCAAAGACTGGCATCACCTCCTGCATCACGGCAGTAGAATCCACAGACAGGTAGCGACGCTCATTATAGTCTGTACCTTCCGTTGCCTCGTCGATTACGAGACCTTCAGGCACCTCGATTATCTCTTCCCTGCCGTCCTTTCCCTTAACTACTATTTCTTCTTCCTCATAAACGCCAGAGTTGTCAGCCTCTTCAGCCTCCTCCTCTTCTGCGTCGGCTGTGTTTCCCTCAGCAGACTCTACTTCTTCCTCTTCTTCGTCTTCACCTTCCTCTGCTTCTGCCTCTGCTTCTGCTTTAGCATCAGACTTTTTCTCTGCCTTAGCATGCTTAGGTGCATCAAGTTGATTCAATGAAGCTATGACGTCTGCATATACTGCAGGCGTAACAAATATTGACATTCCGAAGAGAATGCATACTATTATGATGTAATATTTCAGTCTTTTAAGTATCATCTGTTTATTATTAGTCGTTAGCTGATGCTCAGAAGTTTAATGCGCCATGCACTCCTATTCCTGCATTATGTATCAGCGAGTTTGCCGGTGTCGAGGCATTACTCAACCCTTTGGCACCACCATTTATCACAGCTGGTTCTATCTGCAGACTCAAATCGTCAGAAATGTCAAACTTTGACAGCGACGCATCTACGTAGGCATCTATGATTGACAGGGCATATACACCGAGCATTACAAAAAAGCTGAGGTCACGCCAACGGCGGTATTTGTCCTTTCTCGACTTGAATATGCTCTTATACTGTTCAGCGTTGCTAGAATTTATCTCCACGCCAAGGTGCAGGAACTGATTATAACTGGCCGTATTAGGGTCATTGTCACACAAGTCTATGTATGCCTGCGAATAATCGTGGTACATCTGGTTGTTCCACCTCATGGCATAGGCGCAACCGAGGATTCCTCCGTACACTATCGGCAACTTCCAGTATTTTCGATTATATATCTGTCCTGCTCCTGGCAATACTATTGCAAGCCACATCGCTCTCTTTGGGTCTGGTTTCCAGTTTGCCCAGTCACGCTTTTTCTTGCCTGCTTTCTTTGCCAGTTTTGCTACGGTAGCAGAGTCTGCCTTGGTGAGCATCGGCATACTGTCAGCCAGCATTACCTCAATGCTATCCTTCTGTGCAGATACGTTCTGCACAAACAACAGCAACAGTACAGTGATTACTATGTAGCCGAGTTTCTTCACTCACTTCATCTTGTCAAAGAGCATCACAAGGCGTTCCAGTTCTTCCTCGCTGCCAAATGGTATAGTAATCTTGCCAGTCCCCTTAGGCGAACAGGTCATCTGCACCTTTGCACCCATAAGGTCGGCAAGACGTTTCTTCAGTACTTCAAATTCCTTAGGCAGACGTGGAGAGCCTTTTACTGCCTTTCCTCCCACATTCACCTCTTCTCCGTTCTTCAGTCCATTTACTATCTCTTCCACCTTGCGAACGGAGTAGGCATTTTTCATTATCTCCTTATACACCTTTATCTGCAGTGATGGAGAGTCAAGTGAAAGCAGTGCACGTGCATGTCCCATATCTATCTCTTTCTTCTGCAGAGCCAGCTGTATCTGGGCAGGCAGACGAAGAAGCCTAAGGTAATTGGCTATGGCAGCACGACTCTTGCCCACACGCCCCGATACTTTTTTCTGAGTCATGCCGTCAGACTCGAGCAAGTGCTGGTATCCCAGTGCTATCTCTATCGCGTTAAGATCTTCACGCTGGATATTCTCCACCAGCGCCATCTCCATCACATTCTCGTCGCTGATGGTACGTATATAGGCTGGCATAGCGGTGAGCCCAGCCATCTGCGATGCTCTCCAACGTCTTTCACCAGCGATAATCATATACTTGCCATCAGCCTCCTGGCGCAGTGTTACAGGCTGTATGATACCTATTTCCCTGATTGATGCAGCCAGTTCCTGTAAAGCCTGCTCATCGAATTCGCGACGAGGCTGATTAGGGTTTGCTACAATAAGGTCTATGGGTATTTCGTTTATGGTAGATGAGCCTTGTGTACTCACCTCGTCTGTTGATATCAGGGCATCCAGTCCGCGTCCTAATGCGCTTCCCTTACTGCCCAGGTTGTATTTCTTGTGAACTGCCATTCCTTATTATTTTTCTCTACTTATAATTTCCTTAGCCAATGCCAAGTGGTTCTTGGCGCCTGTTGCGTCAGCGTCATAGAGTATCACAGGAAGTCCGTGACTTGGACTCTCTGAGAGCTTGACGTTACGCTGTATGACTGTCTTGAATACCAGTTCCTGGAAATGTCTCTTCACTTCGTCATATATCTGGTTGGCAAGGCGCAGACGGTTGTCATACATAGTGAGCAGGAATCCCTCTATTTCCAGTTTCGGATTGAGTTTGCTCTTGATAATCTTTATGGTATGTAGCAGTTTGCCTATACCCTCAAGTGCGAAATACTCACACTGCACAGGGATAATCACTGAGTTTGCTGCAGTCAAGGCATTCACCGTTATCAGTCCAAGTGACGGTGAACAGTCTATTAGTATGTAGTCGTAGTCATCACGCACTGGCTCCAATATTCCCTTCAACACCTTCTCACGGTTAGGCACCGTCAGCATCTCTATCTCTGCACCCACAAGGTTAATGTGGCTTGGTATGATATCAAGTCCGCTGATGTCAGTGGTATAGATGGCATCGCGCACGTCAGCATGGTTGATGATGCATTCATAGATGGAGCAGTCCACCTCTTGAATGTCCACTCCCAAACCGCTTGAGGCATTGGCCTGGGGGTCTGCATCTATGAGCAGTACCGACTTTTCAAGCGTAGCAAGTGAAGCTGCCAGATTTATCGCTGTGGTAGTCTTACCCACACCGCCTTTTTGGTTGGCTAATGCTATTATCTTACCGAGTTTCTTTTTCATTTATTTTGTTTCTTTTTTTCAGTCTGTATTCCACATAGGGGGCACTTTACCCCATAATATAATGCAAAGGTAATGATTTTTTCTGAGAAACACGCCTTTTAGCCCTGCTAATATACATTTTTTATCATTTTTACTGCGTTTTTCAAAACTTTTTACTACCTTTGCATCTCCGAGCCTCTAGGCTCAACTATCACATTTTACCTTGACGCGCCTGTAGTTCAATGGATTAGAATAGGAGATTCCGGTTCTCCCGATCAGGGTTCGATTCCCTGTGGGCGTACTGTCAAAGACAATGGGACAAAGGACAAAGTTCAAGGAATCAAAAATTCAAGGGATTTTGAAGATTAAGACTGTCATAGTAACCATCATTGTGTTGCTTGCGGCATTTGTCGCCGGCAATGCCTGCATTTCTTCTGTGGGCGACAAGAATTCCCAATCCTATGACCTCTTATTACAGAATGCCAAGAAGCAAGGGCTGTTGCTCGAGCGTACCGCCTACACCTTATCTTATGACAAGGACACTCGTCTGCCTATATGGGTGGCGTGGTGCCTTACCAAGGAACACACCTACGGACCATACAAGCGTCAGGGATTGCGATTCGAGGAAGATACGGCTGTTCCTACACCTCGTGCTACATATTTTGATTATATGCAGAGCGGCTACAGCAGAGGCCACATGTGTCCATCCGGTGACAACCGCTGGAGTCAGCAGGCACAACAGGAGTCATTCCTTTATACCAACTGTTGTCCGCAACTCTACAGCCTCAACGCTGGCGACTGGAACGAGCTTGAAATCAAGTGTCGCCACTGGGCTAACAAGTATGGCGAGATATACATCGTTTGTGGTCCGTTGCTGTTCAACAAGAAGCATCGCACCATAGGCAAAAATCGTGTGGTGGTGCCCGAGGCATTCTTCAAGGTGGTGCTATGCATGCAAGGCATCCCTAAGGCTATCGGTTTTATATATAGGAATGAAGAGACCAACAAACCCATCAAGTCCTATGTCAACTCCATTGACCAGGTGGAGCGCATAACGGGCATCGACTTCTTCCCTGCCCTACCTGATGACATTGAGAATAAGGTGGAGGCAAACGCAAATATTAACGATTGGGAATGATATTTTTCACTTTGTTTTGGTAATTGAGAAAATATTCTTACCTTTGCGAAATAAAAAAGGACACAAACCTTTTGAACCATTAAACTATTGAACTATTGAACCATTAAACAATTAAACTATCAAACCATGGTTGACGTAAAAGAAATACTCCAGGGCGCTGAAGAGCGTATGGAAATGGCTGAAATGTTCCTCGACGAACAGTTGTCACACATCCGTGCAGGTCGCGCCAATGTTGCCATTCTCGATGGCATAAAGGTTGAGTCATACGGCATGATGGTGCCACTCAACCAAGTAGCTAACGTGAGCACCCCTGATGCTCGCACCATTGCCATCAAACCTTGGGACAAGAAGGCCATTCGCGACATCGAGAAGGCTATCATCAATTCTGAGGTAGGCATCACTCCTGACAACAACGGCGAAGTGATACGACTCGCCATTCCACAACCTACCGAGGAGCGTCGTCGCGAACTCTCTAAGCAGTGTGGCAAGATTGCCGAGAAGGCTAAGGTAGAGGTACGCAATGTGCGTGGCGACATAAAGGATAAACTGAAGAAGGCTATCAAGGACGGACTCTCTGAAGACCTTGAGAAAGATGCTGAGAACGACCTCCAGAAACTCCACGACAAGTTTATCGCTAAGCTCGACAAACTGCTTGAGGAGAAGAATAAGGAAATTATGACTGTATAGCGCTGACTTGAAAGGACTTGTAATAAAGAATACGGGCTACTGGTACTCAGTGCTCACCGACGATGGTGCTACGATTGACTGCAAGGTGAAAGGCAACTTCCGCCTCAAGGGCATTCGTAGCACCAATCCTGTTGCAGTGGGCGACAGGGTGATTATTAACGGGAACGGGAACGATAACGGGAATCCTTGGATTACCGACATTGAGGACAGAAAGAAATACATCATCCGCAAATAGTCTAAACTCTCCAAGCAGAGCAGCATCATTGCAGCCAACATCGATCAGGCTATGCTCATAGTCACCATCAAGATGCCTGAGACCAGCACCACATTCATCGACCGTTTCCTCGCCTCTGCTGAGGCATACCGCATACCTGTCATATTGGTGTTTAACAAGGTTGACATGCTCGATGCCGACGAACTGCATTACCTCGAAATGATGCAGACACTCTACGAGACAGTTGGTTACAAGACCATTGCCGTCTCTGCCATTGAGGGCACTGGCATCGACACCCTCACATCACTTCTTCACGATAAG
>RHMF01001081.1_pt1 | contig 12313 bp, 10 predicted proteins | sample 5365151 | NCBI WGS metagenome assembly RHMF01 (sample SAMN10266501, study PRJNA497801) | feces metagenome | isolation source: feces | host: Bos taurus | place: China: Prairie of Fairy Mountain | collected 2017-08-14 | reverse complement strand
CCAGCAGCAGGGGGATCAGCATACCACCGATCAGGCCGCCGAAGGTGGAGCCAAAACCACGGGCAGAAGCCAGGGTAGCACGCTCGGAGTCATTCTTAGCCATGTTGCCCAGCAGGGAGCCCATGCCGATGTTCATCATGGTGTAACCGGCTTCGAAGACGATCTTCAGAATGAAAGCAGAAGCGATCATTGCAAAGCCGCCGCCCATCATGGGAGGAACCCAGAAGAAGGAAATCAAACCAACTACCAGAATGGGAATAGATGCCAGGATCCAGGGACGGAACTTGTCAGCGCCGGGCTTTGCCTTAGCGAAGAACATGTCCATGATGGTACCCATCAGGGGGTCATTCACTGCGTCCCAGATGTTCCAGATCAGCAGCATGGTAGCCAGGACACCTGCATTAACTTCCAGGTTGACCTGCAGGAAACGGGTCATGAAGCCAGAGACCATGTACAGACCAACGACACCGCCTGCGTCGCCGCAGCCATAGCCGAAGATATGCAGAGGAGTCAGCTTACCAGACTTCTTTGCGATTTTTGCCATTTATATTTCTCCTTTTTTGAATTTTTCCGCAATGTGCGGAGATTACAAGTGCATTATAAAGGATTTTGAACATAATGTTAATTGCATTTATACCCAAGAAAGTTTGCATATCCGCTAAACATATAAGCATGATACCTAAAATGATGAACTTCGGATCATAGTCTTTTTGCTAAATCTGCCAAAGTTGGGTAGCGATTTTATAGTTTAGCAGATATACAATATTTGTTTAGCCTCCTTGCAATTAAGCTTCTATGAGAAATCAACTATAATTTGAATATACAGAGAAAACGACATGAAGATATCTGTTAGCCGTCCGAAAGCTTTCTCCTTACCACTTATCACCAAAAGCTAACAATTTTGCCATTGTTTGGTCGGGCGGCTATCAGATGTCTTCATATAAACTGCCCTCACACAAAGCAGCTGCCTTTCTGAACGGGAAGGCAGCTGCTTTGTTAATTACGCATATTGAAATTGATCTTGTCAATCAATTGGTGCCAAAACAAAATATCTGTCTCTGTCAAACCATGCATGAGCTTCTGGAAGAAAGCTTTCTGGACATTCAGTGCATGCTCCTTGATGATCTGGGCACTTTCTGTCAAAACAAGACGCATAGTACGGTGGTCTAAAGGGTCCTCAACACATTGCAGTAATCCCTTCATTTCCAGGCGTGATATTGATTTTGATATATGACTTTTTGACATACCCCGCCTGGAAGAAATGTCTGCTGCCCGGTTAAGTGTAGGATGGTTGGCAAGAAACAGGATAATATCCATTTCATTGCGTGTCAGTTTCCACTGTGTACAAACAGGTTTCAGCATTTCGGAATACCGTTTTTTGCAGAGCTGAACGTATTCATAGTAGTCGGGTTGGGGGCAGGATTCTTTATCCATTGCGGCACTCCTTTTTAAATTGCAGCGGTGAAAGGCCATATTCTTCCCGAAATGCCCGATAGAAAGAGGAGTATTCCTGATAGCCGATCATCTTACTGACCTTTTGTATGGGCACACCGGAGGCAATCAGTTTTTTTGTCTCCATAAGCTTTCTCTGCTTTACGCACTGATAAAAACTGATTTTGATTTCCTTCTGAAGAAGATGGGAAATTGTGCTTTCTGACACATGGAAATGTGCTGCGGTTTCTGCAATCGTAACTTTTTTATATATGTTTTTTTGGATATAGTCCAGAACCAACTCCAGTAGATTTTCTGACAGGCCATCGTTTGTAAGGTTATCCCGGAGCTTATAGACCCGGTAAATATAGGCCACCAGCTTTGCAGCATGGCCATGCAGCATCAATTCCCATCCAGGCTGCTGCTCTTTACTCTCCTGCAAAGCCCGGGCAAAAAACTTTCTCAGATAATTCCATTCAATATCTGCAGCAGCAAACAACAGAGGTTGCTGTAAGTTCTTAAGAAGCTGAGGATCTCCACCGAGAAGCGTTTGTAAAAATTCTGCATTGATCCACATGACATAGGCATTGCTGTCTGCAGAAACATCTTCTGCAACAATTGGACCGTGAATGACCCCGGGCGGAAGAAAAATCAGATCTCCATTGTGGATCGGATGTTTTCTGTCCCCCAGAAGGTAATCCAATCCGCCTTTCCGGAAGTACATAATCTCATAAAAGCTGTGTGTCTGCTGGATCAGGTTTCCCTGATTATACCGGTCTTCTAAATGAACATCCACGGTAGAAGACCGCATCTGAATGTCTGCATGGATATCGGAAAGAGAATTGTTGGACATTGCGTGGACATCCTTTCGTTAATAATGTAAATCAGACAATATATATTGCCAGATTCGAAATGAAATTCGCTAATTTGGAAATTTGTTTTCATTTATTTATATAATATAATGGATTTGCCGAAATGTAAATACTTTGATTTTGCGGTGATATCAGTTATAGAAAAGGGGTCGATTGTATATGCGTACCAGAATCTTTGGAAAACTGCTGAACTCCGAGGTCCAGGAGTACCTCAAGCGCAATGACATCATTATCGTTCCTGTTGGAACCACAGAAATGCACGGAGGCTTTCCACTGGATTGTGAGACCGTGATTTCGGAAGCCTATGCACTGAAAATGGCAGAGGCCTGTGACGGCCTGGTGCTGACCGGACTGCCTTATTTCTATTCCGGCGCTACCGCGTCCGGTCGGGGTACGGTTCAGGTAACCGTCCGGCAGGGCATTGACTACTTAGGCGCCATTGCCCGGAGCCTGCTGCGTCTGGGATTTAAGCGTCAGGTCTATATCAGCTTCCATGGCCCTGCCCATATGACGATCTGCCCCATGGTTCGGGATTTCTACGATGAGACTGGTGTGCCCATCCTGTATTTCGACATTATGATGCATTTTGGAAAGTGCCGCGACCTGTTCAAAACACCCACTGCTTTCCACGATATTACGGTTGGTGCTTATCAGATTATGAACCGGCTGGAAGATGTTCCTTTGGTGACCGGCTATCAGCACAGTAATCCTCAGAGCTGCGCCCCCTTTAATGACCTGTTTGCGCTGGGCTATCAGAGTGCCGCAGTGGGTTACTGCTTTGGTGAAAACGGCGACCACATGGCCACCCCGGATATTCCCGATGTCGAGACCCGGAACCGGAAGGCTCAGGAAGGTGCAGACCTGATCTGCGCTATGGTGGATCGGATGGACATGCCCCATATCGTAGAGCAGCTGCAGAAGCTGGAAGCTTATGGGCTGGAAAATGAGCAGAAGTATCCCTGGATGCCATCTGCCTGGAATAAAAGAAAGTAAGAGGTGCAGAAAATGAAAATGATCCATATGCAGTGTCCCGGACATCCTGAGGCAACACTGGAAGGATATCTTCTGGATTGCGAAATTACCTTGGGACAGGATGAAAAGCGCCCTGCAATCGTAATTTGCCCCGGCGGCGCCTATGTCTATTGCTCTCCCCGGGAAGCAGAACCGGTTGCCCTGAGCTATGCGGCAAAGGGAATCCACGCTTTTATTCTCCGCTACTCCTGTGGCTGGGACGCTGCAGGTTTTGCGCCTCTGGAGGAGGTGGACTGGGCCATCGGCTATCTGCGGGAAAATGCAGAGCAATGGCATATCGATCCGGAAAAGATTATTACCTGCGGCTTTTCCGCCGGTGGTCATGTGGCGCTTTCTGCCGGTGTTCTGGCAGAGAACAAGCCCAATGCCATGGTGCTGGGATATCCCTTGGTATCCATCGCCAATGTACCCGGACAGGATTATATGGTCAAGCTGCTGACCGGAAAGAAGGAAGTGACCGATGCGGACGCTAAAACCTTCCAGCTGCCTGCCCAGATCACCAAGGATGCACCTGCACTGTTTATCGCTGCAACAGCGGAGGACATTCTGACAGGCTTTGGTGCGCTGAAGCTGATCAATCGTTACAATGAACTGGGCAAGCGGTATGAGCTGCACGTATTCCAGCATGGCCCCCACGGATACAGCCTGGGCAACGAGGTGTCCGCAGACGGCAGCAGCCAAATGCTGAATGAAGCCTATTCCCAGTGGCATGAGCTGAGTGTGAAGTGGATCCATAAGATCTTCGGGCAGCCTCAGTTTGTGGATAAGTCCACCAGCAAGATGGGTAAGTATCTGCAGGATCTGGGTTTTGTTCAGCCCAATGCCAAGGCTGTAGAACACGCCTGATGATCGGCTGAAGGAGATTGAAAATGAAACAGATAAAAGAATACCGGCCTGCGATTGCAGCTTTCCTTTGTATGATAGCCACAGCCTTTACCACGACGGCTCTGAGCTTTTTTGTGGTTCCGGTCTGTACGGAGCTTGGTTTTGGCCGGGGCAGTTTCTCGCTCTATTATAGTTTTCTGACCATTGCAGGCGCTTTTGCCAATACTTTCCTGGGGCAGATCGTAGGCAAGAAGGGTGTTCGTCCTCTGGCACTGTTCAGTGGTGTCTGGGTCTGTGTGTGCCTGTTCTTGTTTTCCTTCTCCAACGCACTGTGGATGTTCTTCGGCAGCGGATTCCTGCTGGGTATTATCTCCAGCAATTTTGCCATCATGGCATCCAATACTCTGGTGCAGCAGTCCTATCCCGAGAAGAAGGCTGCCAGCCTCCTGGGTGTTGTCATGGCAGGCTCCGGTGTGGGCGGTGTCATGGTAAGCTTAGTGCTTCCCACCTTCCTGGAAAACATCGGATGGCGAATGGGCTACCGCCTGCTGGGTATTTCCTGGCTGGTGGTATTCTGGTTGGCTGCATTGGTTATGGGCAAAGCACAAAAGCTGGAAAGGCACAGTGGCAACGGTGCCGCCGCAGCGGGTCTGACAAAGGCAGAGGCAATGAAGGATGTCAGAATGTATCTGATGATGTTGTGCTCCGGTATTTTGGCAGCGGCCTGTTCCGTGCAGCAGCAAATTCCCTCGATCCTCAGCGGACATGAGATCAGCGCGGCAATGGTGAGCATGATGATGTCCGCAATGACCGCCATGCTGGCAATCGGCAAGATTATTCTGGGCTTCGTTTACAGCAAAATCGGTGTCCGCAACGGCGGCTGTATTGCCATTGCCTGTTTCGCTTTTGGCCTGCTGGCCATTCAGATGAAGTCCATGGCCTTTGTTGGTCTGATCCTGATTGCTGTGGGTATCGGAGCCTACTCAACGCTTCTGCCTATGGCAACCAGAACTGTCTTTGGTACCAAAGATTATCCTGCAATCTGGGGTATTCTGGCGACAGCAAGTAGTGTCGGTTCTGTTGTTTTGGGTCCTGTTTGGGGTATGGTTTATGATTCCACCGGCAGTTATTCTTTGGCTCTGATTCTCGCAGCGGCATTACTTGGTTTCATGATTCTGGCCTTGATCCGCATCTTCCGGAAACAGTAATCCCTGTACATGCATAGCGTTCCCGACGATCCCTGCATATCCGGAAGGCCACCCATGAGAGCGCTTGCATTTGAATCAGTGGCCTTCCATTTTAATACGGAACACTTTTTCGCAAAAAGAGTGTCTCCTTTGGTTTTATCAACCCGGAGACACTCACCTGTATTTTCCTGATAAAGGTATCTGTTAGCCGCCCAGTCAAACAATGGCAATATTGTTTGCGGTGATAAGTAATAAGGAGAAATTATCCGGACGGCTAACAGATACCTTTATATGGTGGGCGGCACAGCACAAAGTCCGTGCCGCCCAAATAAAGGGGAACTTGCGATTCGAATTTACTTTACAGCTCTTGCAGCTTTCCAGTCTGCCATTTTCCGACGAACATCCTTGTTGATGTTCCAGATGAAGGTGAAGCAAAGCCAGGAGCCCAGGGCACCAATCATGGGGAAGCCAACGACCATCAGTTTGATACCGGTAATGGTGGCATCAGCCTGAGGCAGACCGGCATTGGTCAGTGCAGCATCATAACCGATACCTGCAATCAGCAGAACGGTAGCAGAATTTGCAATGGTCTGACCAACACGGCGGGACAGAGAGAAGAAACCATAGATGGTACCTTCGTTACGCTTACCGGACAGGAACTCGTTGTAGTCGATTGCCTCAGCAACCAGACCCCACTGCATCTGGACAGACATGGTGACCATAGCAGTAGCAAATGCGTTCCATACAGCAAAGATCCAGCCATTCAGGCTCTGAGTCATCAGACAGTATGCCAGCAGACCACCGAAGGCTACAAAACCAACCAGCAGGCAGGTGCGGATGATCACGACAAGATCCCACTTCTTGGCCAGAATAGGAGCAGCAGTCAGAATCACGACCATGGTACCGGTGGACATCAGAGAAACGTAAGACTGAATGCCAACGTCACCAATAACGTCGATAAACATATAGCTGTTGGCACCCTGACCCAGCTGCTGGATCGCACAGACACAGATAGAGTGCAGGACCAGGGCAAGGAAGGCACGATTCTTGGTAACAATGTTTACAATGTCGCTGATCTTGAACTTTTCGGCTTCCTTTTCTTCGGCAGTTTTCTCTACAACCACAGTAGTCTTGTTTCTTTCCTCGGTCAGGAAGTAGTGCATCAGAACCATGACTGCACCGAAAATGGACATTACAATGGCTGCCACCTGGTAGCCCTCGTTGCCGGTGCCGAACTTCTTCAGGATCATAGGAATCATGAAGCCGCCGAACATGCCACCCAGAGTGGAACCGAAGCCACGGGCAGAAGCCAGAGTAGCACGCTCAGCATCATTGGTCGCCATAGCGCCCAGCAGAGAACCCATACCAATGTTCATCATGGTGTAACCTGCTTCGTAGACGATCTTCAGAACGAAGACTGCTGCCAGCATGGCAAAGCCGCCGCCCATCATGGGAGGAACCACGAAGAAAGAGATACAACCAAGGGTCAGCAGGGGAATGGAGTAAATCAGCCAGGGACGGAACTTATCCTTGCCGGGTTTTGCTTTGGTGAAGGTAATGTCCATGATGGTGCCCATCAGAGGATCGTTCACAGCATCCCAGATATTCCATACCAGCAACATGGTTGCCAGAATACCGGCATTTACACCCATGTTGACCTGAAGGAAACGGCTCAGGAAGCCCTGCATGATGTACAGCGTACAAACGCCGCCTGCGTCACCAACACCATAACCAAATATATGGAACGGGGTCAGCTTTGTGGATTTTGCTTTTGTCATTTTTAATATTTCTCCTTTTTCTAATGATTTTATCACATTCACCGTAAAGCAAACGGATTGTGACCCGGAACAATCTGATCAGGGGAAATTACGCTTATACTGATATTTTCCATACCGAAAATATCAGAATTGGCAACGCCGTCAAGGTGATGCTTTTCAATTTGAAAACAGTATTAAAAAGCATTTTATATTATGAACAAATTATAAATAACAGGCCATCCGTTGTTAATTGTGATTACACTAAAAAGAAAATGCATATCCGCTAAAGTTTGACCAAAACAGCGAGGAAGTACAATGAAACCAGAGAAAATCAAACCATATATGGCTCTATTGAATGTCAGCAATTCCCAGGAAACACTTGGATATGTGGAGCGACAAATAAAGAATATGGATATCAGTATGAAGGAATTCTATGGTTCCATGGAAATGGCCAGCGATACCCTGGAATTGTACCGGGATGAAGGCGGCTTTCATACGTTTGTTCAGCTGCATACGCATATGTTTTATGAGGTGATCTTTTGCCAAAGCACCTGTGGCGCGGAATACCTGGTGGGTTCCGATCGATATAAGCTGCAAAGAGGCGATCTTCTCTTTATCTCTCCCAGGGTAGAGCATACACCCCTGGTGCGTTCCGACAGTTGTGCTCCATACAAAGGTTGTGCTCTTCTGATCAATCCAGACTTTTTCAGTCAATTATGCAGGCAGTTTCCTGACTTTACAGAGATCAGCAAAATGAATTGTTATCTGATGCGTACCCAGGATACCATATGGGAATATGTCGACTATTATTTCCGTACAGCACTGGAAGAATCGGAACGGAAGGGACTTGGCTGGGAAGCGTCTGTCTATGGATCCATGATCCTGATGCTGACGTATGCGGCACGGGCCATCTCCCATACTTCCCTTCTGAAAAACAGAACAGCTGTTCCGGAACTTCTGGAATCCATTCTTTCCTATGTGGAACTGCATTTCCATGAAAAGCTGACCCTGGAAATGGTAGCCAACCATTTTTACATCGGGCAAAGCTCCTTGACCCTCCTGTTCCGGAAAAGCCTGGGTGTCAGTTTCTATAAGTACCTGACCCAGCTGAGACTGTCGAAGGCAGTCACTATGATGTATGACCATACCCCTCTTGAGAAAATCGCCGTTCAGGTAGGCTTTGGCGACTATTCTACCTTTTATCGTTCTTTCAAGCAGGAGTACGGCGTCTCCCCCAGAGAATACAGCAGACGGCACTGCTCGAAATAAACATTGCACAATGGTTCCTTTTCCTGGTGAGTAGCGTTTGTAATAATATCACCACGGTGATATATGGCGCATAAACGCTCTCACTTTTCCGTGAATGCGGTATTGAAAATCCCCACAGTCACTCCATATCGGAGGAGCAACTGTGGGGTTTTTTGAATGTGTAGGAACAGCCTTATTTTAGCTTGCAGGTATAGTTTAAAGAGCGAAGCCGCGTGTTGACATTTTAACGCCGATTACGATTGCGGCGCAATAAGTTTTTCCTGCTGTTTCTGACACTCAGCTATGTCTGTATTCGGAACATCAAATTTGCGTTTATGCTGTCGACGAGGGGGCCTTTTCGGTTCGAAAATAATCCTACGTTTCTTAGGAAGGTTTCGGCCTGTTCCGGTGGAGATCAGATAACGGACCGCTGTCCGGGCATATACCCGGGATCTGGTAAGGTCCCAGTCCGCAACTTGGATGATCTTCGCTTTCTTGTTTACAAAATCAATATATATTTCGCCCCACTCGCCGTCGCAGTCTGCCTGATACAGGTAGGTTGCGGCGGCGATTTTCTTTTTCCGGCGTGTTACTACCTTTTGTTTCAGATTCATGATCCGGAAGACCTCATCTTCTATCAGCTGACGGATCAGGCAGTCCAGGGCGGCCTGGTAGGCAAGCTGTCCCCCTTTTTCTGTGCCGCAGCCGGTAAGAACCGCAATATCCCGGAAGGAGAATTGTTCCTTCATTGGCTGCATACCACCGCAGTTGTCGCAGATGGCATTTCTCGCCTGCAATACCTGCCGTTCCTGCCAGGGCAGTTTATTGAAAGATGCCCGCACCGCCTTGATCAGACGGTCATTGGAAATGACTCGGCACAGATTTCCAACACCGTCCGGGACGACCTCTTCTATAACTGCGGTATCATCCTCATCCCGGTCGATGATCACTTCCGTCTGCCGGGTCCGGATGCCGATAGCCTCCGCAAGATACTCTTCTGCCTTCTTCTGTGTATATCCTGTTTCCTGGCAAAATATTTCTATGGATTTTTTCTTATCCTGACAGTTGGCATTGTAGATAGCTGCCATCCGCCGGGTAGGCTTGTAAGTATCCAGAGAATCAATCGTCCAGCACTCCTGCTGCATCCGGAACATCTTAAATGTATCGTAGATAAAGTGATGAAGATAGGTTAGAAACTTAGCGTCTCTGGTTGGATCAAAGGTAGGCAGCTTCTTCAGGATTAGCTCCTGCAGAGCAAGTTTCATGTCCAGAAATAGAGCGGGATCGTAAGTGTCCATACCGTTTCTTTTCAGGAAAGAGTACACCTTTCCGTTGAGCTTGTGTTCATAGCCATGGAGGAAAAAGCTGAGATACAGAAGATTCTTTTCCTGTACCGCCCGGATAATATAGTCATCTGCAACGGCTTCGTTCTGCTTCTGGAGTTCCTTCTGCTTTTCCTTATCGATCCGCTTGCTCTTCTCTATATTCTGTAAAGAGTCTTCCATTCCCGGAGGAATAGGTATCAGCTGATAAATATGTTCTGCCTGCCATTTGGTCAGACCCTTGACATTTTCCTTATCGCTTCCCAGATAGAAGAAGCCAAACCTGGAAGTGTACTCTCCCATATCCCATGAATATTCGGACAGAATTTTAATATCTTCCTGTGTCAGCTGAACGACCTTTTCTTTATTCTCTTTTGAGGATACTGACATAAGTACACCTCCCTTGGATTTTTTAGTATTGTTCCATCACTGCTGCAATCAGGGCATCCGGCTGCATATCTTTCGGGTAATCCCCATTGGCATATTCCGGATCGGCAATGGCCGCAGACCTCAGATCTTTCGCAAGGGCTTTGGCCAGATCCGCGATATCCCTGTCCAGCTTCCCCCGTTTTACTCTCTTATCAAGGGCATCGATGCTTTGATGGTAGATCACCAGAATCGGATCATTTTCTGCCTGTTCCCGATAGGCCCTGCCCATCTGCTTTGCAACCATAGCACAGGTCAGTCCGCCGTATTCTTCCGGTGCAATGCCGGTGCAGTATTTCTGCCGCCGTGCATTGGTGGTCAGGAAAAACTTTTGACAGATGGGACACCGCCTGGGCGCATTTCCCACAGCTAGAGCTTCGTACAAATTGGACCGGAACATACTGGGAAAAGATGCATAGTGCATCCGCCGGATGATACCCTTTCCTTCCGGAACATATTCCACGGATACGTTGGAGAAAGCCATCCACTGGTCCTTCCTTTCTTCGTCTTTGCTGAAGAAAGAATCGAATTTCTGAGAGAAGCCTTTGGGATTTCTCGAAATATCCTCGTCCTCCAGAGATTCCACCAAAGGGATCAATGCGTTCCGGAAATCCCGGATTCCGAAGCCAAGCTGCGCAATCAGACACAGTGCTCCAAGGAACAATTCTCCGGTTTCCTTCTTTCGCGCTTTATACGCTTTCGTGATCTTTTCCGGAGAAAAGATGTTTGGCAGCTTCTCATCCAGCCAGGTAAAATCCTGTCCTGCAAAGGGCGTCACCTCCCGCAGAAGATCCACCCCCCGGAACACATTCTTCGAGGCTGTCAGCATCATACTCAAAACTTTATTATTAGGATTTCTATTATTGTTCAGAAAATCCACCAGTTCCATCATGGGATCTGTCAGTTCGATGAGCTCTTCCAGAACAGAATCTGGAATGTTCAGAATATCCAGAGCAATGCTTCCGGTATCGGCAGATATACAACTGGTTCCATAGATCTCCTGCTTATCGGCATATGCCACTGTCAGGAATCGCATGTTCAGCCGTTCCTGCAGATCTACTTTTTTCGCCATAGGATCAAACCTCCTTTCCTATCTGCTGATTGAATTGTATCAGAGATTCAGTCCAAAAATCCGGACGTTTCCTAGGGGCGGTAAAAAATGGGTGTTTACCATTAGAAGCTGAAAAGTGCAAACTTTTTCTTCCTGTCCGGTTCTTTGATTTAAGGCTGTCCGTCGATTATACCGTTTTTTGCGGATTTCCACATAAATATAGTAGGAAGGAAAGACGATCTTGGATGGTGGGATCGTTTGAATTCCAAAGAAACTATATTTATGGAGGTAAAAAATGAACTTGTATCAAAGAATCAAGGCAGCTGTCACGACCAGGCAGGCTGCCGAAAGCTACGGGCTGAAAGTAAGCCCGTCCGGAATGGCATTATGCCCCTTCCACGATGATCACCACCCCAGTCTGAAGCTGGACAAGCGGTACTATTGCTTCGGCTGTGGAGAGCAGGGCGATGTTATTGACTTCACTGCCAGGTATCTAGGGGTCAGTCCCCACAGTGCTGCCATCCAGCTGGCCCGGGACTTCGGAATCGATCCCCATCCCCCTGCACCGCTATATCTCCCCAAGGAAAATGCAGAGCCAAATCCTGATGCGGATGCGCTCTGCATTTTGTCTTTGTCCCGGGAGGTCCAGAGGCTTCGCCGGTGGAAATGGGACTTCGCACCCCAGAACATTGGCGATCTTTGGGATGACAAGTTCGTGGAAGCCTGTTTGAATCTGGATGAGAAGGAATATCAGCTGGATCTCCAGCTGGATCGCTCCGCCTGGAGGCCTTCTGCATGAGTAACACACCGAAACAGGAAATGCCGGAATGGTTCGACGGAAAGAAGATCAACGAGATCCTGTTCTGCGAAGCTTTCCGAAAGGAACACCCCATGATCTGCATCAATGACCAATTCTTCACAGTGGATGGTCTGATCGCAGATCCTGGAAAGCTGGAAGCGGAGATTTTTAATACCATAAGGCACTTCGTAACGGAGAAGGTCTCTAACACTGTGAAATCTCTCATGGGAGTTCTGAAACTGATGTGCCATTCGGAACCGCTGACGCAGCAAACCGACCGGATCCATGTTGCCAACGGCACCTATTATCTGGACGGGCACTTCGAGCCGGAGAAGCAGTTCTGCCTGAACCGGCTGAAGGTCG
>RHMF01001080.1_pt1 | contig 12315 bp, 10 predicted proteins | sample 5365151 | NCBI WGS metagenome assembly RHMF01 (sample SAMN10266501, study PRJNA497801) | feces metagenome | isolation source: feces | host: Bos taurus | place: China: Prairie of Fairy Mountain | collected 2017-08-14 | reverse complement strand
ACATTGCGAATTACCTGAATATATCGCAAAACACCTATTCCCAGTACGAAACAGGTGTTATTTCTCTAACAGCGGAAGTCCTTTTAAAGCTGGCCGATTATTACAATGTGAGCGTTGACTATCTTTTGGACCGCACCAACAATCCAAACCTGCAAAAGTAACATTTGGCCTGGCAATTCTTCAAATATCTCTTTCGGGACATAAATATACGGCGGGAGTAAACCCCCGCCCTACGGTGTATCTTCCACATTTCTCGTAGGGCGAGGGCTTGCTCCCGCCATTTTTCTTATCGGCTTTGCCGACACCTTCATTATTCATTAAAATCTTTTTATAATCTCCTCGTTGCCCATTTGGATATCGGCATCACACAGCCCGGCTTTGTGGAGCCAGGCTGTTTCTGTTTCACAGCCGTGGGGGACTGCCCAGGCCCCTGCATCGCTGCCGCAGGCCACCAATCCACCCATGTCATGATAGGCTTTCACATTTTGCAGAGCGCTTTCCAATATTTGCTCCACACCTTGATCCGGGTAGCGGCCTTTGCCCAAAAGGTTTCCGATGGCGGAAAGGGTAGGCACCCACACCACATTGGCTTCCTTCATAGCGCAAAGGGCTTCTTCGTTCAGATACGCCCCGTGTTCAATAGAATCGACCCCAGCTTTGGCTGCTGCCAAGGCTGGATAAACGCCGTTGCAGTGGGCCATCACCGACATTCCCAAGTCCTTGGAAATGGAAACCATATAGGAAATTTCCTCTGCAGAAGGGCCTGTCTGCATCAGTTGTCCGGGTCTGTCAAAATCCATCAGGCCGGAAATCATAAGCTTTATGAAATCTGCCCCATTTTCCTTTTGCTTTTCCACCAAGGCGGCAAATTCTTTCTCGTTGCGGAATATTTCTCCGATAAAGGCTCCATAGCAGCCTTCCTTACACATGGGGGAAAGGGGAGTGCGATAGGTGATTCCCATAGGGGTGGCCAGTTCCCTTGCTTTCTTGCCCACGCTCCAACGGTCACCGCCATCCCGAAGATAGGTATATCCCAAGTTCCGGTAGGTTTCCAAAACATTACGGATATAGGTTTCCAAGGGCGCTTCCCGGTGCCTTTCAATGGCACTTTTCCAGTACTGCCCATCCAAAACCATATGCATATGACAATCTATCAAGGGCTTCGCCCCCTTTCTTTATCTTTCCCGGGCTGCCAGCCAACGGTTCAGGGCACCACCGTAAAACACGATGCTCATGCAGCAATAAAGCCACAAAAAGCTCATGGCCGCCCGGTACATAGTGCCATATAGGTTTACATAATTCGAGGTTCTGGCCACATAGACAGAAAACAGATTGGAAAAAACCAGCCAGCCGAAGGAGGCCAACACTGCCCCGGGCAAGCTTTGCTTCCAGGTGAATTTCCCGTTTGGAAACACCTTATACATGGCACAAAACAGCGCAATTTGGGTCAAAAGCAAAAACAGTTGCCGAAAATCCAGCGCACCGGTCAGGAATGCAAGCAAAGGCTCTTTTCCATAGGGTAAGTTTTCCAAAAGGGCTTCTCCAAACACCTGCAGCACCAAGTTCAAAAGCAGCACCAGCAAAAACGCAAAGGTATAGTACACACTCAAAACCCGGGTGTACACATATCCTCTGGTCTCCTGGAGGTCGTACACCGCATTGAGCCCTTTCAAAAGGCCGAAGATTCCCCGGCTGGCTGACCAAAGGGCCGTCAGCGCGGATAGCCCCAGAAGTGTTCCGGAGGTGCCCAAATAGGTTTCAAAAACCAGTTGCCTTGCACCGTCCATCAAAGCCCCGGGAACGAAGCCCTCCAAAAAAGAAAGCAGGCGTTCCACTTCCAGCCCTGTATGGCGCAAAAGTCCCAATAAAAGCACCAAAAGGGGAAACACAGACAAAAACATAAAATAGCAGGCAGAGGAAGCATACAGCCCCACCTTCATCTGCAGTAGTTTTTTGACAAAGTGCACACCGCGGCCAATCAGCCCGCCTTCCGGAATTCGCACTGCCACACACACTCCTTTTTAGCGGTCAAGCCGCTATGATATGTAATACTCAAAAGGCTTTTGTATGGCGCTAAATAGGCTTCTCTATGGGAAAGACCTACAACCAGAAGGTGTAGGTCTTTCTCTGTTATTTGATTTATTCTGCAGAAATCAGGTAGTAGTAGACGGGCTGGCCGCCGGGGAGCAGATTCACATCTGCATCAGGGCAGAGCTCTGCAAAGATCTGCTGCGCCTTCTGCGCCTGCTTTTCCTTAATATCCTGGCCATAGTACAGCGTAATGTAGGACTTGCCTTCTTCCCGCACCTTTTCTGCCAGAGCGCGGATCAACACATAAATATCCTTGCTGTTGCCAAATAGGCCGCTGCCCACCATTGCAAGGTAGTCGCCTTCGTGGATATCATAGCCATCAAAGTCGGAATTCCGGGCGGCATAGGTAATCTGCATGGTGTCCACCGTTGCCAAAGACTCGGTCATGGTTTCCACGTTTTCTGTTTCTTCCCCATCGGGGTTGAAATTCAGCATAGCGGTAATGCCCTGAGGCACAGTCTTACTGGGAATGACCACCACATGCTTGGGGGTCAGGGCATCCACCTGCTCCGCAGCCATGATGATATTCTTATTATTGGGCAGAACATAGACCGTATTGGCAGGCACTTTGTTCACCACAGCCAAAATGTCCTGGGTGCTGGGGTTCATGGTCTGGCCACCGGAAACGATGCCATCCACACCCAGATCACGGAAAACTGCAGCCAGGCCGTCGCCGGCACAAACAGCTACCACACCGGTTTCCTTGGTAGGCTCGGCAATGGCAGGCTCCTCGGGCTCTTCCGGAGCGGCTTCCAGCACCTTTTCCGTGTGCTGCAGGCGCATATTTTCAATCTTAACAGTGGCAAAAGAGCCGTACTTCACTGCTTCGTGGAGAGCAGCGCCGGGATCGTTGGTGTGAACGTGGACCTTGATGATCTCCTCATCATCCACCAGCACCAGACTATCCCCCAGCCCACTCAGGAATTTGCGAAGTCTTTCCGGATCCTTCTTGTTCTCCCGGTTGATAATAAATTCGGTGCAGTATGCAAAGGTGATGTCGGCTTCATCGAAAGCGGCAAAGTCTGCGCTTTCCCGCACAGGAGCAGCCTGGGTTTCTGTTGCCACCAGGTCTTCTCCACGGAGCGCTGCCATCATGCCTTCCAGTGCCATTACCCAGCCCTTACCGCCTGCATCCACCACGCCGGCCTTTTCCAGCACCGGGTTCTGATGGGTGGTGTTTGCCAGAGCAATATTGGCTTCTTCAATGGCCTGCTCCAATACATACTCAAAACTGCCATTTTCCCGGGATGCGCGCACCGCACGGGCGGCTGCCAAACGGGAAACAGTCAGAATCGTTCCTTCCGCAGGCTTCATAACTGCCTTATACGCAGCATCTACGCCCTCTCTGAGAGCGCGGGCCCAAAGAACGCCGTCGCATTCTGTTGCACCCTTCAACTTCCGGGAAATGCCCCGCATCAACAGGGACAAAATCACACCGGAGTTGCCTCTTGCGCCTCTGAGCATAGCAGAAGCAGCAGTTGCGGCAGCCTTTTCAGCGGTGGGATTTTCCAGCTTCCGCAGTTCCGCAGCTGCGGCATTGATAGTCATAGACATATTCGTGCCGGTATCGCCGTCGGGAACGGGGAAAACATTCAATTCGTTGAGCTTTTCTTTGCCAATCTCAATGGCTGCCGCAGCGCTCAGAAGCAGTCTGCGTAATTCAGCTCCATCTACTTTTTGTACCAAAGCGTATACCTCTCTGCTTATACGATCATAGAATCGATGAATACATTTACATTCCGGACATCCGTGCCGGTCAGTTTCTGTACCATATACCGGACTTCGGAAATAATGGATTCGCCAACTGCATTCATATTCACGCCACTATCCACCATGATGTGCACATCAATGGACACAGTGTTGTCCGGGTGGGTTTCCACCTTGACACCCTTGCCCATGGACTCCTTGCGGAGCAAGTGGTACAAACCATCCTTTACGGACCGGGCAACCATACCCTTCACACCGAAGCAGTTGGCTGCCGCCGCACCGGCAATATCTGTGTATACCTTTTCGGTAACAGATACCACGCCGTTTTGGTTTTCCTGATAGATCATAAGAGTTCCTCCTCAGATCAGACTTTCTTCCCAGCAATCGGGGGCTTTCAGACCCATCATTTTGACAATGGTAGGCGCCACGTTGGCAAGGCCGAAGTTGCCTTCCTTGATCACATAGCTGCCTTCCGGATCGTAGATGATAAAGGGAACGGGATTCAAAGAATGGGCAGTGCGGACAGAAGTCTTGCCCTTCTTGGTTTCGGTCATTTGGTCGGCATTGCCGTGGTCTGCCGTGATCAGCACCCGGTAACCATACTTATCAGCGGCTTCCAGGATGGCCTTCAGGCCATTGTCCACACATTCCATCGCGTAAACAACTGCCTCCATCACGCCGGTATGACCCACCATATCGCCATTGGGGTAGTTGCAGCGCAGGAACTGGAACTTGCCGGATGCCATAGCGGCAACCATCTTTTCGGTGATCTCCTTGGACTTCATAGCAGGAGCCTGCTCGAAGGGAATCACATCGGAGGGTACTTCTTCGTACACTTCCAGTTCTTCGCAGACCTTGCCGGAGCGGTTGCCGTTCCAGAAATAGGTCACGTGTCCGTACTTCTGGGTTTCAGAGCAAGCATACTCGGAGATTTTTGCCTCGCACAGCACTTCCGTCAGCGTGTTGGTGATGACGGGGGGCTGCACCAGATAGTTTTCGGGAATATTCAGGTCGCCGTCGTACTGGAGCATACCGGCAAACTTTACACCGGTGTAGCCGGGACGGTCGAACTTATCAAAGTCTTTCCGGTCGAAGGCCAGGGAAATTTCCTGGGCGCGGTCGCCACGGAAGTTAAAGAGGATCACGCTGTCGCCATTTTCAATCTTGGCAACGGGAGCGCCGTTTCTTGCCACCACGAAGGCAGGCAGATCCTGGTCGATACAGCCGGTTTCTGCCCGGAAGGTTTCCACAGCTTCCACAGCAGAGGCAAACTGACGACCCAGGCCCTGGACGTGGGTTCTCCAGCCCAGTTCCACCATGCCCCAGTTGGCTTCATAGCGGTCCATGGTGATCTGCATACGGCCGCCACCGGAAGCGATGGCGTAATCGTAGCCATCACCGGTCAGCTCGGCCAACACATCTTCCAGCATGCCGATATACTCGGGAGCGGAGGTGGCAGGCACATCACGGCCATCCAGCAGGATGTGGCAGTAAGCTTTCTTCACGCCGGAAGCCTTGGCCTGCTTCAGCAGGGCGATCAGGTGATGAATATTGGAGTGAACATTGCCGTCAGACAGCAGGCCCATAAAGTGCATAGCCTTGCCGGCCTTGGCATTTTCCACCAGGTCCAGCCAGGTGGCAGAAGCAAACAGTGCTCCGTTTTCGATGGACTCGCCAACCAGTTTTGCGCCCTGAGAGTAGACCTGACCGCAGCCCAGTGCGTTATGGCCCACTTCGGAGTTGCCCATATCCTCATCGGAAGGCAAGCCAACGGCAGAACCGTGGGCTTTCAGGTAAGTATGGGGGCAAGTAGAAAGAAGATGGTCCAGAGTAGGGGTGTTGGCCTGCACGACTGCGTCACCGCTGCCGCCATCGCCTTTGCCCACGCCGTCCATAATAACTAAAACAATAGGTTTCTCCATAAAAAGGATTCCTCCGCTATCTCTATTCTATGTGCCAGGGACATTATTTCAGTTGTACTATTCTACTACATTTGGGGCGGTTTTACAACTGTTTTTCGCGTTTTTCCCGGCTCTGAAAGGAAAAAGCCCGGTCAAAACCGGGCTTTTCGTACATTTGTTTGAGAGTTTGTTAAGATTCTTTTAAGATTACAGCGCAGATTTGATGGCAGAAAGCAGTTCCTCATAGGTCTCAAAAGCGGGATATTGGGGATAGTCTGCCTTGATTTTTTCGGTGCTGCGGAACAGGAAGCCTGCCTTGGATGCCCCTATCATGCCCAGGTCGTTAAAGCTGTCGCCGGCGGCAACAGTCTCAAAGCCCATAGCCTGCAGGTGGCGAACCGTGGTTAACTTGGACTGTTCCACCCGCATACGGAAGCCGGTGATCTGATCGGCTTCGTTTACGATCAGCTCGTTGCAAAAAATGGTGGGCATACCCAGTTTCTTCATAAGAGGCTGGGCAAACTGGGTGAAGGTATCGCTGACAATGATCACCTGGGTCAGGCTCCGAAGTTCGTCTAGGAATTCCTTTGCGCCCTCCATGGGATCGATCTTTGCGATGGTATCCTGAATATCCTTCAGGGTCAGGCCGTGCTGACGGAGGATATCGATCCGCCAGGCCATCAGCTTATCGTAATCCGGCTCATCCCGGGTGGTCCGGGTCAAAACGCTGATGCCGCTCTCCTTTGCAAAGGCGATCCAGATCTCCGGCACCAAAACACCTTCCAAATCCAAACATACTACATTCATTTTATTTCTCCTTATCTATAGTAGTGAGAGGGAATGTGATGGATAGCAGCATCGGCTATCCGCAATCCCAGGCGGGCGGCCAAAGCCGACTTTTCTTCATCGCCGTCGGCAATCAGCATATGCGTGGCGCTGCCTTTGCGGAACATTTCTTCCAGGGCGCTTTCCCAGGCGGGATAAGCAAAGCCATCAAAACATCCGTCAGCAGTAACGGTGGCGACAGCGCCCAGCACACCTGCTTCATCATAAGCACCGTAAAAACGCCCGCCGTTTTCCTGCAAAGACAAACACTTGGGGAAAAGGCCCATGCAGGAGGGTTGCGTTTTCAGCTCCGGGTTGATGAGACCCAGATTTATGTCGTAGACCTTATATTTCAGCCGAGAGAGGGTTAAAGGCACAATGGGGATCCGCATTTTCGGTGAGCCTTCCTCTATATGGATTTCTCCCTTGGGCGTGTCAAACCGCGCCCGGTTGAAATCCGCCACAGAGCCGGCGGCAAAGCGAGCCATCACCCCGGAGCCGTATAAGTACCGGAAGCCGAAAGAAGCATAGAGCTTTTCACCAATGGGATTGGATGTACCCAGCACCATCGCAGTGACTCCCTCATTTTCCAGGGTTTCTACCAGTTTCCCAAAGAGTTTTCTGCCCAAGCCTGTCCCCCGGGCTTCAGGGGTGGTAAACATAGCAGAAAGCCCCGCCAAATGAGGTTCGTGATGGGGGATCGTGCCGTGGATAGCACCCAAAAGCTTGCCATTTTCTTTGGCGAGCAGCACAATATCCCGATTATAAGCAATCTCTTCTCCATTCAGTTGCGGTGTTTCCAAAAGCCGCTCTCCTACCCCAAAGATTTTCTCCAGCCAGGAGAGCATTTCCTCTGCATCAAAGGGGGCAGTACAGGTAATTATTTCCATCGTTCCACCTATGTAAGGAAATCCCGCAAAATTGCGGGATTTTTCCTCTTATCCAAAGTAAATCTCGTACCACACCAGGAAGGTATACACAGTCCAAACCTTTCTCCACAGGTCAGAGTTGCCGCCCAAATATTCCTGCAGGAGGGCGTTCAGTTCGTCCATATTAAAGAATTCCTGTGCGGCGGCACCGCTGAACTTGGCAAACAGATCCTGATTATACCGCTCATCTGCCAGCCAATGGCGAATAGGCACAATGAAGCCCAGTTTTTTCCGATTTGCGATCTCCGGGGATAACATCTTCTCTGCGGCAGCACGGAAAGCCACCTTGTTCTGCTCCTCATTGACCTTGAATCTGGAAGGCACACGGGAAGCAATGTCGAAGATCCGCATATCCGTCAGGGGCATCCGCACTTCCAGACCGGCAGCGGTACTCATCTTTTCGATGTTCAGGTAGATATCGCCTTCCAGCCAGATCTGGATGTCCACATCGCACATCTTTGCCAAGGGGTCCAATCCCTCATTTTCTTCGTAGATGGACTTGACCAGATCGATGGGCAGAACGCCTTCATAGTAGTGCTTCAGCAGTTTCTGCTTTTCCTCTTCCTTCATAATATTGGTGTTGCCAACATAGAAGGTCTTCAGGTTGTCACCGTAGCGGGGGGCATTGCGGTACATATTGTAGCCGCCGAAGAATTCGTCAGCGCCTTCACCGGAGTAGCATAGCTTGGTATGCTGGGCGGTTGCACGGCAACCCAACGCAAATACCAGCGCAGAGGCGTCACCGATGGGCTGCTCCATATTCTCCATGACCCAGGGCAGAATGCCGAAGTAATCTTCCGGTCCGAAAATACAGCGGTTCATCTTGATGCCCAGATAATTGGCAGTTTCCAGAGCCATGCCGGATTCGTCAAAGCGCTTATCCTCATAGCCGCAGGAGTTGCAGAGCTTGGCATCGGACATAGACAGCACATAGGCAGAGTCCACGCCGCCGGAAAGGAAGGATTCTGCCGTCTCGTCGTCGGTCTTGATCTCCTTCATGATTTCCTTGAAGGTTTCGTGGATCTCGTCAGCCCAATCCTCCAGAGATTTGCTCTCATCGGGATGGAATTCCGGACGCCAGTAGCGGGTGATGTTCACCTGGCCGTTTTTAAAGGTCATATACCGGCCGGGCAGCAGCTTTTTCATGCCCTTGAAGAAGGTATCCTCTCCTGCCACATAGGTCAGGGTCAGGTACAGCTGCAGCATTTCCCGATTCAGCTCCTTCTTGAAGCCGGGCTGCTCCAGAATCTTGCGCAGATGGACACCGAACAGCAGTTCGCCCTCTTCGGTCACATAATAATAGAAGGGCTTGGTGCCGAAGCAGTCACGGAGGCAGAAGATCTGATCCTGCGCTTCGTCATAGAGCGCAAAGGCGAACATGCCGTGCATATGCATAGCCATTTCGCCGCCCCACTTTTGATAGGCAGCCTTCAGAATCTCTTCTTCCCGGGCTTCCCGGGTCAAATCCGTGGGAATGCCCAGTTCCTCACACAGGGGCTTCCAATTGCGGATATGGCCGCTGTATTCCAGCACCTTCACCTGGGTTTTCTGCATTAAATCAATCATAGTCTTCACCTGTATATAAAAATTTAGGGTCGCTTTTGTATGGATCCATTATACTCGAAAGCCGCATGGATTTCAATAGGTATTCGCAGGAAGGTTTATGTCTCATTTACAGCCTTTTTGCAAAACAGTTGCCGAACTTTTGTGCAAAAAGGCTTGACTTTCTTTCCGTTGACAAGTAAAATAAACACGGTATGGTGTACGCTGCAGAAGTAGGACTTCCTGCTCCGGCGTTTCATATTTATCCGGCACGGGCCGGAATTTGGGATTTGCGCCTTGTGGCGTTTCTATTTGGACAGTCCCGGGTTTTCCCGGATCTTTTACAAATTTAACACATGGGGCTCACTTTGCCCACCTTCCCGGCTTGGCCTATTCTATAAAGGAGGTGCGCAGAAAGAGTTATGGACTTAACGATTGCCATTATTGCTATCGTCGGTTGTGCTGCCGTAGGCATTGCCTTGGGTTTTGCCCTGGGCGTAGGCTACCGGAAAAAGTTCGCAGAACGGGAAATCGGTTCTGCTGAGCAGGAAGCCACACGGATCATTAACGAAGCCATTCGCAGCGGTGAGAGCCGCAAGAAGGAAATGCTTCTGGAAGCCAAAGACGAAATCCATAAATCTCGCACAGAATACGAGAAAGAAGTCAAAGAGCGTCGCGCTGAGCTGACCAAGCAGGAGCGCAGACTGCAGCAAAAAGAAGAAACCCTGGACAAAAAAGCAGAGAATTTCGAGCGCAAGGAAGAAGAAATGGCTGCAAAGCTGGCAGAGGTCGCCCGCGCCAAAGAAGAGGCCGAGGCTGTTCGCCGTCAGCATATTGCCACCCTTGAGAAACTCTCCGGCCTGACCCAGGAGCAGGCAAAGCAGCATCTTCTTGCTACTGTGGAGGAGGAAATCCGCCACGAGACCGCAATGAAGATCAAGGAAATTGAGCAGGAGATGAAGGACGAGGCCGAAGAAAAAGCCAGAGAAGTGATTGCTCTTGCCATTCAGCGCTGTGCCGCTGACCACGCCGCAGAAGCCACCGTTTCCGTGGTTCCCCTGCCCAACGACGAAATGAAGGGCCGCATTATCGGCAGAGAAGGCCGGAACATCCGGACTTTGGAAACCATCACCGGTGTAGACCTGATCATTGACGACACCCCTGAAGCCATCACCGTCAGCAGCTTTGATCCCGTTCGTCGGGAAGTGGCAAGACTTGCCCTGGAAAAGCTGATCGTGGACGGCCGTATTCACCCCACCCGCATCGAAGATATGGTGGAAAAGGCCCGCAAGGAAGTGGACCGCACCATCCGGGAAGAGGGCGAACGGGCTTGCTACGAGACCGGTGTGCATAACCTGAATCCTGAGCTGGTGAAGGTTTTGGGTCGCCAGAAGTACCGTACCTCTTACGGTCAGAACGTGCTGAATCACTCTATGGAAGTTGCCCATATCGCAGGCCTGATGGCTGCAGAGCTGGGCGTGGATGTAGCCCTTGCCAAGCGGGCAGGCCTCCTGCACGACCTGGGCAAGTCCATCGATCATGAAGTGGAAGGCAGCCACGTACAGCTGGGTGCTGAACTGGCCCGGAAGTACAAGGAAAATCCCGTTGTTGTTAATGCCATCGAATCCCACCACGGTGATGTGGAGCCCAAGACTGTGATCGCTGTTCTGGTGCAGGCCGCCGATGCCATCTCCGCTGCCCGCCCCGGCGCACGGCGTGAGAATGTGGAAAACTATATCCGCCGACTGCAGAAGCTGGAAGAGATCACCGGTTCTTACCCCGGTGTAGAAAAAGCATTCGCCATCCAGGCAGGCCGGGAAGTCCGGATTATGGTCAAGCCCGAGGAAGTCACCGAGGACAATATGATCCTGCTGGCACGGGACATTGCCAAGAAGATCGAAGCCGAACTGGAATACCCCGGCCAGATCAAGGTCAATGTGATCCGGGAAACCAAAGCTGTAGAATACGCAAAATAAGCATACGGCCGGAGATCCAAGAGATCTCCGGCTCTTTCTTTGCCAAGTAACAGCGAGGTGAAATTCAGTGAATTTCACCTCGCTTGTTTGGTTAAAGTAAAAAAGGGGAAATGATCGCAGAGTACTCACAGATCAAACGGTCCTGTAGTTTTTTGTCCTCTGTTACAAATAATTGTTCACAATCTTCGCAAGACTTATCCTCAAAGACATAGTCGAAGTGATACGGTTGTGCATAATCGAAACAGGTCGGGATATTGCGTAAAGAACTAACCCCTTCATTTGAAAGATGGTTTTTGTATAGCTTGATGAATTTCACCAGAATATAAAAGGTCAGATCATCAATCGCAGCGCTCTTTTTTGACCGGTCGCTATATGTTATTTCTATGTTGCGACTTCTGATTTCGTAACTTGTCCAGTGCTTATCTCCTTCGCTGAACATTTGAGGCGATTTGTCGCATTTAATGTATAATGTATCTGCGAAGTCTTGGATAAGGTATTCATTTAATTTTTTTAGAGCATTATAGGTTTGGCCGTGGTCTTTTTGATACAGCTCGGTTCCCTTGGCATATTTGGGGAGAATATTATCCACCCCGCCCACCAAGTCCGCCTCAGAGCACCCTCGCCGCAAAAAAGAGTTTAGTTTATTCGTGTATGCAGCCACCACGCTGGGCTTGTGCCCTAATTTTTCTAAAAAATCTTTGTAATTGTCAATCAACATTTTACTCATTCCTTTATCTTTATTGCTAAAATCATGTTAAGTGTGCGCCAAGCGGTGGAATAACAATGGTGCTGTTGTTACTTCTGCTGCTATTTGAGGCTCCATCCATAATGGTTAATTTCACATATTGGTAAATTTTAATGATCTCATCCAGTAGGCGAGCTTCGTCGATGCCCAGTTTTTTGTATTCGTTTTTGTAGAAGAATGTCGTGAGGGCGTTGCCCGTTAAGCCGGAGGTTTGATAGCAACACCAATACGCATCACTTAATTTTTTGAGCTCCGGCGTTTTTGTAATTTCTCTTGCAACGATGTTTTCCAAAGGCTCATCATGATCCAGTGTTAGAGCTTCCAATAACTTGATTTTCGCTTCGGCACAACCCAGGTACGCACCTTGTTTGATAGTATCGGTAAAAACAGAGTATTCCGTTTGGTTCACCAACACCTTTGCGCCGTAAGAAATGGTCAAACGGTCCACGTCCTTTAACACAATGTAATCTTTGTTCGCGTTTACGAGAAACTTCGTTTGACACAGCGATTGCTCGCGCATCGCAATGTAGTTGCTGTTTTTCTTATAGATGATTCCAAACAAACGGCAAGGAAAGCAACATTTGATGCGAGGATAGATT
>RHMF01001079.1_pt1 | contig 12322 bp, 10 predicted proteins | sample 5365151 | NCBI WGS metagenome assembly RHMF01 (sample SAMN10266501, study PRJNA497801) | feces metagenome | isolation source: feces | host: Bos taurus | place: China: Prairie of Fairy Mountain | collected 2017-08-14 | reverse complement strand
CCGATCCTGCAAAACCAGTTCAAAGATAGTGGGCCCATCCACATATTCCTTAAGGATGCGTTCCTGGTCAGAATCCACCATAAGAAGTTTAGGCATTGGGATACCAATCTGATGTAGACGTTCATAGTCCCGCAGCTCAGATGCCAGCTTGTCGCCAAACTGGTAGTAGTCGCAGGGCTCATGGTGAATTTGCTTGAGAACATAGTGCTTTTCTCCGTCCGTTACCAGGTAGGAATAGCCACCTTTCCCCTTTCCAAGCAAACGGATCACTTCGTAATCCACGCCATTGACGGTCATACCGTAACCTCTTCCTTGTCACTGATATGGATACTGACGCCATTGACGGTCACATCCTCTTCGGCGTTAATCAGAATATACTTGATGCCGCCAATGACCCGAGTTTCGATCAAGTCTCCCCGATCAGGTGCCACCTTGATGATCACATCCGGGGTGCTGATCTGGATTTTCTTATGGTCAATGATGTTTTTCGGGTGCAGCTGGGCTTCAAAACCAAAGGCTTCATCATAATCAATGCTGAATTTTGCCATATGTTGTTCGTTGATACCGCAGTCTTCCAGCACAGACCGGACCTGCTCTTTATTGATCATCAGCGCCTCGGGCAGCTTGCTTTCCTTGTGCATCTCGATCTGCTGGCAGATTTGGTCATGTACCATCTGCACCACTCCCAAGCTACACTCCTCCTCCAAGCTACGAGTCAGCAGCGCCTCAAAGGACTGCTTTTGCTCAAAGGCAGGCTTGGGAACTGTCGTACGGAAAATAGCATCCACAAAATTCTGGTGATTTTCCTTGACGCTCTTATTATAATACAGCGCATTATAGATATTTGTAGCACGATTGTCAAAGGCCGGGAACAGGAAACCAAGCTCGGGAGCCGACACCACATTGGCCATATTGCCATCATGGAACTGTTTTTCCTCCGGCACATAGTGCAGATTGGCCTTGGTCTGCTTGACGGGACAAATGGCACAGAGCAGATACGTATAGTTTTCATCGGAATTGTCGGATTGGGTATCGCCGTCCTTAGATTTGAAGGGCACATTGTAGCTGTCGCAGCCCATGAGGATCAGATAGTTTCCATCAAGGGACAGGCTTTCGATGACCTTCTTATAAAAAGCAAGCCGCAGACCGTCGTCCTTCAACCTGCAAGCCCGCAGATCCATAAGGAATTTATGCTCCTCAGAGCCAGCGACCTGGCAGGTTTTGAAGGTGATATCGATCAGATTCTTGCCAAGCGTGCCGCCCATTGTGCGACGCAACAGGGCAAAATATTTTCCAGCCTCATTTTCCGGCATGATGCCAAGAGACTGCTGAAATTCAGAGATGATCTCCTTCTGCTCATTAACATAGCAGCCGAAGATTGTGGTCATATTGCTGCGATCCCGCCGCTGTCTACGACGGATTTCGCCGATTTCCTTGGTATTCATAATATCCTCCGATTGGAACACCGCTGCCATGAAAGCAGCGGTGTATCTTATTCAATCCCACAGAACATTCCAGTTCTGCACAAAATATTCGATGCCGGAATAGACGGTGGTAATGACGATTAAGCCAACCACAACCCAGCACAGCCAGCCAACGCTGGGGAATGCCATCAAGAAGCACAGACCGATCATACTGGACGCAGTCTTGAACTTGCCGCTCTGGCCGGCTGCAATAACCTTGCCCTTGGGGCCAGCCACCATCCGAAGGCCGGAAACCGCAAATTCACGGGTCAGCACGATCATCAGAGCCCAGGCCGGGAAACTGCCCCACTGGCAGAACATGCACATGCAGGCAAGCGTCAGAAGCTTATCTGCCAACGGATCCAGGAACTTGCCGAAATCGCTGACCTGGTTGCACTTTCTGGCAATCTGACCATCGATATAATCGGTGATGCTGGCAAGAATGAAAACTGCCAGACCAAGCCACATCCACAGGCCGGCCTGTCCTCCACTTAAGTACATGAAGACCATATAAGCCGGGATCATTGCCACACGGAGCAGTGTAATTTTCGTTGCAGTTGTCATGTTAGTCCTCCACAATATAGCCTGTCAAATCGCCGTCAATCAGGCCGTCAATGCAAACACGTACAAAATCGCCCTCAGAGATATCATCCTGGGTAGCGATCCACACGCGGCCGTCAATATCCGGGGAATCGGCAAAAGTACGGCCGAAATACTGCTCAAATTCCTCGTCATAGCCGTCAACCAGTACTTCCAGCTCCTGTCCCATCATGGCTTCGTTGCATTCGTCCATGATGCGGGACTGAATGGTTTCCACCATCTGGGCTCTCTGCTGGGCGATCTCATTATCGACAAATTCCATCTCAGCTGCAGGTGTTCCCTCCTCCGGGGAAAACGGGAATGCACCCACGCGCTCCAGCTTCATGTCCTTGAGGAACTGACACAACTCAGCAAATTCCTCCTCGCCCTCACCGGGAAGACCGGTAATGACGGAGGTACGCAGCACCAGGCCGGGAATACGGCTTCTCAGTTTAGCAAACAGATCACGCAGGAATGCGCCGTCGCCACGGCGGTTCATCAGCTTTAGGATCTTACTGTTGCAGTGCTGGATGGGAATATCCAAATACTTGACAATCTTCGGCTCAGTGGCCATGACCTCGATAAGTTCATCGTCAATTTCATCCGGGTACACATAGTGCACACGCACCCACCGGAAGCCATCAATAGCGCAGAGCTGGCGCAGCAGCTCCGGCAGCAGCCGCTTGTGACCGGGCAGATCCGTGCCATAACGGCTGGTGTCCTGGGCCACAACAATGATCTCCTTGACGCCGGAGGCAGCCAGCAAACGGGCTTCATAGAGGACATCGTCCATCTGTCTCGAGCGGAACTTGCCACGCAGGTAAGGAATGATGCAGTAGCTGCAGCGATTATCGCAGCCTTCTGCGATCTTAAGATAAGCATAATGCTCAGGGGTAGTGAGAATACGGCCGGTTTCCTGCTCAGGCGCGTCGATAGAGCCGAAATCGACAACCTTCTGATCCTCCAGCAAGGCATCAATTGCACTTACGACTTCCGTGTAACTACCGGTGCCGAGAATGCCATCAACCTCCGGCATTTCGTTCATAATCTCCTGCTGGTAGTGCTGGGAGAGGCAGCCGGTGACCAGGATCTTACCAACCAGGCCTTCGGCTTTCAGCGCTGCGGTCTGCAGAATAAAGTCGATGGCCTCGCTCTTGGCAGAATCTATAAAACCGCAGGTGTTGATAACCACCACATCGCTGCCGACGATATCGGCCTTAACAGTATGACCAGCCTCCTGGACACGGAACATCATCCGCTCACAGTCCACTTGGTTTTTAGCGCAACCAAGGGAAATAAATCCAATATTTGCCATTATGATTCCTCCGGAAATTCCTCCGCATCCAGCGCAAGGCGATCCATGGCTGTGCGGATCTCGGAATAGGTATGCCCTCTGCGAAGGAGAGCGTCAACGGCCTTCTTCACAGTCCGCTGGTCAGAATTAGCATCCAGACGGCTGCGAAGAAAGCTTTGAATCGAATCGGTTTGATCGGGATATTCGGCCAGTGCCGCATCCCAGAAGCACTTGGGGATCTTCTTTTCATAGAGCGCTTGCTTGGCACGGCTCATGCCGTAACCCCTTGCGGCACAGCGGGAAACAATCTGCCGGGCAGTTTCGGCGTCATCGACAAGGTGGAGATCCTCCATCCATGCCACAGCTTCTGCCGCCTGGGAGGGATCCTCTCCCTTTTGTATCAGCCGATCCTGCAGGTCCTTCTTCGATACAGAAGAAGCCGCAACGATACGCACTGCCCGCATTTTTGCCGACATAGCACCGGCTGTTTCCTGGATCAGCTGCCACTGCGTTTCAGAAAGCTCCATGCCGGCATAGAGGCCAAAGTCCTCCACCGTCTGTCGGTACAGAGCGATACGGCTTCCGTCCTCCAGAGTCAGCCAATAGCGTCCTGCGCGGTCAGCCGTGGTCTTTAAGGACTCAATCCTCATCGTCGAAATCGTCGGCGCTGATGGCTACAGGGCGCTCAGCAGCCTTAGCGGGTGCCTTAGGAGCGGCAGCACGCAGCAGATTCTCACGCACCTTGGCTTCCACTTCCTCGGCAATATCGGGATTGGCCTGCAGGAAGGTCTTGACGGAGTCCTTACCCTGGCCGATGCGCTCATCGCCCATGGAGAACCAGGAACCGGACTTCTGGACGATATCCATCTCCACCGCCAGATCCACCAGCTCGCCCCACTTGGAGATACCCTGGCCATACATAATGTCGAAGTATGCCTCACGGAAAGGAGGCGCAACCTTGTTCTTGACCACCTTAACACGGGTCTTGTTGCCCACCACATTGCCGCCGTCCTTAATGGACTCGGTACGGCGCACATCCAGGCGGACGGATGCGTAGAACTTCAGCGCATTACCGCCGGTAGTAGTTTCGGGGTTGCCATACATAACGCCGATCTTCATACGCAGCTGGTTGATGAAGATAACGACACAGTTGGTCTTGGAAATCGTGCCGGCCAGTTTACGCAGTGCCTGGCTCATCAGTCGAGCCTGCAGACCCACAAATGCGTCGCCCATTTCGCCTTCAATTTCGGCTCTGGGGGTCAGAGCGGCAACGGAGTCGACAACCACTGCGTCCACAGCGCCGCTACGCACCAGCGCATCGGTGATCTCAAGGGCCTGCTCGCCGGTATCGGGCTGGGAAACCAGCAGATTGTCGATGTCAACGCCCAGAGCAGCAGCGTAGACGGGATCCAGCGCATGCTCAGCGTCCACGAATGCCACTTCGCCGCCCATCTTCTGCGCCTCAGCCAGGATATGCAGTGCCAGCGTGGTCTTACCGGAGGACTCAGGGCCATAGATCTCAATGATTCTGCCCTTGGGTACGCCGCCGATGCCCAGCGCAGCATCCAGTGCCAGGCTGCCGGTGGGGATTGCCTCAACATTCATTTCGGGACGGTCGCCCAGACGCATAACCGTGCCCTTGCCGAAGCTCTTGTCCAGCTGGGCCAGTGCGGTCTGTAGTGCTTTCTTCTTATCGGTTGCAGGGGTAGGTGCTTCATAACCGGGTTTCTTTGTAGCCATAGTTAATCTTCCTTCCGTTGGGCAAGCAGTGCCCGTTCACTATCGTTATAATCCCGGACGCGCTCCAGGACTGTGTATCTGTTTTCTTCCAGGATGGCGCAAATATCGTCGCCCTGGCTGGGGTCATATTCAAAGCAGATATAACCGCCTTTTTTCAGTGCAGGTGTATAATTCTTCACGATACTGCGGTAAAAATCAAGGCCATCCGCGCCACCGTGTAGCGCCAGATGAGGCTCATGATCTTTGACGCTGGGGTCCAGCTGTTCCATCTCCGCAGTTGTGATGTACGGCGGGTTGGAAACGATCATGTCGAATGTCCCCAAAAATTCCGGTGCTTTTGTCAAGGCGTCAGCCTGCACGCAAGTCACACGGTTACCGAGCTGATACCGAGCAACATTCTTCTTAGCGACCGCCAGAGCATCCTGAGAAATATCCGCCAGAGTCAACCATGCATCCTTGACACGGTTGGCTATGGCAAGGCCGATACAGCCGGAGCCGGTACAAAGATCCAGAATCCGGGGATTCTGCTCCAGGTAGAGGCCTCGCTTGATAGCAAGCTGCGTCACCGCGCAAGTATCATCCCGGGGGATCAGCACATTTTCATCGACGTAAAGTGTCATACCGTAGAAGCTCCACTCGCCAAGCACATAGGCCAAAGGCTCGCCAGCCAGTACCCGCTGGACAGCAGTTTCCATGGCGTTACAGACCTGTTCAGAAGCGTAAAGATCCCGGTCAGCCACGATTTGCTCTCGAGTCTTACCGGAAACATAGCACAGCAGGCTTCTTGCCAGAACGCTGGCCATCTGTTCCTCCTCCATTGCCATGAAGGAGCGACGGGCTTCCAGGTACAGCTGGGAATATCGTTTTACCATGCGTCTTCGCCCTCCCTCTCCGGCAGTACTGCTTCAACTGCGGTGATGGCTACTTCGATCATGGAATCATCAGGCTCATTTGTGGTAAAGTTCTGCATCCACATGCCGGGAGCGCTAAGGATCCGGGTAAGGGCATTATCGTGCCGACCGATCCATCGGTTAAGCTCATAAGTAATGCCGACAACCACGGGCAGCAGCAGGAGCTTAAAGCCGATCATAATCAGACGGTAGCCAAACGTACCGTACATCTGGCCAAGCACCGGCACCAGGGTCAGCAACAGGGACGAAGCAACGGAGAAGACCAGAATGGAGATGATCATCACAACCAGCAAGAAGCTGGTGCCACAGCGCGGATGCAGACGGGTCTGCTGGCGGACATTTTCCACCGTAAGGGGTAGCCCAGCCTCGTAGCAGCGGATGGTTTTATGCTCTGCGCCATGGTAGGCAAAGACCCGCTTCATTTCCTTCATTCTCGATACCAGCAGCATATAGCACAGGAAGATGATCATACGGATCAAGCCCTCCACCAGGTTCAGCACCAGGTTATTGGGGATCCACTGATCGATCAGACCGCTCAGCAGGCCAGGCAGCAGGAAGAACAGACCAACGGACATGGCCAGGCCCAGAAATACTGCAAAGCCCACCACAAACTGCTGAAATTTTTCATTGCCCAGCTTCTTTTCCAGCCACTGGTCCAGCTTGGAAGGCTGTTCATCGGCGGCATATTCCTCAGGTGCCAGATCAGCAGAGCGCATCAGCGCCTTCGTGCCGGTGACCTGAGAATCGAAGAAAGTGAACATACCCCGTAAGAATGGCCAACTCTTGAAAGACTTAGGCGGATTCAGTTTTCTATCCTTAACCTCTACGGTCAAGCCCTCCTTGCCGCGGATAACGATGGCGTCCTTCTTAGGACCACGCATCATAATGCCCTCAATCAAGGCTTGGCCGCCGATCATTGTTCTAAATTTTACCTTATTTTCCATGGGATCTCCTTACTGTGCCGAGGGAAGCCGGATGGTTACAAGCGTGCCGCCACCGGACGGATTGCTCAGTTCCAGGCTACCGCCGTGCATGCTGATGATCTCATCACTGATGGCCAGGCCGATGCCGGTTCCTCTTGCCTTGGAACTGCCTTTGTAGAATTTCTTTTTGACCAGAGGCAATTCATCCTCTGGAATGCCATGACCGTAGTCACGAATGCGCACAACCACCTGCTCTTCTTCATAGGTCATGGAGGCGTCGATACGCTTGCCGTCACCGCCGTGCTTGGCGGCGTTGTTGAGTATATTTAGGAATACCTGGCGCAGACGGGCATGGTCGCAGGGGATCATAGGGATCTCTTCGTCGGCGTCCAGATACTCCAGATGGATACCGTCCTGCGCAAGGCGGCTACTGTACATGAAGACGGTATCCTCAAACTCTGTACGGATATCCGCCATTTCCACATTCAGCTTCAGCCGGTCATCCTGCCATCGGGTAAAGTCCAGCAGATCAACAACCATTTCTGTCAGGCGCTTGGCCTCACGGGAAATGATCTTCACGCCTCTGCGTGTCTCATCGTCCAGTTCATCAGAGCTCAGCAGCGTTTCACTCCAGCCATTGATGGCAGTCAGAGGTGTCCGCAGCTCATGGGACAGTGAGGAGATGAAATCAGCCTGCATTTTCTCGTTCTGATTCAGCTTTACGGACATTTCGTTGATGGTGTCGGCCAGCGTACCGATCTCGTCGTTGTATTTTTTCTGGATCTGCACACCGTAACTACCGCTCTGGATCTTCTTCGCCTTTTCTGTGATCTCGTCCACAGGGGTGAGAATGGAGCGGATAAAATAGCCACTGGTCAGCAGAAGCACCGACAACAACACCAAAAAAGCACCCAAAGCGATCAATCCGATCACCAGGATCTGCCGGTTTACAAGCCGTGTGGATGTGACATAACGCAGAACGCCTACCACTTCACCGTTGCTATAGATCATGGCACCGGAAACCGCAATGATATGCTCACCGGTGATAGGATCACGGCCGGTAAACGGCTCGATGGAGCGGTTTGTCATCGCTTTTTTGATCTCGGGAGTGGCAGGGGATTTACCCGCCCAGTGTCCATAGGAAGAAGCGACCAGCAGGCCATCGGCATTAATAAACTGCAATTCCAAAGAGTCGCTCATTTCAAAGGTCTGCGCATAGGTAACACAGGATTGGTAATAGTCATCGTAGTTCTGGCCAATATAGCCGGCGAAGAACTGGCTCGTCTGCAATGCCTTAGCGGAAAGATCCGAGCGCATATTGGAATAGTAGTAAAGTCCAAAAGTACCGGTGATCAGCAGAACGAACACCAAGCCCAACACGCAGAAGGTAGATACGGTATTACCCATCCATCGACCTCGCAGAGAGTTGCTTCGTTTCATGCTGTCACCTTCCTTCTAAGAAATAATTACAGGATCATGCACCCCATTTGTAGCCAAAGCCCCAAACAGTGGTGATGTAAGTAGGATTAGCGGTATCGTCCTCGATCTTAATACGCAGCCGGCGGATATTCACATCCACGATCTTCAGCTCACCTTCATATTCCCTGCCCCAGACCTCGCTGAGGATATCCTCACGGGACAGTGCCTTGCCGGGATTGAGCATAAACAGCTTCATGATGCTATATTCGACCTGCGTCAGACGGATTCGAGTGCCAGCCTTATCCAGTGTATGGTTGCGGGTATTCATGGTAAAGGGACCCTGCTTGAGCACTTCGCTGGCAGCCACTTCCTTGCCGATTCTGCGGCAAAGTGCATCCACACGCGCGGTCAGTTCTGCCGGAGAGAAGGGCTTGGTAACATAATCGTCAGCGCCGGTCATCAGGCCGGTCACCTTGTCCATTTCCTGGGTTCTTGCAGTCAGCATGATAATGCCCATCTGCTTATTGGTAGCACGGATACGGCGGCAAACCTCAAAGCCATCGATATCCGGCAGCATAATGTCCAGGATAGCTACCGTAATGTCATTATGCTCCTGCATCTTATCGAGTGCCTCCTGGCCGCAGGCAGCTTCCAATACATCATAGCCAGCACGTTGCAGATTGATCACAACAAAGCTGCGGATGTTGTCTTCATCTTCCAAAATCAATACTTTTTTCATGTTATCAATCCCTTTCCGTATTTACATCCACCCGAATGGGATGGAACTGCTGTAACAATTTTTCATCAATGCCCTGTTCAATGGCATAAGGCTCAAATTCAGCCACATAAATGCTGCTTTCGCCTCTATAGAGTATAGTGCGGCCGGGCAGCTTGGCCTGCTCTTCCCTATCCGCGTCGGTCAAAACCAGGATCGTAAACAGCTTTTCCTCACCGTAGTAGAAAACGCACTCGGTTTCCGTCTGCACAGTAGAGAGTGTGTCTGTTGCATAATCATCAAGCACCAAGTACCAATTATCGACAAAATTATGGTATGTGCAACGCTTGACGATCTGGTTTCCCTCAGAATCAATGGAATACCATTCCACCAGATATTCCTGCCGGTGATTCTCAGAAACCTGCGACAGCGCCACCAATCGGGGCAGTTCCAGCACGCCATCGTCATCAATATCTTCGGGATATACGTAGACATTATGGAGCGCATCGCTGGCGATGCTGGAGGCAAAAGTGGAAAGCTGCTTATTTTCCATTGTGAAAATGTCTGTGACCAAAGCATGATTGGTGGAAGCACAGGTCACATAGATCACATTTTTCCCATCTTCCAGGGTGCCCGAAACCAACATTTTGAAGCCCGACATAGATGCAGAAAGCATCATCTCGGCCGAGCGCTGCAACTCACCGTCACGGAAAGTATAAAGCCTGGCAGTACCGTAGCTCTTTTCCGAAACGCCAGGAGAAAGCAAAAACATTTCGCTGATTCCATCGTTATCCAAATCGACGGTAGCGATCTGGGAATACGCTGTGCTTAGCAGCTGGCGGGAGAAGCCGCTGGTAAAGCGATAGACCGACACAGAGCGCTGCACCTGCTCGCTGACCTGTCGACCAACGATCATCTCAAGACCCGGCTTATCGTCCAACTGGGCGTAGGTGACAAAGTCATAGCCAAAGCCGTATCCCTCGATGGTATCCATCAGCACATAGCCGGAGGCAAGTTGGCAGAAAATCAGGATCTTCAGCGGTTTATCGCTGTCGTCCTTGGCAAAAAGCAAGTACTCATCGACGCCGTCGCCGTCCAGATCCACGCTCTGCGAAACATGTCGATTGTCGCCATAGGAAGGAGCGCAATACTCAAGACCTGCCATGGCTTTATCAATGACTGCCTGCAGATTTTCGGACACCTCAGACCGCTTTGGTAAGCAGTACAACTCGTCCAACGTGCCCAAAACACAGCCTGACAGCAGCATCATAACAGCCAGCAAAACAGGCAGGATCCGAAGTTTAAATATCATAGAAACAGCGCTCCTTTCCTAAAGTTTTATCAATTTATTATAGCACACATTTTCGAAAAAGGGAAGTTATTTTAGCACAACATTTGCTTCTCCCAGCAGATTTTTCAGCTCCGCCAGCATATCATGATCCAGCGTTGCCATAGCGCCGCGGATCTTGCGTGTATCGGCGAAAAAAACTTTGATCTGGCTGTTACCGGGGAACATGTTGACGATGGCCCGGACCTTGCGGAAATTAGGGTCATCCTCGCTCATTAGCTGCAGCCATAGGGTTCCCTGCAGTGGCTGCTTAGGCTCGGGCTGAGGCTCCTGTGCAGGCTGCTCCATTTCCGAGAAATCGGTAATGGGACGTGCGCGGTTGACCACGATCTGGGGATCCTTATCATCGCGCAGACTCAGTCTGCCGGTAACGACCACGGCCTGATTTTCGCCAAGATAGCCGCCATACTGGCCTATCACATTGGAAAATGCCAGCATTTCGATAGAAGCGGTATCATCTTCCACCGTAACATAGGCCATCATGGAGTTGTTTCGGGTGGTCTTCATTTTCACATTCTGTACCACGCCGGCAACTGAAACGATTTGGTCGTCACGATAAGTGGATTCCTCGCCCATCAGCTGGGCAATGGGAACCACGTGGGTATTTCGCAGGAACTTGCGGTAATCGTCCATGGGGTGACCGGACAGGTAAATGCCGGTGGTTTCCTTTTCCATGGTCATCAAATCCACCTTGCGCAGCTCCGGCAGCTTGGGGATGGGAATGGCAGCTGCCTTATCGTCATCGTCCAGCATAGCAAACAGCCCCATCTGACCATCCAGGTTTTTCTTCCGGGAATCGGCAATGGCATCCATCATCTGGTCATACACCGCCAGCAGCTCGCTGCGATGGTTTCCGAAACAATCCATGGCGCCGCACTTGATGAAATTTTCCACCGCGCGCTTGTTCAGCTCGTCGCCCATGCGCTGGATGAAGTCCTCCAGGGACTTGAAGGGTCCTCCCTCTTCCCGCTTGGCAACCATGCTACGGATCAGTCCACGACCCACATTCTTCACAGCGCCCAGACCAAAGCGGATGGCATCGCCCTCAACGCTGAAATTATCCAGTGAGTGATTGACATCCGGCGGCAGCACAGGAATATTCATTTCCTTGCACTCGTTGATATAGCCGGAGATCTTAATTGCAGAATCCAGCACCGAGGTCATCAGCGCCGCCATATACTGTCTGGGATAATGACACTTCAAATAAGCGGTTTGGTAAGAAACTACCGCGTAGCAGACAGCATGGGCCTTGTTAAAGGCATAGTTGGCAAATTCTACGATTTCGTCATATATGGACTGTGCAGCGGCTTCCGAAACACCGTTGGCAATACAGCCAGGGATGCCCTGCTGGGGATCGCCGTAGACGAAGACCTTCCGCTCCGCCTCGATGACCTTCATCTTCTTTTTGGAGATCGCGCGGCGGATATTGTCCGCCTGGCCCATGGTATAGCCACCCAGCTGCTGGAAAATGGCAATGACCTGCTCCTGGTAGACGATGCAGCCGTAGGTAACCTTCAAAATCGGCTCCAAATGGGGCGTTTTATAGGTGATCTTTCTATGATCCAGCTTATTGGCAATAAAAGTGGGGATCGAATCCATAGGGCCAGGACGGTAAAGCGCCACGATAGCGGTCATGTCTTCGATGGAGGTGGGCTTCATGTTGGTACACACAGAAGTGATACCGGCAGACTCCAGCTGGAACACGCCCTGGGTCTTACCCTCGGAGATCATGGCAAAGGTCTGCGGATCATTATCCGGCACCTTGCTGATATCGAAATCCGGGTTGATACGGCGGATCTGCTGCTGGGCATCCTCGATGACCGTCAGGTTGCGCAGGCCCAGGAAGTCCATCTTCAGCAAGCCCAGCTCCTCGATGGTGGTCATGGTATACTGTGTGACGATGGTCTCGTCATTTCTTGACAGGGGCACA
>RHMF01002541.1_pt1 | contig 12333 bp, 10 predicted proteins | sample 5365151 | NCBI WGS metagenome assembly RHMF01 (sample SAMN10266501, study PRJNA497801) | feces metagenome | isolation source: feces | host: Bos taurus | place: China: Prairie of Fairy Mountain | collected 2017-08-14 | reverse complement strand
AGATTGCTCTCCGCAGGGTGAACGGTGCTACAGTCCAGGAGATCCTGGCAATGTTCTGCAGCCGATTCGTAAAGATCGTCCTCGTATGCTTCGCTGTAGCAGCACCAATCAGCTGGGTCATCGTGGACAGATACCTTGCGACATTCGCACACCGCTGTCCTATGTACTGGTGGGTATTTGCCCTCGCACTTGTAGCTGTGCTTGCGGTAACCATCGGAGTGGTGGTCATCAGAAGCTGGAAGGCCGCCACTGCAGATCCTGCAGACGCATTGAAGTCGGAGTGATGACAGTAAAACATGCTCCAAGGTCATTTCCAACAACCTTGAAGCACATCGACATGAGTCAGAAGGTCCTACAACACATACTTTCCTGCCCCAAGGTAAGAGAAAATGACCTTGAAGCACAATAATAAAGCAAAATGAAAAGCTATTTAAGATTCCTATCCAGAAACAAGCTATATACAGCCATCGAGGTGGTTGGCTTGAGCGTTGCGCTGGCATTCGTGCTGCTGCTCGGAAATGTTGTATTGGATGATCTGAGTTGCGACAGCAAGATAAAGAACGCTGATGGCATTTACCTGGTACTGCCTGATGATTCAAGTTTCTATAGACCTGACCCTGAAGTAGTATTCCCTAAAGTGCCGGAGATAGAAGACTGGTGCAATGCCGTCATTCATTCCGCATATGACGGAAAGACTCAATATATACAGACGGTTTCAGGAGAACAGAAGATGGACATCACCCCTGTCTTGATTCGTGGCAACTATTTCGATTTCTTCGGAATAGAACTCAAGTACGGAGATTCCAAGACTGTCATGGTACAGCAGAATGCAGCAGTCATTTCAGAAGAAGTTGCAAATGCGATGTTCCCGGGGCAGGATCCTGTCGGACAGACACTCGTCATATACGAGCCCAGACTCAAAGGAGTGGAACTGACTGTGACAGGAGTCTACAGGGATATGGGCAAGACAGTTCTTCAGGACCGTGGAATGTTCCTTAACATTGACTTCATCAACAATCTGGACAACCTCGGATATCCGGAACACATAAAGATGAGACTTGGACGCCCTAGTACCGTCCATTATGTAAGACTGTCAGAAGGGGCTGACATAGAAAAGATCGGGAAATTCCTGCTTGAGGATAACGACAGCGACCTCGACAAGAAATATTCGCGTTATACCAGGATAGATCTCATTCCATTCGACAAGATCCACCACCAGAGCGGAATATCAAAGACTCATTTCGACAACATGACCGATGTAAACCTGTACCATACATTCATGTTTGCGTGTCTTATTCTTCTCGTATTCGCCGGTCTGAACTACATTTCCCTGACCATGGCATTCTCCAGATTCAGGGTAAAGGAGATGGCGACAAGACAGTTGCTCGGCACGACAAAGGCAGGAATCTATGTCAAATGTATTTCCGAGGCGGCAATGCTCGTGACAGCATCATTTGCTGTTGCCCTTGCACTTGCATTTGCACTCAAAGACATAGTGGGAGAACTTCTTGGAAGCGATATCGACTTGTTCAATACGCCTGCAATGTGGATATTCACGATATCGGTTGTCATCGTTCTGTCCCTTGCAGCAGGTCTAGTGCCGGCATTGGTGATGTCACGTTACAGACCTATCGAGGTCATAAAGGGAGAAGCAAGAAAGAGCGACAAGGTCACATTGGGAAAGATATTCATCGGCCTGGAAGGTATGCTCAGCATCGCGGCGATTGCGGTGACGCTGGCGATATATGCTCAGACCAGGCATATGATCGACACACCGATGGGATATGAAACCGACAATATCATATTTGTGGATTTCGTTACAAGAGACGACCTCAAGTTCAAGGACGAACTTCTCGCCGAGAGTTATGTGGACCGGATCGGAGATCTGGCATCCCCTCCGACCAGATACGGACTGATGATGTTTCTGAGCAAAGAACATACAATGATGGGATTGTCTGGAGATGCGGAAGCGCTGGACATACTCGGCATCAAGATTCTTGAAGACTTCGGAACTTCAACGGCAATGCGTAGCGGCTCTGTACGCAAGAGCATGATCTGCAAGAGTTCATACGAACAGTTGAAACCGCATATCGACGAGAACAATATGCTCAGACTGGACGTATCCCTGAATATCGACGGAGTCTTGTCCGATTTCAGGACGATGTCGATCAAGGAATATGACCCGAAAACGTATCAGTACTACACAATACAGACAGTCACCGACTCGTATATTTACGGCCTGCTTGTGAAGGTCAAGGGCAACGAAAAAGAGGCCCTGAAAAAGATCCGCGCATTCTACAGCGAACGCAAGGATGCAGAGCATATGCCTCAGATTGACACATTGAACTCCCTTGTCGAAGATAAATTCAAGGACGAGAAGAAGGTGTTCGCCATGATAGGAGTATTTGCTTTGCTCAGCATTCTGATAACGATAATGGCAATCATCGCTCTGAGTTCGTACTCTGCCCAGATGAGCACACACGATACAGCTGTCCGCAAGGTCTTCGGCAGTTCAAATGCGGATGTATTCTGGCGTATGGTCAAAGGATTTCTGATTCCTGTGCTTGCAGGTTCGGTAGTGGCCATCTCTTTTGCATACTTATATATCGACAGATGGCTCTCCGAGTACCCGGTAAGGATAGAAAATACTGCATGGATATATATAGCAGCTGTTATGATTGTAATAATAGTAGTTATTGTCTCCATCAGTTTCCAGGCCTTGCGCCTTATGCACACTAACCCGGCCGAGACTTTGAAGAAGGAATAGTTACCCGGTCAAGCCGAGGATCACATAGCAAATACATAAAGAAAAGAGCAAATGAAAAGTTACCTAAGATTTCTATCACGAAACAAGCTATATACTGGCATCGAGGTCGTCGGACTGAGTCTTGCGCTGGCATTTGTGATTGTGCTGAGTTCATATATCGTGGATGATATGAGTGTGAACAAAGCACTGAAAGACACTGATGATATACACATATGCTATAGCTCAGAAGAAATAACTGCATTATATGAAGTTTCCGGACTATATGAGAAATTTCCGGAGATCAAGGAATCTTGCGCTTATTTTGCCAGAAATGATGGAAAGGCACTGATTTCCGGAGCCAGTGTCGTCAGATATGCAGATAATGAAATCAATGTATCAACAGTTGCCGCCAGTCAGAATTTCTTTGATTTCTTCGCTTTCCCATTTGCTGAAGGAGACCCTCAAACGGCTCTGTGCACAAAGAATTCAGTAGTACTATCCGAAGAAATTGCGAATGTTCTTTTCCCTGATGGTGACGCTATCGGTAAAGAGATCAACTTGTTTGAGAACAACGCCTATTCCGGATATTACACATACATGACTAATGTGGATGTGAATATGATTGTAACAGGCGTACTCAAGCCCTACACAAAGACAATCTTCAACAACCCGGATATATTTATCAGCATAGATTTCTTCCGTGAGATGGAGAAGGTTAACTATGCCGGCTTGGTGCGTATAAGCGAAGTAAACTTTGTGCGTATAAATGAGGGCGCTGACATTGAGGATCTGGCAAGGCAGCTGACCGAAGAGTACAGAAATACTCCAAACCAGTCTGGGGAAGACCCATCAGGCAAAGAAGTAAGGGTGAGCAGGTTTCAGGACATAAAGAAACTTTCCGATGCTGACGCACCAGGTGTCTACTTTACGTTCACAAATATCCGAAGCGGAAAACTTTTCGGCATATACCTGATAATGTGCATATTCCTCACAATAGTCGCACTGCTTGACTATGTGGTCCTGACTATCGCATTCTCAATCAAGATTCAGGATAAAGGAAATTGCAACACGTCAGCTATTAGGTACTGGAAGGAAAGGTATCATCTTCAGATGTTTTTTCGAAGCGTTCGCTCTACTTATGGTGTCATGCGTCTTTGCCATATTGCTTGCCCTTGGCTTCAAAGAGCCAGTAGGTCAGGTACTGAGAGCCGACATTCAGCCGTTTGCTCATCTGAATGAATACCTCGTTCTTGGCGGAATCTTGCTTGTGATGGTAAGTTTGTCCAGCGCTGTACCTTCAATCATTCTTTCGTCATATAGTACAATCAACATCATCAAGGGTGAAGCAAGGTATAGAGACAAGAAAATCTTTGGAAAGATATTCATCAGCATTGCCGGACTTTTGAGCATCGGAGCATTATCGATCCTCTTCGGCATTAACCGTCAGACCAGATATCTGCTGAATCAGCCATTAGGCTATGAGACTGAGGGAATTATCCTCGTCACTTTCCTGGACAAGGATAATCACCGCTACTACGACGAACTTAAGGCGCAAGCTTATATCAGCAAGATAGGATCGTATGTTACCCCTCCTGACGGAGCAGGATATTCTGTAATAGCAAGCAAGAACGGACAAACAGGAAGGATAAGAGTAATTGAGGGAGATCGTGAGTATTTCGACATCTTAGGAATACAATTCCTTGAGGACTTTTCTACTGCTATTAATTCAGAAAACCTGTATCTATGTAAAAGTACTTATGACGCCATCACTGAATTTAGGAGTGGTGATATGATCAATTATCAATGGGTAGACACCCCTATTTGTGGGACAGTGGCTGACCTCAGATTGGGATCAATTATAGATGATACATCCGGAGACTTTATGGGTATCAGCATTTTTAACGACTTCTCTGCTACTACCGGAAGGCAGATCTGCATCAAGACCGACGAAAATACGAATCAGGTCAAGAAATATATCAGAGAGTTCTATGATTCAAAAGGCTATAATGGGGACATTGTTTATATAAAGACGTTGGAAGAATCCCTTCGAGAGGAAATTCAGGAAGAGCAGAACATGCTCAAGCTTCTGAGCGGATTCTCGATAATCTGTCTCTTGATGACAATCATGACAATTCTCGGATTAAGCAGTTATCATGCAAAGAGCAATGAAAAGGACAACGCTGTACGCAATATATTCGGATGTTCAAAGGGAGAACTTATCATGAAACAGGCAATCGACTTTACGCTTCCGGTCATCATATCAGCTGCTATTGCCATTCCGACATCATGGATGATCATTGACAGATGGCTTGAAGGATATGTGATCAGAACAGACAATTCATTCACAATTTATATCAGTGCATTTCTTCTTGTCGTAATCATCAATCTGACGGCTGTTATTCTTCAGGCCATGCATACAATGAGGAAAAACCCGTCTGAGATACTGAAGAAAGAATAGCATTTTTTCTTTGAAAGTATTGATTTTGAATGTTTTTTGTATATTTGCAGTCAGGAAAGGATTTCTACAAAGGGGTTATACTGCTCGTTTTCTATGACTTCCTGCTATTGGTCACAGAGAACTCAAACCTTCACCGTCATGGGCAGGCTGCGGTGGCCGGTTGTCAGAGCCGGAGTAGATTTCCTTTTTCTTTTTCGAATATCGCAGACTGAATACTCCCCCGCTTATCACCTTCCAGTATCCCAAGTCATTCACCAATTTAATGAACAGCGTATCATTGTGTTCATTATGTACTTCCAAAAGGAATGTATCACCAATTCCTTGTTTGATTGACTCAAAATGAGTAGATACATATTCCACAAATTCATGGGCACTCTTGAATCCGTTATCTCGCAATTGAGTTCCGTGTCTTAATTCAATATGGGCCAGACCATAGTTATCATCTCCCTCTGCAATCCTGATAGGAGCCGGAGGGAGATTCATTTCTTCCGTGATGTACCCGAAGTCGATTGAGCCTTTACTGTTCAGTACGAACGGAGAGCCGTTTTCATCGACGGCCAGACGATAGTTTTGCCGTTGTTTCATTTTCAATCATTTACACATTGGGGTGAAGTTTACGGTAAATGATTGAAACAGAAAACTTTTGGGATGAAATCAGGAAGATTTTTCCAAATCTTAAAATCTTTTCTGTTTTTTATAGAATTTACTACGGGTAAAAATTTATTTTTAAGTACAAAACATTTAATTTTGTATATCGAACATGATCTGTTATGGCAAAGAATAAGGGAAAGGTATTGGTTGTGGATGACAACAATGGCATCAGAGCGGCTCTGAAGCTGCTCCTTGCCATGCATTTTGCTGAGGTAGAGGTAATCCCATCTCCGAAAGAGCTGGTAAGCAGGCTTGCTGATTTCCGTCCGGACGTCGTACTGCTCGACATGAACTTCCACACAGACATAAATACAGGAAACGAAGGCCTGTATTGGCTTTCAGAAATCAAAAGACGCCGCCCTGATATAGAAGTTGTGCTGTTCACGGCATATGCAGACATTCAGCTGGCTGTGGAAGGAATGAAACGCGGTGCATTTGACTTCGTGGTAAAGCCATGGGAAAACGAACAGCTTATCGAAATTCTTCAAGCGGCATATGCAAACCGCAGCAAGGAAGAAAAGGAAACAGCAGCAATGCCCGCATCAGCGGTGCCGATGTTATGGGGAAAGAGTGCTGCAATGAGTGCAATCCGAAAGACTGTTGATAAAATTGCGTCCACTGATGCCACTGTACTCATAACAGGAGAGAACGGCACTGGTAAGGATGTACTCGCCGGAGAGATCCACAGAATGTCGCTGCGTGCATTGAAGCCGATGGTATGTGTAGATGCCGGCGCTTTGACTGAAACTCTTTTCGAGAGCGAGCTCTTCGGACATGTAAAAGGCGCATTTACAGATGCACACTCCGACCATAAGGGAAAGTTTGAGCAGGCTGACGGTGGTACTCTGTTCCTTGACGAGATCGGAAACATTCCACCCCATCTTCAGGCAAAACTGCTTCGAGCCCTTCAGAACAGGACGATAACACGTGTGGGAGACTCAAAAGCTATTCCTGTAGACATCAGACTGATCTGCGCAACAAACCGCAATCTCGAGAACATGGTCAGAAACGGAGAATTCCGTGAAGATCTATACTATCGTATAAATACAATGCATCTGCACCTCCCTGCCCTTCGCGAAAGGATTGACGAGATATCCTCTCTTGCAGACATGTTCATTGCGAAATATGCAGACAGATACAGGAGGAATGTCAAAGGATTGACTCCTGATGCTCTTGAGCTGCTGAAAAGTCATTGCTGGTCAGGTAATGTACGAGAACTGCAGAATTGTATTGAAAAGGCAGTGATCCTATGTGACGGCGACATGCTCACATCTTCCGACATCGAACTGCAACAAAACAGGGCGACCGCTGACAGTACGGTCATGAGCGGCAATGAAACGCTCGAAGAGACTGAGGAAAAGGCGATACGCGCAGCTCTGGCAAGGTTCGGTGGCAATCTTTCCATGGTTGCCAAGTCTCTTGAGATAAGCAGGCCGACTCTATATGCCAAATTGAAGAAGTATAATATATGAGTCATCTGACCATCATATCGGCCATTGCTGCAACTGCAGCGATCACTTCGGTCGTCACTTCCCTGCTCATATCACGTAAAATGCGTAGGAAGGTAACTTATATGCTGGATGCATTGGAGGACAAGGAGATTAATTTCCGGTTTGACGAGAAAAGAGTTTTCGGCAGACAGTTCAACAAGACATTGAACCGTCTTCGCAATATCTTTGACAAGGAAAGAAAAGAAATCATAGAGCAGGAAAAGTATTTCGGACTGATGCTTGACCATGTCAAGACAGGCATGGCCGTCATTGAGGAAAACGGACAGGTAGCATACTGCAACAACACTGCTCTCAACCTTCTGGGAATTGCCACTTTAGGACATATCAGACAATTGAGAACTGTCAGCGAATCACTCTATACTTCATTCCTGAATGTATCAGAACATTCCGAAGAAAGGGCAAGTTATTTCAATGAGAGCGGCAAGATGACAATATCACTGACAGCATCAGCAGCCACAATCGGGAAAAATAAGGTAAGAATCATAGCCTTCAACGATATCAGTAGCGAGATTGCAGAAAACGAGCAGGAGTCATGGTCCAGACTCATCAGGGTACTTACCCATGAAATCATGAATACCGTGACTCCGATTGCATCCCTAAGCGAAACCCTGCTCCGTTTCGAAGGGGTTAATGAAGAAATCAAGAACGGTCTGGATACAATCTCCCAATCATCAAGAGGACTGATAAAGTTTGTGGATTCATACAGGAACCTGACAAGAGTAGCTCCTCCTGTAAAGAAGGCATTCTATTTCAAGGAACTGGCTGAAAGAGTTATCAATCTGACAACAGAGCAGGCTGTTATATCAGGGGCGGTATGTACATATATCGAAAAGTCTGATGATATCATCCTCTACGCAGACGAGGGACAGATAACCCAGATTCTTATCAATCTGGTTAAGAATGCGATTCAAGCTGAAGCCAGAAGGATTGAAATCACAGCTGAAATCAATCTTTCCGAGCAGATCATTATTGCCGTACATAACAATGGCTCTCCTATCAGTAAGGAGAGCCAGGAAGAAATTTTCGTACCATTCTACACCACCAAGCAGGAAGGGACCGGAATCGGGCTTAGTCTATCCCGCCAGATCATGAGACTTCACAACGGTACTCTATCGCTTACCAGAAGTGATGAAAACGGTACTGTCTTCACATTGATTTTCAAATAATCAATAATTATCTTTCATCGGCTCGAAGAATGCCTGAGGGAAGAGACATGCCGGACATGTCTTAGGTGCATCCTGGGCTTCAACGATATATCCGCAGTTCCTGCACTGCCACCATATTTTACCGTCACGATGGAAGAAGTTCCCGTCTGTCAGTCGATTTAGAAGCTTGAGATATCTGCGCTCATGCTCTGCCTCAACCTTGGCAACAGCCTTGAATGTAGCTGCGATCGCAGGGAAACCTTCCTCTGATGCTATCTCGGCAAATTCCTTATAAAGAACATCCCACTCTTCCTTCTCGCCCATTGCTGCTGCAAGAAGATTCTCGCTTGTAGTTCCTACCTTTCCTGCAGGATAAGTAGCTGTAATCTCAAGGTCTCCTCCTTCAAGGAAGTTGAAGAAACGCTTTGCGTGTTCTCTCTCCTGCTCAGCAGTCTCCATGAAGACTCCAGCAATCTGCTCATATCCTTCTTTCTTCGCCACTTCTGCAAAGAATGTATAACGTGATCTTGCCTGGCTCTCGCCTGCAAATGACTTGAGCAGGTTCTGCTCAGTTCTTGTTCCTTTTATGCTTTTCATATTCATCGTTTTTATCGGGTTGTCTGATGATGCAAATATAATACAATTATTTTAATTTTAAATAATTCTAAATTAAATTTTCGGAAAAATCTTAAAAATTCACTACCTTGTGTTGCAAGGTATTTAAAATTTTATATATCTTTGTAACGCAATAAAAAGCTAAAAGACATGAAAAAGACAGTAAACGTAGCAATCGGAGGATGCAGTTTCATCATCGACGAAGATGCATGCAATGTATTAAGTGACTATCTGGACAGATTCAAGGCTGCTCTGGAAGATAATACAGCAAGAGAAGGAATAATGGATGAACTGGAAGGCCGTATAGCTGACCAACTTAAAGAGAAACTCGGATCAAGAGAAGTGATTGATGTAAAAATGGTAAATGAAGTGACCGGAAGGCTCGGTTATCCGGAAGGCTGCAGACCGGCCGGAAATGAGGAAGACGGTCAATATGGACAGAAAGAGAATAAAGAAGAGCGTCCGGTAAGGAAATTGTTCAGGGATACGGACGAAAAGAAGATTGCCGGCGTATGTTCAGGACTGGCTATTTTCCTTGGTGTGGATGTCGTGCTTATCAGAACTATATTTCTGGTTGCACTGATATGCTGCTCGGCAGGTTTCTGGATCTATCTGGCAGTATGGATTGCAGCTCCTGAGGCAAGGACCGCAGCAGAAAAATGTGAGTTGAGAGGAATACCTGCTACAGCTGAAAATATCAGAAAGTTTACAGAAGGAAGATGACCGCATGGATACAGGTATAATTGAGAACAACAAAACTCAGATGAGAAGAGGCGTGCTTGAGTACAGCATCCTTCTCATCCTTGCGTCCGGAGACGAATATGCGTCCTCGATTATCCAGAAACTCAAGGATGTCAATATTATCGTCGCGGAAGGAACGACATACCCTCTCCTGATCAGACTTAAGAAAATGGGACTGCTGACATACAGGTGGGAGGAATCCCCACAGGGGCCACCACGCAAGTACTACATGATAACAGAACTCGGGAAAGCCCAGCTTGCCGGTCTGGATGCAGCATGGGAAGAGCTCTCGAACGGTATAGAGACTATCAGGAAAAACACTGTTAAATAACTTCAAAAATCAGATTGATGAAGACAACGGAAAACATAAGCCTTGCAGGCTATTCCTTTATTATAGAATCCGACGCATATCACGCTCTGGACTCATATCTCGAAGAAATCAGGGATGTATTCAAGGGCGACCCGAGCGCCGATGAGATTGTGGAAGACATCGAGGAACGTATTGCCGAACTTCTCTCGGAGAAATGCAGAGGCGGGATAGTGGCAAATCATAACATGATCGAAGAAATCCGCCACAGGATAGGAAACCCTAAGGATCTTGCACAGGACGAACCTTCTCCACAGGCAGAAACAGAAGATATAAAAGAAAAACCTGCAGCGGAGAAGAAATGGAACAAAGGCAAAAAACTCTATAGGGACGTAGACCAGCGTATCCTCGGAGGCGTCTGCTCAGGACTGAGCGCATATACCGGCATTGACAAAGCCATATTCAGACTGATATTTCTTATAATTACCGTAGTCGGGATATTCGGCATTGAGGAGGAGTTCATGCTTGTCTCGTGCCTTGCATACATCTGCCTATGGATCGCCATGCCGGCTGCAAGGACAGTCGAGCAGAAATGCGAGATGAAGGGAAAGCCTATCGACCTTGAGGGCTGGAGGGACAAGGACCTCAACATTGGCAAGGAGGTACGGGAAATGGCCGACTCCCCTGCCGGTCAGACATTCACAAGAGCCGGAGGAGTATTTCTTGGCATCATAATGCTGACAATCGGTGTATCAGGACTGCTCGGATGTCTGTTCATACCGTCGTTGCCTTCAATCATCGAGAATATCCCTGACCTTAGGCCGGAATTTCTGGATGAGGCGGAAAGGATGGGTATAGGAATGGTCACCAGCAACACATTCTGGCTGCTCGTCACCGCAATGACAGCCATATTCTCTATATGGTTTCTTTACAACGGAGTAATGCTGTCATTCGGTTTGAAAGCTCCATCATGGAAGCCGGGACTCGTTCTGTTCATTGCATGGATCATCAGCATTCTGGCAATTGCAGCATGGACAATCAGATATATTGCAGCGGAAATACCTACGATTCTGGTTTAAAATCGCACATTGGCACAGTATATGCCATATGAAAGAATGACTAGATAGTTAGACATAAATATTGAATTTGCACCACACCGTCTGCCGAAGTGATTCGACAGGCGGTTTATCATTCCACCGGGATATAGTAGTGCAGAGAGTCGGCTGTACCGTTGAAGATTGCTATCAGGTCTTCCAGAATCAGATCAGGGCGGACTGCGCCACTCTCCCAGAAATCATTTCCTCCTTCGGGATTCACTCTCGCAATATTGTTATATATCGGATGTCCGTCAGCCAGAGGGCCGAATGATGGGAAAAGCTGATGGATACGCGAGAGTCCCTCACGTGTACGGCAATGGCCCGGATTAAGCCAAATATCGGCCTTTTTCGACAAACGGTAGGCATGTTCCAGAGATATGACAGAAGAAGCACTTCCCTCCTTTGCACCGAGCACATCACCGCCGGCATCATTTATCATCCGGCTCATATAGCCGGACTTCCCGGGGACATACCATACATCACCGTATGGAATGTTCAACAGGACATTGACATGGGCCTTAGGACCGACACTGCATGCAAGAGTCTCATACCTTCTGCGAACCACAGCGAAAAGGCTGTCTGCCTCGTCCACACGGCCGGTCAATGCTCCGAAAAGCCTTACATATTCCGCACGGGCAAGAGGATGAGTCTCCAGATGGTCGTGGATTATAGCGACAGGAACACCCAGAGAACGCAGCTTGGATATATACTGCGGCAGAGCACCCGAGACGGTATATGCCACGACAAGGTCCGGATCGAGAGACATGATCCTTTCATAATCGAGGGAATTTTCATAGCCGATATCGTAGACGCCACCATCGTGGACTAAAGAATCTGAGATGAAACGGAGACCGGAGACAGCACTGATGGCATCTCCTGCCCCTATGGCCGAAAGACTGGCCACATGTGACGATGACATGCATATGATGTTATCCATAGGCTCATCGAAACGCAGCGTATCCCTTGCCCCGTCTGCGGGCGATATGATCACAACGGCTCCGGACTCTCCTTCGGGAATTTCAAAGTAATGCGCATACATACCGGCTCCTGCCTGGCCGTCTG
>RHMF01002869.1_pt1 | contig 12344 bp, 10 predicted proteins | sample 5365151 | NCBI WGS metagenome assembly RHMF01 (sample SAMN10266501, study PRJNA497801) | feces metagenome | isolation source: feces | host: Bos taurus | place: China: Prairie of Fairy Mountain | collected 2017-08-14 | reverse complement strand
TGAGGAAGATGAAGGAATTTCGCTTAAGAACAGGAAAATTAAAGGCAGATTGTTGGATTTCAGGTCTTTTTTATTGGATTCAGGTTTGGCTATCAGCACTGTCAGAACATATTTTTCCAGAATCAAGACATTCTATAGGCATTTTGATATTGAGCTGCCTTATCTGAATGACATCCGACGTGATGGAGAGTACCTGTCCTCATATGATGACTTGCCTACAAAGTCTGATATTAGAAAGGCATATGATATTTCCTCATTGGATTTTATTGCTGTCATCCTTTTCATCTCAAGCAGCGGATGCGCCAAGGCAGAGACATTGTCCTTGACTGTCGGCGATTTCATAAAGGCAACCGAGGATTATCATGACGGAGGCTCCATTGACGATGTTTTGGAATGTTTGGAAAACCGTAAGGATGTTGTTCCCACTTTTTATCTGAAGAGGATAAAGACGAATAAGTTCTATCACACCTTCTGCTCTCCTGAAGCAAGCCATCACATTGTGAAGTATTTGATGTCTAAGGATAACCTGTCCTTGGAGGACAGGGTATTTGACTTCACGGACGCCTCATTGATCTACAACTTCAAGAAAGTCAATGATAATTTAGATATGGGCTTTGTAGGAAGGTACCGATTCTTCCGTGCACATTCCTTAAGGAAGTATCATGCAAGCAACATTGGGCTGAGCAAGGACCACATCGACGAGCTACAGGGACGAGCCAAGACAAAGGTTCATGAGGCTTATATAAAGACAAATCCTAAAAAGTTAAAGGAGATTTATATGGGTGCCATGCACAATGTCATGGTATTTGACGAATGGATAGAAGAGCATAAGGATAAGCATAATTTTAAAAATGATGATAGTTCAGTAGTCATTGAGAACCAGGTGATAAATATCATCATAAATTTCACTTTGGATGGAATGGAGTATAAGGTGGAAAAGTAGAATATGTTTTTTATAGATTTTTATGTGTTTTTGGTAAAGAAACATAATTTATTTGAAACAGCTGCATTGTATGATGATCATAGAAAAAGCATTTTTTAGTGAAATTTTAAACAGTTAAATTGGACTTATTTTTATTTTTAAGGGAAATTCTTTAGTTGTTTAATTTAAAACTAGATTTTAATAGTTATATTCGAAAAAAAAAACAGTTATTTGGATTAAGCATTAAAATGGCCTTTTATATCAAAAAATTTTTTGACCGAACTTAATTCAGCAAACTTTATATAAGTATATATTTATATATAATAAATGTAAAATTCATTTGAGTAGTCACCAATCTAGCTTGATAAGAACTTATTTTTTTATCAAGATTATTTGAATGGATTTAGGAAAAACAGATGTTTTTCCCATTTTTCAGTAAGTCTCATTAGGATTTTTCATGTCTTTACCAAAGAAACATAAAAATCATGAGAACCTATAGGACTTATTGAAGAAATTTTCTGGATATTCTTTTCTACCTTTCCTGATGGAAAGGTGAGGAATTTTGAAAATAAAAAAATTATAATTTTGTGATAATATGAGTTTTAAAAAGATATGCATATGTTTAATACTTATATTTTGTATAATCGGAGCTGCAAGCGCTGCAGAGGATGTGTCCACGGATGTTGTGGATGCAAGCGATGATGCCGTTGCAGTTGATGCGGTTTCCGAAGATGTAAGCGATTCTTTGGAATCAGTTGTTGAAGATGAGCCGGTTGTGGATGAGTCTGCGCCTGCTCAGGATGAAAATGTTGGTGCAGTTTCTGGACAGTCCCATGAATCAATCGCAGCTTCGAATGATGAAGACCAAGAAATTATTGGTGAATCTGTAATATATCTTAGTCAAGAGGACTTCACTCAATCTAAATCTGCTTTAAATAATGCAATAAATAATGCTAACGAAAATACTACAATTATAATTAGATCTGGCACTACAATTCCTAGAGCTTCTGCTAGTAATGGCCATGCAAATATTACTATTATTGGAGAAAATAGGGAAACTGTATTAGTTACTAGTCATACTATCCGTTCAGGAGTTGCAGTTAACTATAACAATACTCTGACTTGGGTTAATGTTACTTTTTCATGTTCAATTGAGCTAAGTAATACTAATTATAAATTCATAAATTGTACATTTTTGAATTCTCCACTTCAATTTGATGGTGCTAGATCTAGTTTAACTGATCCTGATGTTTACAATTATGCATTTGAAAATTGTGAGTTTGTAAATTACACACAAAATAATGTTGTTGTTTCTAATATATTCGCTTTTGTTTCAATTTCTGATTGTATCTTTAATAATGTTACTGCAGATTCAATTGCTATCACAACCGCAAATCGTACTGATGATAGTGGTCGTCAAGCAGGTGTAACTATTAAGGATTCAACTTTCAAAGATGTGACAATCAATGGTGTTGCAAAAGTCCAAACTGAACTTTTAAGTAATGTGAAAGTAGAAGACTGTGAGTATATAGGTTTTGAAGCAACTACCAACCCAGTTGAAGATGGGGATTACACTTACTTGAACGCTACAAAGCTTAAAGTTGTTGCAGTTGACAGTGTTGTTGACATCAGTTCACCTGAAAAAGGTGTTGTTGTAATTACTTTAACTGACAATAGCACTAATCCTATTGCTGGTGCTACCGTTAAATACACTGTTAATGGTGGTGAAGAGCAAACCGTCACTACTGGTGAAGATGGTAAAGCTACCATTACCGGTTTAACTGGTGAAGTTACCATTGCAGTAAACTATGAAGGAAACGAATCATTCAAACCTATTAGTGACTCCAAGTTCTTTAATTTCACTGAAGAGCCTGTAGTTCCTGCTAAAGTTGCAACCAAGATCACTGCTCCTAAGGTAAGTGCTGTTTATAATGTTGCAAAGAATTTAGTCATTACCCTTACTGATAAGGATGGAAAAGCTCTTGCTAACAAGAAAGTGACTGTAAAAGTCGGTACTATCAGCAAAACCTTGAACACTAACGCTAAAGGTCAAGTAAGCCTTAATGTCGCTACCTTGGTTCCTAAAACTTACACTGCAACTGTTAAGTTTGCAGGTGATGATGGTTACCTTGCTTCCAGTGTAAGCCCTAAGGTTGTTGTAAGCAAAGCAAAACCTAAGATCACTGCAAAAGCAAAAACCTTTAAGGTTAAAGTCAAAACCAAAAAATATACTGTTACCCTTAAAAATAACAAAGGTAAAGTATTGAAAAAGGTTAAACTTACCTTGAAAGTAGGCAAAAAGACCTACAAAGCAACCACAAACAGCAAAGGTAAAGCAACCTTTAAAATCACTAAATTAAGCAAAAAAGGCAAATACACTGCTACTGTCAAGTTTGCAGGAAGCAAATACTACAAAGCATTAAGCAAAAAAGTGAAAATAACCGTTAAAAAATAAGTAGAGAATTCATACTCTACTTATTTAATTTATTTTTTTCATTTTTCATTCTTATCAATTACTCATTAAAGAAAATAAATCATTAGGGTGGTGAATAATTGAAAAAAAGGATATTTTTGATATCACTGTTATTTATAATCTCGATTGGATTTGCCAGTGCATCTGAAAACATAACCGATATGCAAACAGCGGATGAAATAATTAATGATGAACCTGTAATTTCAGACGAGTCTCCTGTGGATGATTCCTCAGTGTATTATGTAAATAATACTAAAGAATCAAGCGGTGATGGAAGCAGTTGGGAGAATGCGTCTAAAAGCATTTCTCTAAAGGATAATGCAACCATATATCTGGCTGAAGGGGAATATGAAATTCCGGGAGATCATGTGAACGTAACATATATTGGGCTTGGCAAAGACACAATTATAACTTCATTTTCATTTAAACAATCTTATTATTTCAACACCAATCATACAGTGACTGTTATTAATGCTACTTTTAAACCATATACTCAGGTTTGTGGCATATTGCAGGATGGTGTGCCTGTAAATGTTCCTTATAATGTTTTAGTTGATGAGATGGATTTTAAATTTGTCAGTTGTACTTTTATCGATTCTGAATTTCTTGCAAGAACATATGAGAGATCAACACCTAATAGGGACACTCTCACTGATGTTATCACAGCAAGTTTTGAAAACTGCACTTTCAAGGATTACAATGGCAACTATTTGATTAATAATTGGGATTTTTCAAAATTCAACTTTAATGAATGCACATTTGAAAACATCACTGCAGATGCTATAGTGGATTCCTATGGTGGTAGATCAGACAGTCAAGGGCGTTTTGATGGAGTTTACATTTATAATTCCACTTTCAAAAACTGTAATATCCAAGGTATTGTTAAGGCTCGTCAGTTAAGTTATTGTGAGATTGTTGATTGTATTTATGATTTTGATGCATCTGAAGATGTTGGTTTGGTTTCTCCTTTTTATGTGAACAAAACTAAAAAAGTTGGATTGAATGAAACCATGTTAACCGTAGTTGTTAATGGCAATGGTCTTATTGTCACTTTAACTGATGTTAATGCTAGCAGACCTATTGCTGGTGTTGAAGTTGGAATCTTTAACAATGGCAAGGTGTTTGGTTATTTTGACACTGACAGTAATGGTCAGATTGTTTTAGATAATCTTTTGGGTACTTATAATTTTGAGTTTTCTTATCCTGGTGATCCTTATGCTTATCTTCCAACTTCAGTTAATAAGACATTAACATTCAATAAGACTAAAATCAATGCAGTTATTCAAGCGCCTAAGGCGGCTGCTATATATAATGTTGCTAAAAACTTGGTTATCACTCTTAAGGATTCTAATGGCAATGCTTTGTTTGGCAAGTATGTTACTGTTAAGGTGGGGTCTGTATCTAAAAGGTTGAAGACTGATAAAAACGGTAAGGTGTCTTTAAATGTTGCGACTTTGGTTCCTAAAAGCTATGTTGCATCCATCAGCTTTGCAGGTGATGATGACTACAACAAGGCATCCTCCACTGTTAAGGTTGTTGTATCCAAGGCTGTTCCTAAGCTTTCTGCTAAGGCGAAGACATTTAAGAAGTCTGTTAAGGTCAAGAAGTACAAGGTTACTTTAAAAAATAATTTGAATAAGGTCTTGAAAAACGTCAAGCTTACTGTCAAGGTCAATAAGAGGACTTATTCCGCTAAGACCAACAGCAAGGGTGTTGCTACATTCAAGATCACTAAATTGACTAAGAAGGGCACTTTCAAGGCTAAGGTTTCCTTTAAGGGCAGCTCATTGTACAAGGCGGTTAGCAAATCAGTGAAAATCAAAGTTAAATAAGAAAAAATGGGATGATTTTTTTTATCCTATTTTTAATATTTTTTTTAATGGATAAAATAATGCACATTCTTTTAAAATGAAAAAGGAGAAAAATGTGTATTATTTTATTTATTATGCAAAATTTCAATGTATAATGAATAATTTAGGCTGTCGAATTTATTTAATATGAAAATTATGTATTTTGATAATTTTTATTGGATTATAGAATTGTAATAATTAATGGAGGGTGAGACTTTTTTGAAATGGAATGGTAGGATTTTGGTCTTTTCATTGTTCCTTGTTTTGGTCTTTTCTTTGTGCGGGGTGTCTGCTTATGATGCTGATGAGATTGATTCTCTATCTCTGGATAGTGGTGATGCCTGTTTGGAGTTAAGTTCCGATTCGTTGGATGTTGAAAGGATTGATGGGTCTTATTCTTCTTCTGATGTGGAAAATGATGCTGATGTTTTGAAGGGTTCTCCAGTTCTTGCTGCCAACAGTTCGGATGATTCTTCTCGCTATGTTGTTGTTCAGGATAATCTTGGCGATTATTTTGATGAATCAGGGGTTCTAAAAGACAAGTATGGCGGTAGCGTCCTTGTCTTTGAGGGCTTGTTTGATCATAAAGGCGTTTTGACTGTTGACAAGAATGGCACTCGTCTTATGGGAAATGATAGCCTTTTTAACAATACTGTCTTCAGCTTGACTGCAAGCGGCATAATGCTTGCCAATATGCACTTTGCATTGGATGAGTCTTTTCCGGATAATCATAATGCGGGAATATTTGTTGGATGGGACAATATAACCCTATATAATGTTACTGTGGATTATGACACTCCAGAGGATGTTGATGCTTATGGCATTTATTCCCTTGATAATTTTGGCTTTAAGCTGATTAACTCTTCCATCAACTATGTTGGTCATGCCTATCATGAAGGGCATAATTATCCGGTGATATTGCAATATAGTGATGATGCCTTGGTTTGCGGAAACCTTATTAATGCTACTATGCCAATGCGCGATATTATTTATGGTAATGGATTTTTAGGGGATCAGGTGGCTTCATTTGCAGCGGGATATAGCCGTAACCTCCAATTTTCTGACAATAATGTCTATTCTGACATTAATTTTGGTGAATATCAGAATGGGGTCAGGTATCCGACTTTGTCTTCTGTGTATTTCTATGCATGTGACAATTCAACTGTTAGCGGAAACAGCATTAAGGTTGAGGACTTGTACACTCGAAAGAACCTTGCAAACTACTTATATGCGATTGACATATACTGTTTGGATGACATGACAATTGTTGATAACAGCGTTGATGTGTTCACTTATGGCGGTTATGGCCGTGACGGCACTGCTTATCCTATACAGATTACAGGCCCGGCCAATAATATGAAAATCGCTTACAACTATTTGCATAGTGTCAGCAATGGTCCGAACATAGGTATTTATTCTCAGAACTTCAATGGTATGACTCAAATTGACATATTCAGCAATTTCATTAACATTACTGGCAAGGCAGGCACTGACCCGTGGGCTTTGGTTGCTGGTATTGAGGTGCAGGATTCCGATGACAGGATACTGAACAATACTATTATTGTTGATACTGTCGGTGGCTATAAGCCTGGTGACCGCATTTATGGCATCAGTTATTCTCAAGGAACCGATGGGAACCATAAGTATGACATCAGATATAATAATGTTTCTGTTCCGGGTCCTATTGCAATCAGCTTGAATCAGGGGACTGCTTCCACTACAAGCGATACTAATGTTATGTACAATATACTTGTCACTGGTATTGGTGAAGGCGGTGACCGTGCTGTGAGCATTGGAGGTAATGGTCAGAATAATGTTATTCGTTACAATACCAATGGTGCTGATACCATTCGTCATATGACTGATCGTGACCTTCCGTCCTGGATAACTGATTATCGTTCCCGTGGAACCGGTTCTGGCCGTGGCATTGATTTGTCCTGGATGCATTCTGGCAGTGGTGTCTCAGGATTTGGTAATGGTAACGGCAGCGGTTCAGGATTAAGGGTTGATGGTTCCGTTAATGGTACTAACAGTCATTTTTCCAGGTCTAATGCCACTCGTGGTGATTTGAATTCCACTTATTACACTTATGGTGATTCCGGCTTGAGCATTGCAGCTGCTTCTTCGTCTGCAGGTTCTGCTTCAGATTCTCATTCAAGTGTTGATAAGAGGGCTTATGAGATTGATGATGGGGATAATCCTGTGGTGAAGTCTGCGGATTATTTCCAGTTGGGCATTGTTGTCTTGGCTGTTTTGCTGTTGTTGCTTGTTGGTTATAAGCGTCAGAAGGATAAAGAGGAAGAAGAATAGTTAAAAATTTTTGTTTATGATGGAGTGTTTGCCAAAAAATACCAATTTTTTAAGCTTCATAGATTTTTAGATAATAAACCTCTAAATTATTAGTTTTTTGGCAAATGCTTTACTTTTTAATTTTTTAATTTTAAAATTAAAGGATTAAGTTTTGTTTTTTGATTTTAAAATTAATAGATTATTGTGATTTATTAATTGTCTTATCTACATTAGTAATTTATAAAAAGTAATAATAGAATATTTATTCATTTATTTTAATGATTTGACTAATTAAACAATAGTTTTTATATAAATTACTTATTTTAATTCATCATGTTTTTAATTAAATTGTATAGTTTTTAGGAGGAGTAATTTTATATGGTTGGCACTAACATTTTAACATCTACTTTGGATTTGGTTAGCCAAAGTCTTCAAATCCCTGTAATAATATTCCTGTTGCTCTTTGCAATAGGAGCAATAATACTGTTAGGTGGATTAATCAGGGAGTTCAGGCATAGAAAGGCTGTTTCCAATGTGGAGATGAAAAGATTAATCAATGAGATCTCAAAGCATAGAAAGGCTGTTTCCAATGTGGAGATGAAAAGATTAATCAATGAGATCTCAAATGCAAAAAGTCAAGAGGAAATATTGAATATAGTGGACAATTCCCAAATACCAAATTCAATGAAGAATGACTTAAGAGAGATTACAGACACTGATCTTGACCTTGAATCAAGAATAGCATTAGCAAAGAAACTAATCAATTCAAGAGAAAAGAAATTAGAGAAAAGACTATCATACACTGATATTATCACCCGTATCGGCCCTACACTAGGATTGATGGGTACATTGATTCCTATGGGTCCTGGTCTTGCTGCTTTAGGTAGCGGTGACATTGTGACTTTGTCCAATGCTATCATTGTTGCTTTTGACACCACTGTTGTTGGTATTGGGTGCACTTGCTTATGTAATCAGTAAGATCAGACGCAGATGGTATAGCGAGTACATTGCTAACATTGATGTCTTGACTGATGTTGTCCTTACAAAAATAGGAAAGCTTTAGGAGTAATGTTTTTATGGTTAAGCTTAATCGAAAGACTGCTTTTGAGGAGGAAGAGGAAGACCCTATGACTGGTGTTGCAAACCTTGTGGATGCAATGCTTGTTATTGCAGTGGGACTTTTGGTGTTTCTAGTCATTTCCTGGAACATGCAGGCTATTGTGTTCAACGATGATATCAGTCCTGATCAAAGGCAGGATGCTATCAATGCCATGAAGCAGGTGACTGAAATAGATCAAGGCAAGCAGTTGAATGAGACTCCTGATGTAAGTTCAAGTTCAGGAGAAGGGTATGCTGAATTGGGAAAAGTTTATAAGGATTCCAATACGGGCAAGCTGATAATGATAGAGAATTGATAATTTTCTATTTTTCTTATTATTTTTTTTCATATTCTTATTATTTTTTTAAATTCTTAACTCTGTTTAAATTAGATATTTTTTTGATTTTTTTAATATTTTTCTTTTAATCTTTGATTTTTTTAATATTTTTTATTGTTTTTCTTTTTTGTATAATATTTTTTAATGAATTTTGGATTATTTTTATATTTTTTGTTAAGATTTGAATTGAAAAATAATTAATATTTTTTATAAATTTTTAATAGAAATATGTAAATGATTTTGAATTTTAAGCATTTTTATCGATATATTTATATATTAAAAAATATACAACTATTATTATAAAAATTTGAGGTGTTAAATATGGAATTACCAATCGCTCCTATCGGAAGAATATTAAAAAATGCTGGTGCTGAAAGAGTAGCTGATGCAGCTAAAGCTGAATTAGCTGAAGCAATCGAAGAATACGGAAACGAAATTGCTCAAAAAGCAGTTAACTTTGCACGCCACGCAGGTAGAAAAACTGTAAAAGCTGAAGACATTAAATTAGCAATTAAATAAGATTGCTGTTTAGTATTTTCGGATTTGGATCTAGATTTAAGTAATTTTTACTTTTATCTTTTTCTTACGCCTTTTTACGAACTCTTTATTTTTATTTTTTTAAGTATCATTAAATAATTGGCTTAAATTGCTAGTTATTTTTCTTTTAAAACCTATTTTTCTAATAACATTTATATACTATAAATAATATATTTTATTATGTCTAGTTCTCTAGAATTTATTTCATTAATACTAAATTGAAAAATTTTATATTATTAGCTGATTTTACTAAAAACTAATAATATTCATTGAAAATATTAAACTAGAATAAAAACTTTTTACTTTTATTTTAGGCTTTATTATTTAGTGATGTGGATATAATATTTAGAGTTATAGATTAAAACTTTAAATCTGTAATTATAATTGAATATTTTTTAGCTTCTATAAGCTAACTTTTTATTATGATATTATATTTAAAGAGATTTCAAATTGATTTAATCTTATGTATCATATTTAAAAAGTTTTATCTATAATTGATGGAAAAATTGATTATTTTATTAATATTTGATTATTTTACTGATTTTTATAGTAATTATTTTGCCGATGGATGGCAAAAAGCCAGATGAAAAAGGAGGTAAATTATATGGCAAACATTTATGTAAAATTTGACACACCTGAAGAAATCGCTAACAAAGCAGAAGAAGCTTTAGAAGTAGCACAAAATACTGGTAAAGTAGCAAAAGGAACTAACGAAGTAACTAAATTTATCGAAAGAGGAAACGCAGCTTTAGTCGTTATCGCAGAAGATGTTGATCCTGCTGAAATCGTTGCTCACATTCCTGTTCTCGCTGAAGAAAAAGAAATTCCTTACGTATACTTAGCAACCAAAGACAAAGTTGGTGCAGCTGCTGGTTTAAGTGTTGGAACTGCTTCCGCTTGTATTGTAGATGCTGGAGATGCTGCTGACTTAGTAGCAGAAGTTGTTGAAAAAGTTGCAGAACTTAAAGAATAAGTATTGCGCCTTAGAAGATACATATCTTCAAAATAATTAATAGGTGATAATATGGAAGAAGGAAGTCCAGCAGAAGTTATTGAAGTTCTAAACAGAACTGGTATGACTGGAGAAATCATGCAAGTAAAATGCAGAATTCTCGATGGAAGAGACAAAGGAAGAATTTTAACAAGAAATATCATGGGCCCTGTACGTGAAGGCGATATTTTAATGTTACTCGACACAATCAGAGAAGCTAAGGAGATCAGAACTCCTTAATAACTTAGGTTATTATGAGCTTATCTTACTTAAAGAAGGTGTTTTAACATGAGAACTTGTTCATTCTGTGGTAAAGAAATAGAAGAAGGTACCGGTAAAATGTACGTTAAGAAAGACGGATCCATCTATTTCTTCTGTAGTAGTAAATGTGAAAAAAATATGATCAAACTTGGTAGAGTACCAAGAAAAGTTAAATGGGTTAAACAATGATTGAAAGAAGCTTTGTAATGATGAAACCTGATGCGGTATCTAGACGTTTAATGGGTCAAGTTTTAAGCCGTTTTGAAGCTAAAGGTCTTAAAATCGTAGCTATGAAATTAAGACAAATCGACGAAGATTTAGCAAAAGAACATTATGGAGAACACTCTGAAAAACCATTTTTCAACGGTTTAGTGGAATACATCACTTCCGCTCCAGCTTTAACCATGGTTATTGAAGGAGACGACGCTATTTCTGTAATCAGAAAAATGGTAGGAGCAACCAATCCTAAAGAAGCAGATGTCGGAACCATTAGAGGAGATTTCGGTATGGATACTGGAAGAAACATTATCCACGCATCTGATGCACCTGAATCTGCTAAAAGAGAAATTGCTCTTTTCTTCGATGAAGAAGAAATTTGTGATTATTCCATGTCTGATAACGCTTGGATTTACGAATAGATTCAGATTTCTTGAAAAATCAATTCGTTGTCTATAATCGAATTAAAATTATTATTGTTTAAATTTATTGAATTATTAATTGAATTATTTAGTTGTGAGTGGAGTTATATGAAGATTAGATCCCCAATTGTATCTGTTTTAGGTCATGTAGACCATGGTAAAACTACCCTTTTGGATTATATCAGAGGAAGTACTGTAGCCGATAGGGAAGCTGGAGGAATTACCCAGCACATCGGAGCTACTGAAATACCAATAGATACAATTAATGACATTTGCGGCGATTTTATAGCTAGATTATCTATTAAGGATACTATTCCTGGATTGTTTTTTGTAGACACTCCTGGACATGCTGCATTTACATCACTTCGTAAACGTGGTGGAGCTTTAGCGGATTTGGCTATTTTAATTGTTGACATAAACGAAGGTTTCAAGCCTCAAACATATGAGGCAATCAATATTTTGAAAATGTATAAAACTCCATTTATCGTTGTAGCAAATAAGATTGACAGAATCTTTGGATGGGATATCCATGAAGGAGCTTCCTTTATGGAAAGCTTTAAGGAGCAAGCTCCAAGAGTTCAAACTGATTTGGACTTGAAGATCTATGAGCTCATTGGAAAGTTGCATGAGGAAGGATTCCAGTCTGAAAGATTTGACAGAGTCACTGACTTTGCAAGCCAAATTACAATCATTCCAATCTGTGCAAAATCAGGTGAAGGTATCATTGAACTGATTGCAATGTTGCTTGGTCTTGCTCAGGAATACTTGACTGAACAATTGGAAATCCACGAAGATGCTCCTGCTAAAGGAACTGTATTGGAAGTCAAGGAAGAAACCGGTCTTGGAGTAACCGTTGATAGCATTATCTATGATGGTGTGCTCCGTGATGGTGATGAAATTGCTTTAATGGATGCAAACAATGTTGTAAAAACCAAAATCAGATCTAT
>RHMF01001076.1_pt1 | contig 12346 bp, 9 predicted proteins | sample 5365151 | NCBI WGS metagenome assembly RHMF01 (sample SAMN10266501, study PRJNA497801) | feces metagenome | isolation source: feces | host: Bos taurus | place: China: Prairie of Fairy Mountain | collected 2017-08-14 | reverse complement strand
TGTGCGGCTGTGTGGTTGCATCTACAGGCTCAAGCTGCGGTATAACTTACCTTATGGGTGGCGGATACAATGAGGTTGCAATGGCTGTGAAAAACATGGTGGCCAACCTTACCGGAGTCATCTGTGACGGTGCAAAGCCGAGCTGCGCGCTCAAACTTGCAAGTGCGGTATCAACAGCACTCTTCTCGTCGGTGATGGCAATGGAGCACCACTGTGTGACCTCGCTCGAGGGTATTGTCGATGATGACGTGGACAAGTCAATAAAGAACCTCACATCCATAGGTTCTCAAGGCATGCAGCAGACCGACAAGATGATTCTATCGATAATGACAAACAAGTAACCATCTATTGTTACATACAAATTCTCCGGCATCGCTTAATAAGTGGTGCCGGATTTATTTAAGTAACAATATAGACGTTGTCAAAACGTATCGTGTCATGTTGAACGAAGTGAAACATCTCGCAAAGTCGCCGGCTGAGTCTACTGAGAGATCTTTTGCTTGTTTTGAGATTTCTCCTCCTTACAGTCGTCGAAATGACAAGAATATGATTTCATTCAGTACACATTTTCAGATTCGTCGTTACATTCAGACGTGTTTTTGAGGGCTTTGTCCGAAAAATGACATAAGATGCGGAATTTGTCCTGCCGATAGGAGGAATCTCAAAAAAACCGCGCACAAAAGATTCCCTATCCGTTGCCGATTTTTCCCCGCAACAGATTTTCAACTACCCCAGGCAGCTACACGACAAATAATCATTTTCAAATTTTGTGATTGCGGGCAAGATATATTATTTTTGTAGCTTATAATTGGGGTAATATGGTGTTACTCCGGCAAAAGAGAAAAGAAAGTGGTATTCAATTACGACATATTGGTTATTGGCGCCGGGCACGCAGGATGCGAGGCGGCAGCCGCTGCAGCTAACATGGGCAAGCACACTTGTCTGATGACAATTGACATGAACAAGATTGCACAGATGAGCTGCAACCCTGCAATAGGAGGTATTGCAAAGGGACAGATTGTAAGGGAGATTGATGCTCTTGGCGGATATACGGGCATTGTGACGGACCGTGCGTCAATACAGTTCCGCATGCTAAACCGTTCAAAAGGCCCTGCAATGTGGAGCCCACGTGCACAGTGCGACAGGATGAAATTCAGCCAATATTGGCGAGAAACACTTGAAAACATCCCCAACCTTGAGATGTGGCAGGACATTGCCACAGAACTGATAGTTGAGGACGGAAAGGCAGTAGGCGTAAGGACACAGATGGGCGCGGAGTTCCGCGCAGCCTGCACAATCATCACCGCCGGCACGTTCCTCAACGGACTCATGCACATAGGCAAGGTAAAGATTGAGGGCGGCCGCGTGGCAGAGCCCGCAGCAAAGGGCCTCACAGAGTCCATCACTGCACACGGCATAACAGCCGGACGAATGAAGACAGGAACACCTGTGCGCCTTGACCGACGTTCAATAAACCTTGAATTGACCGATGTGCAGGAGGGAGACAATGACTTCCACCGTTTCTCGTACAGCAACACAGAGCGCTCACTGAAGCAGTTGCCCTGTTGGGGCTGCTACACCAACCCCGAGGTGCACAAGATTCTCAGCGACAGCCTTGCCGACTCTCCGCTCTACAACGGACAAATACAGAGCATCGGCCCACGTTACTGCCCGAGCATTGAGACAAAGATTGTGACCTTTGCCGAACGTGACAGACACCTGCTTTTCCTGGAGCCTGAAGGCGAGACTACACAGGAGGTTTACGTGAACGGTTTTTCATCGTCACTTCCAATGGAGGCACAGCTCACCGCTCTGCGAAAGATTCCTGCGCTTGAGAATGCCGTTGCATACCGCCCGGGCTATGCTATCGAATATGATTACTTCGACCCCACACAGCTCGGCCACACTCTTGAATCAAAGATAATAGAAGGACTATATTTTGCCGGACAGGTAAACGGAACTACAGGCTATGAGGAGGCCGCCGGACAAGGCCTTGTTGCCGGCATAAATGCCGCGCTCAAAATAGACGGCAAGGAGCCGTTCACACTGCGACGCGACGAAGCATACATTGGTGTGCTCATAGATGACCTGGTAACAAAAGGTGTTGACGAACCTTACAGAATGTTCACTTCAAGAGCCGAGTACCGCATCCTGCTCCGTGCCGACAATGCCGACGTGCGCCTGACCGAAAAGGCATACAGAATTGGCCTTGCTACCGAAAAACGTTACCAGAGACTTTGCAACAAAAGAAAAAAGATTGCAAAGCTGACGGAGTTCATTGAGAACTTCTCGGTAAAGGCCGACCTCATAAACAAAGGACTTGAAGAGTTGGGCACCACCCCACTCGTCCGTGGATGCAAACTTGCATCAATAATCGAGCGTCCGCAGGTGACAATCGAATCAATAGCAAACTATATACAAGCACTAAAACGCGAGCTTGAAAAGTTAGGTGACGACAGAGATGAAATTGTAGAAGCAACAGAGATTGAAATAAAGTATAGCGGCTACATTCAGAGAGAACGCGAGCTTGCCGAAAGGATGATTCGCCTTGAGAACATCCGCATCAAAGGCAAGTTCGATTATAACTGCCTTGAGTCGCTATCGACCGAGGCTCGCCAGAAGCTGACAGCCATCAACCCAGACACTCTTGCACAGGCAAGCCGCATCCCGGGAGTATCACCAAGCGACGTGAATGTACTGCTTGTACTTATGCGGAAATAAACAATTGTTCCACGTGGAACATTGCCTTAAAACAGCAACTCGAATAGGACCTGAACCACATGCATAATATACACAAAGAAGCATATTAAACTTTAAACATTACACTGCATAGCCATGGACAAGGAATTGCTTTTAAAGAACCTGAGAAACATCCCCGACTTCCCGATTCCGGGAATACAGTTCAAAGACGTGACATCACTATTCAAGAACCCTGAGTGTATGCGCGAAATGGACAACGCTCTTTACGAGCTCTACAAAGACAAAGGCATAACAAAGATTGTCGGCATCGAGTCACGCGGTTTTGTTATGGCATCGGCATTGGCTGTAAAGCTGAATGCAGGTTTTGTGCCTGTGCGCAAACCCGGAAAACTTCCCGCAGAGACAATAAGCGAAACATACGGAAAGGAGTATGGCCGCGATACAATAGAGATTCACAAGGACGCGATTGACGAGAAAGACGTTGTTCTTATCCACGATGACCTGTTGGCCACAGGCGGAACAATGCTTGCCGCTTATAACCTTGTAAAGAAGCTCAACCCCAAAAAGATTATCATAAATTTCCTTATTGAACTTGAAGGATTGAAAGGCCGCGACACATTCCCCGCAGGTACAGAGATCGATTGTCTGCTTACACTTGAAGGAAAATAATGAACAAGGAGGAGAAGACAAAGAAGGACGAATATCTCAAAGGGATTGTGAGCAACCTTCCCGACTCGCCCGGCTGCTATCAGTATTTGAACGAGAGCGGCACCATAATCTATGTGGGCAAGGCAAAGAACCTCAAACGTCGTGTATCCTCATACTTCAACAAGGAACAGCAGACACTAAAGACCAAGCTGCTTGTTGCAAAGATTGCCGATATAAGATATGTTGTTGTAAAGAGCGAAGCCGACGCGTTGCTACTTGAGAACAATCTCATAAAAAAACACAAGCCACGTTATAATGTACTGCTCAAAGATGACAAGACATATCCGTCAATCTGCATAACAAACGACTACTTTCCAAAGATATGCAAGACACGCAAGATAGTAAAAGGAGCAGGACGATACTTCGGCCCATACACAAATGCAGGAGCGTTGCATGCCCTGTTAGGACTTATAAAAGAACTATACCCTTTGAGGACCTGCAACCTCAGCATTACCCCGGAAGGCGTGCGAAACGGTAAATACAGTGCTTGCCTGGAATACCAGATAAAGAACTGCTGCGCCCCTTGCATAGCAAAAATTTCAAGGGACGATTATCATAAATACATTGATGAAGTAAGTTCGATTCTGAAAGGAGATATAAAGATTCTGCAAGAGAAACTCCTGGATGAAATGAAGGAGAAAGCAATGAACCTCGAGTTTGAAAAGGCCGAAGAAATCAAGAAAAGATACCAGCTTATCGAAGGGTTCAGGACACGTAGCGAAGTTGTAAGTTCATCCATAACGAACCTTGATGTATTCTCAATCGAAAGCGATGAAAAGAGCGCATTCATCAATTTCCTGCACATCACCAACGGTTGCATAAACCAGGCTTTCACCATAGAATACCAGAAAAGACTCGATGAAAGCGATGAAGAATTGATTCTGATGGGCATAATAGAATTGCGCGATAGATTCGGCAGCAACGCCAAGGAGATTGTATTGCCGTTCCCGCTTGAATTGCCAATAGAAGGAGCAACTGTCACGGTTCCGCAGAAAGGCGAGAAAGCACGTCTGCTGGCATTGTCAAGACTTAATGTAAAACAGTACAGGGCCGACCGCATGAAGCAGGAAGACAAGCTGAATCCGGAACAGAAAGCAACACGCCTGATGAAGGAGATTCAGGAGGCACTCCACCTTGAAAAAATGCCGATGACAATAGAGTGTTTCGACAACTCAAACATACAAGGAAGCGATGCCGTGGCTGCGTGCGTGGTATTCCGCAAACTCAAGCCGAGCAAGAAGGATTACCGCAAATACATCATAAAAAGTGTTGCCGGCCCCGATGATTACGCATCGATGCGCGAGGTTGTAATGCGCCGCTACAAGCGCATAATAGAGGAGCAGGGAGAGCTTCCGAGCCTTATATTGGCCGATGGAGGAAAGGGACAGATGGAGGCTATAAGAAGCGTTGTAGAAGATGAATTGGGTGTTCACATTCCCATTGCCGGAATGGTAAAGGACGGCCGCCACAGGACATCGGAACTGATAATAGGCGACAGCTACGAGACTGTTGGACTGAAACAGAACACTCCCCTATTCCGCCTCATTACACAGATACAGGACGAGGTGCACCGCTTTGCAATCACATTCCACCGCGACAAGAGAAGCAAACGGCAGACAGCATCGGAACTTGACAACATAAAGGGAATAGGTGAAAAGAGCAAACAGGCACTTTTGCAGCATTTCAAGAGTGTAAAACGTATTAAACTCGCTGATACAGAAGAGATTGCGTCGATAATTGGGCAAGCAAAAGCGGAATTGGTACAAAAGAGCCTTAAAAACATAGATTAAAGAGTATATTTGCACAGATTATATTATGAGAGTACTTATACAGAGAGTAAAAAGAGCATCGGTCACAGTTGACGGAGAGCTGATATCGCAGATAGCACAGGGACTGCTTGTCCTTGTTGGAATATGTGACGAGGATAACCATGAGGACATAGAGTGGCTGACAAAGAAGATTTCCAACATACGCCTTTTCGATGACGAGAACGGCGTGATGAACCTGTCGCTGATGGACATAGACGGAGAACTGCTTGCAGTGAGCCAGTTCACCCTTATGGCATCAACCAAGAAAGGCAACCGCCCGTCATACATAAAGGCCGCAAAGCCCGATATCTCAATACCTCTTTACGAGAGCTTTTGCAACGAAATGGAGATAGCACTGAACAAACCGATCAAAAGGGGTGTTTTTGGTGCAGACATGAAGGTTGATTTGCTCAATGACGGCCCGGTAACGATATTCATAGACTCAAAGAACAGAGAATAAGATGACCATAAAGGAAGCACAGGAGCGCGTCGACCAATGGATAAAGGAGTACGGAGTGCGCTACTTCAACGAGATGACTAATATGGCAATCCTCACCGAGGAAGTTGGCGAGGTTGCACGTATCATGGCACGCAAGTACGGCGAACAGTCGTTCAAGGAGGGCGAAGAGAAAGAGCTCGGCGATGAGCTTGCCGACGTGCTGTGGGTGCTCATATGCATAGCCAACCAGACCGGTGTGGACCTTACTGAGGCACTGGAAAAAAACATCGGTAAAAAGACCAAAAGAGACAATAAAAGACATATTGACAATAAAAAACTGTACAACAAATGAGCGAGAATCATGATTGCGGGTGCGGACACCACCACACCGAGGAGGAGAGCAAGTATGACTTTGTACTTGCCGAGTACAACTGCACACTGAATGACGACGAAGTTGCAGCTGCAGTAAAGAGAATCATAGAAGAGAAAGTTGAGCAGAACAACACTGTTGAGGTAAAGAAATTCCTATTCAACTGCATCGACCTCACCACCCTCAAATGCACTGACAGCGAGGAGAGCGTGATGGCCTTCACAGAGAAGGTAAACCAGTTCGACGATAGCTACCCCGACCTCAAGAACGTGGCGGCTATATGCGTATATCCCAACTTCGCGAAGATTGTCAGCGACACATTACAGGTTGAGGATGTTGAGATTGCTTGCGTTTCGGGCGGTTTCCCTTCGTCACAGACATTCCAGGAGATAAAGATTGCCGAGACAGCCATGGCAGTCCACGAAGGCGCCACAGAGATTGACATTGTGCTCAACGTGGGCAAGTTCCTTAGCGGAGACTACGAGGGCGTATGCGATGAGATTCAGGAGCTCAAGAGCGTATGCGGCGAGAGAAACCTGAAGGTAATACTTGAGACCGGCGCACTCAAGAGTGCCGAAAATATCAAAAAAGCATCGATTCTATCGATATATTCAGGCGCCGATTTCATAAAGACCTCAACAGGCAAGGAGTCACCTGCCGCTACACCAGAGGCTGCATACGTTATGTGCACTGCCATTAAGGAGTATTACCAGAAGACAGGCATCAGAATCGGTTTTAAGCCCGCTGGAGGCATCAACACCGTACACGACGCACTCGTATACTACACGATAGTAAAAGAGCTCCTAGGAGAGGAATGGTTGAGCAACGAGCTGTTCCGTTTGGGAACAAGCCGCCTTGCAAACCTTTGCCTTAGCGAAATTGTAGGAAAAGAGACCAGATTCTTCTAAAAAAAGAGAGAAAAGATACAAATAAAGCACCCGCTCGGGTGCTTTATTTGTATCAAGTATACTCTTATTCACTTACTTTTCTCTTTGAATTACATAATCAAGATATGCAACCAAAGCATCGTATATGTCCTGTGGCATATCAGCAGGCAACTGCTCAAGAGCCATTGCGCGGTAACGTTCGATAGTCTCATTTGCATAAGCGATACCACCCTCCTCTACCGACAACCTGATAAGCGTCTCTATCTCGGCATCATCAAGATAAACACCGCTCTTGAGCTTTTCTCTTATAGGTTCCAAAAGAGGATTATTGCTCTCACGCAAAACATAAAGTGCCGGGAGTGTTATCTTGCCCTCTCGCATATCGCTGCCGGTAGGTTTGCCTACATCGGCCTTTGAATAATCGAAGATATCATCCTTCATCTGGAAACACATTCCTGCGTATTTACCGAACTTTTTCAGACATTCTGTGGTTTCATCAGGGAAGCCTGCAAGCAGACATGCACAAGCCGCGCTGCATACAAAGAAAGAAGCGGTCTTGCAGTATATGACATTCATGTAGTTCTCTTCACTGTATGTACCCTCACCCTGCAACTGTATCTGCATAATCTCGCCACGTGAGAGTGCTTTACCCAAGATGGAGAGTTCCTGGACAATATGATAATCGCATGTTACTGCAGCATTATTGAGCGCCTGTGAGAAAAGATAGTCGCCCGTGAGAACTGCAATGTTATTTGTATATGCGACATTCAAAGAGGGACGTCCACGACGTTTGTCGCTCTCATCTACAACGTCATCGTGGAGAAGACTTGCTGTGTGCAATATCTCAAGCGCCGTAGCAGCTGCATATATCTTTGTGTTCAGCTCACCTGCTATCTTGGCAATAAGCATCAGGAACATCGGACGCATCATCTTGCCACGCGAATCCACAACATGCTTCAAGGCATTGTCAAGAAGTGGATTGTCACTCTTGAACTGCGATGTGAAATACCTGGTGAAGGTCTCAAGCTCACTCGCAATGGGCTTTTTAATAATTGAAAGTCTATCCATCCCGCTACTCTACTTAAATTTGTCTTCTAAAACGCAAAAGTAATAAAAAAGAAACGTATAGTGGCAAAATTTGTGTATTTTTACGTATTGTTATAATTTTATGGTAATGGAGAAACTGTTTTTACTTGACGCATACGCGCTGATATACAGGGCATATTACGCATTTATCAAGAACCCGAGGATAAACTCAAAGGGTTTTAATACATCAGCCATACTTGGTTTCGTAAACACCCTGGAGGATGTTCTCAAGAAAGAGAACCCCACACACATAGGAATTGCATTCGACCCCAAGGGGCCCACCTTCCGTCACGAAGCATACGAACAGTACAAGGCACAACGTGAGGAGACACCTGAGGTCATCAGGGAGTCGGTACCAGTGATAAAAAAGTTCATAAAGGCCTATAATATCCCCATTTTCGAGGTTTCGGGCTATGAAGCTGATGATGTCATAGGTACATTGGCAAAACAGGCGGAGAAAAGGGGAATTATTACATATATGATGACCCCCGACAAGGACTACGGACAACTCGTGTCGGAGACCACTTTCATATACCGCCCCAAGTACGGCGACAAGGAGTTCGAGGTAATGGGCATTGAGAGAGTAAAGGAAAAGTTCGGAATAGAGACCACCGCCCAGGTCATTGACCTTTTGGGACTGATGGGTGACTCGAGCGACAACATCCCAGGGTGCCCCGGTGTCGGAGAGAAGACTGCACAAAAACTGATTGCGCAGTTCGGCAGTATCGAAAGTCTTCTTGAAAGAACATCCGAACTCAAAGGAGCACTCAAGACAAAAGTAGAGGAGAACAAGGAGAAGATTCTTTTCAGCAAATTCCTTGCGACTATCAAGACCGATGTTCCGGTTGAGCTCGACATGGAGTTGTTGAAAAGAGAAGCACCCGACGAAGAGAAGCTCACTACCCTACTCGACTTTTACGAGTTGCGCGCACTCAAGGAGAGAGTGAAGAAGACAAATCTTGCTCCTTCACTTTTTGATGAGACACCTGAGGTTGCAACGACACCTTCGTCCGGCAACAAGAAAAAAGAGCCGGATAACACTCCAATTCAAGGCTCTCTCTTTGATTTTTTCCCGACCGATTATCAGGACGGTGAAAAAAAATCGAGCCATTTGACGTTAAAAGAGGTGAAACACACATATAAACTCCTTGAAACAGAGGAAGATATCACCTCTTTTGTGCTTGCCGCAAAAAATCGACAAACTGTGTGTTTTGACACGGAAACCACAAGTACCAACGCTCTTGAGGCCGAATTGGTGGGTATCAGCTTCGCTTTTGAGGAAAATGAAGCATTTTACATCCCGATGCCGGCCGACCGCAAGGAAACAGATAAACGAGTTGCCCTGTTGAGAGAGATTCTCGAAAATGAGGAGAGCGAGAAGGTGGGACAGAACATGAAATACGACATAACCGTATTAGCCAACTATGGCATCGAGGTCAAAGGCAAACTTTTCGATACCATGATTGCGCATTATGTGCTGCAACCCGAGCTTTATCACGGCATGGACTACTTAGCCGAAATTTACCTGAATTACGATACAATCAAAATTGAAGAGCTCATTGGCGAGAAAGGCAGGAACCAGAAGAACATGCGCGATGTTCCCCCTACTCTTGTATGCGACTACGCCTGCGAGGATGCAGATGTCACACTCAAGCTGAAGAACATTCTGCAAGAGGAGCTCAAGAAAGAGGGAATAGAGGAACTCTTCTACAACATCGAGATGCCGTTGGTACCTGTACTTGCCTATATGGAACGTAACGGTGCGCGCATTGACACAGCAGCGCTGAAGGAGACATCGAACCTGTTCGGCAAGCGCCTGGCAGAGATTGAGGAGCAGATATATTCACTCGCCGGTGAACCTTTCAATATCGCATCGCCCAAACAGGTGGGAGATATCCTGTTCGGAAAACTGAAGATTGTAGACAAACCCAAGAAGACAAAGACAGGACAGTTCGTTACATCGGAGGATGTTCTTGCACAGCTGCAGAATCGCCACCCTATCGTTAAAAATATTTTACAATATCGCGGACTTAAAAAGCTACTGAGCACATACGTTGACGCGCTGCCCGAACTTGTAAACCCAAGAACAGGAAAGATACATACATCATACAACCAGACCGTGACCGCCACAGGCCGATTGAGTTCAAGCAATCCCAACCTGCAGAATATACCGATACGCGACGAAGACGGCAAAGAGGTGCGCAAGGCATTTGTCCCAGACGACGGCTGTCTGTTCCTGTCAGTGGACTATTCGCAGATAGAATTGCGCATTATGGCACATCTGAGCCGGGACAAGAACATGATTGAGGATTTCCGCAGCGGATATGATATCCATGCAGCCACCGCCGCAAAAGTTTACAAGAAGCCTATTGAAGAGGTAACAAAAGATGAACGTCGCAAAGCAAAGGTAGCCAATTTCGGCATCATATATGGTATATCCGTTTTTGGCCTTGCCGAGAGGATGAATGTAGACCGCCGCGAGGCAAAAGAACTCATCGAGAACTATTTTGCTACCTACAGCGGAGTACAGGAATACATTGAAAAATGTAAACAAGATGCAAAGGCAAACGGATACGTGGAGACCATATTCCACCGCAAGCGTTACCTTCCCGATATAAACTCGCACAACGCAGTGGTACGCGGCTATGCCGAGCGAAATGCTGTAAACGCCCCAATACAGGGCAGCGCCGCAGACATCATCAAGGTGGCAATGGTAAATATCTACCGTCGCATGAAACAGGAGAATATGCGTTCTACAATGATTCTTCAGGTACACGACGAATTGAACTTCAATATAGTACCCGACGAAAAGGATAGAATGCTGTCAATGGTTGTGGAAGAAATGCAGAACGCATTCGCAATGAGCGTGCCGCTAATTGCCGACCACGGCTGGGGCAACAACTGGCTCGAGGCACATTGATGAGACACACTGATACTCTCAAAATGGTGACAGAAACAAGTTTACATTTCGCAGTACGGAATTTATTCACTATCTTCGCGCCGAAAAATTAAAGAATAATTAAAATTAAAGTATTATATGGCTTTGAAAGCAGGTATCGTTGGCTTGCCCAACGTAGGAAAATCAACACTTTTCAACTGTCTGTCGAGCGCAAAGGCGCAGGCAGCAAACTTCCCCTTCTGCACCATAGACGCGCAGTTGGGACAGATAACCGTACCCGATGAGCGACTCAACAAGCTCGCCGAATTGGTACACCCCGGACGCATTGTCCCCGCAACTTGTGACATCGTGGACATTGCAGGACTTGTAAAGGGAGCAAGCAAGGGCGAGGGCCTTGGCAACCAGTTCCTTGGAAACATACGTGAGACCGATGCTATCATACACGTTCTCCGTTGCTTCGACAACGACAACATTGTACACGTCGACGGCTCTGTGAACCCTGTCCGCGACAAGGAAATCATTGACCTTGAGTTGCAGTTCAAGGACCTTGAGACCATCGAGAACCGCATCAAGCGCGTCGAGAAACAGGCTCGCGTGGGCGGTGACAAGCAGGCAAAGCTTGAGTATGATGTACTCATGAGATTCAAAGAGGCTCTTGAAGCCGGAAAATCGGCCCGTACAGTGGTTTTTGACACCGAGGATGAGCAACAGATTGCAAAGAACCTTTTCCTGCTTACATCAAAGCCTGTACTCTATGTGTGCAATGTCGATGATACATCGGCTGCAAACGGCAACAAATATGTTGATGCAGTGCGCGAAGCTATCAAGGACGAGCATGCCGAGTTGCTTATTATCTCTGCGCAGACCGAGGCTGATATTGCCGAGCTCGAAAGCTATGAGGAGAAGCAGATGTTCCTTGAGGATATGGGCCTGAAGGAGTCAGGTTGCGACCGTCTAATCAAGGCTATCTACCAGCTTCTGAATCTGCAGACATATATTACAGCAGGTCCTATGGAGGTAAAAGCATGGACATTCCGCAAGGGATGGAAAGCTCCACAGTGTGCAGGTGTAATCCACACCGATTTCGAGAAGGGCTTCATCCGTGCCGAGGTAATCAAGTACGATGATTATGTCAACTATGGCTCCGAGGCTGCTGTAAAAGAGGCCGGCAAGATGAGTGTTGAGGGTAAGGAGTATGTTGTGCAGGACGGTGATATAATGCACTTCCGTTTTAACGTATAAAGAGAATGGATTTCATAAACAGCGCCATAGTTTGGGACCCATCCATCAGCCCATTCTCAATATTCGGATTCGGCGTACGCTACTATGCCCTTTGTTGGGTCATAGGCCTCATAGGTGCATATTACATAGTCAAAAGACTATACAAGAATGGCGGAAAAAGCGAAGAACAGTTCGATCCTCTTTTCATGTACTGTTTCATAGGTATAT
>RHMF01001202.1_pt1 | contig 12353 bp, 9 predicted proteins | sample 5365151 | NCBI WGS metagenome assembly RHMF01 (sample SAMN10266501, study PRJNA497801) | feces metagenome | isolation source: feces | host: Bos taurus | place: China: Prairie of Fairy Mountain | collected 2017-08-14 | reverse complement strand
CCGTGGGCATACATCATCAGAATATTATTGTCCCTGCTTCCCTCAAATTCCACCAGGCCCAGAGAGGGCTTCTCCCAATGGATGCCGTCCTTACTTTCGGCATAGGCGGTGGAGGTGATGCGGTCGCCCCGGGGAGAATACTGCTTGCCGGGACGTGCTTCCAGGGGATGCTTCTCGCTGTCCGGGTCCTTTGTGAAGAGGGTGTAGTAGAGTCTGTAGATTTTTTCCTTGGGATCGTAAATCACATTGGGATAACCGTTATCGTACCGGGGCTCCCATCTGCGGGCAGGCTCAGAGAAGTAGTCCTCCCGGAACAGGGGGCTGTTTTCTGTATCTTTAACACCCTTGCAGGTGTGAATCTCCAAATTTCGTGTTCTCTGGGGCTGAAGAATTCCACGGTCAAAAAAGTAATACTTTTCCATGTGTGTCTCCTTTTAAAAAATGTTGGGGAATACAATACTGCATTCCCCAACGGTCGGATTTACTTGTCTTCCTTCTTCTGGGTGAACATATGGCAGGCGCACATATGCTCAGGATCCTCAGGATTGGGTGCCAGACGGGGCTCCATCTCCCGGCAGATATCCATGCAGTGGGGGCAGCGGGTATGGAAGGCGCAGCCCTTGGGCTTGTTGATGGGACTGGGAACCTCACCCTGCAGCACCTGGCGCTTCTTTTCCTGATTGATCACAGGAACGGGAATGGCGGACAGCAGTGCCTGGGTGTAAGGATGCATGGGATTGTCGTACAGAGAATGCTTGCCGGCAATCTCCACGATCTTACCCAGATACATGACCACAATGCGGTCGGACATGTACTGAACAACGGACAGATCGTGGGCGATGAACAGGTAGGTCAGACCCAGTTCCTTCTGGATTTCCTTCATCAGGTTCAGAACCTGTGCCTGAATGGAAACGTCCAGAGCGGAAACGGGCTCGTCACAGATCAGAACCTTGGGGCTGACCTCCAGGGCACGGGCGATGCACAGACGCTGTCTCTGACCGCCGGAGAACTCGTGGGGATAGCGCATCAGGTAGTCGGGCTGGATGTTGACCATCCGAAGGACCCGGTCCATAACCGCTTCCCGCTCCTCCTGGGTGTTGATGCCGTGAACCTTCAGGGGCTCCTCAAAGGAGGTGTAGATCTTCTTCTGGGGGTTCAGTGCGGAGTAGGGATCCTGGAACACCATCTGGACCTGCTTACGGAAATCCAGCATTTCCTTGGAGTTGAACTTGGTCACATCCCGGAAGTCGCCGTCACCGTAGTTATACAGCACGGAACCACCGGTGGGCCGCTGGAGCATCATCATGGTCTTGCCCAGAGTGGACTTACCGCAGCCGGACTCGCCCACGATACCCAGGGTCTCGCCCTTGTAGATATCCAGAGTGATGTCGTCAACGGCCTTCACATGGCCAACGGTCTTCTTCATCATGCCCTTCTTGATAGGGAACCACTGCTGCAGACCCTGAACTCTGAAAATGACCTCGCGCTCAGTATTCTGACTCATGATTAGTCCACCTCCTTAAAGGAATCGTACTTCAGGCAGCGAACCCGGTGGCCGGGCTCGATCTCAAATGCGGGAATGTTCTTCTCTCGGCAGCGGCCGGTGCATTCGGGGCAGCGATCGGCAAACTCACAGCCCACACCCAGAGAGGCGGGGTTGGGGGTTGCGCCGGGGATGGTCTCCAGCTTCTGGTCATCCGCCAGACCCAGAACGGGAACACTGCGCAGCAGAGCGGCGGTATAGGGATGGGAAGGTCTGGTGAAGATCTGCTCCAGGGAGCCGAATTCCACCACACGGCCCATGTACATAACACAGACCTCGTCAGCCATTTCGGCCACCAGACCCATGTTATGGGTAATCAGAATGATGGACTTGCCCTGGTTCACCTGCAGGCCCTTCATCAGCTCCATGATCTGTGCCTGAATGGTCACGTCCAGAGCGGTGGTGGGCTCGTCGGCGATGATCAGCTCAGGATTGTTGATCATGGCAATGGCGATGACCACACGCTGCTTCATACCGCCGGAGAACTGGTGGGGGAAGTCATTGATGCGGCTCTCGGGATCGGGGATGCCCAGGCTGCGGAACATCTCCAGGACCTTCTCCCTGGCCTGTGCCTTGGTCATGCCCTTGTTGTGCTCCAGCAGACCTTCTGCCACCTGATCACCCACACGGTAGACAGGGTTCAGAGAGGACATGGGATCCTGGAAGACCATGCTCAGGTGAGGACCGCGCAGGGCACGGATCTCCTTGCCCTTGGGGTTCATCTTGCCCAGATCATGCTCAACGATGGTGCCGTCTTCCTTCTTTTCCAGGTAAGCGACCTTTTCAGCGGCAAACTTGGAATTGGCAGCCAGCAGGCGCATGACGGAATGGACCGTAACGCTCTTGCCGCAGCCGGACTCACCGACGATGGCCAGGGTGGTGCCGCGCTTGAGCTGGAAGGAAACGTCCTTGACGATCTTGATTTCTTTCTTATCGGAAATAAAGCTGGTATTCAGCTTCTTTACGTCCAATACAATATCTTTATTTTCCATAGGAAGGCCTCCTTACTGCTGCTTGGGATCGAGAACGTCCCGCAGACCGTCGCCGAAGAAGTTGATGGCCAGAACAAAGATGGTAATCACGGCGCCGGGGACCACCCACAGCCACCAGTAATTGGACACAACTTCAATGGACTTTGCGGCGTTCAGAATATTGCCCCAGGTGGGAACGCTGGAGGGAACACCAACGCCCAGGAAGCTCAGACCGGCCTCGGAGAGGATGAAGCCCGCAATATTGACGGTGGTGGAAACGATGACGGGAGAGAGGACATTGGGCAGGATCTGCTTGAACATAATGGCAGACTTGGACATGCCGAAGGCCTCGCACACCTGGACATAGGTCTCAGACCGCAGTGCCAGGAATTCGTTTCGCACCATACGGAAGGTAGTCATCCAGCCCGTTATGGCGAAGATAAACAGCAGGTTGCCCACACCCTGGCCCACAATGGCGCCCAGGATCAGGATCAGGATCATTTCGGGGAAGGTCTGGAAGATCTCGGAAATGCGGATCAGCAGGGAGTCGACCCAACCGCCGAAATAGCCGGCGATACTGCCCAGGATGACACCGATGGCAGAGCCGAAGAAGGCACCGGTCACACCGATCAGAATGGAAATTCTGCCGCCGTAGAGGACACGGGAGAACACGTCACGGCCCAGCTTGTCGGTGCCAAGCAGATGCTCGGCGCTGGGAGCCTCAGTCTGTGCCTTGAAATCGGGCTTGCTGGGCTCATAGTCCGTCAGCAGAGGGGCAGCAACGCACATGAAAACGATTGCCAGCACAACGATCAGGCCCAGCATTGCCAGCTTATTTCTGACAAATTTGCGCACATTACGCTTGAGCAGGCTGGAAGAATGGGATTTGTTCAGTTCCATAGATGACTCCTTTCTTATTCGCCCAGCCGGACCCGGGGATCGAGAAGGGCTGTCAGGACATCAACCAGGAAGCTGGCAGTCAGAATTGCTGCAGCCACCAGAAGGGTCGTCACCATGACCACAGGATAGTCACCGGCGATCACAGAGGAAGTGATGACAGAGCCGATGCCGGGCCATGCGAAAACGGACTCGATCACCACGGAGCCGCCGATCAGCATGGGCAGACGGAAGCACAGGATGACCAGAACAGGACGCACTGCGTTTCTGAAAGCGTGCTTGACATAAACCTTCCACTCGGGAATACCCTTGCAGCGGGCGGTCTTGACATAGTCGCTGTTCAGAACGCCCAGCATATTGTTCCGGGAGTAGCGCATCAGAACGGAGCACATGGCGATGGTCATGGTCAGAGCGGGCAGAATGAAATGCTCCAGTCTGGACGCATTCAGGGACATTCTGCCGCTGAAGGGCAGCAGCCCCAGCTTGATGGAGAAGATCTGGATCAGGCAGATGCCGAAGAAGAACTGGGGAATTGCCTGGCCGAGAACAGAGAAGAAGCGGCCTACATAGTCGATGATGCTGTTCTGCCAGATGGCGGAAAGAATACCGATGGTAATGCCGATGATGGAAGAGAGAACCAGAGCCACAGCTGCCAGTTCCATGGTGGCGGGCAGTCTGGTCAGCAGCAGGGTTTTGATATCGGCACCGTTTGCAATACTGTAGCCAAAGTCACCCTTGAGCATATCGCCGATCCAGCGGAAATAGCGGACAATGAAGGGATCGTTCAGACCCAGTCTTTCACGGAGCATCTCCAGGTTTTCCGCACTGCCTGCCATATCGGGAGAAGCCAGATAGCTGACAGGGTCAACGCCGGTCAGCTGCAGGGCTCCGAAGATAATGAAGCTGATCAGCAGCAGCATCGGAATCATCTGGAGCAGCTTTTTCGCAATAAATTTAAGCATATACTACCTTCAACTCCTTTGATACTTATTAAAAATGGGGATGCGCATATGTATACGCATCCCCAAGTCTACGTCAGAAGGGTATCAGTTTAGCCAACGATCTCCCACTGCTCGAACTGGATATCAGTCTTGTACCAGGGGTTGCCGAAGACGATGTCAGCAGGCAGCTGGACGCGGCCGGTGTTGACAAACATGTTGTTGCCCAGAGTGAACAGAGGCAGCTTGTAGGCCAGCTCTGCTTCCTTGGCACCCAGCTCGGCCAGGATAGCTTCCTTGTCGGCGGTGCTGGTAGCGGCAGCGTACTGAGCGATCAGATCATCGAAAGCGGTGTCGCCGCCGAAGATGTTCTGGAAGTTGGAGTTGGTGGAGCTGTACTCACCGTACCACTCGGAGATGTCGAAAGCGGACAGGCCCTTGTAGCCCACGTCGTAGTCACGGGTCTGGAACAGGTCCTGAGTGCCGTTGGAGGACTGGATGACCTCGACCTTCATGCCGACTTCGCCCAGGTAGTAAGCGATAGCTTCCATGAAGTCGATGGAGCCCTGGTCGGAGTAGTAGTACAGGATGCGGAAGGTGTGGTTGAAGTCATAGCCGGCCTCTTCCAGCAGAGCCTTTGCCTTCTCGGGGTTGTACTCGTACTCGGTGCCCATGTTGCAGACATTTGCCAGGCCGGGGAACAGGGACTCTGCCAGGGTCTCACGGTCAATGGCGTGCAGGACAGCCTGACGGACTCTGATATCCTGCATGGGAGGATTCTCGTGACCGTCAACGCCTTCCATATTGCAGATGAAGTAGCGGAAGAACAGGATATCAACGGGGAACATGGTCATGAAGTCCAGCTTATTCAGCTCGTTGATCATATCGACGTTGTTGGTGTTGGTAACGTCGTTCTGACCGGCCTGAGTGGCGGTGATCAGATCAGCGACCAGGTTGACAACGACCTTCTCGATCTTGGGAGCGGTGCCCTCGTAGTACTCGTTGCGAACCAGGGTGTAGTAGTTACCGGCGTTCATCTCGTCGACGGTGTACATGCCGGAGGTAACGGGCTTGGACCAGTAAGCGTTGTTGTGCAGCTCCAGCAGGTCAGCGCCTTCGAAGCAGTGAGCGGGCAGGATGGCGAACTGAGCCAGAACCTGAGGCAGGGTGGAGTGGGGAGTGGTCAGGGTGATGGTCAGGGTGTTGCCGTCAACAACCAGACCGGACAGGGAGTCGGCTTCGCCGGCCTTCCATGCGTCAGCGCCTTCGATCTTGGAGAATGCGCCGGTGTAGATGCCGTTGGAGGTAGCGACCTTCAGGTTGGCACCGATGGAGAAGACAACGTCGTCCAGGGTCAGGTCAGTGCCGTCGGACCACTTGCCGCCCAGGAAGTTGATGGTGTAAACCAGGCCGTCCTCGGAAACGGTGTAGTCAGCGCTGGCCAGATCGTCCTTCAGGGTGACCAGGTCGGTCTCAGCCAGGAACAGGGTACGGTACATCAGGCTGCCCAGGAAAGCGATGTTGTTCCAGACGTAAGCGATCTTGTCGCCGTTGCCTTCGATCAGGTTGGAGATGTACAGGGTGTTGTCGATGACAACGGGGGTCTCGCCTGCGGGGGGAGTGGTTTCGCCGCTGGAGGCGGGCTTGGTCTCGGCGGGCTTGGTCTCAACAGGGGCCTTGTTGCCGCATGCGACCATGCCGAGCACCATAACCAGGACCAGCAGCAGGGAAATAATTTTCTTCATGCTTCATTTCTCCTCATTTGTTTGATTTTTCCGTCATCGGTACCAAAACAGCACAAAATGACTTCGTATCAATTTTACCATGCATAGATATTTGTGTAAATTGTCGTTTGCTCCAAAGAAATATCGGGATTTTCGTCAGATATATGAGTTGGTTTTGGTAAAACGTTTCCAAATTGATTTTATATATGGAAACGCAGGTACACAAATCAGCGGCTGTTTCCCGACGGGCCCGGGAAACAGCCGCTGAGGCTTATTCTGTCAGGGCAAGCTCGGACAGGCACCGGGCGATGCCATCCTCCCAGGTGGCGCCGCAGACCAGATCCGCTGCGGATTTCAGCTCCTCCCGGCCGTTGCCCATGGCAACGCCGATGCCCGCCCAGCGGATCATCTCCAGATCATTGTGCCCGTCGCCGAAGGCGATGCAGTTTTCGGGAAGCAGACCCAGCCGGCGGGTCAGCTCCCTCAGGGCGGTCATCTTGTTGACCCCCGGGGCATAAACATCCGCCACGAAGCCGTTGCCGAAGAGCTCCAGCCGAAAATCCCCCGGACAGGCGCTGAAAGCGGCTTCAAGCTGCGCCCGGGGAGCACCCACGGCGCAGACGGTAAATCCGACGGGCAGTTCTTCCCGGTGGGCATCCATGCTGCGGCACACCACACTGGGGCACCGGGGCTCGCCGATGTTGCTGAAAATCGCATACATCCGCTCCGGGTGACGGTACAGGCAGGTGCGGTCCGGGTATTTTACCGTAAGGCCGGCATCATAGGTTTCCGCCATCTCCACAAGGCGCTCCACCTGCTCCCGGGTGAAGCGTACCGCGCTGAGGGGATTGCCGAAGCGGTCCTGAATGCTGTGTCCTCCGGAGCCCACATAGTAATCTGCGTCGATTTTCTCCAGAAGATCCCGGCTCAGCTCCGGGTAGGCCCGGGCGCTGGCCACGATGACCAGGATGCCACGGTCCTTCAGCTTTCGGACGGCCGCCACAGTGGATTCGGGGATTTTCCGTTCTTTGTAGTCAAACAGGGTGCCGTCCACATCGAAGATTGCCGCTTTGATCCGATTCATCGGGTGCCCTCCTTCCGGGTGCTGCCCGGTTCCAGCAGTTCGGGAACCAGCTCAGCCAGCCGCTGCGCCAGAGCCCGGTGCGATGCGGCGGTCAGATGGGTATGGTCTGTATGATTGAAGTTACAAATCGCCTCTGCGTCCAGAAAACTGCAGCCGTTCCGCCTGGCCGCCGCCCGGTACAGCGCCGCCAGCGCCCGGGATTTTTCGTGCATGGCACTATCCCGGGCCTTGCGGATGTGGGGCGGCGCAATGAGCAGGATATTGGGCCCTGACAGGCCCCATACAGGCTGTGCCTTCGCTTCAGAAACCAGCTCTTCCATGCCTTTGGCAATCGCTTCCGGCGACAGGCCAAACCGCTCCTTGGTATCGTTTGTACCCAGCATCAGAATCAGCAGATCCACCGTTCCATATCCACTCAGAACGGAAGGAAGATCCTTCAGGCCGTTCATGCCCGGTCTCATGGGATCATCAAAGGCAGTGGTTCTTCCCACAACACCTTCTTCCCAGATCCGGAAGGCTTCCCCAAGGTTTTTTTGCAGCAATCCCGTCCATCGCTCCTCTTCATGAAACCGGACACCGTCTGCGCAGTCACCCGGATCGCCGCAGTATCCGTAGGTATTGGAGTCACCAAAGCAAACTACATTTCTTGCCATATTCTCCGCTCCTTTCAGAACTTCTGCCGCCAGTATAACAAAGTATCTGTGAAATGTCACCATAGAACCGCATCAACTTCCGATATTTTCCCATATTGAAAGTGATTTTTGGGTATGGTATCATAAAATTGAAAATATGCACCGCAATCTGTTTCAAGATCAATGTTTAACCCTTCCCCGCAGAGCTGACCGAAAGCGATTGCCCCATCGCTCAGGCGTGCGCAGCATTGATCTGCGTGGCTGTTGTCCGGTACAACTGAATCCAATATGCCGTCGGGGGGAATCACCGGCGATTTTTTTGATGAATTTTTGCAGAAAGCAGGTATCTGTTATGTTCTATCAGTTATCCCAGGCGGTGATTCTGGACGGTACCGGGAAATATCTGGACCTTACCGAGCATCTTCACCGTTTTTTGAACACCGCAGCTTTCAGTGCAGATATTGTTTTTGAAACCAGCGATCCGGGCTATCCTCCCCTGTTGGCCGTCTACTTCAAGGAAAGCCTGCTTCCCGATTTTTCCCTGGGCCTGTGCAAAGGCCGGGGCACGGTGACCATCCGCCGGGATACGGGGCTGAAGGTCCTCACCGGCGGCGAAGCAGTCTGCGACGGTAAACCTCACCGGATTTCCTTCCGGGGAAAGGAAGGGTCGGTGCAGGTATGGATGGACGGACAGCTGATCATAGAGGACCGGGAGTCCGGTCCCTGGTGCCGGTTCGGCTATGTGGGCTTCGCCACCCTTGGCCGGGGCACCCGGGCGGATCAGTACACCTATTTCCGGGGCACCATCCATCAGGCGCAGCTGTCCTGCGGGGAGCTGCCGCTGCCTGCCTGGGAAGAAAATCCCCGGCCGGTGCCGGTGGATCTGTTCTCCCAGGGGCTGGCGGGGGTGGAGAATTACCGGATCCCCAGTCTGCTGACCATAGGCGATACCACCATCGCCAGCGCCGATGCCCGACTGGAAGCTCCCGGCGATAACCCCAACCACATCTGCCGTGCCCTCCGGCTCAGCCGTGACAGCGGCAGCACCTGGACCGATGTGCGCCTGTTCTGCGACTACGGCGGTAAGGGCCGGGATGACGGTGCAGCCGCCATTGACGGTTCCCTCCTTTACGACGAAGAGACGGACACCCTGTTCCAGCTTTTCAGCCATACCTCCCGGGGCATCGGCGCCTTTACCGTGTCCTCCCGGTCCGGCTTCGACGATCAGGGCCGCAAGCGCCTGTGGGACCGGGATGACAGGGAATATTATCTGGACCGGGACGGCAAAGTTTATGGGCTGGACGGCACCCCCACGGACTATACCGTGGGCAGCTACGGACGGCTGTACAAAGACGGCCGGGACTGCGGCAGTATCTGCCACGGAGAAAACCGGGAGCTGCGGCAGGCGGATGTATCCTTCCTGCAGCTCATCGAAAGTCACGACAGGGGTGAAACCTGGAGCGAGCCGGTGGATCTGAACTTTGCGGTGAAGGCCCCCTGGATGCGGTTTGTGGGCGCAGGTCCCGGCACCGGCATTCAGCTGCGCAAGGGACTTCGCAAGGGCAGACTTCTGTTCCCCGTGTATTACCACAATCAAAACAAGGTAGCCTCCAGCGGTGCCATCTATTCCGACGACCAGGGCAAAACCTGGGTCATGGGTGGCTCCGCCAACGACGGCCGCCTCTTCGAAGGTTCTGTGATCGATGCCCAAAGTGCCGTTCAGGACAGGGCCAATCTGGGCGAATGCCAGATCGCCGAGCAATCCGACGGAACGCTTACCATCTTCCTGCGCAATTCCTTCGGTAAGCGGACGCTGTGCGCTTACAGCCGTGACGGCGGCGAAAGCTGGCAGGATCTCCAGGAAACGGATCTGCCGGATCCCCAGTGTCAGAGCCATGTGCTGAAAGTGCTGCGTGAAGGACAGGAGATCCTGCTGTTCTCCAACCCCGCCGACCCCAATTTCCGGGTCCGGGGCACCGTCCGGGCCAGCTTCGATGACGGAAAAACCTGGCCGGTGAGCCGGCTCATCGAGCCCGGCGAATTCGGCTACAGCTGCATGAGCCAGCTGCCCGACGGGCAGATCGGCATTCTTTACGAAGGTAAAAATATCAGCCAGCGGTTTGTGAAATTCCCCCTGGAATGGCTGCTGGAAGGGGACGAAAGGGATGGGCAAGCCTATGCAATTGAGAAAAACAGGATCCTGTGATGTTCTGGTCATCGGCTCCGGCATCGCGGGAATCTCCGCTGCCCTGAAAGCGGCGGAATCCGGCTGTTCCGTGATTCTGGCCTGTAAGGGCCAGCTGTTTTCCGGCTCCAGCTTCTATCCCGGCACCTGGGGCTTAGGTCTCATCGGCCCCGCCGATGAGGCGGACCGGGCCGATCTGGCGGAATCCATCCGGCGTGTCGGCTGCAATATGCCGGATCCGGAAATGGTACGCACCTTCGTTTCCGGCATCCATCCGGCTATCGACCGGGTGCGCCGGATGGGCGTGAAGCTGCGCCGGGCGGATAACAGTGCCCAGAAGGAATTCATCCCCTGCTTCGACCACAAGCACCGGGACTGGAACGGCATCGAATTTGACAGCGCCCGGGAAATCTTCGGGCAGCAGCTTGCGCAGCGGAAGGTGGAGATCCTTCCCCAGTGCGAGGTTCTGGAACTGGTGAAGGAAGAAGGACGGGTGTGCGGCGCGGTGATGGTCAGGGAGGGGCAGTTTGCCTATATTGCCTGCAAGGCGGTGGTGCTGGCCACCGGCGGCTACGGCAGCCTCTTTAAATATCATCTTTGCACCGAGGATGTTATGGGCATCGGACAGCACCTGGCCCTGAAGGCCGGCTGCACGCTGGTGAACATGGAGTTCATGCAGATGATGCCCGGCTACATAACCCCCGCCTATAAAACCGTGTTCAACGAGAAGGTTTTCCGCTTCACCCGGTTCACCAAAGCCGACGGAAGCCCTCTGCTGACCCACCGGGAGGAATCACTTCTGGAAGTGCGTTCCGGCCACGGCCCCTTCACCACTCGTCTTGAATCCAAGGCAGTGGATATTGCCCTGTTCCGGGAGTTCATGGCCAATGAAGGCGGCGCCGTAGCTTCCTATCGGGAGGAAATGAAGGAAAATCCCCCGGAATTTGTGAAAGTCTACTTCGACTGGCTCCTCTCCGCCAAGGGTGTTTCCATGAACGACCCCATCCATGTGGGCATCTTCGCCCATGCCGCCAACGGCGGTATCCGCATCCGGCCCGATGCCTCCACCGGGGTTCCGGGACTCTTTGCTGCCGGTGAGGTCACCGGCGGTATGCACGGCGCGGACCGGATCGGCGGACTGTCCACCGCCAACGGTCTGGTCTTCGGCACCATCGCCGGCGAAAGCGCCGCGGCTTATGCCCAAAGCGCCGGGACGGGGCCGGATACGGTGGAATACGAAACCTTCGCCGCCGGAGATCTGTCCCAGGCCCTGAAAACCCTCCAGCAGACCATGTTCGAAAATGCCATGGTCCTGCGCCGGGAGGAAGGTCTGCTGGAAGCCCTCCGAACGGTCCGTCAGCTCCGGGATTCCGTCACCGCTTCCCTGGAGCCCAGCACGGATGCCGCCCAGGGGGCAAAGACCCAGCGGTTCCTGGCCAGGTGCTCCACAGCGGAGAGCATCCTCCGGGCAGCGCTGCTGCGAAAAGAGAGCCGGGGCTCCCACTGCCGCACCGACTATCCCCATCAGGACCCCGGTCAGGAGAAAAATATCCTGATCCGCATGGACGAGCAGGGGATCCACGCCGACTACGCAAAGGAAGTGTAAATCATGGCTATGACACAGGAAGATATCAAAAATCTGGACGGATATCTGGGCTTGACCCCCTGTCCCGAGGATTTTGACCAATTCTGGGCGGAAAGAATGGCCCAGGCCGATGCCGTTCCCCTGGAATACACCATCACCCAGGCCACCCAGGCCCGGGAAGTGCCCTCCTTCGATACCTGCCGGTATCTGGATCTGTGGTTCACCGGCATGGGCGGCGCAAAAATCTACGCCAAGTATCTGCATCCGGTGTGCGATGCGCCGGTGCCCCTGGTACTGCAGTTCCACGGCTATCCCGGCTCCTCCCGCAGCTGGCTGGAGCAGTCCTCCTATGCGGGCATGGGCATGGCCATCATTGCCCTGGACTGCCCCGGTCAGGGCGGCTTCGGTCAGGACCTTGGCGGCTATCTGGGCACCACCGTCAGCGGCCACATCATCGCCGGGCTGGACGGCCCCGCCAAAGATATGTATTACGTTCGGTTCCACCAGAATGTGCGCATCCTCTGCCGGATCGTGAAGCAGCTGCCGGGAATTGACCTGAACCGGGTGTTCATCAACGGCGCTTCCCAGGGCGGCGGTCTGGGACTGGCCTGCGCTGCCCTGAATCCCGACCTGATCAACCGGGCGGCCATCCTCTACCCCTTCCTCAGCGACTACCGCATGGTCTGGGAGCTGGGTGAGGATGTGATTGCCTACGAAGGTCTTCGCTACTACTCCCGGTGGTTCGACCCCGACGGAGAGAAGGAGGACCGCTGGTTCCGGCAGCTGGGATATAT
>RHMF01001074.1_pt1 | contig 12356 bp, 9 predicted proteins | sample 5365151 | NCBI WGS metagenome assembly RHMF01 (sample SAMN10266501, study PRJNA497801) | feces metagenome | isolation source: feces | host: Bos taurus | place: China: Prairie of Fairy Mountain | collected 2017-08-14 | reverse complement strand
TGAGGCACTGAAAGCATGGAAGGCTGACCTGTTCGTGGTTGTGGCGTTCCGAATGCTGCCTAAGGTGGTATGGGAAATCCCTAAGATGGGTACATTCAACCTTCACGCTGCCCTTCTGCCTCAGTATCGCGGAGCTGCGCCTATCAACTGGGCGGTGATCAACGGAGAGAAGACTACTGGTGTGACCACATTCATGATTGACGAGGGCATGGACACCGGCGGCATCATGTACAGATACGACTGCAAGATCGGTCCTGACGAGACAGTAGGAGAGGTTCATGACAAGCTCATGGCAATGGGATCGGAGCTCGTAGTCAACACCGTCGAGGCGATATTCGAGAACAACGTGGAGTTCCGTCCGCAGAAGAGCTTCATCCAGGGATCGGAGATCCTCAAGCCGGCTCCGAAACTGACCAGAGAGCTGTGCCACATCGACTGGAGAAGCAGCACAAAGGACATCTACAACCTCATCCGAGGCTTGAGTCCATACCCTGCAGCATTCACCGAACTGGTCAAGGGCGACAAGGTGACACAGATGAAGATATATCAGACCGTCAAGGTCGAGGGAGAGGAATACTCCGAAATGCTTGCGCAGTGCTCTATGGAGACCGCAGCACCTGGAACAGTGCTTTCAGACGGCAAGACCTTCCTGGCCGTAGCTACAGCAGACGGAGCAATCTCAGTCACAGAACTCCAGCTTGCCGGAAAGAAGAGAATGCCGGTCAAGGACTTCCTGATCGGATTCAGGGAGCCGATGACATACACAACGACAGAAGGCACATCATCTAAGATAACAGGAAGATAAAATGAGTGGAGAAGTTGTCATAATCTGCGACGGAGCATTCCCTAAGACCGAGTATCCGAGATACTTGATCCGCACGGCCGATTTCACGATCTGCTGCGACGGAGCGCTCAGGAAATTCATACGTAACAGCAAGGCAATCTTCGGTGACGACAGACTCCCCGACAAGGTCGTGGGCGACATGGACTCACTGTCAGCGAACCTGAAGGCCAAATACTCAGACATCATAGTACAGATAGACGAGCAGGAGCACAACGACCAGACCAAGGCATTCAGATGGGCCTTGGAGAATCTTTCGGGCATCAGCACAATCACAATCATAGGAGCTACCGGGCAGAGGGAAGACCACACCATCGGCAACATATCGCTGCTGATGGAATATGCACGCACCTATGATCTCGAGTCCATGGGGATACAGCTGCAGATGGTAACGGACCACGGAGTCATCTTCCCTGTAACAGACACGACGGAGTTTGACTGCGGCATCGGTCGACAAGTCTCTATCTTCAGCCCTGACAACTCACTGAGGATAAAGTCCTCAGGACTCGAATGGAAGACCGATGATGTGGTTTTCGACAACTGGTGGAAGGCCACGCTCAACAGAGCGACACAGGATCGCGTGCGCCTGGAATTCAGCCACAGGTCGATCGCACTTGTCATGATGAATTAAAGGAAATATTAGGAAATCAACAATATTAATTATAATTTTGACACAGAAATCAAATTCTGATTTTAATCGTTAAGAGATGGACACGAAAAAGTACTTTCCAAGCGTAGAGGCCATTGACAAGGCTTCCGAGGTCCTCAAGGAAATCCTCGATCCTACGCCGTTCATGAAGAACAACAACCTCTCTGACGTCTATGACGCCAATGTCTTCCTCAAGAGAGAGGATCTGCAGATGGTAAGATCTTACAAGATCCGAGGAGCATTCAACAAGATCAGGACACTCGAGCCGGAACTTCTCCACAAGGGTATCGTCTGCGCAAGCGCAGGCAACCATGCCCAGGGCGTTGCTTTCTCATGCAACAAGCTCCAGATAGTAGGTTCCATCTTCATGCCTACCACAACTCCGAAGCAGAAGATCGAGCAGGTAAGGATGTTCGGAAAGGAGTTCATCGAGATCATCCTTACAGGTGACACATTCGACGCAGCCAATTCTGCCGCAATCGAATATGCACAGGAGACCGGCAAGACATTCATTCCGCCGTTCGACGACCCTAAGGTGATGGAAGGCCAGGGAACCATCGGTAGGGAGATCCTCAACCAGACCAAGGTGAAGCTTGATTACATTTTCGTTCCTATCGGAGGAGGCGGACTTGCATCAGGACTCGGCGCATATTTCAAGCAGATGTGTCCTGAGACAAAGGTCATCGGTGTAGAGCCTGCAGGTGCGCCATGTATGAAGGCTGCAATCGAGGCCGGCGAGACTGTAAGACTCGAGCATATAGACAAATTCGTAGACGGAGCCGCAGTGCAGAAAGCCGGTTCACTTACTTATGAGGTCTGCAAGGATGTGCTTGACGACATCGTGGTGGTTCCGGAGGGAGCAGTCTGCACCACCATCATACAGATGTATAACAAGAGTGCGATCGTCGTTGAGCCTGCGGGAGCATTGGCATCTGCAGCTCTCCGCTTCTATGCGGACAAGATCAAGGGCAAGAACGTAGCCTGCGTTGTCAGCGGCAGCAACAACGACATCACAAGAATGGAGGAGATCCGCGAGAAGTCGCTTCTGTATGAAGGTCTCAAGCACTACTTCATCGTGAACTTCCCACAGAAGTCAGGAGAGATCCTCTCGTTCATCCGCGACGTGATCGGTCCATCTGACGACCTCGTATATATCCAGTACATCAAGAAGACCAACAAGAACTTCGGTCCTGCACTCATCGGTATCGAGCTCGCAGCAAAGGATGACTTCGCTGCCCTTACCGCAAGAATGGACAAGCATGGAATATCATACGAATACATCAACGAGAACAATAAATTATTCGAAATACTAATCTGATAACATTATGGCTAATATTGACTGGAGCAAACTCACTTTCTCCTACACAAAAACAAACACTATCCTCAAGTCAGAATTCAAGGACGGAGCATGGACTCCGATCGCAAGCCTTACTGAGGACTACCTGCACTTCAGCGCATACGCTGGCGCGCTTCACTATGCAATCGAGTGCTTCGAGGGTCTGAAGGCCTTCAGAGGCAAGGACGGCAGAATCAGAATGTTCAGACCTGAGGAGAACGCCCTCCGTCTTCAGAGATCTGCAAAGTATCTCGGAATCGAGGCTCCTTCAACAGAGCTCTTCATCGAGATGTGCGAGCGCTGTATCAAGGAGAACGAGGAGTTCCTTCCACCTTACGAGGCTACAGGAGCATCACTTTACCTCCGCCCTACCCTGATCGGTTCAAACCCTCAGCTCGGAGTACAGTCTTCAAAGGAGAGCACTTTCATGGTACTCTGTGCACCTGTAGGTGCATATGTCGGTGGCGCTCTTGACGCTGTAGACGTTGTTATCGCACGTAACTACGACAGAGCTGCACCTAACGGTTCAGGTTCATTCAAGGTCGGTGGTAACTATGCATGCTCGCTCTACTCTCTCAACGTGGCTCACGCACAGGGATACAAGGCAGTGCTTTACCTCGATCCTTCAACTAAGACAAAGATCGACGAGTTCAACTCATCTAACTTCTTCGCAATCAAGGACAACAGATATATCACTCCTAAGTCTGACTCTATCCTTCCATCCATCACCAACAAGTCTCTCGAGACTGTTGCTGCACACCTCGGTATGGAGGTTGAAAGACGTGAGGTGCTCGTAGACGAGCTCAGCACATTCGAGGAGGTCGGCGAGTGCGGTACTGCAGTGGTCATCACTCCTGTACACAAGCTGGTTGACAAGCCGTTCCTTGAGTCAGAGGAGGAGACCGTATACACTTACGGCGACGGAAAGTGCGGTCCTAAGTCACTCAGACTCTATAACTTCATCACTCAGCTCCAGAAGGGTGACATCGAGGATCCGTTCGGATGGATTCACTTTGTAGAGTAAACCACTAACATATAGATGGCAGTTAAAAACAACGTGATGTTTGTGAGACACAAGTTGTTGAACAAACTCATAGAACTATGGAACTCAAGGCAACTTGTCGAGCAGATCGACAGGTTGCCTCTTGAATTCAGCCCACGCAACTCCAGAGTATTGGGACGTTGCTGCATCCATAAGGAAAGGGCTGTATGGAAATATAAGTCACTCCCTCTTCTGGGATTCGACATGTCAGATGAGACTGATGAGCTGACACCTCTGTCCGAATATGCACGCCGTGCCCTTCAGAGGACAAAGATCAAGGAAAACCTGATGTGCGTAATTGACGAGGCATGCTCGTCATGCGTCCGCATAAACTATGACATCACCAACCTCTGCAAGGGATGTGTAGCAAGAGCCTGCGCGGCGGTATGTCCGAAGGATGCGATCAGCTTCGACACGAGGACCAGTCAGGCACACATCAATCACGACAAGTGCGTCAGCTGCGGCAAATGCTTCGAGAACTGTCCATACCACGCAATCGTATATATTCCAATACCGTGCGAGGAGTCGTGTCCTGTAGGAGCGATCAACAAGGACGAATATGGAGTCGAGCACATCGACGAGTCAAAGTGCATATACTGTGGTAAATGCATGAACAGCTGCCCATTCGGAGCCATCTTCGAGATTTCCCAGATCTTTGACATCCTTGAGTCCATCAGACGCGGAGAAAAGCTTGTGGCCATGGTTGCCCCGGCAGTGCTTTCGCAGTACAATGCCCCTGTAGAGCAGGTATACGGCGCAATCAAGGCAATGGGCTTCAGCGAAATCATCGAGGTTGCCCAGGGAGCGATGGTGACAACAGATAAGGAAACCGAAGAGTTCAAGGAAAGGATGGAGAACGGGGAGCCGTTCATGACCACATCATGCTGCCCTTCATACATCGAAATGGCGGAAAAGCATATTCCTGAACTCAAGAAATACATCTCGACGACAAAGTCACCGATGTATTACACCGCAGAGATCGCCAAGGATATGTATCCTGGAGCCAAGCTGGTGTTCATAGGTCCATGCATCGCTAAACGCAAGGAGGCGCTCAAGCACGGCAATGTCGATTACGTCATGACATTCGAGGAACTCAATGCGGCATTCGAGGGAATGGGCATCGAGATCAAGGAAGACCAGACATACACCGTCAGCCACGTCTCATCAAGGGATGCACACGGATTCGCCCAGACAGGAGGTGTCACTGCAGCCGTTGTAGCCAAGGCCGGTGAAGGCTTTGAATTCACCAGTCTGAAGATTGCGCCTCTGAACAAGAAGAACATAGCCATGATGAAGGTATATGCGAAAATGCCTGCAAAGACTCCGGCTCAGTTCATCGAGGTGATGGCATGCGAAGGCGGATGCATTTCTGGCCCGAGCAGCCACAGCGGATACGATGTGGGTAAACCTATGTTCAACAAGGAACTGCTTAAACACTGACATCAATGAAAGGTATTGCTGACCGTCTGATACAGACAGGGCGTCTGGACGCCTGCGGATATCGCAACCTGTTGAACGGATGTGACGATCAGACACTTGCATATCTACGAAATGAGGCTGTCCGGACTGCGTGCGCGCAGTTCGGACAGAACATTTATGTACGTGGACTGATCGAGGTCAGCAGCTTCTGCCGCAACAACTGCCTGTACTGCGGACTAAGAAGAGACAATACCAAGGCTGAAAGATACAGGCTGACAGACTCTGAAATCATGGACTGCTGCAGGAAGGGGTACTCCGCGGGACTCAGGACATTTGTCCTGCAGGGAGGAGAAGACCCGGCCTTCGGAACGGAACGCTTATGCAGGTTGGCCTCACAGATAAAGAGCGGGTTCCCGGACGTGGCCTTGACGCTTTCCATGGGACAGATGAGCCGGGAGTCGTATCAGGCTCTGCGCGAGGCCGGCACCGACAGATACCTGCTCAGACACGAGGCTGCAGACAGGGATCTCTATAGACAGCTGCACCCACGAGAAATGTCCTGGGAGGACAGACGCCGATGCATAGCCGACCTGAAGGGACTGGGATACCAGACCGGAATCGGAATGATGGTCGGAGTGCCCGGACAGACGGTTGACTCGCTGGTTGAGGACCTCATGTACATCCAGGAGACAGCCCCTGAGATGGTGGGGATAGGTCCGTTCATCCCGCATAGGGAAACACCGCTGGGAAGTCACCCTGCAGGGTCGCTCAGAACCACCGTACTGCTTATCGCGATAGTGAGGCTCATGCTGCCGGATGCACTCATCCCATCGACTACGGCGCTGGCGACCCTATCGCCTTCAGGCCGTATGGATAGCATACTTTCCGGAGCAAATGTCATAATGCCGAACCTCTCCCCTGGAAATGTACGGGCAAGATATGAGATATACGAAGGCAAGGCCTGCAGCGGCAGCGAGGCGGTGGAAGGATTGAGGACTTTGGAGATGGAAATGGCATCAATTGGTTACAAGATAGATTACTCTAGAGGAGACTACAATGGAAAGATATAGCGCAGATTCATCATTGGCGACTGAGTTCATCCATGATGGAGAAATAAGGGACACGCTGGAATTCGCGGCAGCGCATAAGGAGGACAAAGTCCTCATGGACGAGATTCTTTCCAAGGCAGCGCTCGGAAAGGGACTGACGCATCGTGAAGCTGCAGTGCTTCTGGAATGCGGTTCAGCAGAGCATTGGGAAAGGATATTCTCCCTTGCTCGTGAGCTCAAGCAGAAGATCTACGGCAAGCGCATCGTAATGTTTGCCCCTCTGTACCTGTCCAACCACTGCGTGAACGGATGCACATACTGCCCGTACCACGCCCAGAACCGCACGATCCCACGCAGAAAACTCTCCATGGAGGGAATACGCCGCGAGGTGATGGCGCTGCAGGACATGGGACACAAGAGACTCGCTCTTGAAACCGGAGAGCATCCTGTACAAAGTCCAATAGGATATGTCCTGGATGCCATAGACACGATATATTCGATACACCACCGCAACGGAGCGATCCGCAGGGTCAATGTGAACATAGCTGCCACGACAGTAGAAAACTATACTCTGCTGCGCGAGGCGGGAATAGGCACATACATCCTGTTTGAAGAGACCTACCATAGGGAGACCTACGAAAGGCTCCATCCGAGCGGTCCGAAGAGCGACTGGGCATACCATACGGAAGCCATGGACAGGGCCATGGAAGGCGGCATCGACGATGTGGGCATCGGAGCCCTCTTCGGACTTACCGACTACAGATATGACTTCGTCGGACTTCTCATGCACGCCGAACATCTTGAGGCACGTTTCGGGGTCGGCCCGCATACGATAAGCGTTCCCCGCATCAGGCCTGCTGACGACATCGACACGAATGACTTCCCTGACGCCGTGACTGACGAGGTGTTCCAGAAGATTGTCGCAGTGCTGCGAATCGCTGTCCCTTACACCGGCATGATCATATCGACAAGGGAATCGGCACAGTGCCGCAAGATGGTTCTTGATGTCGGAGTATCACAGCTCAGCGGTGGATCGCGCACTACGGTCGGAGGGTATGCGGACACGGCCTCCGATGGTCATGAGAACTCAGCGCAGTTCGACATTTCTGACACACGCAGTCTTGACGAGATAAACCGATGGCTGCTGGAACTGGGATACATCCCGAGCTTCTGCACGGCATGCTACAGGATGGGCCGTACCGGGGACCGATTCATGTCTCTGGCAAGCAGCGGTAAAATCGGCGACTGCTGCGGTCCGAACGCCCTGATGACATTGCAGGAATATCTGCAGGACTATGCCTCTGAAAAGACACGGGAACTTGGAATCGAAGCGATAGCTCGCGAGCTCAGGGAGATTCCTTCGCAGGCGGTCAGGGAGATGACACAGGCACGTCTGGAAGACATTATAAAGGGAGAAAGGGACTTTAGATTTTAAAATATGCAATCGGATAGGATCCACATAGGCTTCTTCGGACGCTGCAACAGCGGAAAATCATCGCTGATCAACGCGCTGACCGGGCAGAACGTATCCATCGTTTCAGAAGTTGCCGGCACCACTACAGATATGGTCAGCAAGGCAATGGAAATGCCGGGAGTCGGCGCCGTCACTCTCCTGGACACCCCTGGTCTGGATGACGGGACTGTTCTTGGATACCAGCGCATGAGCGTTGCATGGAAGGCATTGGACAAGACTGACATAGCGGTTGTGCTGTACGGCGAGGGGGAAGATGACTCGGTCGAGGCAGGACTTTGTGAAGAGCTCAAAAGACGTAATATCGCCGTGATCCGCGTCCTGGCGTGCTGCGACAGGATTTCCGACCCGGCCGCGGCAGCTGCAGGAAAAGGCGGAGACATCATTACGCTCAGCAGCGTGACCGGAGAAGGGATCAGCGAACTGAGGACACGGATAGCAGCAAGCTGCCAGAGGGAAGAGCACCTGCTTACAGCCGGCCTGTGTGACAGTGGCGACACCGTTCTCCTGGTCATGCCTCAGGACAGCCAGGCGCCGAAAGGCCGACTGATCCTGCCCCAGGTGCAGACCATCCGCGAACTGCTGGACAAGGGATGCGTGCCGATATGCTGCACACCTGACAGGATGCCGGCGGCATTGGATGCCTTGACCGAAAGTCCAAGGCTCATCATCACGGACTCACAGGTGTTTGAGCCTGTATGGAAAATGAAGCCGGAAGGATCCAGACTGACCTCATTCTCAATTCTGTTTGCACGCAGCAAGGGAGACATGAACGAGTTTGCCGCAGGAGCTTCCGCCCTTGAGAGCCTGAGCGGAAATTCACACATCCTGATTGCAGAAGCATGCACACATGTACCTCAACACGAAGACATCGGCAGAGTAAAGCTACCAGCACTGCTGCGCAGGAAACTCGGCTCAGAGCTCAGAATAGACATCGTATCGGGAAACGACTTTCCGGAAGACCTCAGCGTCTACGACCTGGTAATCCACTGCGGAGCATGCATGTTCACACGACGCCATGTAATGTCGCGCGTGGAGAAGATACGTAAGGCTGGTATACCTGTCACGAACTACGGCACAGCATTGGCCGCCCTGACAGGCATTCTAGATAAGGTAGTCTATTGACGGATTACTTCGGTGCGATCCTGTATAGGAACGCTGCGATGATTGCGAAGATGATGTTCGGGAGCCAGAGGGCTATGAACGGCGGAAGTGCGCCGGTATGGACGAACATCTGACTGAAGCGGAGGAAGAGGATGTAGGTAAATGCCAGACCGATACCTATACCGATATTCCAGCCGATACCGCCCCTTCTCTTCTTCGAAGACAATGCGACACCCATGATGGTCAGGATAAAGGCAGAGAATGGAAGAGCCAAACGGGTATTCTTCTCGATAAGGGCAAACTTTACATTTGCATCACCTCGCATCTGCTGCGTAGCAATCATATCGTTGAGCTCCTCATAATCAAGTGTCTCAACTGTCTTTTCAGTCATATAGAAGTCTTTGACGGACAACGCCAGAGTCGTATCCATCTGGCGGCCGCTGCGGATCTTGTCGGTGAGGTCCTCATTATACTCTCTGATGAAGTATTTTTTCAGGCGCCATGTACCTTTGAGGGTATCATACACTGCAGTTTCCGCAGAAATCTTAGATACGAGCTTGTTATCCTCGATCCTTTCTATGGTAAAGCGGTATGCGGTATTGTTCCATGAACTGAATGACTCGGCATATACGAACTCTCCCGGCGCTGTCTGATAATGGACATTCCTGCCGACGCTCTTATGCCTGTCCTTAATATATTGCGTCTCGAACTCCAGTCGCGTCTTGTTTGCGTCAGGTATGACGAAAAGGTTAAGCCAAAGCGACAAGAGGGCGATTATGGTCGCTGAAAAAACATACGGAACCATCATCCTATGGAAGCTGACACCGCAGGACAGTATGGCGACTATCTCCGAATCGGCCGCCATCTTGGACGTGAAGAAGATAACCGTAATGAACACGAACAGCGGACTGAACATGTTTATGAAGTACGGAATGAAGTTCAGATAGTAGTCGAAGATGACGGCCTTGAGCGGTGCCTCCTTCGACACGAAGTCATCGATCTTCTCACTGATGTCGAAGATGATGACGATGCCGATTATGAGCAGCAGCGCCACAAAGAAGGTTCCCATGAACTTCTTTACTATATATAGGTCTATCTTTCTTGGTGAGAGATCCATGGTCTGTTAAAGTCTGGTTGTGATTCTCTTTACTGTCTCGTCCTTCCAGGCCTTGAAGTCACCTGCCTTGATGTGTTTGCGAGCCTCGCGTACGAGGTCAAGGTAGAAGGCAAGGTTGTGCTCGCTGGCTATCTGTCCGGCAAAGATCTCGCCTGCAATGAAGAGGTGACGCAGGTATGCTCTTGTGTAAGTGTGGTCGACGAATGACGTTCCCTTAGGGTCGAGCGGAGAGAAGTCGTCTGCCCACTTCTTGTTCTTGATATTGATGATGCCGTCCCATGTGAAGAGCATTCCGTTGCGTCCGTTTCTTGTCGGCATCACGCAGTCGAACATGTCCACTCCTCTTGCGATACCCTCAAGAATGTTTGCTGGAGTACCAACTCCCATGAGGTAACGAGGCTTATCTTCAGGCAGGATCGGACACACTACCTCAAGCATCTCATACATCTTCTCAGTCGGCTCGCCTACTGCAAGGCCTCCGATAGCATATCCCTCACGGTCCAGCGCAGCAGCATGTTCCACTGCCTGACGGCGGAGATCAGGATAAACGCAGCCCTGAACGATCGGGAACAGAGCCTGTGAGTAACCATAAAGAGGTTCGGTCGCATCGAAATGCTTTGAGCAACGCTCAAGCCAACGCTGAGTGAGTTCAAGAGACTTCTTTGCATATCTGTAGTCTGCATCTCCCGGACAGCACTCGTCGAATGCCATCACGATATCCGCTCCTATAATACGCTGGGTGTCCATGTTGTTTTCAGGAGTGAACAGATGCTTCGAACCGTCGATATGAGAACGGAAGACACATCCGTCCTCGGTAAGCTTCCTTATCGGACTGAGGGAGAACACCTGGAATCCGCCGCTGTCAGTGAGGATAGGTCTGTCCCATGACTCGAACTTATGGAGTCCTCCGGCTGCCTTGAGCACGTCAAGTCCCGGACGGAGGTAAAGATGGTATGTGTTTCCGAGGATGATCTCAGCCTTGATGTCATCCTTGAGGTCTCTATGGTAAATGCCCTTGACCGAACCCACTGTACCTACAGGCATGAAGATAGGGGTCTCGATCTGTCCATGGTCTGTCGTGATGACGCCGCAACGCGCAGCGGACTGAGGGTCGTTATGTGTCTTTACGAATTTCATTAAAATCAATTTAACCCTCAAAGATAGTAACTTTTAGTCAAAATCTTGTATATTTGTTGTTTAGATGTCTCGACTTCGCTCGACATGACATGGTGCCGGCCACTTCCAACAAAGACAGGATGTCCGGCAGTCAGAAACACGGATTGTCATTTCGACCGAGGACGAAGACCGAGTGGAGAAATCTAAAAACATTATAACATGAACAAATCGATCAAACCAAGACTCATCGCGATGAACCTCATCCAGTGGGCTGTATGGGGAGCCTACCTGACTTCTATGGGAAGCTACCTCGCATCGGTCGGACTGGCTACCCGCATCGGTATCTTCTATGCGATGCAGGGCATCGTGTCCATCTTCATGCCTACCCTCATGGGTATAGTGGCTGACAAGTTCATCCCTGCACAGAAACTCCTCGGCATCTGCCACGGTCTCGCAGGAGCCGCAATGCTCGGAGCAGGCTTCTACGGAATGACAGCAGGCACAGAAGTATCATTCGGCATCCTCTTCGGACTCTATGCCCTCAGCGTGGCGTTCTACATGCCTACAATCGCGCTCTCAAACTCTGTAGCGTTCAAGATCCTGGAGCAGAACGGATATGACACAGTAAAGGACTTCCCTCCTATCCGCGTATTCGGAACTGTAGGTTTCATCATTGCTATGCTCTTCGTAAACTTCATGACCAACGGCGCAGGCGTACAGTACCAGCACTCATACAACCAGTTCATCGTTTCCGGTGTCCTCGGCATCGCAATGCTCGCTTACTGCATGAGCCTTCCGAACTGTCCATGCAAGGCTGCATCCAATGAAAATCAGACAATTGCGCAGCGTTTCGGCCTCGACGCCTTTGCCCTTTTCAAGGACAGACAGATGGCTGTATTCTTCATATTCTCGATGCTTCTCGGAGTAGCTCTTCAGATCACAAACGGATTTGCAAACCCATTCATCTCTCATTTCCAGGAGGTTCCTGAATTTGCCCAGACATGGGGAGCACGTAATGCGAATGCCCTTATTTCGATTTCGCAGATTTCAGAGACACTCGGCATCCTTCTCATCCCGGTAGCAATGAGGATCTTCGGCATCAAGAGAGTGATGCTCATAGCGATGCTCGCATGGGTGATGCGTTTCGGATTCTTCGGCCTTGGAAACACAGGCTCGGGCGTATGGCTCCTCATCCTTTCGATGATCGTCTAT
>RHMF01002355.1_pt1 | contig 12364 bp, 11 predicted proteins | sample 5365151 | NCBI WGS metagenome assembly RHMF01 (sample SAMN10266501, study PRJNA497801) | feces metagenome | isolation source: feces | host: Bos taurus | place: China: Prairie of Fairy Mountain | collected 2017-08-14 | reverse complement strand
GTAACACCGAAGGATATAGATGTTTTAATAAAGAATGCATCAAGCTTAATTGCAACTGCAATAAATTTAAGTTTGCAGAAAACACTTAACTATCAGGATTTAAAATCGTTGTTATAAGTAAATTAAGTGTCGCATAAAATATATTGCAATACTATTTGTATTTTGTAGTATATGGAGGTGCGACATGAGTCGAAAAAATTCAGGAATTCAGGGCTTTTTAAGTGTTTTGCTTTCAATATCGCTCTTAACACTTACGCTTGTGTTTTCGGGTGATTTAGTAAACGGTGTCAGTAATTTTACAGTAAACTTTTTTAAAATTAGAAATACTGCAGAAGAATTAAGGGTTGCTACAATCAATAGTTCTTCTACGGCTAAAACAGAAGCTTATAAGAGTATTTTAGGCTTTGGCAGTGGTGCAAAAGACGAAATAGAAACAGCCGATACCGCTACACCGGAAGATATTGAAAAGCTTATGGAAACAGCGGTTTCGGCGTATGCAACTTTTAAAAAGACTGGCGAAATAGAAGAAACAAAGTTAATTGCAACATCTTCTAATACAGTCTATGGAAGTGTGGCGGTAAATAATAAAACTGAAACTAAAAGCGTCAATATAAAAAACGAACTCGCAAAAAAAGCGTCTTTCGGTAAAATTACAAAAGACGAGCCATATATTCTTATTTATCATACCCACACAACCGAGGGCTATGAGTTACTGGATAAAGGTTGGTATTCTGATGATTACAATTCGCGTACCAAAGATATAAATAAAACAGTGGTAAGGGTAGGTGATGAAATAACCGAAAGGCTAGAAAAAGCAGGGTTTAAGGTTGTTCACGATAAAAATATTTATGATGCAAGCTACAATGGAGCGTATTCGCGTTCACTCGTTACGGTCCAGAAATATTTAAAAGAATATCCGTCAATTGTGGTAACTTTAGATGTTCATCGTGATGCAATTCATTATGATAGCGGAACAAAATGCAAGCCTACTGCCGAAATCAATGGTAAAAAGGCGGCACAGGTGATGATAATCACAGGTGCTGAAGAAGGTAGTGTGGAAAACTTCCCTGACTGGAGTGAGAATTTAACCTTTGCAGTAGCCCTGCAGAATAAGGTTGAAGAAAATTATAAAGGTTTAATGAGACCAATCTTCTTCTGCCAAAGAAAATATAATATGAATGTAACTCCGTGTTCATTGCTTCTGGAAATGGGTACAGATGCAAATACTTTAGAAGAAGCAGTGTATTCAGGTAGGTTAATTGGTGATGCTTTGGCAGAGCTTTTAGAAGAAAATATGTGAAAATAAGAAAAGGAATAATAAAAAATGGACGAATTTTCAAAATTATTAAGAAATTACACAGTTATAACAATTGTTGTTATAATTCTTATTGCGTTTATATCTGGTTCGTTTATAGCAAGCTTCAGGGTTGATTTTAATATAACCGGAGTAGAGCGTGAGCGGATAGGCTATAACAGGGAATATTCAAAAGAAAATATATAAAACAATAAAAAACTGTAAAAAATGTAAAATTCCTATTGAAAAAAATCCGTGTTTATTGTACAATGTATAAAAGGCATATCGCAAATATCCATTTTGGTGGTTATCACTTGTATTGTATGCCTTTATAGCAAGGAGATGGGAAAATTGTCAGTAAAACTCAACACGAAATATCTCGAAGGCTTCGTGTCAGCAAGTGATGTTGAAGCAATTAAAGGTGAGGTAGCTTCGGCGGTTGAACTTCTTAATAATCGTAAAGGTGCAGGTAACGACTTTTTAGGTTGGGTTGACCTTCCTGTTAATTATGATAAAGAGGAGTTCGCAAGAATTAAAAAAGCAGCGGAAAAAATCCGTAATGACAGTGATGTTTTAATCGTTATAGGTATCGGCGGTTCATATTTAGGTGCAAGAGCCGCAATTGAATTCTGTAAATCACAGAACTACAATTATTTCAGTAAACCACAAATCTTTTTTGCAGGTAATACAATTTCTTCTTCAGCTTTAGCAGAAGCAGTTAAGCTTTGCGAAGGTAAAGATTTTTCTGTTAATGTTATTTCTAAATCGGGTACAACAACTGAACCTACTTTAGCTTTCAGAGTATTTAAAGAGCTTTTAGAAGAAAAATACGGTAAAGAAGAAGCGGCTAAAAGAATTTACGCTACAACAGATAAAGCCCGTGGTACATTAAAAGAACTTTCTGATTCTGAAGGTTACGAGACATTCGTAATTCCTGATGATGTTGGTGGCAGATATTCAGTACTTACAGCTTGCGGTCTTCTTCCTATCGCAGTTGCCGGCATTGATATTGATAAAATGATGCAGGGCGCACAGACTGCTCGTGAAGAATTAAAAGACGGCGATGTTTATACAAACGATTGTTACCGTTATGTAGCAATGAGAAATATTCTTTACCGTAAAGGTAAATCGGTAGAAATGATGGTTTCTTACGAGCCTGATTACACTATGATGAACGAATGGTTCAAGCAACTTTTCGGCGAAAGTGAAGGTAAAGAAAATAAGGGTATATTCCCATCATCAGCGGTTTTTTCAACTGATCTTCATTCACTCGGTCAATATGTTCAGGAAGGCGAAAGGCTGATGTTTGAAACAGTTGTTAAATTTAAATCACCTAAGAGTGAAATGGTAATTAAAGAAGATGCTGAAAACAAAGATGGTTTCAACTTTGTTGCAGGTAAAACTGTTGATTATGTTAATGAACAGGCTTTCTTGGGTACTGTACTTGCTCACACTGACGGTGGTGTGCCGAATATGATTTTAGAAATCGACAGAATGGATGAATTCAATTTCGGCTATCTTGTATATTTCCTCTGCAAGGCTTGTGCCGTTTCGGGTTACACACTTAAAATTAACCCATTCGACCAACCTGGTGTAGAAAGCTACAAGAAAAATATGTTTGCTCTCTTAGGCAAACCAGGTTATGAGTCTTTGAAAGATGAACTTATGAAAAGACTCGAAAAATAATGAAAAAAGCTGAAGACAATTCAGCAAAAAAATAAACGGAGGTAAACACTATGGTTTCACTTATTATCGGCAACAAAGGTTCCGGCAAAACAAAAAAACTCATCTCTCTTATCAATGAGGCGGTTGACAAGTCAAACGGAACAGTCGTTTGTATTGAGAAATCACCGTTACTTACTTACGAGGTAACTCACAAAGCAAGACTTGTTGAAACAGAAAGATACGATGTTCAGGGTCCAGATGCTTTCTATGGTATGATTTGCGGTATTATCGCTCAGGACCACGACATTACAGAAATTTTTGTTGACGCTACATTCAAAATTGTAGGCAGAGATTATGAAGCTTTTGCAGACCTTATTAAAAAGGTTAGCGAGATTTCAAAACTTTCAGATACAGACTTTGTATTTACAGTTTCAGAAGACGAAGAAAAACTTCCTGCAAGACTCTTCGAATATGCTCAAAAAGCATAATCAAGCTATTCAGTTCGCCTATCCTAAAAAGATAGGCGGATTTTTTTGAAAAAATTCATAGATTTTTAATTTTGATATTGACAAACCTACATTATTTTAATATAATGTTTAGGCGTATTGAGAGGAGAGGTAGTTAAATGATAATTGAACTTGAATCTATATTTAATACGGATGGTTCGTCTTATCCGTTTGATTACGAACTTTCGCTTTCACATATCTCTGTTTCAGGTGCTCAACCAATTAAAAAGCCTGTAAAAGTAAAAGGTATCGTGAAAAACAATACCGGCATAGTTACGCTTGACGCTAAAGTCGAGCTTGTGTATTCCGCTCAATGTGACCGCTGTGCCGAAGAAACAGAGAAAACTTATAATTATAATTTTTCTCATAATTTAATTGCATCTTTAAGCAACGAAGATAATGACGATTTTCTTGTTGTTAGTGATATGCGTCTGGATTTAGATGAGCTTATCGAAGAAGATGTCAATTTAGAATTACCGTCAAAATTCCTTTGCGATGATGATTGTAAAGGTGTTTGCGTAATGTGCGGTAAAAATCTTAACAAAGACCAATGTGACTGTAAGAAGCCGATTGACCCGCGTCTTGAAGGTTTGCTTCAGTTTTTGGAATAAATCAGTTAAATAAACATTTATTGTTAAATTATAAGGAGGAAACTTAAAATGGCAGTACCAAAGAGAAGAGTTTCAAAAGCAAGAAGAGACAAAAGAAGATCAAACGTATGGAAAATGGATGCTCCACAGCTTGTAAAATGCCCACAATGTGGTGAATACAAGAGAGCTCACAGACTTTGCACAGCTTGTGGTTACTATAACGGCAAACAAGTAGTAGTTGTTGAAAAATAATTATTTCGTGCGAATTTTAAGTTGAATTGCTTTCAGGGGCGGTGAGAAATATCTCTCCGCCCTATTGGAGTTTATTTTGTAAGGTGGTGGTTTTTGTGTCAGTTGTTGTAACGTCAGTTTTAAATGATTCTTACGGCGAAAAAGTCGGCATTTTAAAAAATGACGAAATTATTTCAATAAACGGCAGAGAAATTACCGACGTTTTAGACTATCGTTTTGCAATTCAAAGTAAAAAACTCTTAATTAAATTTAAACGCGGTTTAGAAGAACTTCAGGTTAACATTAGAAAAAGTAGCGAGTTTTCAGATATAGGCTTAGAATTCGAAACCTATCTTATGGACAAGCAACATTCTTGCAGAAATAAGTGTATTTTCTGTTTTGTTGACCAAATGCCAAAAGGAATGCGTGACACGTTATATTTTAAAGATGATGACTCACGTCTTTCGTTCCTTTTTGGTAACTATATTACTCTTACAAACCTTACCGAAAAAGAAGTTGACAGAATTTGTGAAATGCACATAAGTCCTATAAACATTTCTGTTCATACAATGAACCCCGAACTTCGCGTTAAAATGATGAAAAACAAAAACGCAGGGGAGTCGCTAAGGTTTATAAAAAAATTCCACGACGCCGGAATTTTAATGAACACACAACTTGTTTTGTGTCCCGGTATAAATGACGGCGAAGAGTTAAGATTTTCACTATCAGAACTCGCAAAATATAGCCCATATATAAATAGCATTGCGGCAGTGCCAGTTGGTATTACAAAATATCGTGAAAACCTCGAGCATTTAGATATCTATAACAAAGAAACTGCAAACGAAGTTATAAATATAATAGATGAGTTTAACGCTCACTATTCATTTTTTAATAACGGCAAAATCTTAGCCTATGCTTCAGACGTATTCTATCTTTTGGCAGAAAAAGAGTTCCCAACTGAAGATTATTCCGGCGAGTACAGTCAGCTCGATAATGGCGTCGGAATGTGCACTCTCTTAAAAAGTGAGTTTTTAAGCGCATTAGAAGAAACTGCACCTAAAACTATTAATCGTAAAATAACGTTAGTTACTGGCGAGTCAGCTTTCACACTTTTGAGTGATTTGTGTAAAAAGGCTGAAGAAAAATTTGAAAACTTAAAAGTAAACGTTATTAAAATTACAAATGAGTTCTTTGGAACAACAGTTACTGTTGCAGGGCTTCTTACAGGGCAAGATTTAAAAGCACAGTTACAAGGTAAAGATTTAGGCGAAGAACTTTTAATTCCACGAGTTTCTTTAAGGAACGAAGGCGACAAATTCCTTGACGACGTAACCTTAGAAGAACTCTCGCACAGTTTAAACGTAAAAGTAACACCCGTTGAAAATGACGGTTATAAATTATTAGAAAAAATTTCAGGAGGTGCTTAAAAATGGCGCAACCAGTAGTAGCAATAGTTGGTAGACCAAACGTTGGTAAAAGTACTCTTTTCAACAAACTTACAGGTAAAAGACTTGCTATTGTTGACAATACACCTGGCGTTACACGTGACAGAATTTTCGGTGAATGTGAATGGTTAGGTCATAAAATGATGCTTGTTGACACAGGCGGTATTGAACCTTATTCTGACGATATTATTCTTTCACAAATGCGTCGTCAGGCACAACTTGCAATAGATAGTGCAAACGTAATTATCTTTGTTACAGACGTTCGTGATGGCGTTGTAGCAACCGACAGTGAAGTTGCTTCTATGCTCCAGAAAAGTGGTAAACCAATAGTTCTCTGTGTAAACAAGTGTGACAAAATAGGTGAACCACCAGCAGATATTTACGAGTTTTATAACTTAGGTATTGGTGACCCATTCCCAGTGTCATCTGTTCATGGTCACGGTACTGGCGATTTATTAGACGAAGTTATTAAGCACTTCCCAGAAGAATATTTAAGAGATAGCGAAGACGAAGACGATTATATTAAAGTAGCAGTAATCGGTAAACCAAACGTTGGTAAATCTTCACTCGTTAATAAAATTATTGGCGAAGACACAATGATTGTTTCAGATATTGCTGGTACAACTCGTGACGCAACTGACAGTTTCGTAGAAAACGATTTCGGTAAATTTATGTTTATAGATACTGCAGGTCTTCGTAGAAAATCTAAAGTTGAAGATGCAGTTGAAAGATACAGCGTTTTAAGAACCGATATGGCAGTTGAAAGAGCTAACGTCTGTGTTATTATGATTGACGCTTTAGAAGGCTTTACAGAGCAAGATAGCAAGGTTGCTGGTAGAGCATTAGAGCAGGGTAAAGGTTGCATTATTGCAGTAAATAAGTGGGATGCTTACGAAAAAGATGGCAAGACAATGGACTCATATCGTAAAAAACTTATGAATGATTTTTCATTTATGTCATTTGCACCAATTATATTTATTTCTGCAAAAACTGGTCAGCGTTTAGACCGTCTTTACGAGCTTATTAAGTTTGTAGATACACAAAACGCAATGAGAATTAAAACTGGTCAGTTAAATGAAATTTTGGCAGCTGCAACTCTTAGAGTGCAACCACCAACAGATAAAGGTAAACGTCTTAAAATTTACTATATGACTCAGGCTTCAACAAGACCACCAACATTCGTGTGCTTTGTAAATAACGAAGAACTTTTCCATTACAGTTATCAACGTTATTTAGAAAACCAAATTCGTGAAGTTTATGGTCTCGAAGGTACACCGGTACGTTTTGTAGTTCGTGAGCGTGGCGAGAAAAAATTCTAATATAAAAATGCTTGGTTAACTTAAAAATTAACCAAGCATTTTTTATTATTTCTTTTTAGTTATCTTACCACTATTGATTAAAATAATAAATGCACCTATGTTATGTAAAAATGCACCTATAAGTGGCGTTACAAGACCAGTTGCGGCAAGAACCATCATAACAAAACTAATAGAGAAAGCAATTATTATGTTTTGGTAAATAGTTGCTTTCGTTTTTCTAGAAAGTTCAATAACAAATGGTAAATTATCGAGTGAGTTATTCATAAGCGAAATATCTGCACTCTGAATTGCTGTGTCTGAACCCATAGCACCCATTGCAATACCAACGTCAGCTTCAGAAAGTGCAAGAGAGTCGTTAATACCGTCACCAACAACTGCAACAAGATGGTTTTTCTGTGCCTCTTTTACTTTTTCTAATTTTTGCTCTGGTAAAAGTTCGGCGTGCATTACGTCAATGTTAGCTTCTGCCATAACACGCTCTGCTTCAATTTTGTTGTCACCAGTGAGAACGCTAATTGTGTTTACACCGAGTGCTCTTAATTTTTCAATTGTTTCGTTAGCGTCACTTCTTAAAATATCTCTGAAAACAATAGCACCTAAAACGTCGTTGTTTTTAACAACCCAGCTAAGTGTACCTTCTATATCAATATCTTCTGGTAATTCAAAACCTAAAGATTTAATATAACGAGAGTTACCAACAATAACTTCGTCGCTACCCTTAACACCTTTAACACCATTACCGACAATTTCGGTAATTTCAAAATCTTTGTCGTAATCGTCATTTTCAATAAGAGTCATAATAGATTTTGAAGTAGGGTGTAATGAACCGTGTGCAACCGAAGCGGCAGTTTTAATTAATTCTTCATTTGACTGGGCATTAATTAAATGAAAATCAACTGCTTCTAAAGTACCGTTTGTAATAGTACCAGTTTTATCAAATACAAAGTAGTTAACGTCAGTTAATTTTTCAATGAATGAAGGGTTTTTAATAAGAATACCGCGTTTAGTAGCACTTGCTAAGGCAGCAATAATAGGGGCAGAAGAAACTAACATATAACCGCAAGGGCAACTTACAACTAAAATAGCAATAGCCTTGCTTATATCTTTTGTAAAGAGCCACATTAATACTGCAACAACAAGCACAATAGGTAAGTAATAAGTCATAAACTTATCTACTATTTGTGTTTCTGGAACAGTCATTTTTTCAGCACTTTCTAAAAGTTCAACAATTCTTTGGAACGAAGTGTCTGAGTAAGCCTTAGTTACTTCTACAGTTAAAAGACCGTCAATATTAGTAGTACCAGCATATACTGTGTCGCCTTGTTTTACTTCTTTAGGTAACGCTTCACCAGTTAAAGACTTTTGGTCCATGTTAGAAACGCCACTTTTTATAATACCATCAATAGGTAAAGCCATACCAGGCTTAATTAAAATTATATCGCCCTTTTTAAGAGTTTTAGCATCAACTTCTTTTTCATTGCCGTCAACTAATATAATTGCAGTGTCAGCCTGAAGTTTTTTAAGACCTTCAATAGCATCTCTGCCACCCATAATGCTTTTTTCTTCTAAGAAATGAACAAGTGTAAGAATTATAGGAATAAGTCCTGCTAAAATATATTGACCATCTAAAACAGAAACGAGAATAGCAATAGAAACTAAAATCTCCATTGAAGAGTTAATATCTTTTTGTAAAAAGCCTCTAACAGCAGTTACAAAAACAGGAATACCTATTATTGCAACACCTATTAAATATATTGAGCCTTGAATAACTTCTTGGTTAGGAAAAAGTTTGCCGTAAACAAACCCAGCAAGAAGAAAAACTATAGCAAAAACGGCTTCTTTTATATCTTTTTTTAATTTTAATTTATCTTTGTCAGATATATAGTTTTGAGAATAATCTTTGACAGAATTCTCGACCATATTATTAATTTTTTTCATGCTTTCACCTTATGGAAGTATAACTTTAGTTGAGTCATTACCATCAGGTACAATTACTGTAGCACCCGATTGAGTTAAAACTTTTGATACTCTGCTTCTAAATACACCGTTTTTAATAACGTTAGGGTTTGCTTTATATTGTTCATAAAGACCGTTGAATTCTGCAACTTCTTCGTTAGCTTTTGCAATCTTTTCAGATTGATTTTTCTTTGCTTCGCTAACTAATGAGTCAGACTCAGCCTGTGCTTTTGGTATTTTAGATTCAGTGTAATCATTTGCTTCTTGAATAAGTGTCTGCTTTTTAACAGAAGCAGTGTTAACTTTGTCAAACGCCTCTTTTGTTTCATTAGGTGGAATAACGTTTGTAAGTTCAATGTTAGTTATTATAATTCCACAATCTAATTCATCAAGAATTAGTTGTGTGTTAGTTCTTAACTTGTTTGCAAGGTTCGTTTTTTCAGTAGTAAGAACACTGTCAACTGTCATTGAAGTTACAAGGGGAATAGTTTCACCACCAACAACGCCTCTTACAATTTCATCTATCTCGTTAATATAAAGTGCATACCTTACAGGGTCTTTAACTTTATATTTTACAACGCTTCTAATAAGCACTAAATTACTGTCACCAGTAATTACGTAACCACCACTTTTAATGTTTCTGTTAATTGTAGTATCTTCACTGTAATGTGATTCAACTGTAATTTCTTGTACAGTTTCAACTGGTACTTTAATTACTTCATCAATTATGTAGGGGAGTGCAAAGTGAAGACCTGGTGATTTAATCTGTTCTTCATAAGTAGAGCCCACAAGTTTACCAAAACGAAGAACAACTGCAACTTCGTTACTGTCAACTTTATAAATACCTGTAAGAACGAGAAGAATCACAGAGCCTGCAACAACCCATTTAAAATACTTCATAACAGAAAGCATTATGGTTTCAAAAACTTCTATACTTTTGTTTTTCATTTTTTACCCCTTATTGTAATTCGTCTACTATATCAAAAGGTGAATCTTCACTTTTCATAATAATAACTGTGTCTTCGTTTACAGAGTTTTCAAGAGCAATAAGCTTTTTAAGGAAAATAAATAACTCAGAGTTCTTGTTGTAAGCGTCGCCATAAATCTCAGCAATTTTTCTTTCTGTTTCAGCGTCAATTTCAGCCGCTTCTAATTTACCTTCTGCTAAAATCTCAGCCGCTTTAGCATTTGCTTCGCTCATAATAATTGCCGCATCTCTTTCACCTTCAGAAAGAAGTTTTGTAACTTGCTTTTCTCTGTCAGCAATCATCTGTTCAAATACACTCTCAATATTATTAGTAGGGAGTGAGAGTCTTTTAATTTTTATTTTTTCAATTTTAATACCGTAATCTTTAAGAGCGTTTTCTGAAACTGATTTTTCAATTTTCTTAGAAATTTCATCAATTTTAATGTTTTCTAAATCAGTTGAAACTAATGAAGAAAGTTCGTAGTTACCCATAACGCCATTTTTAACGTTTGCAGTTAAATCGTTAAGATATTTTTCAGCTTTTTCATTGTCGCCAACGCTGTTGTAGAATTTTCTTGGGTCTTCAATATGCCACACAAGGTAAGTTTGTAAAATAACGTTCTTCTTATCATTTGTAAGCGTTTCTGTGTAGCCAGAATCCATATATTGACTTCTTGTGTCATAGGTGTAAACGCTCTCAAAAGGGTAAGGTAATTTAAAGTGAAGACCAGAATCCATATAAACAGCTCTGACGTCACCAAAACGAGAAACTATAGCACAAGAACCTTCTTTTACTGTAAATGTGAAACCAAACACAACAATAATTACAGCAAGAACGAGTGCAAAAATCCATTTATAAATATTTTTAATTTTCATTTTTTATTCCTCCGCTTCAATAACGGTTGTTTCTTGAGATGATAAAGGCTTGCCCGTTGAATTTATAATGTATTGTGAAAGTTCAGTGTCAATGTTAGGGGAGAACACGTAAACTTTGTTACCAGCAATAACCTTTTCGTAAGTGTCAACGTATTTGCTAAGTTTAAATGCTGTTGGGCTCTTTCTGTAAGCTTCAAGAGCAGCTTTGTAAACAGTCATTTCTTTGTTAGCATCTGCAACCTTTGTCGTTTGATTTTCACGAGCTTTAACTACCGCTGTTTTTGCATCTTTTTCAGCGTTTAATATAAGTGACGCCGCTTGCGCTTCAGCGTTAGTAATTGTAGTTGTCTTGTTAATATCTGCACTAACTACTGATTGATAAACGTCTGAAAGTTCAACAGGTGGGTGAATACTTTCAATAATAACTTCTTCAACAGTTAAACCAACTTTATACTCTTTTGTGTATTTGTTAAGTGAAGCTAAAAGTTCTTTAGAAAGACTGGTTCTGTCAACACTTAAAATTGTATTTAGGTCAGTTGAGTTCGTTTTGTTCATCATAAATTCGTATGCGTTAGAACTCAAAATTGCTTCAGGGTTTGCACTTTTTGTTAAGTAGGTGTACAAATCATCGATTTTATAAATTAATTTAATGTTAACTGAAACTAATTCGTTGCCGTTACCAGTTAATAATTTATATTCTTCAACTGAGTGTGCTTCAGTCCACATATTATCCATTGTGTCGTTTGACTCGTAACCAATGGTCATATTTTGAACACGTTCAACTTCATATATCTTTGCTTGTTCAATAGGCCAAGGTAATTTAAAATGAAGCCCAGCACCTTTAATTGAAGTTTCTTGTAAAGAACCAAAACGATAAACCGCTGCTTGTTCAAAAGGTTCAACTTTATAAACACAGCTTGCTACAAATAACACTGCAATAATTGCTAAAATTGCACTTGGTAAAATTTCAGCAATATATTTAAGACTCCACAAAGATTTAAGTGAAATTCCAGTGTGTTCTTCAAGTGTATCTAATAAAGATTTTCTAGGTTCACCATTTTTGTTTTTTAAGTTTTTAATGTCAGGGAAGTGTATTGTGTAATTAAAATCTTTTAATGTTTCTTTTTTTATTACAGAAATAAATAAATCAAATAATAAAACAACAGCAATATAAATTGTTGCAATTCTATAGAACCAGAACATTATATTTGCAAAATCCATTTCAAGTATAATGTTTAAAATACAAAATCCTATATACACAAACGAAATAGCACCAAGTGTAAAGAACATAGATGCAACAGTTTTAACTGCTTTTAATTCTTGCTTTTGTAACAAAAAGCTTCTGTAAACTAAAAGGCAAATAGCAATAACCAATAAAACGCCAATATTACCGAATGTGTAGTTGAACTCTTGGTAACTTATTGTTTTAAGATTGTAAGAAAAAGAACTTATTGCAATAGCCAAAATAAAATAAAGCTGAACTAATATGTAAATTACTTCGGTTGCAATAAGCGC
>RHMF01001133.1_pt1 | contig 12373 bp, 13 predicted proteins | sample 5365151 | NCBI WGS metagenome assembly RHMF01 (sample SAMN10266501, study PRJNA497801) | feces metagenome | isolation source: feces | host: Bos taurus | place: China: Prairie of Fairy Mountain | collected 2017-08-14 | reverse complement strand
TTTGTGGGTGGGGGAGTTGTTGTTAGAGTTTTAGTTTTAAGACCGTAAGACCATTAAGACTTTAAGACCATTAGGAAAATTTCCTATTGTCTTAAAAAACTCATTGCTCATTGTCCAAATTAGGTATCTTTACCTATTGGTAAACAGAGAAAAAATAAGTAACTTTGCACGATTATTAAACTAACTGAAATAATTGCACCCCTTAAATATGGAAAATTTCAAGCCTACAAAGTACACTCTAAAGTGTGTTGCAACTGGTCGTGAGTTCGACGACAGCGGTTGGATTTTAGATGATGCCGAGTGCAAAACACCCTCGTTGGTGCGTGCTCAGTACGAGAAGAAGCAGTTGGAGGTGAAGTCCGACAGCTACGGCTTCTACAAGTTCTGCGACTGGCTCCCCGTAAAGCGTATGCTCAAGGGCTCATCTGCCCCCGTAACCTATAAGAGTGAGGCTTTGGCTAAGCACTTGGGTTTGAATAACCTATGGATTACGCTCAACGGCTACTGCCCCGAGAAGGGTGTAAAGATGACCACTTGCTCGTTCAAGGAGACCGAGGCATACTCGGTTTGTGCGCGCATCGACGAGAAGGAGGAGCGTGTAATGGTCGTTGCATCAGCGGGTAACACAGCCCGTGCCTTTGCCAAGGTGTGCTCCGACAACAACATCAAGCTTCTGTTGGCTGTTCCTGCAGACAATCTCAATGCTCTGTGGTTTACCGAGCCTTTGAACGACTGCGTGAAGCTTATTGCTTGCGAGAAGGGTGGCGACTACTTCGATGCTATCAACCTCTCGAACATTGCCCTTAAATCGTCGAAGTTCTACGCCGAGGGTGGCGCAAAGAATATCGCTCGTCGTGATGGTATGTCTACCACAGTGCTTTCGGCCGTTACGACCATTGGCCGTATTCCCGACTACTACTTCCAGGCTGTAGGTAGCGGTACTGGCGCCATTGCTGCATGGGAGGCAAACCAGCGCCTCGTGGAAGATGGTCGCTTTGGCACAAACCTTATGAAGCTTATTGTTTCGCAGAACGCACCCTTCGTACCTATGTACGATGCTTGGATGGCCGACTCTCGCGAGATGTTGCCCTACGACACGAAGAAGGCACGCCGTGATGCCGAGATTATCGATGCCAAGGTGCTCTCTAACCGTAAGCCCCCTTACTCGTTGGCTGGCGGTCTGTACGATGCGCTGAAGGCTACCAACGGCAATATCATGGTAGCGACAAATGCTCAGGCACGCCGTGCCCGCAAGCTCTTCAAGGAGTTGGAGGGCATCGACATCTACTCAGCACCCTCGGTGGCGCTATGGTCGCTTATCAAGATGGTCGAGGCTGGCGAAATCGACAAGGATGCATGCGTTATGCTCAATATCACAGGTGGTGGCGAGGAGCGAGCAACGATGAATAAGGAGCTGTGGTATCTGAAGCCAAGCAAGGTCTTCTCACTTACACCCGATGTAGATGAAGTAGTTTCGTATGTCGAGACACTCTTTTAATTAGTTGTCAGGTTATTACAGGCTAAAAACTATGTTATATCCAATAAAGTTTAAGCCCCGTATCAAGGAGCGTATTTGGGGCGGTAGCGTTATCCTTCAAAAGAAGGGCAAGGCAGCATCGCGCCTCCCCAAAGATAAGCTCTATGGCGAGAGTTGGGATTTGTCGTCTGTTAAGGGTGATATCTCAGTGGTTGCCAACGGTATGCTCAAGGGTAACAACCTCGAGGAGATTATCGAGGTCTATATGGGCGAGTTGGTTGGCGAGAAGCACTTCGAGCGCTTTGGTTTGGAGTTCCCTCTGCTTATCAAGTATCTCGACTGCAACGATAAGCTCTCGGTGCAGGTACACCCCGACGATAAGCTTGCCGAGGAGCGCCACCAGAGCTACGGTAAGACCGAGGCGTGGTATGTCGCAGACTGCAAGGAGGGTGCCGCCATATATCTAGGTTTCAAGGATTTGACCATCACCCGCGAGGAGTATATCGCAGCTGTTGCGGAGTCTCGCTTGGCCGATTTGCTCAACCGTGTCGAGGTCAAGAAGGGCGATGTCTTCTTTATCCCCGCAGGTACGGTGCACGCCCTTGGCGCTGGCATTCAGGTTGTCGAGGTGCAGCAGACCTCGGATGTTACCTACCGCATCTACGATTGGGATAGGGTAGATGCTTCGGGCAAGGGCCGTGAGTTGCATACAGCCTTAGCTGTCGATGCTATCGACTTCGAGGCCGATGCAGACCTACTGCATAAGCCCTACAATTTAGCTTCAGGTGGCGAGGCTAAGGTTATTGATTCAAAGTTCTTTACGATGACCATGCACGATGTCGCTGGTCGTAAGGAGTTCGACCGCTCGGCCTTAGACTCGTTTATCGTCTACATCGCCCTCGAAGGCTCGGTGCGCATCACTGCCGATGGCGCAGAGGAGAGTTTGGCGGAGGGCGAATTGGTGCTTATCCCTGCCGAGTGTTGCGATATTGCGTTCGAGGGCAACGCCAAGCTAATGGAGGTCTATATCCGCGAGTAGTATGATGCCTCAGATGCAGATGGTGATTATTATGGAGAATTCGCTGAGCGCTATGGCTCTGCGCTCTATTCTCGTGGATATCACCCCCGCATCTGTCGAGGTCGTATCGTATGGCTCGTTAGCCGAGTACCTTGCCAATAAGGGCGAGGCACAGGCTGCGCACTACTTTGTCTCGGCATCCGCTATTTTCCACAATAGCGACTACTTCCGTCAGGTTATGCGTCGCACCATAGTCTTTACGGAGGGCGAGGCATCGACATATGTTCAGTCGGGCTTCCGTACTGTCGATATTACTGCCTCGGAACAGCATATTGTGCGCTCTTTGCTCGAAATTCACCATGCGGGACACCCTCATGGCAATCACCACGCAGTAGAGATTGAGAAAATGCAGATACTATCAGCTCGTGAATGCGATGTATTATCGTTAGTAGTTAAGGGCTATATCAACAAGGAAATAGCAGATATGCTGAATATATCGTTAGCTACTGTCGTCTTTCACCGCAACAATATTTCGGAGAAGCTTAAGACTCGTTCAATAGGTCGCCTAACGATATATGCTGTACTAAACAACATTGTGTCACTTACCGAAATCTAACATGTTAATACGATAGAATATTATCCCGAAAGTCATCAGACTTTCGGGATTTTCATTGCAATCATAATAAAAAAATGATGATATACACTCTATATTATAAATATATATGGTATATTTGCAGTGTGGATTGCGCTAAGTAAAATCGAGTATTACCGGCACAAAAAAGCACCCGACATTTGTCAAGTGCCTACCAAAGAGTGACCCCGAAAGGATTCGAACCTTCATCGTAAGAACCGGAATCTTATATTCTATCCATTGAACTACGGAGCCATGGTGCAAAGATACTCATTTTTTTGCAAATATAAACTACAACTATGACAAACAAGTACGCCAATTGGGAGCGTTTGGAGAGTGTTATTCGCTGGGCAAATATGACAACCAACTACTTTGCCATCTACATAGGCCTTAATCGTGGCGAGAACCTTTACCATATAAAGCGTGGTAACTATGGCATCTCGTTCGACCTTGCAGATCGCATCGTAAGACATTTTCCTGAGATTAATCGTACATGGTTGCTCACAGGTGCAGGAACAATGCTTAAAGATGATGTGGTCGTAGGCAACGAGATAGCATATTATAACGAGGAGGTGGAGAATATCCTTCCTGAACTGAGTCAACATAAGCCTGTTGCTAATGTATGTCTGCCATCGATTAGTGGTTGCGATATCATTGCGCGCTCCTATTCAAGGGCGATGAGCGAACCGACATGTGCCGTAACTGAGCTATTCCTTAAAAGAGTAGAACCCGACGATATTATTCAGGGCAATGAGTATGTTCTTTTGTTACAGGATAAGAGTGTCACCTGGCGCAAGGTTCGCCTTGCGACTAATAAAGATGAATGGCGACTTGTTGCTCGCAACCGTGACGACTTCGACGACATTCAAATAAACCACAAGAGCGTAGCTCAGGCTTGGCGTGTAATAGCTAAAACGGCAATTATGTCAAGCTAAACTATAAGTTGAAATAATAAAATATAAAATACTATGAATCTATTAAGTATTGTGTGGAATTTCGATCCCACATTTATCATGATTGGCGACTTGGATATTCGCTGGTACGGCCTTATGTGGGCTGTGGCAATCCTTGCTGCCGAGCGTGTCTGCTACTTCACCTTTAAGCGCGAGGGTCTACCTTCTCGCACCTTGGAGTCGGGCTTTCTGTGGATTGTTCTCGGTACCTTTATCGGTGCTCGTGTTGGCCACTGCCTCTTCTATGAACCCGAGGTATATTTGCCCGAGCCTTGGCGTATCATCACAGATATTCGTGATGGCGGTATGGCCAGCCACGGTGCGACTATCGGTATCATACTTGGTATCGTAGGCTTTGTTCGAAGCAACCATTTGCCTTTTGTATGGGGTCTTGACCGCATTGCTATCGTTGCTCCTCTGAGTGGTGGTATTATCCGTCTTGGCAACCTATTTAATTCAGAGATTGTAGGTTACGCTACCGACCTACCGTGGGGCTTTAAGTTTGTGCGCCACGATGCACGCTACGAGTGGTATCAGTATGCCGGTGATGTGCCCGATGCTATTATCGAGCAGATTCCCGCACGCCACCCGACACAGCTCTACGAGGCATTGTGTTACTTCTTGACCTTCGCTATTCTCTTGTGGTTATATTATCGCAAGGATGCTGGTCGTCGTCGCCCCGGTCTGCTCTTTGGCTTGGCGATGATTGGCATCTTCCTCACTCGCTTCTTTATCGAGTTTGTTAAGGAACGACAGGTGGATTTCGAGAGCACAATGTCGCTCGATATGGGTCAGTGGCTCAGCGTGCCCTTTATCTTGCTTGGCATCGTATTTATCATCGTGTCGCTTAAGCGCCCAGCCGTGCAGGATGTAAATGCCGTAGCTGATTACGCCAATAAGATGTTCCGCGAGGAGGATAAAAAGAAGAAGAATGGTAAACGAGGTAAATAAGTTGATTTACAACGCTCTTGCAGAGCATAATGCCGTCACTCTCCCTCGCGTAGGCTCGCTTTCGGTTGTTCGCCGAGAGGCCAAGATGGAGGGAGGTAGGGTAGTTGCACCCACCTTTGCCGTAGAGTTTAAGAGTGCAGAGGATGGCGTGTCGTTGTGCGATATTATAGCATCGGTTGCCAATATCTCAGCTGCAGAAGCCGAGGATATCTATCTTCGATGGTTGGATAAGGTGAGAGAGGGTAACACACTTACAATTAGCGGAGTAGGCACTCTGCGCGATAAGAGCTTTATCGTAGATACAGCACTTGCCCAGGTGCTAAATCTTGCAAAGTCTACGCCTCTTAAAATCCACAGCCGCAGCCGTAAGCCCTACTTGCTAATCGCTGCCGTTGTAGCTATTCTTTTGGGCATTGGAGCATACTTGTTCGTGGCCAACGATAGGGTAGCAACCCCCGTTGTCGAGGAGCCAGTAATAGTTGCAGTTGCAGAGTCTCCAGAGCCTATTGTCGAAGAGGTTATCGAGGAGGTAGTTACGCCAGAGCCTGAGCCTAAGAGATGGGTAGATAACGACGATATTCGTCACTGGGTCGTTGTCGGCAGTTATTCCACTCGCGAGAATGCAGAGCGTGCTGTGGAGGATATTCTCAGCAAGCAACAGGCCGAGTGTTGCGACATTCTAACACTTGGCAAGATGTTCGCCGTGGCTGTCTATGGCAGTGTGGATAAGGCTGAGTGCGAAAGCTTTGTTCGTGATAATTGCCATGAGTTCAAGCAGTCGTGGGTGCATACTCCAAAACGCTTTAAGTAACCAAAGCTAAACAATGATACAACAACTACTTATACGCCTTGTCAATTGTCTGTATATAGCTCCCGTTAAGCGCCTTGTAGGTAGAGATATCTTTGCCTATGGTCTTTGCGGTGGCGCTAATATGGCGCTCGATACGCTGTGGTATTTTGTGATTTATCACTATATCGTAGCCGAGCGATTTATTGACCTTGGCGTAGTTGTTGTCTCGCCGCATATTGCCTCGCTTATCGTTGTTTTCCCGATTACCTTCTTTACAGGCTTTTGGCTCAACCGCAATATTGCATTCCGTGCAACGGAGTACAAAACAAGAGGCCAACTTATCCGCTACGCCTTGTCGGTCGTCGGCTCTATTGCGCTTAACTATGTATGTATGAAACTCTTTGTCGAGCATCTCCATATCTGGCCAACACCCTCAAAGATGCTCACAACGGCTGTATCTGTCGTTTATAGTTTCCTCGCCGCAAAATACTTCACTTTCCGTCCTCGTCGCTAATTCTCATAAGATTCCTATGACTCTTTACCTTCTATGAATTCAAAGCCTCATCTATACATGATTTAACATAATGTAAATATTACGACAGATGATAATATTAGGGTAGTACCACCCTACAAAGATAAATCAATGCTCTATTGATAAAATCATAATGATTTTATATCTTTGCAGAAGAAACTAATTTGAAATAATATTTAGATGGAAACAATACTTATCGTTGCTGCGGTCGCTTGTGGCGTTATCGGTTTCTTGGGAGCTGTACTTCCCGTGTTACCCGGAACAATTCTTTCGTACATAGGTCTGCTATGCGCCTATTTTTTTGTTGATTCCGACATCAGCACCCAAAAGCTAATCTTTTGGGGCGTTATCTCTGCCCTTGCCGTAATACTCGACTATATCTTGCCCGGCTATATGTCGAAGAAGTTTGGTGGCACAAAGAAGGGAATTACTGGTGCTACGGTTGGCGTCTTCTTGGGCATGTTCTTTGGTCCTGCGGGCATTATCCTTGGCCCATTTATCGGAGCTTTCGTGGGCGAAATGATGAACGACCACAACTCTACGGACAAGGCATTTAAGGTGGCCATAGGCTCGCTTTTGTCATTCTTTTTGGGCACTGGTTTGAAGCTGATAATTGGTGGATTCTTGCTCTACTATATTATAGTTGCCGTAATTTAAATAACTGATATACAATGAGAAAAATTCTATCATTAGCGCTACTTTGCCTAATCGCTCTATCGTCGTGCAGCCGTGACGAAGATAGCTATGTTGTGCTTATCTCGAAGGCCGTCGAGTGTGACTCGGCTTGGATTGGTGTTGCCAACAACCTCTCGATGAAGCACAATGCCGAAATCGTGGTTTACGAGGAGTCGCCACGCGAAGTACTCGACCAACTGCGTGAGCTCTACCCTCGCTATGTGGCTATCGTCGAGAAGCCCGAGAATATCGGTCGCGACTATGTAATCGATATGCACCTTATGAGCCGTGACATCGACGAGGATATCTATGCCGACTTCTTCTGGGGCATTATCACAGGTTACGATGCCGAGGCTGCAATGCGTATGGTCGACAACTCTACCGAGCCCTTGGTTATCAAGGATGCCGTAGCTACGATTATGGAGCTTAACTCGGCAAAGTGGTTCGACAACTATGCTTGGGTCGATGACCACACCCGAGGTCTGTGGGGCGAGAAGCGTGGCCGTGATGCCGAAATTCGCACCGACACAATCACCAAGGAGCAGGTATTGCGCAAGTTTACAGATATTTACGAGGCCTACGACCCCGACTTGGTCGTTACTGCAGCACACGCCACACAGCGCAATTTGGAGATGCCCTACTCGCTTGGCAACCTCAAACCTCGCGATGGCAAGCTCTATGCCGAGGACCGCTTCACGGGCGAGGAGTGGGACTTGAAGGAGAGTGGCAAACGCCGTGTTTATGCGGCGGTTGGCAACTGCCTTATCGGCGATGTGAACAACACGAAGGAGAGTATGGCCATTGCGTGGATGAATGGCTCAAATGCCGCTACGATGCTCGGTTATGTTGTCACTACATGGCACGGCCGTAATGGCTGGGGCGCTTTGAAGTATTGGGTAACCAACCCCGAGCGCTACACCCTTGCCGAGGCTACATATATCAACCAGCAAGATTTCCTCCACCAGCAGAATGAGTGGTATCCATCACTTATCGACGAGCGCTACCCAGACTTCGAAGATTCCGAGTTTGAGGTTGCCCCTGCACGCCTTATGGAGGTGCTTGGTCGTGAGCCATCGACCGATGAGCTTGGCTTCTGGCACGACCGCGATGTTGTGGCATACTACGGTGACCCTAAGTGGGATGTACGCCTACAACCTGTTGATTCAGAGGTAGGTTACAGCGTCGAGAGCGCTATGCGTGATGGCAAGTATGTCGTTACGGTCAAGACCTTTGACAACTTCAACCTCGAGCGTATGAAGGGCAACAAATTTAAGCAGGAGCATGTCCTTGACCTACCCTTCTCTTATATCTTCCCCGAGCGCCTTTCGAAGCCTTCGCTTACTGAGGGTCAGGCGTGGGATGCAGTGGTAGACGAGAACTTCGTGTTGGTCTATAACGCCGAGTTCGAGCCTAACTCAATATATGAGATTATACTTGATGTAAAGTAGCCTAACACACTATAAACTAAGAGAGTGTGAGTCGTCATTGACCCACACTCTTTTTTTGTTGTACTACCCTATTTAATAAAGGTACTCTATCGGTTGCAACGCCACCTTGTCCAATGGGAACGATTCGTATTTCACCTTCGTAAAGTCGATATCTCGAAGGTCGATACAACGAATTGTCGAGTTGTAAGCTGTCTTGTAGTATACCGTGCGCGATGATAGGTCGATGGCTGATGTCCAATGAGTTGCACTTGGCAAGTTCTTCTCGTTAGGCGCCTCTATGGCAATCGGCACATCGAAGTTGTTGAGCAGATGAAAGGCTTGCAACACCGTATCGATACCATCATCTAACTGTGGTGCAGTATTACGGAAGAATGCGGCACGCACAAAGCGCGAAGGCGAAGTAAAGTCACCAGGCAGACCACGCATGGCCGAACTACCACCCAAAGGTTTGAGCACTACCCCACCGAGCTCATAGTTTTCGGCACTTCCGGGGCGCAGATTTACATAGTTGCTCAAATTCGCCAAGTGCCACTCAAAGCCTGGAGCATTGGTCAGCACACCCACCTTGTTTTCATAGAAATGCGCCTTTCCGCCAACTATTTCCATCACCACCTGACGACCCGATGGCTCGCCTATTCGCCAGTGCACCACCGCATTAGGTTCAAGACCTACGATGCGAACACTCTCCACACCAGCCTTTAACTCATCGATAGTCGAAAACTGCGTTAACATCCACTGCACCACCTGCAAGTCAGCAAGGGTCGTGGCATTCTGCTTGGCATCGTAACCGACATAGTCGCCATAGTCAGGAAAGAAGAACAAGCCTGCCGATAGACCCATCTCGTTGATGCCCTCGGCGATAAACTCCTTTTCAACAACCGACAAACCTACCACGCCTAAGCGTGCCGTAAATTTCAAGCCATTGGCTCCCGTGGGCGTATAGGATTGCAACCTCTCGCCACGCGGGATAATCACATATTCGCTCTTCAGTTCACCATACGCCCACTCAATCGTTCGCGCCTGCACATAGGAGCTGTCGGCAGCCATCAGCGATATTCCCGTACACGCCACCGATGCCTGAGCACCGCCCACCAACGCGGCAGTGCCCAAAAGAAAACTTTTCATCTTGCTAATCATAATTTATGAAGTTTAGTTCCAATCGCCCAAAACTGCATAAATCGCACCACAAAGCAAAGAGCAAAGATGAAAGAGCAAAGAGATTTTTCAACTTTCGATTATCAAAATCATTAGGTTTTTGAAAAATTGAAAATGAAAACTCCCCTCTTGCTATTGCGCATATTTGATTTTGTCGCTAAATTTGCACTACTAATAAATAACATTTTGGATTATGAGAAGCATCATTTTGTGTCTATTTGCATTTACACTTATCTCATGCGATAAAGAACCAATCCCCCAGCAACCCGAGGAGAAACCTATCGACTTTGGCGTTCCACACAACGAGATTTGGTATACCACATCTGATAGACAAACCATTAACCCTCTATGGGGTCCAAGCCTTGAACACGAGATTGTAAGCAACACCTATCAGGGCGACAAGGCTATTATGCAGTTTGCAGGAGATATCACGACTATTGGTAACGGACTCTTCTCAAACAGGTATAATCTTACTTCGATGACACTTCCCAGTAGCGTTACATCGATTGGCATAAGTGCATTTGATAATAGCAATAAACTCTCTCGCATTGACCTTCCATCAAGCATTACCGAGATTGGAGAGGCGGCATTTGTATCGTGCGCCCTAACCGATATGGAAATCCCCCAAGATGTTACTGTACTTAATAAAAGAGTATTTGTAGATAACTCAGCCCTAGAAAGAGTTGTTTTGCCCAATGGACTAACGAAGATTTCCGAAAGTGCATTTACAGCCTGCCATTCTCTCAAAACAATAGAGATTCCCAATAGTGTAGAAGAGGTTGGAAGATGTGCCTTTGCGGATTGCCGCTCTCTCGAGAAGTTCAGCGGAGCATTCGCCAGCGAAGATGGTCGAGCACTTATTATTGGCGACAGATTGGTGGCATTTGCTCCAAGCGGCATCACCTCATACGAGATTCCACGCAATGTGAAGATTATTGGCGATACTGCATTTGGTTCTTGCACAGAGCTGGAGAGCATCACAATTCCCGAAGGTGTAACAGATATTGAGCAATTAGCCTTTTCGGACTGTAAGAAATTGGAGAGCATTACTATCCCCTCTAGCGTTAAGACTATGGGCAATAATTGCTGTAGAACCTATGGTAGCAGCCTTGTGGTGTATTGCAAGCCCACAACGCCACCCACGGCTCTACTTGTTAGCCAGAAATACTGGGGAGCATTTGCGGCAAACAAGATAACTATCTATGTGCCAACCGAGTCGGTAGAGGTATATAAAGCAGCCGAACATTGGAGTTCATTTAAAGATAATATCGTAGGCTACGATTTCTAAAACTATTTTGATACGCCAACAAAAAAGCAGACCCGAAAGTCTGCTTTTTCTATCTCTATATCTATCTGTTAGAAGTCATCGTCTGAGGGCTCATCCTGTGCATCTGCCAACTCATCAGCACCCTTCAAGTCGTCCTCGTCGTAGTAGCTGTCGTTGTCGTCATCCTGAGCGTCATCTACCTTGAAATCAATCTTGAGAAGGTAGAAGGTATCCTCTGTCTCGTAGGGCACAACATAGAAGAATGTACCATCGGGCTTATCGATGCGCTGCATTACTTCGTTGAAACCCAGAGGGTAGAGTGTCTTAACCTCAGCCAACTGCTCAGGCGAGAGATTGTGAATGCTTGTAACAAGTCGTTTCTTCTTATTTTCAGTAGCCATATCTTTTTGTTTTTCGTTACCAAAATCGTGGTCACAACAACCCCACGGGCATATTGGACACTAATCGTGGTGCAAATGTAAACACAATTTAATAATGTGCAAGCATTAGCGAGATTTTTTTTTATTTTTTCCTCTTTCGTGCAGTTTTTTCGTACAAAATGTGTACCTTTACACGGAATATTATATAAAGAGTATTATGAGTCGCACCGATGATATAAAGCGAATGCGCCAACTGGAGCAGGAACTCGATTACCACAGCCAACGCTACTATGTAGATAACGCCCCCGAAATCTCGGATTTCGAGTTCGATGCCCTATTGCGTGAGCTTCAAGATTTGGAGGCAACCTACCCCGAGGAGGCAGACCCCAACTCGCCCACCAAGCGTGTGGGTAGCGACCTTACGACCGAGTTTGAGAGTGTCGAGCACCGCTACCCTATGCAATCGTTGGCAAACACCTACTCATCCGAGGAGCTTGGCGAGTGGATCGACCGTATCGTAAAGGAGCTTGGCGAGGTGGAGTTCGTAACAGAGCTAAAGTTCGACGGCACGGCAATCTCGCTATGTTACGAGAATGGCGCATTGAAGCGTGCCGTTACGCGTGGTGATGGTCGTCGTGGCGACGATGTGACGAACAATGTCCGCACCATAGGCACTATTCCCTTGAAGTTGCGTGGCGAGGGCTACCCTGCTATGTTCGAGATTCGTGGCGAGATTATTATGCCCTACGCCTCGTTCGACCGCCTTAATCGTGAGCGCGAAGCTGCGGGCGAACCTCTGCTTGCCAACCCTCGCAATGCCGCCGCTGGCACTCTAAAGTTGCAATCTTCGCAGACCGTGGCACACCGAGGTCTCGACTGCACTCTCTACCACCTTGCGGGCGACAATCTACCCTACACCACCCACGCAGAGATGCTCTCGGCAGCGCGTGGCTGGGGCTTCAAGATTTCTGACCATACAGCCATCTGCCGTAGTCGCGAGGAGGTCGAGAAGTTTATCGCATACTGGGATACCGAGCGTAAGGCACTACCTTACGCCACCGATGGCGTGGTCATCAAGGTCAATAGTTATGCCCAA
>RHMF01002095.1_pt1 | contig 12382 bp, 14 predicted proteins | sample 5365151 | NCBI WGS metagenome assembly RHMF01 (sample SAMN10266501, study PRJNA497801) | feces metagenome | isolation source: feces | host: Bos taurus | place: China: Prairie of Fairy Mountain | collected 2017-08-14 | reverse complement strand
CAGATCGCTTCCGTGGTTGCCGGTGGTGTCGTTCTGCAGTACTTCGCCAACATGTAATTTCAGGAGGTAATTGAATTATGGCAGGAATCGGTCCCGCTCTGGCCATGCTGGTCCAGGGTATGGTTGGTATCTTCGCTGTGCTGGGCTTGATCGCTCTGTGTGTTGCTGGCCTGCAGAAGATGGACAACAAGAAGAAGTAATTTTACCAAATTACATAACAGAAACCGGACGGGATATCCCGTCCGGTTTTTTATAGCCAATCAGACACCACATCGGCCAAGGTGGTTGGTCCGACTTGATGTTCTACCAGGAGTGTCAGCAGCTCGTCGATGCGCATGGCGCTGGTGGTGATGCCGGGGATGGCAGTTTGCTCACCGCCCTCCTCACGAACGCCTACGCCGTAATCCTCGCAGGCGAAGCGGCCTGATTCAATTTGCTCGATCAGCAGAAAGTAATGAAAACGCCTTGATTGGCCTGATTGGTCTGTTATAGTGCGTGATGCGATTTTTAGCTCCATCATGTTGTGGCGCTCCTTTCGATATCCTTTGCGTGACCACATTATATAGTGGTGTAGTGGAAATGGAAAGGGAAACAGACCGCAGGAAAGGGGGCGCTTCGACGCCCTTCGAGGCCTTGGGAGGGGAAGGGGGGAACAAGCTGTCGAAGGCAAAGTAGAATTGGTGAAAACTTTTTTGTATCAGAATGAACTATCCCCGCAGCAGCCTTTCCGGCCACTGCGGGGATAGTTTTATTTTACGCGCAGCTTCTTCACCAGATCCTCGCTGGGGGTGACCCAGGCCGTCTCGTAGGTGGTGTAGACCACCATGCCGGGCCGGGCACCGGCGGGTTTCTTGACGAATTTAACGGGCGTGTAGTCTACGGGGACCTTGCCGCCCTCGCGGCCCTGGGAGAACCAGGCAGCCAGACAGGCGGCTTCGTTGAGACTCTGTAAGTCGGGCTGCTGTCCCTCGGTCCACAGGATGACATGGGAGCCATGGATTTTCTGGGTATGGAACCAAATGTCGCTCTTAAAGGCCTGCTTGCAGGTCAAGAGATCGTTCTGGGTGTTATTTTTACCTACCGAGATGCGCAGACCGCTGGTGGAGAGAAATTCCATAGGCTTGGAAGAGATCCGCTTTTCACGGCCCTTGACTTTGGAGGGGCGGCGGAGGTAACCGGTGTCGGTCAGCTCCTGGCGGATCTCCTGCAGGTCGCGCTCACCCTCGGCCAAAGTGATATTTTCCAACACGCTGTTCAGGTAATCCAGCTCTTTGCGGCCCTTTTCCAGCTGCACGGTGAGCATCTCCTCGGCAGTCTTAGCCTTGTTGTACTCCTTGTAGTACTTGGCGGCGTTCTGTTGGGGGGTGAGCAGGGGATCGAGCTTGATGTCCACTTCCTTGCCCTCGGGGTCGTAGAAATCTACGGTGCGCAGAACAGACATACCCTTTTCCATGGCATAAAAGTTGGAGGTGATGATGTCGCCCAGTTCTCGCATTCGGTCGCGGTCCAGGGTTGCCAGCAGCTCCTGTTCCTGCAGAGCGATCTTTTTGGCAGTACGATCCCGGGCGTTGGTCACCGAGCGGATGAGATCCTGCCCCTTCTGCTTCACTCGCTCCAGGTTCTCGCGCTGTTCGTAGAAGCGGTCCAGCATCTGCGAGAAGGAGGGGAAGGGGGTACAGGCCACAAGAGAACCATATTGCTCCACGGGGAAGAAGGTGAAGTCGCTGGGCTTATCTTCTTTACTTAGGAGAGTGGGTGTAAAGCGGTTTTCCCGTACGTCAAGCAGCAGATTTTCCAGGCCATCCAGCAGCAGTTTCTGACCGGATCCGCCCAAAACATTCAGCCGCACATCGGTGGCACCGCCGGCCCGGTGCGCCAACTCCCGGCACACCAGCGGAGAAAGACCGCCGAAGGTGTCAAGCAGCCACTTGTCAGTCTGGGCTTCTTTGGGGGCGGAGTGGAGCAGAGCTTCCAGACCTGCCCGGTCCAGGGCTGTGGGATCCTGCTTGTTCTGTGTAGGGGGGAGACGATAGAACATACCGGGCAGAACCTGGCGTCTGGCGGACATGTCGGCATCCACGCGGCGCAGGCAGTCGGTGATTCGTCCCTCTGCATCCAGAAGGATCAGGTTGGAATGTCGGCCCATGCACTCCAGTACCAGGCGGCGCTGTGTGCGGTCACCCAGTTCATCCAGCGTCTCCAGGCGGATGTCTACCGCGCGTTCCAAGGGGGGCTGGGTAACGTCCAGAATGCGCGCACCTGTCAGATGCTTGCGCAGCAGCATGCAGAACATGGGGGGGACATCGGGGTTTTCGCGGCTGATCTGAGTCAGCTGAGCGCGAGGATGGCTGGGGTTGGCGGAGAGCAGCAACTTTACATTGCCCACCGGGGCGCGCAGAGCAAAAATGACCTCGTCCCGGCCGGGCTGATGGATCTTATCGATTTTACCGCCCACAATGGCGGCTTTTAGTTCCGACACCAGGCCGGAGAGACACAGTGCGTCCAAAGGCATAAAAACACCTCAGATCTAGGATAAATAGAGTGGCGTCAGCCGTTTTCTTCCATCATCATAATGGAGAACAGTTCGTTGAGACGCTCGGTACGCCCCTGAAGGTAGAGCCAGCCAAACAGAGCCTCCAGGGCGGTGGCAGTCTGATACTCGCCCCGGCTGGCAGCCTTTGGGACGGAGTGGGGGGCGGTGTTGCGACCGCGGCGGAATACGTCCTGCTCCTCCTGGGTCAGAATAGGCAGGATCTTCTGGGACATAGCTGCCTGGGCGGGGGCCGCCACATAGCGCACAGTGGCGCGGTGCAGGTCTTTGGGTTTGGCCTTGCCGTGCAGGCACAGCCAGGAGCGGACCATCACTTCAAAAACGCTGTCGCCCAAATGGGCCAGCCCCAGGCTGCTCAGGGTCAAAAGATCCTCCCGGGGCATATTCAGATGAAAATAATCAGTCATTGGGACATCTCCCGTTTTGCAGAATTGTTTTTAATGATACCATAAGTGTTCTTATTTGGCAAGGAAAGGGGGTGAGATGAAAACCTGTAAATATAATAAAATGGACTTGCAATTATACAAGAAAAGGACTACACTAGCGCTATGGCAGAGTAGGATCACGCGTGTTTGGGCTTCAAAGGGCCCACCACAGTGCCGGAGGGACGGGGAGTTGCCCGCCGGACGAACAGCGAAACACGCGGCAGTGCGTGGTCCGCATCCCGCTGCCGCATACAGGGGGATAATCCACCTTCTCTGTGCGGCTTACCCGTAATTGGGCTGCCGAACAACACAGAAGGAGGTATTTTTTATGCCTAAGACAAGTCAAGGCCTGTACCGAACCCCTTTAAGTCCGTCTTATTGGAGCTGCGCCAGGGCATCTATAGGGAGTCTGAAGATCCTGGTCTTTGCTGCCCTGATGGTGGCGATGGCCCGCGCCCTTTCGCTGTTGCCCAGTATCCCTATCGGGCAAACCAGAATGAGCTTTGGTTTTCTGGCCCGCGCTCTGTGCGCCCTGGTGGGAGGACCTGTGATGGGCCTGGCATACGGTTTCGTGGAGGATATCCTGGGCTTTGTGCTGGATCCCTCGGGAGACTTTTTCTTTGGCTACACGCTATCTACTATGGCGGGTATGTTGGTCTATGCCTTGTGCTTTTACCGGGCCAGGATCACCGTCTGGCGGATCCTGATGGCCAATTTCCTGGTTAACATTCTGGTGAACGCGGCCATGGGTTCTGTGTGGACCATGGTGATGCGGGGCGGCGGTTATTGGGGCTGGTTTACCTTCAGCATGATGAAAAACCTGGTGACCATCATTCCCAAAACCATTGTATTGTATATTTTGTTCCAGGCCATACTGCCCATCCTGCAAAGAATGAATCTGATCCCAAAGCAGGTGGACGGGAGTATTAAGTTTTTTTAACGATCGAATCGTTGCAATTTAAAGGAAAAGCAGTTGCAATAGAATCATACTTTAAAACAAGAGGAGGCGGCAAAAATGCGTGTATTGGCCATTTTTGCTGCCTCTTATTCTGTGGCGGTGCTGGTTGCGGTTTATGCCGGGCTGGACCGCTTTTTGCTGCCCTTGGGAGCGGTCTGTGTTTTGGCGGCAGCGGCAGCGGTGTGCAGCCTGAATCGCACCGGGCGGAAAGGAAAACTTGCCGCACTGTGCGCAGCGGGTATGTCGGCTGGTTTTCTGTGGACTATGGGCTATCAGGCACTTTTTGTGAGTCCGGCCCGGGCACTGGATGAGCAGACGGTCTATCTTGAGGGGCAGGTGATCCAGTGGCCCCAGGAGCGGGAGCGGGGGTATTCTGTTTTGGTACGGGCGGATTTGCCCGGAGGGGGTTCGGCAGACACTCTGCTGTACGTAGATGAGCAGGGAGGAGACCTGCAGCCCGGAGATAAGATATCCAGTGTGGTACGCTGCAGATTTTCAGATGAAACCTTTTCCGGGGAGAAGATCACATATTACACAGCCAAAGGGGTGTTTCTCCGGGGAACGGCCTATGGTACGCTGCACATTCAGCGGTCTGAGTGCCTGCCGCTGTCCTGCATCCCGGCCCACGTTTCCAAAGCACTGGAGGAAAGCCTCTTGGCCGCTTTTTCCGAAGGCTCGGAGGGAGCGGAGGTACTGGCCATTGTGATGGGCAACCGCGACCATTTGAGCCAGCCATTTACATCTTCGCTGCAGCGTACAGGGTTGAGCCACACGGCTGCGGTTTCGGGAATGCATCTGTCTTTTCTGGCAGCGTGCTTTACCTGGATACTGGGAAAACATCGCCGTCGCACGGCGTTGGTGGTAATGCCTGCTGCGGTGTTCTTTATGGTCCTGACGGGGTGCACCCCTTCTGTGGTGCGGGCTACGGTGATGATCTTACTGCTGTTGGCGGCACCTTTATTTGAGCGGGAGCGGGATGACGCTACGGCGCTGGCTGTGGCGCTGCTGGTGTTACTGGTCCGAAATCCCCTGTCGGTCACCCATGTGGGGCTCCAGCTTTCTTTCGGCGCAGTGGCGGGCATCTTTCTGGTGTCGGAGCCCATCCGGGCATGGCTGGACCAGGTGCTTCACGTTCAACACCACAGAAAGTGGGGAATGAAGTGGCTCCTCTGGCTGATTCCTAACTATTTTGTCTCAACATTGGCGGCTACTTTGGGCGCCTCGGTATTTACGGTGCCCCTGTGTGCTCTGCACTTTTCCAGTGTATCCCTGCTGTCACCTCTGTCCAATTTCCTGACGCTGTGGGTGGTGGCGGTGCTGTTTTGCGGTGGTCTGGCTGTCGGGCTTGTGGGGATCGTGCTGCCGGGCGTGGCCTCGGGGGTGGCGGGAGTGCTGGTTCCCTTTGTTCACTACCAGGACTGGGTGGTTCGGTCCATGGCGCGGATTCCCTTTGCGGCCATTACCATGGATTCTTTTTCCTATAAGCTGTGGACAATTCTCCTGTCTTTTGCTATCCTGTTCCTGTTGATCAAAGGAAGCATCCGGTCTGCGGCTGTTGTGTGCGCACTGTCTGCGGCAACTCTGGCGATGGCGGCGGGCTTCACTGTGTTGGAGTTTTATGCCGGTCCCGCAAGCGTGACTGCGCTGGATGTAGGCCAGGGACAGAGTATACTGCTGCGTCAGGGCAGGCACCTGACGCTGGTGGACTGCGGCGGTGACGCCTATGACAATGCCGGCGACCTGGCAGCCGACCATATCCAGAACATAGGCCGGGGGCACCTGGATTTATTGGTGCTCACGCACTTTCATGAGGACCACGCCAATGGCGTGCCGCAGCTGCTGGAGCGGCTTCGGGTGGACAGGCTGGTCGTGCCTGAGGTGGAAGAGGACACGCCTCTGCGCAGTGAGATTTTGGCCTTGGCGGCCGAACAGGGTACGCAGTGCATGGTGATCCGGGAGGATACTCTGCTCCGGCTGGAGGATGGCAGCACGGTCCAACTGTTTGCGCCACTGGGGGATGCGGACGAAAACGAGCGGGGCCTGGCTGTCCTGGCCTCTACGGGTAATTTTGACGCCCTTCTTACGGGGGATATGAGCAGCCGGGTAGAGCAACTGCTGCTTCAGCATACCCAGCTCCCGGACGTTGAACTTCTGGTTGCCGGCCATCACGGCTCCAAGTATTCTACCTCACAGGCATTGCTGGACGCGGTAACGCCTGAGATGGTTTTGATCTCTGTACGCAAGAACAATTATTATGGGCATCCTGCCCCTGAGACGCTGGAGCGGCTTGGGCAGGCACAGATCTACCGTACCGACCTGAATGGCACGGTCACGGTACAGATCTCCCGGCAGGGGGCCTAAAGGAAATAAAAAGGAGGGTCGGCCATGCCGCCCAAAACCAAGGCCGACACGGCCGGCTATCAGCAGCTGAAAAAAGACCTGTCCGCGGGAACGCCTGGACAGCTCTATATCGTCCACGGGGAGGAGACATACCTGCGGGACTACTATCTGGGACGGCTGAAGGAACTATTGCTCACCGGGGGAATGGGAGAGTTCAATCTCCACCAGATCGGGGCGAAGGACATGTCTCCCCACCGTCTGGAGGAGGCCATTGACTGCCTGCCCATGATGGCAGAGCGCACCCTGATCACCGTGACCGACTTCGATCTCTTTAAGGCGGGGGAGAAGGACCGGGAGGCCTATTGTAAGCTCTTTTCTCAGCTGCCAGACTACTGCTGTATCGTCTTCGTTTATGATCTCATCCCCTACAAGGGAGATGCGCGCACCAAGCTGGCCGCGGCTATCAAGCAGCACGGTGTGGTGGTGAATTTTGCCCGGCAGGACCAGGGCGACCTGGTGGACTGGGTGCGCCGCCGGTTTCGCGCGCTGGGCAAGGATATCGACTCCCGGCTGGCGTTGGACTTGATTTTCCTGTGCGGCGATCTGATGAACAACCTCATCGGGGAAATCGAGAAGATCGGTGCTTATGCCAAGGGGCCCCGCATCACCCGGGAGGACATCAATGCCGTGGCCACCCCACAGCTGGACGCAGTGGTGTTCCGTATGACCGATGCCATTGGCGAGGGGCGCTTTGATCAGGCCGCGGGGGTGCTTGGGGAACTCTACCAGATGCAGGAGCCTCCCATGCGAATTCTCTTCTCCTTGGGCAAGCAGATGCGGCAGCTGTACTCTGCCCGCCTGATGATGGAACGGGGGCAGGGAGCGGCATCTCTGGCCGCCATGTGGGGACTGAAGCCCTATCCTGCAGATAAGCTGATGCGCTCGGCCCGGCGGTTCTCCCTGAAATGGTGCCGCCGCGCAGTGGTACTGTGTGGACAGACCGATCTGGACATGAAATCCACAGGACAGGATCCTCAACAGCTGCTGACTACGCTGCTGCTGGAACTGGCCAACCCGGCGTGAGGGGTGAGCCATGTTGAAAATTAAAGAAGCAATCGTGGTGGAGGGTAGATACGATAAAAATACCCTCTCTCAGTTGGTGGATACCCTGATTCTGGAGACATCCGGCTTTGGAATCTTCAAAAATCCGGAACAGATGGCCCTGCTGCGCCGTGCGGCGGAGAAGCGCGGCCTGATCGTGTTTACCGACCCGGACGGTGCGGGCTTTGTCATCCGTAACCGCATCAAGGGAGCTATTCCCGGCCGATATCTCAAGCATGCCTATGTTCCCGACGTCTATGGAAAGGAAAAGCGAAAGGCGAAGGCGGGAAAAGAAGGGAAACTGGGTGTGGAGGGCATGACACCAGCCATTCTGGAGCGCTCTCTGCGCCAATGCGGTGCTACCTTCCTGGAACAGAGAGGGGCACAGCAGTGTGCAGGAAATGGTCTGACCAAAGGGGATCTGTGTGCGTCCGGTCTGTCCGGTGGAGCGGACAGCGGAAAACGCCGTCTGGCCCTGTTACGGCACATGGAGCTGCCGGAGCATATGTCGGCCAACGCCCTGCTGGCGGTGCTCAACAGCTGCTATACGCTGGAAGAGGCCGAAGCGCTCCTTGCGTGGGAAGAATCATAAAAGAAAAGGCGCGGACCGTCCGGTCCGCGCCTTTTGTGTTACTGGGGCTTCTGGTTGGAATACTTGGTGTAAGCCTGGTTGATCTTGTCCGCCTGAGCCTGCTCGGGGGAGTACCAGCCCTTGGACTGGGCCGTCTGGAACAGCTTGGTCTGGGTGTTGTGGCTCTGGGTAAACAGGTTTACAAAGGTGTCGCGCAGAGGGATGTTGATGCACTCGGAAGCGTAGGTGTCGTAGTTGGCGGACATCTTCTTCTCGCTGCACAGAAAATCGGTAAGGCGTTCCTGATCGTTCATGGTGGGTACCTCCTTAGCGTAAATGGTCCAGCAGGCGGACATAGTTATTCAGATGCTGATTGGCACCGGTCTGGAACAGGTTTTTCAGCTCCTGATCCTGGCACTCCTGCACGGCGGCAGTGTACTTGCAGTGCAGCACCTTCTCAAAGTCCAGCTGGTCGTTGAGTGCCTGCAGCTCTTTGGTGGTGAGAACGGGCATACGGTTACCTCCTAAAAGTTCGTTTGTCATTTCACGGACGTTTTCAGTATGTCCGATTTCCCCTGGGCTATTCGTTCAGCCCTCCCATCTGGCGGGGGGTTCCGTCACCCTGGAAGGAGAATACAACATGGGGCTGGCCGTCCACTTGGGCGACCCGGGCCAGACAAAAGAGCATGGTGATGGGGAATGGGCGTCTGGGATCGAAGGGAGCTGCCAGCTGAAAGCCCTGTTCTGTCTCACGAAGGAGCATGGAGCCCCAGGAGGCGGCCGAATCCGCCAGAAGGGGATCGGAAAAACGGGCAGAGGGGCGGTGTTCCCATCGCCATCTAGCTGAAAAATGCTGTGGTTCAGCGCCTGTAAAGTGAAAAGACATTGCGGTTCTTCCGCCCGAAATCGGCCAGCAGCCCACCCGTTTCAGAGTGTCCAGGGACAGCGTGCGCTGCAGTTTCAGGTACTCTCCCTCCGGCATCAGGGTTCCCAGAAGAAAGTCAGGACCGTTTCCCCGCAGCCATGCCTTGTACAGGCCGGCCCCGTCCATCCCGCGCCATACCGACAGATGCACCTGGGGGCCATCTTCGCGAATCTCCAGGTGGCCACCGCCCTCCAATTCCAGCCGCTGTGCCAAAATGACCCCCTCCTTGTGAGATTTACTTTATGTTGATATATGCGCAAGTGACGGAAAATAGTTCGGCGGGATCTCATACTGGTGCGGGGGAAAAATGTATGCTACAATGGTTTCGATTTGTCAGAGGAAGCGCTGACGCAAAGAAAGGAACTGCCTGAATGAAACGTTTGATCGCCGTTATTTTGTCCGCCGCATTGGTGCTGCTGAGTGCCTGTTCTGGGCAGCAGGGGCCCACCGCATCTGTCACGGAAGGGGAACAGGGTTTCGGTTACACCATTGCGGACAGTCTGGGCAATGCCATTGCCTTGAATCAGCCTCCTCAAAGGGTGGCGGTGCTGTTGGGCAGCTATGCCGAGGTCTGGCTTCAGGCGGGGGGCGGAGAGAGTCTTGTGGCGGTCACGCAGGATGCCTTTGACGAGCGCGGCCTGGAACTGGGGGAAGAAGTGTCAAACCTGGGCCAGAGCCATGAGCCCAATCTGGAGACGCTCCTGGCCGCCCGCCCCGATCTTGTGATCCTCACCCCCGACCTGGACGGTCAGTTGGCCCTGGAGGACAGTCTGACCGCCGCCGGAATCCCCACAGCATGGTTCAAGGTGGAGACGTACGAGGATTACCTGAACATTCTGACCACCTTCACCTGCTTGACTGGGCAGGAGGATCGCCTTCTGGAATACGGGAAGCCCGTGATAGACAGCGTGACCAGGACGGTCAACAGCGTTCCTGCGGGAGAGGGGCCCACTGTGCTGCTGCTGCGGGCCTATTCTTCCAACGTGAAGGCCAAAAACAGCGACAACACCGCTGGCGTGATGCTGCGGGACCTGGGATGTGTCAACATCGCTGACAGCGATTCTGGCCTGCTGGAGGATCTGCAGATGGAGGCCATTCTGACTGCCGATCCCGAACATATTTTTGTTGTCACCATGGGCTCCAATACGGAAAAGGCCCTGGACAATCTGGAGCAGCTGTTTCACAGCGACCCGGCCTGGCAGTCGCTGACTGCCATCCGGGAAGGGAACGTCCATGTCCTGGACAAGAAGTTGTTCCACTATAAACCCAATGCCCGTTGGGGGGAGAGTTATGAGATCCTGTTCGATATCCTATACCCACAGGCGTAAGTGCCTGACCATCTTTCTGCTGGGGGTGGCCGCCCTTCTGGCCGGTGGGGTGAGCTTGTGCGTAGGTTCCACGCCCCTTTCCATGGGGGAGGTCATCTGGGCCTTGATTGGAAGGGGAGAAGTTGCGGCCCGCCAGATCGTATTCTATGCTCGCTTGCCCCGGACCCTGGCGGCCCTGCTGTGTGGTGCGGCATTGGCCAGCGGCGGCGTGATCATCCAGGGGGTGATGGGAAACCCGCTGGCAGGGCCTAACATTATCGGCGTCAATTCCGGTGCTGGGTTGGGAGCCATTCTGTGTTCTGCGCTGCTGCCCACCTCTATGACGGCGGTGCCGGTGGCTGCCTTTGCGGGGGCGCTGGGGGCCTGTATGCTGGTGTACGGCTTGGCCCGGCGCACCGGAGCCAGCCGTATTACCCTGGTTTTGGCGGGTGTCGCCATCAGCAGTATGCTCTCGGCTGCCATTGACGCGGTATCTATCCTGTTTCCGGAGGCTGCCTTGGGAGCTAACTCTTTCATGATCGGCCGGCTCAACGGCGTGACGGTGAAGGCCCTGGTGGTGCCAGGGGTGTTGAGCCTGATGGCGGTACTGGGGGCCTTTGCCCTAAGCTATGAGTTGGATCTGCTCACCTTGGGAGACGATGTGGCCCAGTCCCTGGGCCTGTCCACCAAGATGGCCCGGAATCTGCTGCTTGTTTTGGCGGCTGTGCTGTGCGGCAGCGCAGTGAGCTTTGCCGGGCTGGTGGGTTTTGTGGGGCTGTTGGTGCCCCATGCCGCCCGCTTTTTGGTGGGGGGAGAGCATAAATATCTGCTGGGGGCCTCTGTGTTGTTGGGGGCGGCGCTGGTAACGGTGTGTGACCTGCTGTCGCGGGTGATGTTTGCGCCCTTTGACCTCCCGGTTGGGATTCTGCTGTCTATGCTGGGCGGCCCCTTCTTTTTGTGGCTGCTGTTTCAGCAGAGAGGAGGGCGGCGTCCATGATGGAGCTGAGACGTATTACCGCTGGATACGGTGGCGCCCCGGTCTTAGAGGATATTTCTATAAAATTCGAGGATGGCAAAGTGACGGTTCTCGTCGGACCGAATGGCTGCGGGAAATCTACACTGCTGCGTGCGGCCGCCCGACTGATGCCGTCAGAGGGTGGAGATATCCTGGTGGATGGCCTGGATGGACGGACATTGTCGCCAAAGGAATTTGCCCGCCATGTGGCCCTGCTGCCCCAGAGTCGCACCACGCCCGAGATCTCTGTGGGCTCGCTGGTGCTCCACGGGCGTTTTCCGTATTTGGGTTATCCCCGTCGGTACAGCATCAAGGACCGCCAGGCAGCCGGGGAGGCGATGGAGCTGGCAGGTGTGTCTCATCTGTCCCGAGAGAGTGTTTCCCACCTGTCGGGTGGACAGCGGCAGAAGGTTTATCTGGCCATGGCTGTGGCCCAGGATACCCCCACGCTGCTGCTGGACGAGCCCACCACCTTTTTGGACATTGCCCACCAGTTGGAGATGATCCGCCTGGCCAAGATCCTTGCGCAGCGGGGGAAGGCGGTGGTCATGGTGCTGCATGATCTGAATCTGGCGCTGACCTGCGCGGACAGGGTGGTGGTCATGGATAAGGGGACCATTGAGCGGGAAGGTATCCCGGAGGAGATCTACCGCAGCGGTGTGCTGGAAAAGATCTTTGGAGTCTCGGTACGACGGGTGGAGTTGGAAGGACAACGGCAGTATCTCTTCTTTGAGCAATAAAAGAACGCCCTGTTTTGTCAAGCGGCAAAACAGGGCGTTTTTCTGTCTTATTTACGGCGGTAAACGTGAATATCAAACCCAATCTCGGTGTCCAGATGGGAAAGATTTTCCAGACGCTGGACACCCTCTCTGGGGGTCTTCCATGCGTACGGCGTCATGTGGAACAGGGCCATCCAGTGGGCGGGATCGTCCATGGAGATGGTGTACCGAACCTGGACGGTGTCGGAGTGTTCAAAACCGGGGTACTCCTCCTGCTTTACGGGGTTTTCATAGGGCTGGGGATAGAGCACCTCTTTCATCTGCCACAGGTGCCGGGCGGAGGGAACCACATAGAGGTAGTGTCCTCCGGGACGCAGAATGCGGGCAAACTCCTCGGCAGCCAGAGGGGAGAAGACGTTGGTAATGAGGTCGGCAGACTGGTCGGGCAGGGGGAGACGGTAGACGGAAGC
>RHMF01001073.1_pt1 | contig 12382 bp, 5 predicted proteins | sample 5365151 | NCBI WGS metagenome assembly RHMF01 (sample SAMN10266501, study PRJNA497801) | feces metagenome | isolation source: feces | host: Bos taurus | place: China: Prairie of Fairy Mountain | collected 2017-08-14 | reverse complement strand
CACTCCCCAGAACGCTTTGTCAAGTTTAGACTCTGTATCTTCCTCCTCGTCGTCTTCCATATTGCAGAAGAAGTCGATGCCGGTACGCCGCTCCAACTCATCGATGCTGATATACTCGGTTTCTGTCGGTGTCTCATCACGGTGAGGCGACCAGATGCCGGTGGCTTGCCATACGCCGTTCTTCTTGGCTAACAATGCCATGAAGAAATAGCGTGGCACTAACAAGCGGCCGTTGCACTTGGCGTCATAGACTCCCGACGTGGTGGAAGGAGTGAAAGTCTCTGTAGCCGTCACATTGCTGATGGTTGCGCCTTTCACAACATAGAGTTCGCCGTCGCGATACGCATCGTCATTCCAGCTTCTCACCTTTCCTTCCAGAGTGGCCCAGATGCCGCCGTTGTGACTTCCCCACTGTGGTTGCATGTTGCTCAGGTAGCAGGTTTCCTTAACTGCCGTGGTGGTGCATCTGCGGTCGGCAGCCGGACAGAGGTGACCACGATCATAGCCGCTACCGGAGTAGTCATCCAGCGTGGAGCGTGTTGCCGACGGCAGCAAGGGGTCTTCCTTGAAGTCATTAACGCGGTCTACGTTCCATGCTCCGTTTGAGGCGTTCATGGTGTAGCATGTCCATCGGTTGGCAATGAGTGCATTGTCCCACTCCACGGAATAGCTGATGCCATAGGTGCTGTCGATGTATCTCACCACTACCTGACTGTTGCCGTCGGTGTTGATGTGCGGATACTCCAGACGGCTGGCGTAGTTGTAACTCGAAACCGATGCGCTGATAGACGGTGCGGTCTGCGGTATGTTATAGCCGGCAATGTTCCAGTTGGCGTTCACGTTGCCCGTGCTGGGCTGATCGCCGCCGCCGGAATCGACACCATAGACAATCTTTGTCATCTGCACATACAGGTAGTCTACCGACTTGTTGCCTGTGGCACCATTGACATAGACCTTGATACCTACGCCTTCCAGATAGCGCACGCTGTCGAGGTTGGCCACTTCGTAGGCCACAGTGTTACCGTTCTGCAGATAGATGGTCATGTCGTGCATGAGTCCGTCGTCGGGTGCGTCGGCAGGCTCTTTTATCTCTGTGCTGGCGGCTGTAAGGGGCTGTTGCACATACTGCGCCACACTGTCCTTCTGAGAGGCAGTCTCCACAGCTGCTTCTTGTGCCCACGTGCTCACCGCAACCATCATCAATACTATGAAGGATATATATTTTTTCATGATTGTATTCCTGTTTTTTGATTTGTTGAGATGTTTTGTTTGATGATATCTCTGTTTCTGATTAGTCCCAAATGCTTAATCTTTTGGCTGCGGCATCGTCCCAGGGGTCGTCGCCTTCTTCGCCACTGCCGCCGACGTCGACGTTTCCGTCGTCGTTGACTTGGTTAATGGAATCAATCAACAGGTCGCTTGCAAGTAAATCCATGACCATGATGGACGGACTGATATAGGTTGTCTTTTTCATAGAGTTCATGATTTTACTTGATTAACATTTTCTTTCCGTTCACAATATAGATGCCACGTGGCAGTGTCTTCAGGTTGACACCCTTGCCCACGTACTGACCGGTGACGGTGTAGACATCCAGCTCGTCGATGGTCTTCACCTCGGGCAGTTCTTCTATCAGGGTAACCACGTCACCGCCGAAGTTCAGTTTTGCCTGACTGCCCGCAGGCATGACGAAGTAGGCTCTCATGCCTTTCATCTTTGCCTTGTCGGGATTTGTGGGATAGGCCAGATGGCCGTTGGTCTTGAGATACTGCTCTGTCTGGTCGGTCTTGAGAGTCACCGGTGAGTAGGTGCCTACGAAACTGTAGCCGCCGTCTTCCACTGTGAGCGCCTCGTTCTTGCTCAGTGTCACATCGTTGAAGATGGGGTTCGCGATGGTTTCCTCGGGAATGAGCAGGAAAGGTGTGCCCGGCGTAACGGAGGCGGCATCCTTGAAGAGCATGGTCTTGCCGTCGGCGCTCAACTTGTCGTATTCGCGCAACGTTCCTTCCATCTCCATGCTGAACGGCACGGTGAGTGTGTTCCAATACTGGTCGCTCAGTGTTCTCACCATGCGTACAGTAACGCCGCTGAGGTCTTCGCTCGGACTGGTGAAGTCCTGAGTGTCGTCAAGTACGAAGACGAGCGGGCGTGCTTCATTGTAATAAATCGGTGCTATCTCCTTGGTGGTGTTATAGGGAATGGCGATACCCGTCAGGTCGACGAGTGCACCCTCGTAGGCGTACGACTGGCTGTAGTAGCCTTCCGAGCCCACCTTGAACTTCCGGTTATAGAGTTTCAGTGCTGTTGCATCGTCGGAGACTGCTGTTGCCAGCGTGTCGGTGCCGCTGATGCTCACGCGCAGCGTCGGTATGGTCACCCAGTCGGCCTTGTAGTTGTCGAAGTCGGCTGCAGCGATTTCCACAGGTTTGGTCATTTCCTCATTCACCATCTCGGCAAAGGCCATATAGACGGTAGTGGTGTTGTCGGTGAAATAGAGTTCCGGCAGACCGTTATACACTTTGTACTGACCGATAATCCATCCAGCCACGTGCTGGTCGTGTGCCGGCACGGCGGTTTGCTTGCTTGTCGGCACATACATGCAGATGGCACCGGTGTTGTCGCGCAGGTAAATCTCACCGCCATTGACATGCAACACGCGTGCATCCTTGCTGGGGTCGAGATAGAGGCGGGCCTCCGTTCCTTCGTCAAGAGCCTTGAACGATGCGATGTCGTTGACGGTCGGACCCAGTGTGTAGGTCTCACTGACCACGCCACTGGTGTAGGTCTGGGCCGAGGTGGTCAGATATGCTATTGCCTTCACGGTGGTAGTCTCGTGGATGGTCACCGTGGTGGCGGCTGTCACGATGGTTCCGTTGGAGGCAGAAGGCTCGGTGCCGTCGGTGGTATAGCGCACGATGGAGCCCGAGGTGCTGGGAGCCACGGAGAAGGAAGCCGTCGGCGTCTCCGTCGTGGCAGGCCAGAACGTGAAGCCATTGGTCAGCGTCGGCTCACTCACGTCGGTGACATCGGTACGGCGCGTGCCAATCAGCAGACAGTCGTCAAGGCGTGCATTGCTGCTTGAAGAGTTTGAGAAGACTATCGTGAAGCCATTGGTGGCACCCGAAACGGTATAGGTGTAGGTGGTGCCCGATGGCGAGCCCGATGCCTGGGTGAACGTCACGCCCGAGGTGGTACTGCTGAGTGTAAGTGCCCTGTTCGACTTGAAAGAGAGAGTCATGTCGCCTGAGCACTGCTTGAGGCTGGTCACTGTCACCGTGAACGAACCGCCGTTCTTGGCTACGAGCAACTCTGGCTCTGCGCCGCCGGCATACATCGTTCCAGTGTATATCTTCGTGTTGCTCGGTGAGCAGACATAGGTGGCATTGTCGCCCTCTGCGGGTTGACTGCCACTGTTGAATGCACTGAAGTCTTCCGACCACACCTCCACGTCTTCACCACCAACACCGCTCTGGTCGGTGACGGTGAGTGTGTAACTGGCGGTGCTGGCCTGATAGTTGTCATTGCCGTCAAACGTAGCGGTGATGGTCGCTGTTCCGACGCCGTTGATTGTCACCTCTCCCGTACTTGCATCAACCGAGGCAACGGCTGTGTTCGACGTGGTGTAGGCGATAGTCTCTTCCAATGTGGTTCCTCCGGCGGTCAGGGTTGCCACGGGCGACGTGAAGGTCTCTCCCACGATGGCGCTGTATTCCGACGAGGGGAAACTCATCTGGGTGGCAGGGCGACCGTCGCCGACGGTCAGCGTGTAACTGGCTGAGCTGCCGTTGTAGGTACTGTTGCCGCTGTAGGTGGCCGTGATGACGGCGGTGCCTATGGCATTCAGGGTGACAGCACCCGTGGAGGCATCCACCGAGGCCACGCCAGTGTTGTTGCTGCTGTAGGTCAGACTGCCTGCCGAAGCCGGTGTGAGCGTGGCTGTGGGCGCAGTGAACGTGCCGGGATAGGACGCCGTGTAACTGCTCTGAGGGAACGAAGTCTGCGTATCGGTCTTCGTACTGCCGGCCTCGTAGGTGATTTCTATGCTCTTCAGATAGGTGGCTTTCTTGGCTGTCTGATTGAGAGTGATGACTACATCGCCCGAGCCCGAGCCCTCGAAAGTGACGTCGGTGGACGTGGTGGTCAGGCTGACGGATGTGTTGCCGCCGCTCAGCAGGTTCACTCCTCCCACGGAGACTGCCACTGTGCCGTTGCCTTGACTGGCCTGACTCACGTTCACCTTCACTGACGTGACAGTGCCCGAGATGCCCGAGGTGGTCAGCGTGGCCACAGAGACAGGCTTGCTTCCTGAGCCAATCTGAATTCCTTTGTTGTTGTAGGTGTCAAACCCGTAATAAGTGCTACCGGCCGTCTGCCATGTACAGGCAAGCGTCCAGTCGAGAGATCCCAGTGTCTGGGTTCCGTCGGCGGTGTACACTGCTTCCGTGAACTCATAGGAGTAGGTGTCTCCCCATGCGGTGCCGAGGCCCGCAATCAGCATGAGTGTCATAAGCATGCTCCGCAAACGGATGATTTGCTTGTTCTTCATATTGATGTTGTTAAATTGATGTCAGGTCACACTCAAGCCTCACCCACATTTCCATCGCTGGCTATCTTTGTTCCCACGGACGTGCCATGGAAGACAGCAACGATGTTTGCGGCTGAGACTCAAAAGCCTATTGCATGGGCAAAGTTAAGAAAATTTTGATACTTCCTCAAGGAAGTAACAAAAAAAATGACACGAGACGACAGAATAAAGAGTCGTCTCGTGTCTGTGCTATGGGTTGCCCTATGCCAATCAGTAGTCTATGACACTGGTGCCGTCGGGGCGTGTCACGCTGAAGGCATAGCGGCTGTTGATGTCCTTGAGCAACAACGGATGGCGTTCACCCGGGTGCAGCGTGGGCAATGTCACGGTGTGGAGGTTGCCTGCATCGTCTTTGTAGTTGAGACTGTAACCGCGCAACACATAAGAGGGAATGGTGTTCTTCACCGCCAGCACCACACGGGCGTCGCCCTGACCGCCTTCCAACTCATACTGCTCAGCCAGCGACCCTTGCTTCTTGCGGGCATTGGCCGGCCCCACCTCGACAATCTCTATGGGCGAAGTGAGTTGACGGAAGACGTGATAGGAGGCCTTGGGCGTAAGGTCGGTGGTGGTCAATCCGTGGCGGCGTATGCGCCACTTGCCGAGTCCCTCCTCCCCCATCTGGGTACGATAGTCCTGCAGACAGAAATAGATGTATCCGCAGACAAACGGCCAGCGCTGCCATTCCTTCACGTGGAAGAGCATGTCGTCGATGCGGCGGGAGTCGCCCCCTACGAACGCCGGCTCACAGAGGCCATGCTCAGTGATGAAGAGCGGACGGTCGGAAAGCAGCGAGTCTACCTGCCTCATGAACCCTGGCAACTGGTCGCGGTGGCGACCGTGCCACGTGCCTATATACTCATTCCACGTGGGCAGGTCGAGGCGCAGCGACGGACTGGTGTCCATCTCCTTGTAGATGCGGTTGCACAGGGCGTCGATGATGCGTGTGTTGTCAATCGTCCTGACATGTGCTGCCAGCGCCACCAGGTCGTCGGTGTTGCCCACTACCTCGTTGGAGAGCCCCCATCCGTAGAGACAGGGATGGTTGTAGTGGGCCTCTATCATCTCCTCAAGTGTCTCGCGGGCTATCTGCTGCAACACGGGTGAGAGGCGGTCGCGCGGCTGTTGCCACCAAGAGAGTTCCTCCTGCGCCAGGATGCCATGCTCGTCGAGCAGCGTCAGCATGTCCTCGTCCTGCACCCAATGGAAACGCGTGATGGTGCAGTTGAGGTCTTTCAGCGCCTTCACGGTCTGCTGCATCCAACTCAAGGGCTCAGCCATGCCATAGCGGGGATTGCTGCCCGGCATAGCCTCGATGCCCGGCAACCTGACGGGCTCACCGTTGAAGACGAAGCCACGGCCCTCCACGCGCAACTCACGGAAGCCGAAGTGGTCGGAAAGGCTGTCGCTCAAGCGGCCGCCGTCGTAGACCTCGCACGTGAAGTCATAGAGGTTGGGATTGTCGAAATGCCACAGGCGCACCTTACCGAAGTCGGCCGTCAGCGTAAAATGGGTGTCGCGCGGCTTCTTACTCACGCGCTGGTCACACTGCCACACGCACTGTCCCGTCTGACGGTCGGTCACCCGCAGCCGGAGGGCTATCTTGTTGACACGCTCGTCGAAGAGCCTCACGTCGAAGCGGGCACGTCCGGCAGAGTCGCCGAAGACCACCTGCGGAGTCACGTGCACATAGCGCAGCATATGACGGCCACTCAGGTGAATCCTCACGCTGCGGTAGATGCCTCCGTCATTGCTCCAGTCGAACTTACGCTGATAAGGCAGGTTGGCGGCGGAGTAGGCATTCGAGCATTCCACGCGCAGTACATTGCCGTCGGGACGGTCGACATCGACAAAGGGAGTGATGTCAAGGCTCCATGGCGTATAGCCCTTGCCCATGTGCTCACCCACACGGCGGCCGTTTACGTAGACCACGGCATCGTGGTTCACTCCCTTGAAGTGGAGCCTCGCCTGACGTCCTTTCCACGAGGCATCGACAGGCAGGCGACGCTCATAGACAGCCGTACCGGCGTAGTCTTCCAGTCCCGGTATGAGGTTATAGGTGTGGGGCACGTCCACCTCATAGGTGGCATCATTGACAGAGAGCGTCCAACGGCCGTCGAGCGAGATGTCTTCGGCCACGCACTCCACAGCCATTCCGGCAAGCAACAGCACGGCCAGCGCCATGCAACGGCAAAGAGACAACGGAGATTGATTCATGTTTCTATGCTTTGATTTGATGGTTGTTTGACTATCGTATTTGTTCTTCTGCAGTCCCGCCACAGTGCCGCAAGCGTGGATTTTCGCGAAAATTCAGCAAATTCTCCCGACTTTCTCTGAAATTCTCTTGATTATCCGGCAAATTCTCGCGAGAATTTTTCTCGCAGGGGATGGGGATAATGGGCGAGATGGGCAGCATATGAAGGGTAACACGCTGTTGTTTAGGGGCGAGATGGGCTGCATATGAAAGGGAACACGCTGTTGTTTAGGGGCGAGATGGGTTGATTATGGTGGGCAACTGTCATTTGTTGGTGGGAGAGACGGGCTGTGTCACGTTATAACTGACATTTCATTTTGCCGGCACAACGGCTGCCGGCGTCTCAGGCAAGTGTCATGAGCGTACGCAACTGCTGCAGTCCCTGATGGTTGTTGTCCAGCGCCTCCACCTCGGCCAGATAGCGCTCGGCGTGGCCGGTGTCACCCATGCCGTAGTAACCCAGTGCGAGCATGTACTTGCAGTGGATGACGTTCTTCTGCTCAAGGGAGTCTTCCCATATGAGCAGGTCGGGCAGCGAGACGGCAAAGTAGTCCATGACGGGCTTCTCGAAGAGGTGCTGCTTGCCGTAGTTGATGAGTTTGTAGAAGCGTCCGTGGGCCTCATCCTCACGACCAAGGCGGCGCAGCGCCATGCCCTGATAGAATATCTTGTCGGGTTTGGCGTCGTTGTAGTACATGGCAGCGGCTGGTTCTTGCGGACCATGGGTTGCCTTCTCCCAGCAGCGGCGGGCACGGTCGGCGTCGCCGAGGGCCTCATGGGCCACGCCCAGGAGATAGTAGAAGTCGTTCTCCTGCGCACCGTGGAGTTTGCCTTCGCCGAGGTGATGGGGATAGACCAGGCACTCCTCCAGCAGGCTGACGGCACGGTTGAAGTCGCGGGCGGCAAGGGCCTGCTTGGCCAGTTCCACGCGACAGAGCTGGTATTGGGCTGGAACCTTTCCCTCGCCACCCTCCCACGGGTGGAACTTATGACCGTCGAGGCGGCGCATGGCTTCCTCATGACGGCCCAACTGGTTGAGCAAGGTTATCTCTTCGAGCACCAGGTCGTCGCGGCGGTCAATGAGTTGAGAATATCGCTGCAGGAAAGCCAACCGGCCGGCATGGTCGTGATGGAGCCGTTTGTGGAGCTGGTCGAGTTCCATGAAGACACGTTCGTCGTCGGTATTGAGTGCGAAGGCGCGCTCCATCATCTCGAGGGCCTGCTGTTCCTTGCCTTCCTTGTTGAAGGTGCCGAGGGCGAGGTTGCGCCACACGGTGGGGTTGTCGGGGTCTATGCGGGCCGACAAGTGCCAGTTGTCCATGGCCAGGTCGTACTGGCGTGCAGCGTAGTAGAGGCATCCGAGCAGGTAGGGGGCGTGGCCGTCGGAGGGATTCTGCCGCTTGGCACGTTCCAATGCGACGACGGCCTCAGGACGGTTGGGGAAGCAGTAGTCAAGACTGACGGCGGCGGCTTCCTGCCAACGACCCATGTAGTAATAGGTCATGGGGCTGACTGCATCCTCTCCGACGGCCAACTGCCACACGCTCTCGGCCTCCTCGCGCAGCCCTGCGGCGAGATAGTCAAGCGCCAGTTCGTCGTAGTTCTGGTCACAGCGACGCATCATGCGCTTCAGTTCGTCGAGCATGGCAGGCACTCCGTCGAGCAGATACTGCTCATAGCGGCAGCCATAGTTGAACCGGTCGAGCGCGAGCGACTCGTCGATGAGCGTGCGGGCCTCGCCGGTGCGGTGGAGATGGCGCAGGAGGGCGGCCTTCAGGGCACGTGCCTGATGGTGATGCCAGTTGCCGGCCAGACAGCGGTCTACCTCGTCAAGGGCATCCTCCAGGCGACCGGCGGCGGTCGAAAGCTTGGCTGCCTCATAGTAACCGGCATCGGCCCACGCCTTGTTCCACGTGGCCTTCCAGAAGAGTTCGTAGGCCTCGGCGGTCTTGCCTTGATACTTCAGAGAAAGCGCAAGGTTGTAGATGGGCTCGCCGTCGTAGGGGTTGGGATTGCGCTTCTGCAGCAACCGTACGGCATGACGCAGGTAGTCCTCGGCGCGCTGGAACCGTCCCTTGCGGATGAACCACAGTCCCATGGCATTGAGACAACGTATGTCGTCGGGGTCGCGGCGCAAGGCCTCCTCGTAATAGTCGGTGGGCGACCATGTGGCATGGCGATACTGCTCGAGGTGCAGGCCTGTGAGATAGAGCTGCTCGTTGGTCTTTACCTGGTTGGGAAGCAAGGCCGCCTCGGCTGAGTCGGGGATGGGGCGTATGTCGTCGGGCTCCGCATGCCACTCCAGCACGGTGCGGTCGCCATAGGCGAACGTCTTTGTCACGATGAGACGGAGGCTGTCGAGCGGTGTCGTACCGACGCTGACGGTCTCGTCGAGCACTGCTTCGGGCGAGAGGGTGTGGGGCTGGTCGTAGTAGACCTGTCCGTCATCTCCTTGCAAAACGATGCGTACGGTCTGGCGCGACGTGGCAAACATCTTGAAGTTCACGTGGCTGTCGTCCACGCTGTCGATGTTCATGAGGAGGTCTTTGGTGGCATTCTTCACCACGCCCAGTTCGCGGTAGGGCATGAAATACTGCACAAAGCGTTTCTCCTCGTAGGGCATCAGCCATGAGAAGTCGGGCTGGTTCTCGGTGTAGACACCCGCCATGAGCTCAATGTACGGCCCGTCTTCATCGGTGAGGTTGCGGTCCCAGGCGCGTCCGAAGTCACCGTTGCCCCAGGTCCACTGCTTCTTTCCGGGCGAGAAGTGATGGGAGGCGACGTGGAGCATGCCTGCACGGGTGTCGTTCTCATAACCTCCCTCGAAGTCGAAGTGCGAGTTCACGCCCATGTAGGAGGTGGGAACCTTGATGTTGCGGTAGTTGGATATGTCCACGCCCGCGGAATAGTCCATCTTGTAGTAGGTGCCTGTGGCGATGGGGAAACTGCTGACAGCCCGCTTGCCATGGTCGAAGACGGCGTTGATGTCGGGCGGGAACACCGACTGGTAGTAGTCGTTGACGGCCACGGCGGGATTGGCCCACCAGAGGAAGGTCTGCGGCACGTCGGTGCGGTTGTAGAGCACTCCCTGTATCTCGAGATAGGCACAGCCGGGACGGAGCGTGAAGCCTGCCATGCCCTTCTGGTGGAACATCTTCTCCATCTCGCTCACCCACACCGTCACACTGCCGTCGGCATTCTCCTCAATGAGGGTGTCCACGGGCATGAAGGTGGAGGGACGGTGGTGCTGCGGCCAGTTGAACTCGATGCCGCCCGATATCCACGGACCTGCCAAGCCTACCAAGGCAGGCTTGATGACATGGTTGTAGTAGACGAAATGGCGCTGCTTGATTTTGTCATAGGCCATCTGTATGCGGCCACCCAACTCAGGCAGGACCATCACCTTCAGGTAGTCATTCTCCAAGAAGATGGCCTGGTAGGTCTTATCGGTCTTCTCGTCACTGATGCTCTCTATCACCGGATAGGGATAGACCACGCCACTGGAGCCTTGATAGACTCGTTTCTCAAGAAAGATGGGATTCTTCTCGGGCTTCCCCACCTCATAGGTGGGAATGCTCACCAGTTCTCGCCAGGCTTTTATCATAATGAGGTTTGTAAGTTATTGAGGTTTTAAGGTTTTCTGATAGGTTTTCGGTCAAGAGGTGTGCTGACTGTCACGGGAGTCGCACCAGCATGATGATGCTGAGTGACGGGAACGCCTTATTGTTGTTTCGGGTTGTCGACCAACTCCTGTTCGAGTTGCTCCAACGACTTGCCCTTGGTCTCCGGCAGGCGCAACAGATAGAACACAAAGCCCAGGCCACACACGAGCGAATAGATCCAGAACGTGCCGTAACTGCCGAGGCTCTTATTGAGCAGGGGGAAGGTGTAGGTCAGTGTCGACGAGCCCACCCACAAGGCAAACGTACAGGTGGCCACGGCCACGGCACGAACGCGGTTGGGAAACAGTTCCGAGATGAGCACCCACGTGCAAGGTCCCAGCGTCATGGCATAGCAGGCGATGGCAAGCACCACCAGGATGACCATGCCGAAGCCCGTTACCTGCATGTAGTAGCAACAGCCCAGCGTGAGATAGATGAGGCACAGACCACCCGCTCCGATGAGCATCAGCATGCGGCGGCCGAGGCGGTCGACCGTGTAGATGGCCACCAACGTGAAGAGCACGTTGGCCACACCCGTGATGACGATGTTGAACAAAACGTCACCCACACTGTAGCCGGCCGACTGGAAAATCTCTTGAGCATAGTTGAAGATGACATTGGTGCCACACCACTGCTGGAAAACAGCAATGAACAGGCCGAGCAGCAGCACCTTGTGGAAAGGCTTGGAGAACAACATGCCCAAGCCACCACGACGCGCATCGGCCACATGAGCAGCCTCGATGGCCTGCATCTCACCGTCGGCATAGGCTCGGCCGCCTATCTTACCCAGCGTCTCATGGGCTTTCTGCTGCTGTCCGTGCATGGCTTGCCAACGCGGACTCTCGGGGATGAAGAACACCAACAGCATGAAGAGCACCGACGGAAAAGCGGCTGCCCAGAACATCCAACGCCACGCCATCTGGCCATTCCACGATGCGGCAATGTCTTGAGGAGTGAAATGTGAAGGGATGGCATCGGCAATCTGCCAGTTCACTATCTGCGCTGCCAAGATGCCCAAGACGATGGTCATCTGGTTGAGCGACACCAACTTGCCGCGGATGGAAGACGGAGCCACCTCGGCAATGTACATGGGAGAAAGGCCCGAAGCAATGCCAATGCCTATTCCTCCGAAGAAACGCGCCACCAGAAAAGCGCTGAACGTGGAGAACGCACCAGTCAGTATGGATGACACTAGGAACACCACGGCGGCGACAAGCAACAGCTTTTTACGGCCTATCTTGTCGGCAAGCCAGCCACAGGTGCATGCGCCAATCATACAACCGACGAGGGCTATCGTCATGGCCAGACCCTGCAGCGAGGGAGAGTCGGCAATACCAAAATAGAGTTCGTAGAACGGTTTGGCTCCGCCAATCACCACCCAGTCGTAACCGAAGAGCAACCCGCCCATGGCAGAGACCACACAAATGAAATAGATAAACTTTTTGTTGAATATATGCATAAACTATCTGATATTTTCAAAACAAAAGACAGGCAATACTGTCAGACTGCCCTCATGGTGGTGCGAGGAGCTATCTCCCCAGGAATGACATGTGCACCTGAAGCCCTGCAGGCGCACATGCTTTCCGTAAAACTATCACCATATTCTACAAAAATACACCAAAAACAAGGAGAAAAACCATATTAAATGATTTTTAACACATAGCACAGACCGCAGACTGCCATCCACTGGAAAAGGCAGAGGACACGGCTTACAAACGAGAAAGCCGGCTCACCCTGCCCTGTTGCATGAGTGTGACACAAAAACTGACAACCTGTCACACACCTAACTTTATATTATGCGCGCGCGTAAGGACATGAGGGAAATCCGGATAATTGGCATACCATTTGCTCACTTAATATCGGATGGCCGTGGGAATGGGTCA
>RHMF01001072.1_pt1 | contig 12390 bp, 8 predicted proteins | sample 5365151 | NCBI WGS metagenome assembly RHMF01 (sample SAMN10266501, study PRJNA497801) | feces metagenome | isolation source: feces | host: Bos taurus | place: China: Prairie of Fairy Mountain | collected 2017-08-14 | reverse complement strand
TAGTAAGGCTCGATAACCATGTGAACCTCACCAAACTGACCTGAACCACCAGACTGCTTCTTGTGGCGATAGTCTGCCTGAGAAACCTTAGTGATAGTCTCACGATATGGAATCTTTGGAGCAAAGTACTCAATCTCCATCTTATTCTCAGCAGATAGACGCTGCTTGAGGATATTGAGGTGATGCTCACCCTGACCCTGGATAATAGTCTGCTTAAGCTCCTTAGAGTACTCTACAAGGATTGTAGGATCCTCATACTTAGCGTCGTTCAAAAGCTTACCGAGCTTCTCCTCATCGCTCTGCTCCTTAGCCTTAACAGCTGCGCGGTAGCGTGGCTCAGGGAATACGATAGGCTCAACAGCAACAGGAGTAGCAGGAGCTGCGAGAGTATCGTTTGTGCGAGTACCCTTAAGCTTAACTGTACAACCGATATCACCTGCAGAAAGCTCAGTAACCTTAATACGGTTCTTACCAGCTACAGCGAAGAGCTGAGAGAGCTTCTCCTTGTTACCTGTACGAGAGTTTACAAGCTCCATACCCTCAGTTACCTTACCACGTACTACGCGGAAGTATGTAATCTCACCGATATGCTGCTCAATCTGGCTCTTGAATACGAATACTACAGCTGCCTCATCCTCATTTGCCATAAGCTCCTCACCCTCAGTTGAGAGGAATGCAGGTGCCTTCAATGGACCAGGACCAACGTTGATGATGAACTCCATAAGACGCTTAGTACCGATGTCGCGCTTACCTGAAGCACAGAAGATAGGCATAATATCGCGCTTAGATACGCCGAGCTTCAAACCTGCACGGATATCGTCCTGAGTGAGCGAACCCTTCTCGAAGTAGAGCTCCATAAGAGCGTCATCATAAACTGCAGCAGCCTCAGCAAGCTCCTGGTTGAGAGCCTGAGCGCGCTCCAACTCGTTCTCTGGGATAGGATACTCTTCACGCTTACCGTTCTCGTCTACGAACTTGTAGAGCTTCATCATCAATACGTCGATGAATGAGTCGAAGCCTGAGCCCTGGTTTACAGGATACTGAACGATAACTGGCTTAACTGAAGAGTTAGCGCGAACGCCCTCAACAGTAGCCTCGAAGTTAGCCTTGTCGCCATCGAGCTGGTTAACAACACCGATGAGTGGCTTGTTCAAGATACGAGCATAGCGTGACTGGAGCTCTGAGCCGACCTCCCAGCCATTCTGTGCGTTGAGAACCATAACACCAACGTCACCAACCTTAAACGCTGAGAACAACGAGCCACAGAAGTCGTCTGAACCTGGGCAGTCGATGATGTTGAGCTTACGATCCATAAACTCAGTAAAGAGGGTTGTAGAATAGATCGAGCGCTTGTACTCGTGCTCGATATCTGTGTTGTCCGAGATTGTGTTGTTATTCTCGATACTACCCCTGCGGTCAATCACTTTACCCTCGAAAGCCATTGCCTCTGCAAGGGTAGTTTTTCCGGCGCCAGGAGCACCAATCAGAACGATGTTCTTAATCTCTTTTGCTGAATAGTTTTTCATAGTATATTAGTTTTTAGGTTTTAACGTTGTCTCACGTCGGTTTTAGGTGGTATTTCTACCGTTGAAAGGCTCTTAAGTGCCTTTGCGGATTATAAAGTTAAGCACTTTTTTTTGAACTACAAAATATAAAGCCAAAATTTTTAAAAAATAGGTTTTTTTGACCACTCCTTTATCCGCTTTTCATACCATATATAATATAGGTAACGAGTCTCCCCGAACAATCTGTCGAAGAGACTCGTTATCATATAGTTTGCTACAAATCAGCCTAAAATCTGAAGCCCAACGTAAGTACTGCAATGTGGCGTGAGTGGCTTGTTGAGACGGGCACACTCTCGATTTGCACTGCGTCACCAATAGCATAGAACGACTGGTAGCGTGTTGTCTGACCCCAGTTGTACTGATATGCAAAGTCGAGGTATGCAGACTCGTTAAAACGGAAGCCTATGCCTGCTGTTGCATAGCTCTGCTGCTTAGTCACTGGGTGGGTATATATCGCCTCAGGATAGTTGAGCGACGAGCCATTCCAGATGTAACCAGCACGCAGGTTTACCTTAGGCAATAGTCGCAACTCAGCACCCAGGCGCACAGTATTTGAGTTTTGGAAATACTCGTTCATCACATCACGATAGTCGAGATTCTGGATAGGCGAACGACGCAGACGTGTCTTCGAGTAGCGGCTGCTCTCGTAGTCGGCCGAGAGGATAAGGCGACGTCCGATTGTTGTTGCCACACCTACCATAAAGCGTGATGGCGCGCTCACACGCCAAGCATACTCTCCATCATCCTCCCAGAGTGGCGAGTCGACATAGTCCTCAAATCGACCATTGTTGTTGAGGTCGTAGCCCTCGGGGTTATTGCCCGCGCTGAGGGTCTCAGACCACATATTGGCGTTGTAGAGCAGGGCAAGGTTGTAGGCCGTAGGTGTATGGTAGGCAGCACCCACGCGTAGCCAGTGCACAGGACGCCAGGTGAGGCCAAGCTTGAGATTTATGCCTACGCCCGAGATGCGTGTCTGCTGCTCGTAGTTCATATATGTCATCTGGTAAGGCATTACATCGCCCCCAGGACGCTGCTCATAAATATAGTCCTCGCCATAGAATACATAACGGCGATAGTTGACACTCTGAATGCCGATTGTGGCACCGAGATAGAGCTTATCCACGAAGTTGAAACCAAAGCTAAAGGCATACTCGCCAATCGAGCCACGTGTCTCAACGGCAGTAAACTGGTCAACCTCAGCATCCGCACCTATGCGATCGATAAACCAACCATCGGCATCCTTATTCGTGAGACCATTCTTGTATGCCAGCACCGCACCCCAGTAGTATGGGTCGTTGCCAAAGTCCATCTTGCCATCGTTATTTGTTACAAGGCCCTCAGCATTTGAGAACTCGCAGAGGAGGTTTGGCAAGGAGTTATTAGCCGAATTACCAAACGAAGCATATTTGTAGTTCTGGTTGAAGTCGGCAATGCGGTTGTAGGCAATCGCAATATTAAAGTTTGTCAAAGCGCCTGAGCCACGATATGCCGAGAATACAACACCAAGGTTTGAGAAGCCGAAGCGCGTGTTACGCTCCGAGAAGTTGTTCGACTCAAAGGCCTTAGCACCCGATGTAGGGCTCTTCACACTCTGCACCATTGGCGTGAAGCTGATATCGCCATTTACATACATTCCGACACCTGCGGGGTTGAGCGACACCGACACCAGGTCAGCGCCGAGTGCCGTAAAGGCGTTACCCATACCCATAGAGCGTGCTGTGCCGTAGTTGTGCGTGGCAAGCGATAGCTGGTGAAGGTCTCCCCAGCCGATGATGTCGTTATTCATCGTCACACCACCAATATTTAGTTTATCCTCCTGAGCCACAGCACCTTGGAGCGTGCAGATACCCAGAAGCATAGTTGCGACAAGCTGATATATTCGTTTCATAGTTCTTCGTTTTTAGATTACCAACAGAGGACTATCTGCGTGATGATGTTGTGCCACCACCACCGCTGCTGCTACTACCGCTACCACCGCCATATGATCCACGACTTGACGATGATGATGAGCCACTACCGCTACGATATGAGCCCGATGATGAGCCGCTACCACTGCGGTATGAGCTTGTCGTACCTGAGGTTGTGCCACGTCCCGATGTACCACCCTGGCGGAAATTACTACCACTGCCAGAGCTTACTGATGAGCCAGTCGATGTACCACGATTTGTGCCACTATTGGTCGAAGGGCGCTGTGTGCTACCTACGTTCACGCCACTTGGCTGATATGAGCTACCTGTGTTCACTCCCGTAGATATTGTACCACCACGACCCGAGCCATTAGTGATTGTCGAGGTGCCATAGTTTGTATTTGTTGTTGGCGAGGTGTAGCGCGAGCTTGACGTGCCACGACCACCATTGAGATTACCCGACGATGGGCCTGCCGACGCTCCCGAGCCAGTAACTACGAAGCCGTGGTTAGGACGGCTACCCGAGAGATTACCTGGACGATTATCGGGGCGATACTGCGGAGGACGTGGAGGCATATACCCTGGATAGTAGTGGTGATGGTGGTGGCCATACGAAGGATAGCCCCAGCAGTAGTCATAGTACCAAGGGTTATAGCACATATTCCAGTTCCAGTCGTACCACGTGTAGCGAGGATAGCCCCACCACGAGTAGTAGAATGGATTAGTATGGTAGCTCCAGCCATAGTTCCAGGGCGACGAGTAGATACCAAAGGTGACATTGGTAGCTCCCCACGAGCCGAACATCGAGGTGATGTACTTAGGCTCAACCCACACCTGATCGCCCGACACCATTATATTATAATATGCTGGGTCATAGGCTGTTGCATAGTACATTGAGCGATTGCCTGCCAAGTTATAGTAGCTTGACGGAAGCTTATATGTTGGCGAGTTAAAGCCGTAGAGGCGACGTGCATAGGCACTCTCATACGTGTCGGCAACTACCGACGAGTAGCTTGGCTCGCCACCATACGAGAGTATTGCTGTCGACTGCTGGGCATTCATCTCTGCCAGGCGGGCCTCAGCCTCAGCTTGCGCCTCGATGCGACTTACCACCACGGCACGATTGTCAGTGCGGTAGAGGTCGTCGGGAGCAAATGTCGAGGCAGTAAAGAGCGATGTGCAACCTACCGATAGCAGGCCACACACAAGTGCTGTGATGGTATATAATCTTCTCATAACGCCAAAATTTTCTTACATCGAGCCACTGCAAAAACTCTGCAGCAGGCTCTACTTAGCACAAATATACAAACTTTTTTGTTATCTAACGCCTCGCACGCACCGAAACGTATGTTTCGAGGGGTGAATCGCCATTTTTTTAGGGCGAAACACTATTACCACAATTAACTTGAAGAAGACCCAATCGTTCAACCGAGTCGCGTGCGAGAAGTATTGGGGCAAAAAGTAGCGTGATATTTCAAAAAAAATCGTATATTTGCAATAATTTGGACTTCGTGTGCGTTTCGTCCTACGGACGACAAAACGTGCGTAGATGCCTTCGCGGGGCATAGCACGCCAGCACAACGACTGAAACGAAATAGAATAAATAACATATAACACACAATGAACGAGGTAGTTAACATCAAAGAGCTCAATGCTCATATCGAGCAGGAGTCTGTATTTGTCGATACTCTACGCAACGAGATTGGTCGTGTGATTGTGGGTCAGCAGCACCTTATCGACACACTTCTCATCGGCCTTTTGTCGGATGGTCACATCCTGCTTGAGGGTGTTCCAGGCTTGGCTAAGACCCTTGCCATCACCACACTCTCAAAGGCTGTGGATGCAAAGTTTGCACGTATTCAGTTCACTCCCGACCTTTTGCCTGCCGACCTTATCGGTACGCTCATCTACTCGCAGCGCAACGAGGAGTTTGCCGTAAAGCGAGGCCCTATCTTCGCTAACTTCATCCTCGCCGATGAGATCAACCGCTCACCAGCAAAGGTGCAGTCGGCACTCTTGGAGGCTATGCAGGAGAAGCAGGTGACAATTGGCGACACGACATACCGCCTTCCAGAGCCATTCCTCGTGCTTGCAACACAGAACCCACTCGAGCAGGAGGGTACCTACCCACTCCCTGAGGCACAGGTAGACCGTTTTATGCTCAAGGCCAAGATCTCGTATCCTAAGCGCACCGAGGAGCTCGACATCATCCGTATGAACCTTCGTGGCGAGGGTATGCCAGAGGTTAAGCGCGTGGTGACGCCCGAGGATATTATGCGTGCCCGCGAGGTTGTTAAGCAGGTATATATGGACGAGAAGATCGAGAAGTATATCATCGACATCATCTTTGCCACACGCGAGCCTTCTGAGTACAAACTCTCACACCTCCAGCCACTTATTGCCTATGGTGGCTCGCCACGTGCCAGCATCTCGTTGGCAAAGGCTGCTAAGGCTTACGCCTTCATCCAGCGTCGCGGCTACGTGATCCCTGAGGATGTACGTGCCGTATGTCACGATGTGTTGCGCCACCGCATTGGTCTCACATATGAGGCTGAGGCTGAGAACATTACCTCTGAGCAGATTATCACCGACATCCTTAACAACGTTATCGTGCCCTAATGCAGCTTAGCGAGAACGAAATACTTAGACGAGTGCGTCGTGTCGAGATTAAGACGCGTGGCCTTTCTGACGAGATCTTCGCAGGAAAGTACCACACGGCCTTTCGTGGTCGTGGTATGTCCTTCTCAGAGGTACGCGAATACCGCGTGGGCGACGACGTGCGCGACATCGACTGGAATGTCACAGCACGCTCGGAGCGTACGCACGTCAAGGTCTACGAGGAGGAGCGCGAGCTTACGATGATGCTTGTTGTCGATGTCTCGCCATCGCGAATGTTCGGTACCGAGGAGCTCACCAAGAAGAACCTCATCACCGAGATTGCCGCAACCCTCGCCTTCTCAGCGTCGAAGAACAACGACAAGGTGGGCTGCATACTCTTCTCGGATCGTGTTGAGAAGTTTATACCTCCCAAGAAGGGCCGTAGCCACATCCTCGCCATCATCCGCGAGCTTGTCGGCTTCGAGTCTACGGGCAAGACGACAAACATCTCGGAGGCACTGCGCTACTTGGTGGGTGTTAATAAGAAACGTACAACGACATTTCTGCTCTCCGACCTTATCGACTCGCCAGGCGATATGCCGAAGCTTGAGGATGCACTCAAGATTGCCTCGTCGAAGCACGATATTATGGCCATCGAGGTCTTCGACAAGTGCGACGCCGAGCTTCCCAACGTGGGAATTGTCGAGGTGCGCGATGCCGAGACAGGCGCTACAGAGTGGCTCGACACCTCATCACGCCGCGTGCGCGACTTCTGGCGTGAGCAGTACACCGAGCGTCGAGAGCGTATGCAGAGCCTTCTGCGCCACAACCGCATCGACATTGCCTCGGTAGCCACTAATGGCGACTATGTTGCAGAACTTATCAAGATGTTCAAACAGCGATGAAACAGAGACGACACATAGTTCTATGGCTCACCACGCTGCTACTCATCTTTAGCGTGGGTATGGCTCGTGCCGACCGCCCAACATTCAGCGCTCGATTCTCGAAGGATAGTGTTGAGGTAGGCGATCAGGTGGAGTATATCCTCGACATTGAGAAGGATCGTGCCACCGAGATTGGCATCCCCGACTTCGACGGCAACCCTACACCTGAGCAGATTAAGAGCCGCGCAAAGGCTCTCGAGCAGATATCAACATTCAAGGAGTACGACCAGGATCGCCTTGAGCTTATCGAGGACTACCCCATCGACACCATCAAGGTTGAGGGCCGACGCCTCCACCTCCGCAAGCGCTATCGCCTGGCAGTGATGGAGACTGGCGATATGCACCTACGCCCTACGATTCTCTACTTCGAGAAGAACCGCGAGGAGCCCGACACAATATATGCTCCTGATACTCTTACACTTAGCGTTGCACGCTACCAGGAGCTCGACACTCTGTCGTTCCTTGTTGCCGATATGCAGTCGCAGCAGGGCTTCAAGGTCGACTCGCTGCTTGCCGCAAAGCAGCTACGCACCGAGGGTATCAACACCCAGAAGGATCTGCCATTTAAGTTTATCGAGATTCGTGACTACGTAATCTACGGAGCTGTGGCGCTCATCATCCTAGCACTCGTCATCTGGCTTGTAGCATCGTTGCTCTACCGCTCGATGCGTCGTCGCGAGACCGAGGTGAAGGTTATGCCTAAGCTCCCTGCACACGTCGTTGCCAACAAGGCTCTTGTCGAGCTCAACAACCGCAAGATGTGGCAGAATGGCAAGTTCAAGCAGTACTACACAGCCCTCACGTCGATTATCCGAGTATATATCTCAGACCGTTGGGGCATTAGCGCTCTGGAGCTCACCACCGACGAGACTATCGAGGCGTTGCACGACGTCGAGATGCCTCTTGAGAGCCGTATGGCACTTGTAGCATTGCTACGTACGGCCGATATGGTGAAGTTTGCAAAGGCTGAGCCTGAGGCCGAGGAGAACGAAGAGAACTACATCCGCGCCTACTACTTTGTCGAGAACACGAAGCTCGTCGACGAGACCCAGAACGAGGGCAAGCAGGATATAACCATTGATACAAAGATTGGCGAATGACCAGATTAAAGAGCATACTACGTAGAACGTTTATCGTCGTTGTGGCACTTCTTGTCGGCCAGCTGTCGCTCTCAGCACAGCTGCTGCCTGAGCGTAGCTTGGTGCGCCAGGGTAACGAGCAGTTCGAGCGTCGCAACTTCTCGAATAGCTTTAACCGCTATAGCGAGGCATTGGAGTACGCACCAGGGTCGTACGAGGCACTCTACAACCGTGCCAACGCCTATATGCACCTTATGTTCAGCAATCCGCAGGATAGCACCCTTACGCGTGAGGTGTCGAACAAGTATTTCGAGGTTATCGCCAACAACAAATACCTTAGTGCGGAGCAGCGTGCCGAGGTGTTGCGTAATTTGGGCGAGAGCCTCTTCCTCCAGCAGGAGTACGAGTCGGCATTGAATGCCTTTCGTGAGTCGCTCAAGCTCAACCCCGACGATCAGGAGACTAAGCGTAACTATGTGCTAACCAAGCGAATAGTCGACCAGAAGCGCAATGCTCAACAGCAGCAACAGCAGCAGAACCAAAACCAGGATCAGCAGCAAAACCAAGATCAGCAGAACGACCAGAACCAAAACGAGAACGACGGCGGGGATAACAAACAGAATCCCGACAGTCAGAACCCTAATGGCAACGACCAGAACCAAAACGAGGGTGATAATCCTGACCAGCAGCCTGAGCAGAACGAGGGCGAGGATGACCAGGAGCAGGACAACGAGGGTGGCCAGCAGCCTGAGTCTGAGGGTCTGAGCGATGAGCAGGAGCGTATGCTCGATGCCATCCAGGCTGAGGAGAACAAGACCCAGGATAAGATTAAGGAGGGTCAGAAGGGCGTTGTGCTACACGGAAAGAAAAATTGGTAAATATGAATTTTCAGAATCCCGAAATATTGTGGCTCCTACTCATCGTGCCGCTACTTGTTGCCTACCACATCTGGATAGGCAGTCGCCGAGCTACGCTCACGGTATCGACTATTGGAGTTAAACGCGCACCCCGCACACTACGCTACTGGCTACGTCCACTACCCTTTGTGTTGCGTATGGCGGCTATCGCACTCTTTATCGTTGCGCTGGCACGCCCCGTTGAGCAGCACTCCGAGAGCGAGACAACAATCGAGGGTGTAGATATCGTGTTGGCGATGGATATCTCTGGCTCTATGCTCGCCCAGGACTTCAAGCCCGACCGTCTGGAGGCCTCAAAGAGTATCGCTGCAGAGTTTATTGCCGACCGCGAGGGCGATAGAATATCTGTTGTAGCCTTTGCAGGTGAAGCATTTACACAGTGCCCTCTGACCTCGGATCGTGGTGCTGTGCAGACCTCATTATCACGCCTACGCAGTGGCGTTATCGACGATGGTACAGCCATTGGCAACGGCCTTGCAACAGCCATCAACCGCCTACGCGAGAGTAGTGCAAAATCGAAGGTCGTGGTGCTTGTGACCGATGGTGTGAACAACAGCGGACAAATCTCTCCACGTATGGCTGCCGACATCGCTCGCGACCTCGATGTCAAGGTATATACTATTGGTGTAGGTCGTCGTGGCAAGGCCCCAATGCCCGCTATGGATCCCTTTGGCAATGTGATGATGGTGATGGCCGATGTCGAGATTGACGAAGATGTGCTCCGCGAGATTGCACGAGTGACGGGAGGTAGATATTTCCGTGCCGAGAATGCTGAGGCACTGAGCAAGATCTACGAGGAGATCGACCAGATGGAGAAGAGCAAGGTGCAAGTCACCGACTATATCAGCTACGAGGAGTTGTTTATGGGCTGGATGATATGGGGCTTGGCACTGCTTGGTCTGGAGTTGTTGCTTAGCAGAATAGTGCTCAACAGACTCCCATAATTGGCTATTAACGAGATAATTAGGCTATGAATATATTTAATTTTGCATCTCCCGAGTGGCTATGGCTACTGCTGCTCTCGCCCGCTATAGTGCTTCTGCACTGGGCTGTGGTGGCATACCGCCGACATAAGATTAGCCGTCTGGGTAGCACCGCGACAATCAAAGAGCTTATGCCCGAGCACTCTGAGGCACGTGGCTGGATTAAGAGCTCGCTACTCGCCCTTGCTGTGGCCTTTATCGCCCTTGCGGCAGCACGACCACAGACAGGCTCAAAGCTTAGCAGTCGTGAGCGTCAGGGTCGCGAGATTGTCCTCGTTGTCGACGTATCTAACTCGATGCTTGCCGAGGATGTCGAGCCAAGTCGTATGGCACGCACACGCTATGCCATCACACAGCTTGTCGAGAATATGCAAGAGGATGGCGTGGGCATTGTGGCCTTTGCTGACGAGAGCGAGGTGCTGCTACCCGTAACGGGTGACTACAAGATGGCCCTTGCCAAGGTTAAGCAGCTTAGCCCCGAGCTTATCGCAGCACAGGGTACCGATGTGGGTGAGGCCATCGAGACTGCAATGCTCTCGTTCTCAAGCAGCACACACAACAGCAAGAGCCGCGTGATGATACTCATCACCGATGGTGAGGATCACGACGAGAAGGCCCTTCAGGCTGCCGAGCGTGCCAAGCAGATGGGCATATCGATATGTTGCATCGGTATCGGTACACCTGAGGGTAAGCCACTGAAGATTGACGGCCGACTCATCGAGGACGAAGATGGCAAGATGGTGCTCACGAAGCTCAACGAGCAGCTCCTGCAACAGATTGCCGAGACCACCGAGGGCATCTACACCCGCTCGCGCAACGAGGAGTTTGGTCTGAGAGCCATCATCGAGCGCCTCGACGAGATGGAGGAGGCAAAGCTTGTGGAGATAACCTTCGAGGAGTATGACGAGGAGTATCAGTGGTTCCTGGGCGCAGGCCTGCTGCTGCTTGTTGCAGAGCTACTCATTCTCTCGCGTCGCAACCCACTATTGAAGGGTGTAAAACTATTTGAACGTAACGAGTAACATATACTAACTTAAAACTAATATTATGACAATCAGAGATTTGGAGCCCAAGCTCATTTGGGAGCAGTTTGACGACATCACTAAGGTACCTCGCCCATCAAAGAAGGAGGAGAAGATCATCGCGTGGCTTATCGAGTGGGCCAAGAAGTATGGCTTCGACTATCAGACCGACGAGACTGGCAACGTTGTAATCCGCAAGGCAGCAACTAAGGGCTATGAGGATCGTCCTGCAGTGATTCTTCAGTCACATATGGATATGGTTTGCGAGAAGCGCTCAGACGTAGAGTTCGACTTCGAGAACGACCCTATCCGCACATTTATCAAGGATGGTTGGGTATATGCCGAGGGTACTACTCTTGGTGCTGACTGCGGTATCGGTATGGCTGCAGCCTTGGCAGTGTTGCTCGACGAGACTCTCGAGCACCCAGCAATCGAGGCCCTCTTCACTGTTGATGAGGAGACAGGTCTCACTGGTGCATTTGGCCTTGGCGAGGGTATGCTCACTGGCAAGTATCTCGTGAACCTCGACTCTGAGGATGAGGGCGAGTTGTTCATCGGCTGCGCTGGTGGTATCGACACCGTTGCTAAGTTCGATTACGAGACCGAGGAGGCTCCTGAGGGCTACACTTTCGTACGTCTCGAGGTTGGCGACTTACTTGGCGGTCACTCAGGCGACGATATCGATAAGGGTCGTGCTAACTCTAACAAGCTCCTTGCTCGCTTCCTCTACAACGCTATCGACACATTCCAGGTTGTACTTGCCGACTTCAATGGTGGTAACTTGCGCAACGCTATCCCACGCGAGGCATTTGCCGTAGTTGGTGTTCCTACCGAGTCGAAGGAGGATTTCGAGGAGCGTTACCTCGAGTTTGGCCAGGCTCTTATGGAGGAGTTCAAGCACACTGAGCCAGATATGCGCTTTGCTGTTGAGGATGTCGAGAAGGCTCCTAAGCAGGTTATGACAAACGACGACTTGTGCTACTTGTTGCTCACATTGGTAGGTCTTCCTAATGGTGTTTTGGCAATGTCGTTTGCTATGCCAGGCCTCGTTGAGACATCTTCAAACCTCGCCTCTGTGAAGTTCAACCACGACGAGCAGAAGGTCATCATCACCACATCACAGCGCTCATCTGTTGAGAGTGCTAAGCTCTACGCTGCACAGACCATCGAGTCGGTATTCTACCTCTCTGGCTGCGATGTTGAGCACTCTGACGGCTACCCAGGCTGGGCACCTAACCCCGACTCAGCGCTCTTGAAGTGCTCTGTTGATTGCTACCGTCGTTTGTTCGATGCTGAGCCTAAGGTACGTGCCATCCACGCTGGTTTGGAGTGTGGTCTCTTCCTTGAGAAGTACCCGCACCTTGAGATGGTGTCA
>RHMF01001071.1_pt1 | contig 12390 bp, 4 predicted proteins | sample 5365151 | NCBI WGS metagenome assembly RHMF01 (sample SAMN10266501, study PRJNA497801) | feces metagenome | isolation source: feces | host: Bos taurus | place: China: Prairie of Fairy Mountain | collected 2017-08-14 | reverse complement strand
ACTGGCCTCCTTGGCGTAAGGCAACGTTGTTACCCAGTCGTGAGGAATGCGCACCTGCTGCCAGCCGGAATCGTCGAATTTCTGAACATAAGGGCCCTCGTTGTGAATAGAGTTGGCCTTGGTGAGATAGTTGAAGTACTCGGTACCGCAGCCGAAATCCTTGGCTGGATCGGAAGCGTTACCAAAAGCGAATTTCCATCCTTCGCTTAATCGGATACATTCGCGCACACTTGTCTGTGCCTGAGCCCAGAATATTTGTGCGATCAGAAATGTTAGCATTAGTAGTTTTTTCATTATTTTTAATTGCTTTCTTTGTTAGTACTTATTACCAGCTGCAAAGATACGTAAAAAAAGTTACCCAACAAATTATTTGGCCAACATTCTTAAGAACTTTTCACCCCAATTCAATAGTAAGGCATGTCCTTCGGCATTCAGATGTGCCGTATCGTTCAAGGCCTGAAAATATTTTTTACGGAACGCCGTATCCATAGGAAGAATGCCGCTGGTTCGTGCTGCATCAAGGACAAAGATATTATGCTGGGCGCAAACATCGCGGATGGTCTGTGTTACCTCTATAAAGCCTGGACGTTCTACAGCCCAGGGGGTCACAAAGCCTATTTTTGCTTGCGGGTATTTGTGCTTCAACCCAACACAAAGAGAATCCAATCGTAGACGGAATAATGCCAACGAGTCGCAATTATCCCGAATCATAAAAGCATCATTATGTCCGGCAATCACAAGTACGAAGTCTGCCGAATCGGTCATTTCCTGATACCGCTCCAACATACTCTTTCCGAATCCCTGTTTTGTACGGTCAAAAGCGATACTGTTGCCATTGATTCCGTAGTTGCGGTAGTTCATTCCCAATCGTTCAGCTACCCGGGCATGCCAAGTCTCTTCCACAGGACGACGATGATTGCGGACATAGCTATCTCCAATTACCACAATAGTTTTGTTCTTGAATGGATGGTTCTGGGCGGAGGTTGTGGCACCAACCATTTTAATAACAACGGGGCCTAACAAACCTGAGGGCAGCAGTTGAGCATCCTTTTCGTAGAATTTGAAAGAAATGACAGCCTGACGGTTCTTGGAGGGGCGAGGCTTTCCCTGCTGAAGCCAGTCTGGGACACGTTTCATGAAACGTCCTATGTCAGGTCTGCCTGCAGCACCGCCAAACGAGAACGGCTCTGACCACTCCACATCGTCAGGTTCCTCTTCGTCACCAATCATGCGGTTCACCCAGAGATTGGTGACGCCTATTGCTATCGTGTTCTCACCTTGGTGAAGTGCATCGGTGATGTCAGCTTTGAAGGGCGCATGCCACAGGTTTGCACACTGCATTCCGTTCACGCTCACCACTGCCAGATTCTTTACATCACCAAGGTCGAGTATGTAGCGGAAAGCATTGTTTTTCAGCTTTAGCTTGAGCGTAGTACTATAGTTGGCTGTGCCTGAGAAGTACCTGATGTCAGGAGTAGGATGTTCATTCCAAGCAAAGAGCGTGTCGGTAGTCACCGTCAGACTGTCGTTGAATGTTATAGACCAAGGAGTAGTGATGGACATCTGATCAAGTACTTCTGGTTGCTTGAAATCGAGCCTAGGCGCAGAATCGTAAGCCTTATTCCTGAAAACGATGAATAGCGACTGATTGGCGTCGAAGTGCAGGGCAATCTTTGTACCGCCATCAGCCTGTTGCCAAGCTTGTGCGTTGGTCATATCACCCGCTTCTGGATTCCATATCTCAGGCTGTCTATCAGCAATGTCAAAAGAAAGGGTTGTCGTAAACGTCGTATCCTGGGCATTGGCGATGAAGAAGATGTCAGTATCTCCATTCTGACGATGAATCCATTGCAAAGCTTTCGGACCACCGTGAAGCGAGTGACGACTGCTCTTGAAATCATCGACATACTCACCTTGCTGCAACAACGTCTGGCAACGGGCAAAGTAGTTAAACAATGCTGAAGCACCATTTTTCCACCAAGTTTGTCCTGGCGACCACCATGTCCCCCACATGCCGAATGTCATACCAGGTTTCGCTTGGAGCCAAGGATTATGGGCCGCTGCATGCAGCATCAAGGCGTTGATGCCAAGGCAGAAAGCACGGTCGCCAGTTCTCTTCAATTCATCAGGATCAGATTTCCAGGCATATAGGGGCCAACAAGTGAATCCTTCTGCATAAACTTTCTGGCGACCTACTTGGTGAGCGGCCTTCACCACACGGGGCACATCAGGCCACCCCCAGCTCTCTGGTTTTGTCCAAAACTCAGCACAAATGGGATCATCCGATGCCAACTGCCTGACTATTTTGTCGGTATTGATAGGATTAAAAGGTTTTGAGCCACCAGTGCCATACGGCTGTACTAATAACTTAAGACCATGTTGATGAGCCAATTGACTCATATAGCCATAATAGTTTTCTGCAAAAAGGTCACAAACCGTCTCTTTCCAGTCGTCCTTGAATTTTCGTGTTGATTGGCTGTCACCAATAGTTACCCCTGCTATGGCCGGCAACCACCGTATCATGTCGTACCCTCTTCGTTTCAGGAACTCTTCAGGCATCTGTTTGGTCCATTCTTGTCCGCCAGCCTCATAGCTATCTATCTCTAAGCGCAGGAAGGTCTTTCCTGTTTCTGCTCCTGCCAGCTCGATGAGCATTGTTGGATAGCTATCCCAAAATTGTTTGACTGCCTCGCGACTCATTTTATCACACTCCAGCCCGACACCACTCTCTGGTGCCGTGCCCCAATTGGTTTTCCCGTTCGTGGTGTGTCCAAAACGGATGATTCTCCATCGTCCTTTGGGGAGTTGGGTAATGGGGGACGGATGGCCTTGGCTGATAATTCTGATATCATTGAGGCTGACCAGGCTATCGGCAGGAGTGGCAAACACGGCAATGTCCCGATAGTAGTTCCATTGCGGATCCACCTGTGGTTGCGGAAGATTCAATGCCAACTTCCTTCCTCCACTGACTATGGTGTCTGTCCATACCAATTTCTGCATCGAGTATTCAGGCTTCATGGTTGGATAGGCACTAGACGACCAGCCTGGACAATTATGCGTTCCAAAAGAGAGTCCAAGTCTTTTGCATTCACTGATGGCGAATTGCATCAGCTGTTTCCAGTTATCCGTTCCGATGGCATTTGCCGTATCACCGACAAGACATTGTAGCTCCCCTCCTATCTGGAAATTCTGAACGCCACCGATACCTGCTTCCTTATAAGCCTCTAAGTCTGCAGTAATACCTTCTTTTGTAACCAGACCATTCATCCATTGCCATATCATAATGGGTTTGGATTCTGATGGCGGAATCCTAAAATCCGCCTCTAAAGACTGACCTGCGGCATATTGGAAAATAACCATCATCCAACAAAGGACCAACGCTCGAACTTTCATTTCCTCATTGCTTTAAAAAGGGGGGAGAACACTGAGGCCCTCCCCCAACAACAACTAACTTTACCTAACTAATTAACTAACGATAACTAAAACTAACTTATTGTATCAATATCCAGGATTCTGTTCAAGTATACCGTTTGACTCGGTGATGGCAAACTGTGGAATAGGGAAAAGTACCTGATAGTCTTGAGCATTGTTTCCACGTTCGCGTGCCAGTTTGATATAGACACCATGACGGATCAAATCCTGTCGACGTACACCTTCTCCAAACAGTTCATGTCCACGCTCCAGCAACAGATAATTGCGGAAGGCTTCCTTGCTTGCTGTAGCAGTTGCTGGGATTTCTACGCCAGCTCTGTCGGTGACCTGCTTTAAGGCTCTGACAGCTTCTGCACTTGGACCATTGAGCTCGTTTTCTGCCTCTGCATACGACAACAACACTTCTGCATACCTTAATATGGGCTGAGCAGTCTGGGTACCCCAGTTGGCGAACTGTGTATCCATATATTTTATAGGTATAGCACCCACCATGCCATTCTCTCTTGTGATACGCTCGCCACTTGAATTGTCGTACTCGCAGAGAATCACCTGCTTGCGGGTGTCATTAGCCTCAAAAGTATCGTAGAAATCCCAACGCATGCAGTATACTTTCCAGCCAGAGAAATAGGCGTCTTCTGTTCCACGGATATAGGATCTGCCCAGATTGTTGTAGCCCTTCTTGAAGTCGTTGGGCAGTACTTCCGTCACATAGTAATTATCGGAGGCTGTATTCGATGGAACCGACCATATCAGCTCATTATTGACTGGTGAGGTAAAGACGCTCTCATAGCTATTTAAGAGTGAGTATCCCATACCCATCAGCGTCTGGGCAGTCGCCTTGGCCTGCTGCCAGTTCTTCTCATGCATATATAGGCGGAGTTTCACACCATAGGCAATAGCCTTGGACATACGTCCCCAGTCATCAGGATTATCATTGTACTTGTCTGGGAACGAGGCTGTAGCGATAGCATCATTGAGATCCTTTTCAATGTAACCCACATAAACGTCACTGGTAGGGCGCGGTTCTATCGTGTTATCCATCAGTGTTGCAGGATCGAGTTTCACATTCAATGGGCCGAAGAAGTCCATCAGGGTGTACATATAAAAGGCTCGTAGTGTCTTTGCCTCAGCTATATAACGGGCACGGATAGCATCGGTAGCGCCATTGCTGTTCTCAATCTGATTGATAACATCGGTAGCACGAGCAACAAACCTGAGCACATTATAAGTAGTGCTGATGGCACCACCAGTAGAAGGTCCAACATTGAATTCGTCATACACATAGCTTGAATAGTGACGCATAATATCCGTTGTCACCATACCCGCTGCATAGTAGGCGTTGATATCGGCATTGAACAAAGAGTTATACCATTTTCCTGTTCCACCATCACTGTATCCCCAATTGGTAGTTAATGGCAGATAGAGTCCTGTGACAGCAGCATCGAAGTCGCCTTCAGTATTGAAAAAATTAGTTGGTGACATATCGGTGAAATTCTTGGTTTCCAGCATGTCGTCACACGAAGTGAACATTGGAACCATGGCTGTTGCGCAGATCATTGCGCTTATAATAGTTTTTTTCATGTTCGTCGGAATTAAAAGTTGAGATTGAATCCAAATGATAATGACAAGGCCTGTGGATAGGGATTGCCTGTTGAGAGTTCTGGGTCAAAGCCATCGTAAGAAGTGAAGGTAGCCACATTTTGGGCATCGATGAAGAATCGGGCTCCACGGATGAAGTTGCTCTTTAAGAAGATGCTCTGAGGCAGTGTATAGCCCAATGTGATGTTCTTCAGCTTGACATAGCTGGCATCCTGAAGGAAGAAGTCGCTGGCTCCTGAGGGATTCTTGCTGTCGAAAGGATTGGTGGCGATGCCCGGCATCCATCCCTGTCCGTTCTGGCTGTTCCATACTTCACTCATAACAGAGGTATAAGTATTACTAGGTGCATTACCGTTATTTCCGAGATTAGCAGCTACAGGTATTTGTCCGTATGTTCTCCCCGTACCGCTGTTATAGCTACCTATATACTTCTTGAAACCAATAGCACTGTAGAAGTAGATGTTCAGGTCGAAGCCCTTCCAACTCCAGGTGTTGCCAAAACCGATCATCCAACGTGGCGTGCTGTTGCCAAGCTTTACCACATCTTTTGCATCAAGAAGACCATCACCATTCAAATCCACATATTTCACATTACCCACATTGGCATTGGGCATATAAGCGGGAATCTCGCTCTTGCTACGGATAATACCATCGGTCTTCCAACCATAGATGGCATCTATCTCGCCCTTTTCGTCGATATATTCTGCAAGAGCTACCTCTGGGTTACGCTCCACCCAACTTGCCTTGAAATAAGATACGTTCAAAGTGGTTTCCCACTTAAAGTCTTTGCTATTGAGGTTGTCACTGTTCAATGAGAACTCAAAACCTTCACTCTTGGTCTCACCGATGTTGGCAGCCACGCGTCCTACAGCATTGTTGGAAGGCAGTGTCTGGAAGTCGAGCAGATCCTTGACACCACGATGGAAGAATTCTATTGATCCGTTGATGCGCTGGTTGAAGAAGCCATAGTCAATACCTATATTTAGCGTATAATCTGTTTCCCATTTCAATTCGGGGTTCTCTATCTGGGTCAGCATCAAACCAGTATGTATGGTTGAACCAATGAGGAAATTATAACCAGAACGGTAGAGCGACTGGGAGTTGGTGCCCAGCACATTCTCGTTACCGGTAGCACCATAGCCGATTCTTAATTTGAGGTTGCTAATGGCTTTTGCATTCTGCATAAAAGATTCCTCGCTCAGTCGCCAGGCAACGGATGCGCTTGGGAAGAATCCCCATTTGTTGTTTTCTGCGAAATAGCTGGAACCATCACGACGGGCAGTCAGTGTTACGATATAACGGTCTTTGTAGGAGTAATTGGCGCGGAAGAACTGTGAGAGTTTGGTGCGCTCAGCACGATAAGAACTAATGGTTTCTTTATCCTTGTCGCTGGCAATACCTACATTATTATATCCGAATGCATCGGTAAAAAAGTCTGATCCAGAGAGTCCAAAACTCTCGCTGGTTGTCTTATAATAGCCTGCACCCAGAACAGCCGACACATGATGGTCTTCTCCAAAGGTCTTATCATAGTTCAGATATGATTCCACACTGGCGTTCACAATCTTTGAATGACCTAAGCTGGCCATACCCTCCTGCGCATTCACATTATCGCCCTTCTTGGGGATAAAGAACTTACGAACCGAGGTCTGCGTATCATAGCCTCCTACACCTCTCAGTGTTAAGCCGTCGAACAACTTCAGGTCGAAAGAAGGTGCGATGAATACACGTTCCGTTGTCGTTTTATCCTCAATCTCCGTATAGGCCACAGGATTGGTATAAAGCTTGTTATAGCTCTTATTATAGTTTCCGTTTTCATCCTTCACGGCGATATCTGGAGCAAAGTCAATGACTCTGATGATCATATTATCGCCATTACCGCTAGTACCAACAGAGGTGCTTTGGGCATCTACATTCGAGTAGTTGAACTTGATGCCAGCCTTGAAGATCTTGGTAAACTCCTGATCGAGATTCAGGCGGATGTTGTGGCGCTTCAGTCCTGACTGCTTCAGAATACCCTGATTGTCATAGTAGTTGTATGAGAAGAAATATTTGGTCTTGTCCGTTCCGCCATTGACTGATACATTTTGGTCTATTACATATCCCGTCCTTGACACCTCGTCAATCCATTTGGTATCAGCTGTATAGCCACTCACATTGTCGAAGATGGGAAAATAACCAGAAAGATCTTCTGGGTTGTCACCATAGACGCCCATCTTGTTCTTATAGAGATAATACTCCTTCGACCAAAAATTGGCCTGCTCACGGAACTGACGGGCATTCAGTACCTCTGGATAGTCTTTCATCAGTTGGGCAGTGAAAACACTACGATACTCCACCTTGGGTTTACCCGACTTGCCGTTCTTGGTGGTGATCAGCACGACACCATTGGCAGCTGAAGCACCATAAATGGCTGCTGCTGAGGCGTCTTTCAGCACTTCGATGCTTTCAATATCATTGGGGTTGATGGTATTCAACGGGTCACGGTCCACACCTGCCATATAATCATATCCGGGAGTGCTGATGCCAGGAGTGGCCGATGAGTTGGTTTGGATGGGTACTCCGTCGATGACATACAATGGAGCATTGCTACCGTTAGGAGAAGCAGCACCACGAATATTGACAGAAATACCTGCTCCAGGCTGGGCAGAACTTTGGGTGGCAGACATACCTGTAACACGACCCTGCAGCATCTGACTCACACTGGTAGAACTGACGGAGTTCAGCTTGTCGGCACTGACTGAAGCCACAGAACCTGTAATATCTTTCCTACGCGTAGTACCATAACCAATAACTACAACTTCATCAAGGCCATTGGCTTCTTCTTCAAGGATTATCCGCATAGGATCATTTGTTGGTTTCACGTCTTGTGACTTATAACCAATATAAGAAATCACAAGAACGGCACCTCTCCTAACTTGAATACCAAAATGGCCGTCAATGTTTGTCACTGTGGCGTTTTGAGTGCCTTTCTCTACGATTGTTGCCCCAATGATTGGAGCTCCTTCACGGTCTACTACTGTACCGCTAGCTTTCTGTTCCTGAGCAATAGCAATGATACTACAAAAAGATAATAGTACCATGAGGAACATTCGATTCATTGTTCTTTTAATCATTGTTGTTTTAGTTTTATTAATTTGTTGATATATGAATTGTTTCCGAATTCGGTGGCAAAATTATGAAGTTTTCGGGAAAGTGTCTTGATTATTCTGGTCATCGAATTGCACTATTTGTTCATTTTTCATTTTTACGCATTTTTTCCTTATTATATATAAGGTAATATAGGATTCTTTTTGTATTTTTGCACCATCAATCAATTAATTGTCATGCAAACTAAATCGATTTTTCTCCTGTCAGTATTCCTGTCTGCATCGCTGCTGGGAACGGCTCAGCGGGCCTCAGAATATGTGTTGACAGAACTCCCCACCCAGCAACAGCTACCTGTGGCCAATGTGCATTGTATCTATCAAGACAGAGAGGGATTCGTGTGGTATGGCACTCGTGGAGGCGGACTTTGTCGTGATAATGGCTATCATATTGATGTGTTCCGTTCAGACAGATTCCATCCAAACTTAATTGGACAGAGTAATGACATTACTGGTATAGCAGAAGACTATCAAGGACATATCATCTTCTCTTCAAAAGAGGGCCTTTACATACTTGACAAGCAGGATTACAGCATCCGCATGACCGATGAACAGTTGGCAGGTCATGAAGTTGGACCGATTCTGGTGGCTTCGGATAGTACTATCTGGGTATGTTCACAGCGTAAGGTGTTCCATTATAACCCGCAGATGCAGTTGATGGCCGTCTACCCTTCGCTCTGGAAAGGGAAGAAGGTCTGGGCATCACGTATGATGGAAGACAGCCAGCATAGAATATGGGTGACACAGTGGGATGGAGGAATCGTCTGCTTTAATAGTCATACAGGCAGCTTCGAGGAAAAATATTGGCCTGAGGGTATCATCCCTGCCGATTTGGTGGAAGATCCTGTTTTGTGCTGTTTCTGGATAGGTACATGGGGGAAAGGTATTATGAAGTATAACCCGGATGCAGGGTATGTAGAACAGCAGCCATGTACTTATCTCGAAGAAAACAGCTCGTTAATCATCCACCTGAACAGGGACAAGACCTCTCAACGACTGTGGGCTTCTACGATGTATGGGCTCCATGCTTACGACATAAAAGACCATGCATTGAGTCCCGTTGATCTCAGTGGCATCTTACCAAAGGGCATGAGTGTGATTGACAACACTGCATTCGACTCTTTTGGGAATCTCTGGGTCTCTGGCTTTTCTCCCCATACCTTCATCTTGTCGAAACCAGACACGAGTATTATCAAGAACAGTTTGTCTGATATCAGCGAGCAATTAAACTATCGCCCCTTTATCCGCAATTCCGTCAGGGAAGGGAACTATCTTTGGCTGGGACAGGACCGAAAACCCATCGTATTATATGATACCACTACAGGGCAGGTGTTGTTTGACAAGAACAACAGTATCCTATCCCGCCCCAACATTGAGTATTTCTACAAATGCGTTCACCAACCAGGAATCTGGGTGTTCGAGGGACCTAAGTTGTATCATATCTGGCACGATAGCCGAGGCATTCAGTCTGAAGTGGCCGCTACCGCCAGAGGGGAAATCCATTGTGTATATGATGGTGGCGAGGGCCTGGTATATATCGGACATCGTGAGGGCATTGATGTATTGAATACAGCTACAGGAAAGATCAATGCTCTGCCTATCAGTTCCAAGCGTGTCAAGTACATCCTCAAGGCCCAGAATGGCCATCTTTACTATTCTGCCGATAACGATCATTTGATGGGTTTGGGGCAGGACAAAAAGGAAGTCGTAATTTCAGATATTGGCGATTTCACCGCCATAGCTGAGAGCAAAGATGGACGAATATGGGCTGCTGACAGAGAGGGCGATTTTATCTGCCATGATCCCTCTACTGGTAAAACCATGATCGATACCAGAGGCAGCCATGCCAACGGGGATGGCATCAAGAAAATGGCCATAGACCAGAAAGGCCATATCTGGCTTCTGTCAGACCAGCTGTTGAAGGAATACAACCCTAAGAGTGGTGCCTATCGTGTGTTCAGGTCATCCGACAAGGCCATTCAGATGGACTGTTTCCATAATGTGAAGGCAGAGGGCGACCATGTCTGTATCGATGGAGCTGGCGGCATCCTCTACATTACGCCTTCTGCCAGTATCGACCAAGTCTCATCAGGAGCCCACCCTATCGTCACATCTATCACCATTGATGGAGAGACACACATTGTGGGGACGGAAACCAGGAATATTGACATCGAGCACGATGCCGTCAACATAGAGATTCAGTTCTCTACGCTCAACCATTTGCACGCTGATAAGGTGTCATACGCCTATCGTTTAAGCTGTATCGACGATCAATGGCACTATCTGCCACAGGGTGTCAACAAGGCCACCTTCGTCAGACTGCCCAAAGGGGAATATACCGTTGAGCTGATGGCCACCGATGAATATGGCTGCTGGGGAGAGAGTACGATAGCCTTGACTCTCGACAGACTACCGGCATGGTATGAGACTTGGTGGGCTCGTCTGCTTTTCGTTTTCATCATTGCTGGCGTGATTGCCTTGTTAGCTTATTACTACCTCTCACGCCAGAAGGAAAAGCAACAGTATAAGATGAATGTCCAACTGACAGAATTGAAGCTGCGGTTCTTCACCAACATCAGCCATGAACTGCGAACACCACTCACACTCATCCTCACCCCGTTGGAGAGTCTCTTGAAGAAACTGGATGCCTGGGAACAAGAGGGAAACGACAATGCGAGGATGTCTGTGGTCAGCAGTCAACTGGTCACCATGGAGAAAAACGCCAATCGCCTGCTTAACCTCGTCAACAAGCTGTTGGACTTCCGAAAACTGGAGATGGGACAACAGAAGTTGGAACTGACGAATGGGGATATCTGCGATTTCATCAGGACGGTCTGCGAAACTTTCCGCTCATTATCGACAGAGAAGAATATCGCGCTTAGGTACGATATTCCCAAAGACAGCTTCTACATGAACTTCGACAGCAATAAACTGCAGCACATCATGTACAACCTGCTCAGCAATGCCTTCAAATACACCTCGTCGGGTGGCCAAATCACCGTTGGAATGGTCGAAAGTTCATCCGACATCATTGGTATCACCGTTAAGGATACTGGCTGTGGAATCCCATCACGCGATCTGCCCTATGTCTTTGACAGGTATTACCAAAGCACGAAGCCAGCCTCCCCCAACGTAACGGGTACTGGCATCGGACTGCATCTCACCAAGGAATATGTGCAGATGCATGGAGGTTCTATCTCTGTATCCAGCAAAGAGGGGGAAGGCAGCACCTTTACCGTCCTGCTTCCAACGAATCTGCAACTCAACGGAAGCGTGGCTCCTCAAGAGGAAGTAACAACACCACAGAATAGTTCAGAGGTCGATGTGCAAAAGGCCAACATCCTGATTGTAGACGATAATCATGAGTTCCGCCAGTTCCTGGCAAGCGAATTGGCCGACCTCTATCAGGTGCATCAGGCAGCTGATGGAAAAGAGGCGCTTCGGGTGGTTCAAGAGCAAGATATCGACCTCGTGGTGTCTGATGTGATGATGCCTGTTATGGATGGTCTGGAATTATGCAAAACCATCAAACAAGACATTAACACCTCGCATGTGATGGTGATTCTCCTGACAGCCCGCTCCGCTGAAGAGGCTAAACTGGAAGGGTTCCGTTCTGGTGCTGATGAATACCTTTCCAAGCCTTTCAATATGGAGATGCTGCAGTTGCGCATCAACCATCTCTTGGAGTTGCGCAAAATGCGAAGCCAGGACTTCCTCAAAGGCGAGGAGATGAAGGTTGAAGAGGTGACCATGAACGAAATCGACCAGAAGTTCCTCCATCAGGCTATCGAGGCTGTTGAGAAGAATCTGAATAATGAAGAATACGATGTGGATGCGCTTGCTTCAGATGTCTATATGAGTCGCTCCACCCTCTATCGGAAGATTCATTCCCTGACGGGTCAGAAACCCAGCATCTTCATTCGTACCATCAGGCTGAAGCACGCTGCCCGCCTGATTAAGGAGGGGAAGCACACCATCACGGAGATATCAGATATGTGCGGATTCTCTTCCCTGAGTTATTTCAGTCGCAGCTTCAAGGCACAATACGGAATACAACCAGGTAATTATACAGAAGTGTGCTGATTTCGCTCATTATTCTTTGCCCTTTGAACAATCTTTTTACTTTTTGTACAATAATCCAACTATGGCATCAAATAATTGTGTACTTTTGCAGCAGAATTCAAACTAATAAAGCAAAATGAAACTACTAAGA
>RHMF01001070.1_pt1 | contig 12390 bp, 13 predicted proteins | sample 5365151 | NCBI WGS metagenome assembly RHMF01 (sample SAMN10266501, study PRJNA497801) | feces metagenome | isolation source: feces | host: Bos taurus | place: China: Prairie of Fairy Mountain | collected 2017-08-14 | reverse complement strand
GGTTCCGACCAGTATAACGAGCGCCTCTCCCAGCGTCGTGCCGAGAGTGTGGTCAACTACCTCATCGCTCACGGCATCGCCTCCGATCGTCTCACGCCCAAGGGCTACGGCGAGGGCAAACCCAAGAAGATCAAGCGCAAGGTAGCCGAGCGCTACCCGTTCCTCAAGGAAGGCGATGTGCTCACCGAGGCCTATATCCTCACCCTCCCCGATGAACAGCAAGAACAGTGCAACCAGCTAAACCGCCGCACCGAATTCACAGTGCTTCGGACAACTTACGGGCTGTTTGATAAGGAAGGTAGATTAATACAAAACCGATGAGCAGGAGCACTGTCCAGGGATTGACGGTGATTTCGTGGGTGGGAGCGGTGGCCAGGAATACTTCCATCCAGCCCAGCATCATTCTGAGGCCGCCGTAGAAGAGGCCTTCTACCACTTGCCAGCCGCCGAACACGAAGAAGAGCGCTGCGCCTACCAGGACGCAGAACAGGGTCCATAGGTGCGACAGGCGGTGGGCCATCGCGTAATTCCGCTCGGGCAGGCTTTGCATCACCCGCTCGGTAAAGCCGTTGTCTTCAATCTGCTGCTGGGCAGCCTGCTTGAAGAATTCTTCTAACATGATATTATCTTTATCGGTCATAGCCATTCTGTTTTAAATAGTTTGCCATTTTGTCCTTGCCTCGTTTCAGGTGGGACTTCACCGTATTCTCGGGAATGCCCGTGATCTTGCTGATCTGGTCGATGGGGTAGCCGTCGATGAGCTGCATCGTGACGCAACTGCGTTCGTCGGGCTTCAGCAGGGCAAGGGCTGCATAGATATCCATCTTCAGCGAGTCGCTGCCAGAGGTGGTCTGACGGGCTACTGCCTTGCAGGTATCGATATCCTCAGACGGGCGTTGTGAACGCACATGGTCGTAGAACACATTGTAGGCGATGCGCATGAGCCAGGTGGAGAAGCTCGACATACCACGGAACTTCGTGATGTTCACGTAGGCCTTGATGAAGGTATCCTGGGCCAGATCGTCGCTCAGCTGCTCGTCGCCCAGCGTCTGGTTCAGGAAGAACCGGCGCACAGGTGACTGGTATTTCCTGACAAGCTGGTCGAAAGCCCGCTTGTTGTGAAACACAGCCACCTGCGTGACGAGAGAGATATCACTGAGATCTGCCACCTCTTTTTACTTTTTTACCTTTTTACTTTTTTACTTTTCCAAGAGGTTCTTCTCCGGCATACAGATCCACAGCACGAAGTAGAAGATGAGTCCGCTAAAGGCTGTGAAGATCGTGAGGAAGGCGTATGCCACTCGTACCATTACGGGGTCAAAGTCTAAGTACTCAGCGATGCCGCCGCAGACCCCTGCCCATACTCTGTCGTTAGAGCGTGTCAGTCTTTTCGTCATAATCCTTAATGTTTGAAGTGTTGTTGAAATTGCCAGAATTGTTGTATTGAGAGTTTTGACCTGCCTGGCGGGCGATATACCACTTGCCGAGGCCGATGCAGAATACCAGTGCTCCTATGCCGAAGCCCGTAGAGCCTGCCACGATGCCGAGGAAGATAGCCAGGCCCAGACCTGTGAACATCTGACGGATGCCTTTCTGATAGTCGTCGCTGTTCTCCCTGGCCTCTTCTTTCAATAGCTGCTCGGGAATCTGCTGACCGTTCTTCATGGCCATCTCTGCCAGACGGAGGCGTTCCTTGCGCCTGCGGTTGATCATGAGCACCACTCCGATGATGATGATGATCGGGAAGAGTACGAACAGGATGAAGAGTACGCCCAGGACGACGAAGACGGCTGCTACATCTTTTCCTCTGATATCACCGAACACCTGTTCCAGCACACCTTTTATATCTTCGTCGGAGTAAACCTTGACGTGCGTGCCGTGAATCTGAGCGTCGTAAACGGTAGAGTCGGCAACGGTTGTTGTGTCAGAAAAGGCTTCGATTGCATCCTTTGTTTTAGTTGTGTCCACCTGCTCCGTGCGGGGCGTGTGGCGATGCTTCTGTGCTGCTGCCTCGGCATTCATGCTGAGCGCGAGCACCATTGCGATTGCGATTAAATACTTTTTCATATCATTTCTCCTTTTTTCTTTTTTTCTCCTTATGGATTTTGTTTTCTTTGTCTGTTTGACGAAACAAATCATAAATTAGTTGCAAAGATAATTGTTTTTTTATGTAAAAACTCAAATATATTTGTTTTTTCGCCCGATTTGCACTAACTTTGCGGTCAAAATGGTGCAATTACCTGAGGATTTCGTACGTGAGACGAGGCGCGTGATGGGCGAAGAGCGCTGGAAACGCTTCGTGGAGGCATTCGACGAGGATGCTCCCACCAGCATACGATTGAATCGGATGAAGGTCGCTCAGGAAGAGGGGGTATCGGGCAAGAGAGTGCCCTGGTGTGAGGATGGCTACTATCTGGAAGGGCGCCCGCAGTTCACCTTCGATCCGCTCTTCCATGCGGGCTGTTACTATGTGCAGGAGGCGGCCTCGATGTTCGTCGGTCATGTGCTGCGGTCGCTATTGCCCTCGACAGGCTCAGGCACCGCAAAGGATCCTGTGGCGATGCTCGACATGTGTGCGGCCCCCGGAGGGAAATCGACGGCAGCGCGCAGTGTACTACCTGAGGGGAGCACGCTGGTGAGCAACGAGCCGATAGCCACGAGGGCCCAGATTCTGCTGGAGAACATCACCAAATGGGGATGGCCTGACTGCACCGTGACGAACAACTATCCGCGCGACTTCAGGAAGGCGAAGACAAGATTTGACGTGATTCTCTGCGATGTGCCCTGCTCGGGCGAGGGGATGTTCCGCAAGGATCCTAATGCCATCGGAGAGTGGAGCCTGCAGAACGTGGAGAAGTGCTGGCGCCTACAGCGGGAGATCGTGGCGGATGCCTGGGAGTGTCTGAACCCCGGCGGACTACTGATATATAGTACCTGTACCTTTAATACAAAGGAGAACGAGGAGAATGTGCGCTGGATCGTGGAAGAATATGATGCCGAGGTGCTCGAAGTGCCTATAGAGGCATCGTGGCAGATCACGGGTTCGCTGCTCGAGGGCTTCGAGGCTCCCGTGTATCGATTCATCCCCGGCATCACGAGAGGCGAAGGGCTGTTCGTCTGCGCGTTGAAGAAACGTGGAAGGTGGAAGGTGGAAGGTGGAATGAGAAATGTCATGCAGCAGAAAAAACTACCACAGGATCAGGGACTGAAAGTTATCTCATTCCACATTCCACCTTCCACATTCCACATAGAACTCCCCTACCCTGAGGCGCTGAGATACCTGCGAGGCGAGGCCTTGGTGCTGCCTGCTGATACGCCTCGGGGCATCGTGAACATCACTTATAAAGGGCGGATCCTGGGACCTGCCAAGAACATCGGCAACCGTGCCAATAACCTGTACCCTAAGGCCTGGCGCATCAAGACTACGCATCTGCCAAGCGAAGCAATCAACATCATCAATATATGAAACAGTATTTAGACATTCTTAATCGTATTCTGACGGAGGGGGCTGAGAAAAGCGACCGTACCGGCACTGGTACCATCAGCATCTTCGGCACTCAGAGCCGTTATAACCTCGACGACGGGTTCCCTCTGCTCACCACGAAGAAACTGCATCTGAAGTCGATTATCTACGAACTGCTGTGGTTTCTGCGCGGTGATACCAACATACAGTATCTGAAAGACCACAAGGTGAGCATCTGGGACGAATGGGCCGACGAGAACGGCGACCTGGGGCCCGTATATGGTCACCAGTGGCGTTCGTGGCCCGACTATAACGGCGGAACGATAGACCAGATACAGTATGTGATAGACCAGCTGAAGAACAATCCTGACTCGCGCCGTATGATTGTCTCTGCCTGGAACGTGGCCGAAGTGAACAAGATGGCGTTGCCTCCATGCCATACCATCTTCCAGTTTTACACGGCTCCCTACATCGCTGAAGGCAAGGAGACGCGCCGACTGTCGCTGCAGCTGTACCAGCGTTCGGCAGACACGTTCCTGGGCGTGCCCTTCAACATCGCCAGCTATGCCCTGCTGCTGCAGATGATGGCGCAGGTGACTGGTTATGTGCCAGGCGACTTCGTTCATACCACAGGCGACACCCATCTCTACCTGAACCATATCGAGCAGGCCAAGCTGCAGCTGACGCGTGAGCCGCGCCCTCTGCCGAAGATGATTCTCAACCCTGACGTGAAGAGTATCTTCGATTTCCAGTACGAGGACTTCGAGCTGGTGGGCTACGATCCGCATCCACATATCAAAGCGGAGGTGAGCGTATGATTAGTATTATTGCAGCGGTGGCGAGGAATAGGGCCATCGGATATCAAAACAAACTGATTTATTGGCTCCCCAACGACCTGAAGCGCTTCAAGGCGCTGACCACAGGTCATACGATTATCATGGGGCGCAACACGTTTCTATCACTGCCGAAGGGAGCGCTGCCCAATCGCCGTAACATCGTGCTGAGCCGCAGCGCCAAGGTTTTCCCGGGCTGCGACGTATACCCCTCGCTCGAAGAGGCGCTTAAGCACTGCACGGAGGACGAGGACGTCTACATCATCGGTGGTGCCAGCGTGTATCGGCAGGCACTACCCTTGGCCGATCGTCTCTGTCTGACGGAGATCGACGACACACCTGCCGAGGCCGACACCTTCTTCCCTCCCTACGACGACTGGAAGGAGGTAAACCGTGAAGACCACGAAACAGATGAGCGCCACGAATACAAGTATGCATTCGTTGACTATATCAAGGCATAACGGTAACATCCGTTCTTTTTATTACAAATGTACAAACCGACATTCAATTTCAAGCGCCAGGTGCTCGTGTTCCGACAGTTCGGCAACAAGGGCTACTCGCTGTTTGCCTGTCTGGGGCGTGAGGTGGTATGCAGTGTGCTGTCAGTAGCCACACTGACCTACGCCTCTGCCGAGAGTGTTGCGACAGATCCCGTCGTAACCGACTCCACCGCCATGACAACGGCACGCGAGGTTCAACTGGAGGAAGTCGCTGTGACAGGCTCCAGGGCGCCCCTGACGAGAAGTCAGGCTGCGAGAATGGTAACTGTACTGGAACGCGCCGATATTGCGCAGGCTCCCGTACAAAGTGTTAACGATCTGCTGAAATACGCCGTAGGCGTAGATGTCCGTCAGCGAGGCCCTATTGGTGCCCAGACGGAGATCAGTATCCGGGGAGGCACCGCCGACCAAATCATCCTCTTACTCAACGGCATCAACATCTGTGACCCGCAGACGGGCCACAACGCGATGGATCTGCCTATTGATCTGAGTGAGATTCTACGTATTGAGGTACTCGAGGGGCCTGCGGGCCGTATCTATGGCACCTCATCGCTCGTGGGTGCTATTAATATCGTGACTCGTCCTGCGAGCGAGACCAGCGCTACCGTGACGCTCGAAGGCGGCTCCTTCGGATATGGCGGCATCAGCGGCAGGGGCAACCTGAAAAGCGGACGCTGGAACAACCAAGTGAGTGCTGGCTACCACCGCAGCGATGGCTACAGCCGTTCGAAGGCAGGTAGTCTGAATACCGACTTCAGTGGCTCGAAGGCCTTCTACCAAGGTCAGTACGAAGACGACGACATCCGTCTGAACTGGCATCTGGGCATTGCTGATAAGGGCTGGGGCTCGAGCACCTTCTACGCCTCACCGAAATGGCAGGCAGACAACCAATACGAGCACACCACCAAGCTATACTCTGCCATCCAGGGGACCACGAAGCGCGGACGCCTGCACTTCAGCCCCAGCATCTACTGGAACCAGAACCGCGACCGCTACGAAGGCTATCGTAACCAGCCTGAGAAGATGCCGTACAACTACAACCGCACCGATGTATACGGCATCAACCTCAACAGCTATTTCGACTGGGGATCGGAGGAGGCATCCGTGAAGAACAGAACCGCCTTCGGTGCCGAACTGAGAAACGAGGATCTGGTGAGCGGAAACCTGGGTGAGCCCCTCTCACAGACACACCATATCAAAGGTACCGACCGCGACTATACCCTCGGTGTGAACCGCACGAACATCAGCGGATACCTGGAGCACAACCTGATACTGCCCCACTTCACCGTCTCTGCCGGACTCGTGGCCGTAAAGAACACCTGGAGTAATATGAACATGACCGTATATCCGGGCATCGACATCAGCTACCGTCCGCATCAGGACTGGAACATCCACGCCTCCTATAACACCTCGCTGCGCATGCCGTCGTTTACCGAGATGTATTATAAGGTGCAGGGCTACAGTGCCGATCCTCACCTGAAACCCGAGGAGATGCGCGCCTGGGAGGTTGGTGCAGGCTATCACAATGGGAAGATACAGTTGTCGCTGACAGGCTGGCTCCATAACGGACGGAATATGATCGACTGGATCATGGATACCTCGAAGGGTGACGATGCCGTATGGCAGAGTGTGAACCACACGAAGATCAACAGTATCGGCGTGGAGATGGCTGCAGGATTCAACTTCCTGGAGATGATTCCCTCACAACGCCTGCTGAAAAAGCTCGACATCAGCTATAGCTACATCAATCAGGACAAGGAACAAGAGGCCAACATCGTGTCGCAATACGCCCTAGAGTACCTGCGCCATAAACTGGTGGCTAATCTGCAGCTGCAGATTCTGCCGCAACTCTTACTCGCCATCAATGGACGCTGGCAGGACCGTGTGGGATCGTATACCGACTTCGAAGGACAGAAGAACGACTACGAGCCATACTTCCTGATGGACGCCCGTCTGTCGTTTCAACAACCACATTGGAAAGTATATGCTGAAGCCAACAATATCTTCGACACCCGATATCATGACTTCGGACTGGTGGAAGAACCTGGGCGCTGGCTGACGGCAGGATTCTCGCTCACACTATAAAAAAAACTGAAGGCTCGCTCATCAGCGGGCCTTCATTATTTCTTCAGCTTAAACGAGTTCTCGATACTGGAAACCTCTTCCGAGAATGCCTTATCTACCTTCAGGCGCTGCTCGATGGTATTGCAGGAGTGGATCACCGTAGAGTGGTCGCGACCACCGATGAGCTGTCCGATACGTCCGGCGGGCATCTTCGTATATTTCTGGGCAAGGTACATAGAGAGCTGGCGCACCTGCACCAAATTGCGCTTGCGGCTCTTGCCGAATGCCGACTGCTGACTGACACCATAATGATGACACACCTTCTCCATGATATCGTCGACGGTCAGCGGATGGTTGTCGATCTTCACCGCACGCTTGATGACGCGCTCAGCCAGTCGCATATCGATATTCGAGTTATATACAATCGAATAGGCCATCAGCGAGTTCACTACACCCTCCAAGTCGCGCACACTGCCATTGGCTGTATCGGCAATATATTGGATAACGTCGGCAGGAATCTTCAGTCCGTCGCGCTTACACTTGGCATTCAGGATATCGATGCAGAGCTGCACATTGGGCTTCTCCAGTTCGGCAATCAGTCCGCAGGCGAAACGCGTCAGCAATCGGTCTTTCATGCCCTGAAGATCCACAGGCGGACGATCGCTGGCCAGAATAATCTGCTTACCGCAGCGGAACAGGTGGTTGAAGATATGGAAGAACGTATCGAGTGTCTTCGGCGAGTTCATCCACTCCTGGATATCATCGACAATCAGCACATCGATCGACTGATAGAAGTTGATGAAATCGTTGGTCGTGTTACGACGCACGGAGTCGGTAAACTGTACCTGGAACAATCTGGCAGAGACATAGAGCACGCGCTTCTGATGATAGAGCTCCTTGCAACGCACACCGATGGCATTGATCAGATGCGTCTTACCGCAACCCGATGGACCGTAAATAAAGAAAGGATTAAAGGTGGTCTTTCCCGGATGCTCGGCGATAGAGAGACCTACCGTACGAGGCAGCTTGTTGCTGTCGCCCTCAATAAAGTTCTGGAATGTCTTCTTGGGGTCGAGCTGAGGATTCAGCTGCTGGGGCATGGCGCCATCCAGCACCGTGGGCGACTTGTTGACACGGCCTGAAGGCTGCGGACCCTCAATGGCACTGGGGCCTTCGCTCTCCACCTGGGTCACCACGTCGTGACGCGAGCCTTTCACTTCTACGATATGGTAGTTGAGCTTGACATCAGGAGCAAACACTCGCGCGAGTACCTTATTTAATAGTCCTACGTAGTACTGCTCCAAGTATTCGTACACGTACATACTTGGAACCTGCACCAGAAGCGTATGCTCCGCCTCGGAGTAAGACTCGAAGACGATTGGCGCAAACCACGTTTTAAACTGCTGCTCGGTAACGTTTGCCTGGATCAGTTGAAGGCAGTTGTCCCAGAGCGCCTGATGACTATTATTCATTCGGCGATTGTTTTCAAATTCACTTCTCTGTTTACAAGACTTAGGCTTGTGTCGATTTTAAATTGTGGTGCAAAGTTCGTTATTTTTTTTGAAATACCCAAATCCGGAAAACTGCCATTTGTGTGTACATCGTTCGTAACTCGCTAATCTTAGAACAGTTATGACGTTTCACGTTGGTAACATCCAAAATGAACATTTGCAAATATGAATTGTGTTGATTTACAGCCTTTTTGATGTTGAAAAACACATATTGCCATTTTGGCGCAAATGCTCAAAACATGCCCAAACACTCACCATTTCGGGGATTCTCTACCATTTTGACCTAGATTACGAGAACTGCTTTGTTATTTAGACAAAATTTAAATTACTTATCTTTTTTGCCGAAAACTGAGAAGTGTACGTAGCGTTTTGGATGGGCTTTCAGGTCGATCATCAGCGAGTCTGCATGCATCATGGTGGCATTCAGATTATTATACAGTCCTGGATCGCGCATCAGCAGCCCTAGAGTGCCTTCATTGCTGTTAAGTTTGGCTGTCATCTGCTCCACATTCTCGAGGGTGTTGTTCACCTTGGCCATCGTACCAGTCAGATCCAATGCATTCAGATTACGCGTCAGATCGTTGGCATTAGCCAGCATGCCGTCGGCATTCTTCACCAGACTGGGCATCTGATGGTTCAACGCAGAAGCCATCGCATTCAGTTCGTTGGTCGTCGTGGTCAGGTTACCCGTAATCTGGTCGATATGATGCAGCGAATTCTTCAGCGCGGGATCAGCCAGAAGCAGGTTCACGTTCATCAGGATAGAGTCTAGCTTCGGAAGCATCGCCTGTATCTGGGGGATCATCTCTCCCACCTGGGCCATCGCCCCCTGCTGCATACAGCCTGTAATCGTATCGCCGGGCGAAAGGATATCTGCGGGATTAGGTCCGAGCACCAGTTCCAGTTTGATGTTACCCAGCAGATCGCTGGCAATCTCGGCGGTGCTGCCCTTGGGAAGACGCATCTGATTGTCGAGTCCTACGACGGCCACGATTTCGTCCTGACGGTCATAGTTGTAGATGATGTTCTCCACTACACCTACGCGGTAGCCGTTGGCATAGACAGGACTCGAGGCTGAGAGACCGCTGATGTTCTGGAACTTCACGTAGTAGTTCTTGTCAGTGGAGAATATGGTGAGGCCTTTCAGGAACTGCAGTCCGAAATACAATAACACGATGCCTACAATAGCTACGAGGGCTATCTGGATTTCCTTGCTAAACTTCTTCATATATCTTGCTTTTTACTTTTTTACCTTTTTACTATTTTGCCCTTTTACTTTTAAACATCTTGATAGCCTCGTTCACGTTCATCCGGCTACCGTCCTTGAAGGCAATGATGAATGCCTCGGGGAACTTATCAGCCAGACTCTTGCGAAGCCGGTAGATCTCATTATAATCTGCCGACGAGCCTACCGTGTACTTATACATACCGCCCTCCTGATAGTAGTCGGCCTTCTGACCTTTCAGACGGGTATCACCTGCCTTCACCTTCGACGAGCTGGTCAATATCTGCACCTTGAACACAGGCACCGATTCCACCACAGCCGCGGGTGTCTGCTGCGGCACCACGGGCTCGGGCTGAGCCTCTACCACAGACTCTGGTTGCGGTAGCGTGTCCTGCGTCACAGGCTGCTCGACGGTGGCCACAGGCATGGCCCGCTCTACTGATTCTGCCGAAACCAAGGTCTCAACGCGTTTGACGGGTTCTGCCACCTTGACAGGCTCTGCGGGTTTTGACTCCTGCTGGGGCACGATCTGCGGTATCTCTACCCTTTTCTGCTCCTTGGGTTCGGGGCGAAAAGGGATCGTCACGCTCTTGTCGTGCTTCTTCCAATAGGCGAGGAAGGCGTTGAACAATCCGCGAGCATACTGTTCCTCAGCTACAGCCGAGTTCATATACCGCTCCTCGTCGCGGGTAGAGATGAAGCCCAGCTCCACCAGACAGCCCGGCATCGAAGAGAGGCGCAGCACGGCGAGGTTATCCTGCTGGGCACCCATATCCTGACGCCCCGTAGCCCTGCACACATAGCGCTGCATATACTTAGCCAGTTCCACGCTGTTCTCCATATTCTTGTCCTGAATGAACTCGAACATGATATTGCTCTCAGGCGAATTGGGATCATAGCCGTGATAGGTCTGCTTATAGTCTTTCTCCAGGAAGATTACCGAGTTCTCGCGCTTGGCCACCTCCAGATTCTCAAACACGCCCGTCTTCTTGCCAGTACGCTTACTGGTGCCCAGCGTATAAGTCTGGAATCCGCGCGCCACCCTACCCTTCGGCAAGGCGTTGATATGCAGGGAGATAAAGAGGTCGGCCTTGTTCTGGTTGGCGATTTCCGCACGACGGTAGAGTTCCACGAAACGATCTGTCTTACGGGTATAGATCACCTTCACACCCGGGCAGTTATGCTCCACCATCCGTCCGAAGGCGAGGGCGAACTTCAGCGTCAGGTTCTTCTCCTTCGAGATAGCCCCAATGGCGCCCGCATCATGACCGCCATGACCTGCGTCGATCACCAGCGTAAAGGGTTTGCTGGCAGCGCCTGCTGTTAAAGGCAAAAGAATAAAAAGGTAAAAAGGTAATAACCATTTTACCAAACTCCTCACCTTTTTCATTATGTTGTTATTCTTCACTTTTTACCTTTTTACTTTCTTTCCTATTTACTTTTCCCAATGGATCTCCACGCCTGCTCCGTCGCAGTCGGCTCCCATCGGGGGATTCTGCTTGGTCAGCGTCAGGTCTATGGAGAGCGTTTCGGGGAAGGTCTTCACGATAGCATCGGCTATCCGCCCTGCCACATGCTCCAGCAGACTCGAGGGCTGTTGCATCTCACGTTCCACAATGGCATAGAGCGAGGCATAGTTCAGCGTGTCGTCTACGACATCGCTCGTCAACGCCCTTTCCAAGGGATAGCCCACTCGCACGCTCACCCTGAAGTAGCCGCCCACCTTCCGCTCCTGAGGCATCACCCCGTGGAAAGCGTAGAACTGCGCATCCTTCAGAAACACATATCCCTCCTTCAGCCTCATACGCGCTATACCGTTTCGTCAAGGTCGCCCCCATCCTGGTCGTCGTGTACCCCTGGGATATACTTCTTCAGGGCACGCTCCACACCGGTCTTCCAGGTGTTGATGCTCTCATCCTTCAGCGAAAGCGAGGCCACCAGCTTGATCACATGCTCCAGTGGCATGCGATAACGCAGCACACCCGAGATCAGCTTGGCGTAGTTCCAGTACTCGGGGTTGAACTTCTCCGAGAGTCCCTCTACGGTCGTCTTGTAACCGCGCTTGTTCTCGAACTGGAAGTCATAGCGCTTCGTGCCGTCGGGATTCACCTGCTTGATAATCTTGCCGTGAGTCACGGTCTTCGGCAGGATGATGCCCTCCTCGTCGTCCTGAAGGCCGGTGAAGATCTCATAAGGATAGCCGTCGAGCAGACCTACGAGGGCCACCCACTTCTCCTTGTTGTTCTGGAATCTCACCACGTCGCACTCCAGCGACTGCGGACGCACCTCGGTCACCTCCGGACGACGGTTTTTCTGAATCTGCACAACAGCAAGGTTGGCCAGCGTCAGCAGATTATCGGCATCCTGCGGATCCACAGCCTGCAGACAGCGTTCCATCAGACCTGCGATCTGCGATTCTGGCATCACATTTTCCACCGATTTCCCAGCCTCTGCCAGCTCATGGGCTATCTTCTGGAGCACTTCCTTTTGCATATTTCCTTCCATTTGTTCACTTTTTGGCTGCAAAGATACAAGTTTTTTGAGAATTATTCGTAACTTTGCGACAAAAATCAATCAATATGAAGCATATTCTGACAAGAAGAACCATCCGCAAGTATGCAGACCGCCCCGTCAGCGAAGAACTGCTGAGCCGTCTGCTCACCGAAGCAGCCCGCACCCAGACGATGGGGAACCTGCAGCTCTACTCCGTCGTTGTCACCCGCGATGCTGAGATGAAGGCCAAGCTCTCGCCCGCCCATTTCAACCAACCAATGGTGAAGGAAGCCCCCGTAGT
>RHMF01003330.1_pt1 | contig 12393 bp, 8 predicted proteins | sample 5365151 | NCBI WGS metagenome assembly RHMF01 (sample SAMN10266501, study PRJNA497801) | feces metagenome | isolation source: feces | host: Bos taurus | place: China: Prairie of Fairy Mountain | collected 2017-08-14 | reverse complement strand
ATGGAGCTGGGCCATATTCACAGCCGTGTATACCACCGTATTGGCTTGGGTAATGGCCTTTGCTGTATACCAGATAGGAGGGATGTTTTTTTAAACGATTAAAGATTAAAGATTAACGATTATGGGTGAGAGATTAAAGGTGAGTGGTGAGAGGTGAGTGGTGAGAGGCCCTAATCCACTAACCGCTAATCACTAACCACTAACCACTAACCATAATCCACTAACCGCTAATCCACTAACCCGCTAACCACTAATCCACTAATCCACTAACCGCTAACCCAACATGCTACAACATATCATAGTCAGTATCGTATTTGCCGTATGTATCTACTTGGTAGTACGGCGCGTGACACGTATCATATCACGTGCCAAGAGGGGTGAGGCAAAGTGCGATACGTGTACCGAGACCGACTGCCCTCTGCGCCAAGCAGGCAAGAATGCCCAGTGTGAGTGTGGGTGCGGATGTAGCTCTACTTCAAGAACACAAAGAACACCGCGGCAATAAGGCAGCCGAAGGCTACGAAGTGGTTCCACTGCAGGGTCTCTCCACGGAAGAAGACGATAGTGAAGAGGGTGAAGATGGTGATGGAGATAACCTCCTGTATCACCTTAAGCTGCATCAAGGTGAAGGCACCGCCATTGCCTACAAAACCGATACGATTGGCCGGCACCTGACAGGCATACTCGAAGAGGGCCAAAAACCAACTGATGAGGATGACGATGTAGAGCGGTGTGTTGTCTGATATGAGCTTCATCTGTTGCAACTTGAGATGGCCATACCAGGCAAAGGTCATGAAGATGTTTGATACGATGAGTAACAAGATGGTTCCGATTCCGTGCATTGTATTATGAGTTTATAAGTTCTTCCGTTTTTAGTTTCAAGAATATTCGTTCGTCGCTTATCGTTAAACGCCAATCATCAATCATCCACTTTCAGCCGTGGCGGCAACAACTCTGTCTGCACATTGGTCATACTGCCCCAAAGGTTGTAGCGGGCCTCGGGGTTCAGCTGATCAAGCGTATGCAGCACCTCGGCCATACGGCTGCGGTTTGAGGTGTGCTCATGGGGACAGTTTTTCTGCTGCCTGCGGTATTCGTGCAGCTCGGCCAGCAGGGCAATGTCTTTCTCTTCGATACGGCAGAGCGGACGGATGATGGTCATGTCGAACTTATTCATCTTCAAGGCTGGCGGCATGGTGGAGAAAGCACCCTGGAAAGTCATATTCATCAGCAGTGTCACCAGCACATCGTCCTGATGATGACCGAGGGCAATCTTGTTGCAGCCCAATCGTTTGGCTGTCTCGAAAAGCGCCTTGCGCCGATTCCACGAACAGAGGAAGCAGGGCGACTTGCGGGTGTCGCCCGTGGCATCGAACGAAGTCTCTACGATATGCATCTCTACGCCCAAAGCACGGGCAAAGTCGGTCAGGTAGGCCGTATCTGTCTGATAGGGAATATTGGTCATCACCACATGGGCGGCCACCACCTCGAAGCGGGGCTTGAGCACTCTGGCACGCGCAGCCAGCAACTCGAGCAATGCCAATGAATCTTTTCCACCCGACACAGCGATAAGTATGCGGTCGCCCTCCTCAATGAGGTTGTATTCCGCCGCAGTCTTGTGAAACTTGTGGCGGAGACGGTGCATAAGCTGTTCTTCTTCGGTGCGTAGAGCCATAATTTGCTGTTTCGGGGTGCAAAATTACATCAAAATGTATAAAAAACATAAATTGTGCCTTCTTTTGTGCCGCTATCCCAATAAAAATATCTAACTTCGCCCTGTACTATATATATAAAAGTATAGAAAGAATGTATACAAGAATGAAGAAGTATATATTGGCAGGTTTGATGCTATGCATAGGCTGCACGATGTATGGCCAAAGTCAGACACAAGCGAAGAAATGGTTTGCAGAAGGTGAGTATGAGAAAGCAAAACCCGTATTTGCCAAGCTGATAAAGAGCAACCCACGCAACGGAAGCCTTAACTACTGGTATGGCGTATGCCTCAACGAGACGGGTGAGCACGAGGCGGCCCTACCCTATCTGCAGAAAGCCGTAGAGCGCGATGTGGAGAATGCCTTCAGATATATGGGCGATTACCTGCTGCAGGATGGCGACTACGAAGCTGCCATCGAGAACTACGAGACATACCTGGAAAAGGTAGACCCTGACGACGAACGATTCATGGAGTATACCCGAAAGCTGGAACAGGCCGAAAAGGAGTTCAAATACATCAAACGGGTAGAGAAAGTGGTGATTATAGACAGCATCGTAGTGCCCAAGGAGGAGCTGCTCAAAGCCTATATCATAGGCAAGGAGAGCGGCAGCATACATCCTGCGAGCCAATTGGTGAAAGATGCCAAGAGCACCGAAGGCATTGCCTACCGCACTGAGATGCGCGACAAGGTATACTATAGCGATACCGATGAGAGCGGTACCCTACAGCTCTATATGCGATACAAGATGTTTGACGAATGGAGCAAACCTGCACCACTCAACGGGCTGCCCGATGGCGACAACAACTACCCTTTCGTGCTCTCTGATGGCATCACCATATACTTTGCCAACAACAGCCTCGACGGATTGGGAGGTTATGACATATTCATCACCCGATTCAACTCGGCCACCGACCGCTATCTGCTGCCTGAAAACGTGGGCATGCCATTCAACTCGGCAGCCAACGATTATATGATGGTCATTGACGAGATCAACGGACTGGGATGGTTTGCCACCGACCGCAATCAGCCCGACAGCTTAGTGTGTGTGTACACCTTCGTGCCCAACGAGGAAAAGCACTACTACGACTATGCCTCGGGCAACCGCCTCGACATAGTGAAAGCGGCACACATACAGAGCATTGCCGCTACACAGACCGATGACGAGGCTATGCGCAAGGCCGGGCATGCACTGCTTATGCTCAGCCTGCAAAATGCGAACGAAGAAGAAAAGGAGGATTTCACCTTTGTCATTGATGACTTCACCAACTATCATCACATCGATGACTTCAGAAGCCCCGAGGCACGCCAGCTCTTCATTGATTGGCAGAACAAGTCGGCCTCACTGGCCAAGCAGGGCGAACAGCTCGAAGCACGCCGCGCACAGTACACGCTATCGTCAAAAGCCGAACGCCAGCGCATGACCGAGGAGCTGCTACGCATGGAGAAGCAATATGAGCTGCTTGAGACCGAGGTGGCAGGGATGCCCAAAGCCATCAGAAATGCTGAAGTGAGCTACAAAGGCGGCAAATGATGCTCTTAGCCGAACACTTTGCCCGCCCTTTCAGTTATATAGTTTCGAAAACCCTTTATACCTATATTATATATGAGCACTTACTACGCCCCCTCCGAACTCATCATCAATGAAGACGGCTCCGTATTCCATCTTCACGTGAAACCCGAGCAACTGGCCTCGAAAGTTATCCTTGTGGGCGACCCCGGTCGCGTGGGGCTCGTAGCCTCACACTTTGATATCATCGAATGTGACATCACAAGCCGCGAGTTCCACACGATAACAGGCATGTATAGAGGCAAGCGCATCACCGTGCTCTCCACAGGCATCGGATGCGACAATATAGACATCGTAGTCAACGAGCTCGACGCCCTCGCCAATATCGACTTCAATACCCGTACGCAAAAGACGGAGTTCCGTCAGTTAGAGATGGTGCGCATTGGCACTTGTGGCGGCTTGCAGCCCGACACTCCCGTCGGAACATACGTATGCTCACGCAAAAGCATCGGCTTCGATGGTTTGCTCAACTACTACGCTGGACGCAACAGCGTGTGCGACCTTCCCTTCGAGGAGGCCTTCACCCATCATATGCAGTGGAACCCGCAGAAGGGAGCACCCTATGTGATCGACAATGATACCGACCTGCTCGCCCGTATCAACCAAGGCGATATGGTCGATGGTGTCACCATCTCGGCCGGCGGTTTCTTCGGTCCCCAAGGCCGTAAGCTCCGCATCCCGCTCGAGGACCCCGACCAAAACGAGAAGATAATGGCTTTCGAGTATGCCGGACACCGCATCACCAACTTCGAGATGGAAGGCTCAGCCATCGCCGGCCTCTCCCGTCTGCTCGGACACAAAGCAATGACCGTATGCATGGTTATCGCCAACCGCCGCGCCAAGGAGGCCAACACCGGTTACAAGAACAGCATTGACAACCTGATAGAAAAAGTGGTAGAGAGAATATAATGGAACCCGCATTCAACTACACAATCAGCGACAAAGCCGCTCGTTACGAGCAGTTTATCAACGACTTCCTCCCCTACATAGCCGATGAGCACGAGGAGGTGAGCATACTCGCCAACACCACTGCCGCCCTACGCCAAGCTTTCGGGTGGTTCTGGATAGGCTTCTACCTTGTGCGCAATGACCAGCTTATCCTGGGTCCCTTCCAAGGTGATGTGGCCTGCTACCGTATCCGTCACGGCCGTGGCGTGTGTGGCACCGCTTGGGCCGAAGCTACCACACAGGTGGTCCCTGATGTAGAGCTGTTTCCCGGACATATAGCCTGCAGCGGCAGTTCACGCTCAGAGATTGTAGTGCCCCTCATTGCTGACGGCAAGGTGCGTGGTGTGCTCGACATCGACAGCGACCAACTGGCCACGTTCGATGACACCGACCGCCACTACCTCGAGATACTATGCGGCCATCTATGCGAAGCAATATATAAAGAATAAGGACTGAAAGTACATCAATGATACGTACAACGAATTAGGGCGCATCCTTACGGACACGCCCTAATTCATTTTATGCTATTGCGTGATTAGAACCAACGAACGTAGCAGAAGTCCTGACGGTGAGGCAGGTCTACATTCTTGGGATACATACGGTAGGCAACCTTGAAGGTACCGGCGTTGTTCACATCGTGCATGCCCTCGAAGGTGTGGATGTTGTTCTCACGCTTAACGAGGTTCATGGTGTCGATGCTGTGGATGTGCTCCTTGCCTTCGGTGTCGGTAACGATAGTTACTACCTCTACGCCTACTGCATCGTCGAGACCCTTCTCGTCGAGTACAACGGTGAGCTTCACATCGTCACCGCTGACTACCTCCATGTCGGCTATGTTGGTAGCTGATACTACCTCGATAGAATCCCAACGCTCAGCTACTGTCTCCTTCCAAGCAGCGATCTCCTTAGCCTTGGCATTGTCGTTGGCTGAGAGTGTAGCGAAGCGGCTGCCGAGCTTGTTGTAGAACTTGGTGTAGTAGTCGTCGAGCTGACGCTTCATGGTGTAGTGAGGTGCAATCTGTGCGATTGAGTTCTTAACTACCTGAATCCAACCCTCAGAGTAGCCCTTGGCGTTCTTGTTGTAGTAGAGAGGTACGATCTCGTTCTCGAGGATGCTGTAGATGGTAGCAGCGTCGAGCTGATCCTGGTAATCCTGGTTCTGATAGGTGCGCTTCTCAGTGAGTGCCCAACCTGCACCGGGACGATAGCCCTCGAGCCACCAACCATCGAGTACAGAGAAGTTTACAACACCGTTCATCAAAGCCTTCTCACCTGATGTACCTGATGCCTCGAGAGGACGGGTAGGTGTGTTCAACCAGATATCTACGCCTGATACGAGACGACGGGCGAGCTGCATATCGTAGTTCTCGAGGAAGATAATCTTGCCGAGGAACTCGGGACGACGTGAGATCTCGATAATCTTCTTGATAAGACCCTGACCAGCACCATCGTGGGGGTGAGCCTTACCGGTGAAGAGGAACTGTACGGGGTAGTCGGGGTTGTTGACGATCTTGGCCAAGCGGTCGAGGTCGGTGAAGAGCAGGTGTGCACGCTTGTAGGTAGCGAAACGACGTCCGAAACCGATGAGCAGTGCGTTGGGGTTGATCTTCTGCATCAGTGATACTACACGTGAGGGATCGCCCTGGTTCTTCAACCAGCTACTGCGGAACTCCTCGCGGATGTATGCGATGAGCTTGTTCTTCAAGCCCTGACGGGTCTCCCAGATGGTCTCGTCAGATACGTTGTAGATAGCCTCCCAGATCTTCTCGTTTGACTGGTCGCCAAGGAATGTCTTGTCGAACACCTTGGTGTAGAGGTTCTTCCACTCTGAAGCTACCCATGTGGGGAAGTGTACACCGTTGGTCACGTAGCCTACGTGGTTCTCCTCGGGATAGTAGCCCTTCCAGATGCCAGAGAACATATCCTGTGATACCTTGCCGTGGAGCCAGCTTACGCCGTTAACCTCCTGACAGGTGTTGCAAGCGAAGGTTGACATGCAGAAACGCTCGCCCTTGTCACCGGGATTGATGCGGCCCATATCCATGAGCTCATCCCAGCTGATGCCGAGCTGCTGTGCATAGCCGCTCATATACTTGCCGAAGAGACCCTCGTCGAAGTAGTCGTGACCGGCAGGTACGGGGGTGTGTACGGTGTAGAGACCTGAAGCACGAACGAGCTCCATAGCCTGGTTGAAGCTGAGACCCTGCTTTACATAGTCGGTCAAGCGATAGAGGTTGCAGAGTGCTGCGTGACCCTCGTTGCAGTGGTATACATCCTTGGTGATGCCCATAGCCTTGAGGGTGAGCATACCACCGATACCGAGCAGGATCTCCTGCTTGAGGCGGTTCTCCCAGTCACCACCATAGAGCTGGAAGGTGATAGGACGGTCGAACTCAGAGTTGAGCTCGTTGTCAGTGTCGAGGAGGTACAAGGGTACACGACCTACCTGTACCTTCCATACGTATGCATATACCTGATAGTTGATGTAGGGGACAGCTACCACGAGGGGCTTGCCGTTCTCGTCCATCACGCGCTCCAAGGGGAGGTTGGCGAAGTTTGAAGCCTCGTAGTTGGCAATCTGCTGACCATCGATAGAGAGGCTCTGTGTGAAGTAGCCATAGCGATAGAGGAAGCCGATAGCGCACATGTCGACGTTAGAGTCAGAAGCCTCCTTCAAATAGTCACCGGCGAGCACGCCCAGACCACCTGAGTAGATGCGCAGTACGTGTGTGAGACCATACTCCATGCAGAAGTAAGCCACTGAGGGGCGCTCTGCGTTGGGCTTAACGTCCATATATGCACGGAACTGCTTGTACACCTTGTTGATGCGTGCAAGTACAGCTTCGTCCTTAGCCAGTTCTTCCAATGTCTCGTAGCTGAGACGCTCAAGCAGCAGTACGGGGTTTTGTCCGCACTCTTTCCAGAGAGTAGGGTTCAAGCTCTTGAACATGTCGCGGGCCTCGGGAGTCCAAGACCACCAGATGTTGCGCGCCATCTCGCTCAAGCAAGCAAGCTCAGCGGGGATGTGCGACTTTACGTTCACCTCTTTCCATGCGGGTGAATTTGCATTACTAACTTTAATCTTCATATTAGTTATAATGGTTAATAAGTTATTATTTACTTAATGCTACCTCGTATGCTTCGAGGTAATATTTCACGAACTTGTCCCACAAGGCCTTCTTGGAGATGTCGGCAGCACGACGGCGAAGCTGAGTCACCATCTTGGCATCCATCTTGGTAAAGGCAAGGATACTGTTCTTGATTTCGTTGGCAGCCTCGTCCCAGTTGCTGTCGGTACGGTGTATCACCTTCACACCATCTTCCAGTTGGCTATACTCGCCCTTGAGCGAATTTGCCCAAAGACCAAAACCGGCAAGGTCAGTGGTGATGGTGGGTACGTGGAAGGCTACGCTCTCGAGCGGGGTATATCCCCAAGGCTCATAGTAGGAGGGGTATACGGCCAAGTCGTCGCCAGGCAACAGGTCGTAGTAAGGAAGATTGAAGATACCGTCGTCGCCATTGAGGTAGCAGGGCACGAAGATTACCTTCACACGGCTCTCAGGCGCGTTGTTGAGCCCGATGGCACGCATCATCGAGAGGGCCTTGTCGTCGTCCATATTGTAGAGTTCGTGGGTGATGACAGGGGTCTCTAATTGACAATTGACAATTGACAATTGACAATTATCCAATCTCGCCCTCAAATCCTCACGTGGACCTTTTACCCAAGCAGGCACGTTGATGAATGCCAATACGTCGCGGTCGAGCGAAGGCTCATGGGCGAGGCGATTGAGCGATTCGAGCAGGATGTCGATACCCTTGTTGCGGAACTCGTAACGGCCGCCGGTAGATACGATGATGGTGTCGTCGGCAAACTCCTGACCGAGCAACTTGCTGGCTACGTTCAACATTACCTTGCGGGCCTCCTTGCGCTTGGCTGTGAAGGCAGCACCCTTGGGCACGAAGTCGTCCTCGAAACCATTAACTGTGATGACATCGGCCTTCTTCTCGAGCAGCTGTGCGCACTCACGGTCGGTAATCTCACTTACCGTGGTGAAGCAGTCCACACGATGTGCAGCCTGTTTCTCGATCGAGTGCTTCGACTGCATATTGAGCTCATCGGCCATCTGGTCACCGTTGTAGCCCTCCATATAGTCGTAGAGGGGCTTCATGTTGCCGGCGATAGAGCGACCTATCGATGTAGCGTGGGTTGTAAATATCGTAGCGATAGAGGGAATCCAATGCTTGAGGAAGAGGGCACCAAGGCCTGTCATCCACTCATGAGCCTGGTATATTACCTTGGGCGCATCAGCACTCTTTGCATCCTTAGCGATGACATGGTTATAGTAGCTCTCGGCCACCTTGGCTGCTGCGTATGAGAACATGCTCGCCTCATCGTAGTCACCGTATGCGTGCAGCGAATCTACATTGAAAAGATTCCATGCCTCGGCATAGATGTCGTTCTTTATATTATAATAAGGAGTAAAATCTACAAGTACGGCTACCGGCTCACCGGGAATCATCCACCGTCCTATACGTATATTGAGACCTTCTTCGGTTGCTTTCTTGCGCCATCCGGCCATCAAGCGTTTATCTTCTTTGAACAGCGGGTTCGCCGTTTCTTTCCAAAGGTCGGGACCTATAAACATCAATTGGGCATCTGTCTTCGTCAAAATTGTCTTTGCTCTTGTTGAGAGCACGGTGTAGATGCCGCCTACCTTATTGCACACCTCCCAACTAACCTCTATTATAAAGTCGGGGGTCGTCTTGTGTACACTCATTAATTACCTGTTTTCAAATTTCAAAGTGCAAAGATACAAAAAGATTGCCTATAAAGAAAACAAAAGAGCACGATTTACACGAATAGTTGTATTTTTCACACTCAAAAACTGTTTAATTCTCCCTTTTGACAAGTGGAGTAAGCAGAGAGGGAACAAGAAAGTCCACCAAAAAGTCACAAACAAATCCGCGCAAAGGAAACGAAGCACTTACGGACGCACAACTACCGTATAAAGCGAATCGGGATGTAGATATTGCTGAGCAAGTTGTTGCAGACGGGCGGCATCTGTTGTTTGGATTGCCTCCACTGTATCTTCAATGTGTGTCTGCGGAAGGCCCAAATGTTCCATAAAGATATAGGCATCAGTCAATGAGAAAGCGCCTTCGTAATTGCGGCATATCTCGCCAGTCATATAGTTGCGCACCATACGGAGTTCATCATCGGATACTAATTGAGTCTGCAAACGTAGCATCTCACGACGAACCTCGCATATAACCTCTTCAGATTTATCAGCAACGGCTTCACTGCCAACCATAAAAAGGACTTGCGATGTGTTAGTGACAAGATCGGAACTGATATGATAAGTATATCCCTTCTCTTCACGGATATTCTTCATTAAGCGACTTCCAAAATATCCACCAAGCACTGTATTGAGCACACGCATCGGCAAATAATCGACATCTTTCACATCCACCAATAAACATCCCATGCGAATGCTGGATTGCACAGACTCCGGATGTACTATAACTGTTGATTTATCCATTGCGGGCGACATAGAATAATTCCTCTCTTCCGCAGAAGCGGCACCACCCCACTCCACACTGCCAAACAGAGAGTCGATGTGAGAAATTACCTTATCGTCGATACTGCCAGACAGATATATGGTACAGTTACGCGAGCCATAATAACGCCCGTAAAAATCAGCCAAAAGAGAAGTGTTCAGCGCATCATAATCCTCAATCTCCGCACTCATGCCACAGGGATGAGTAGCGCCATACACATTAGCACGCAAAGCACGCATCGCCAGCACATCACCCTTTTGCATATTCACCATAAACTGGGCTTTGTTATTGGCCCGGATGGTCTGTAGCCTTTCTTCCGAAAATGTGGGCCCAAACAGCATATGCTGAACCAGGCCTACCGTCTGTGGAAAGAATTTCTTCAGCGTATACAATGTAACAAACGTACGATTCATTGCCACACTAAGCTCGAGCCACGCTCCATAATAGTCGAGCTGCTCGGCAAAAACGGCCGAAGAGTAGCCTTGACAACCCTCACGCAGCATCCGACAGGTAAACAGCGCTTGCAATTTCTGATTCTGGTGCCATTGACCAACCGAAAACACGAAGTCGACACGCACCACTTCTTGTCCTCCGCCCTCTATCACATACAGTGGTGTGCTATTGCGAAGTACCTGCTTCGCGGGCTTACGGAAGGCAAACGGTACATTTTGCACCGAAGGAGGGGTCACTCGATCAAGCATCTCGGCATTCTACTCAAAGAAGTCATCCAACTGCTGCTCGTCAGTATAGTTGGTTACGATGGTTTGTTGCGCACAAGGATTGAAGTCTTCAGGTATATTGAATTTCTCATCTTGCGAATAGCCCAACGACTCGTCGGCATATACCTTTTTCATATACAATGCCCAAATCGGGAGTGCCATCGAGGCTCCTTGTCCGTCGCTCATACTCGTGAAGTGGATATCACGGTCGTCGCCACCGACCCAGCAGCCACTCACAAGCGAAGGTGTATAGCCCATAAACCAACCATCGGCATTGTCGTTGGTTGTACCTGTCTTGCCCGCTATTTCAGCCTTGAGGTTGTAGCGGAAACGGAGACGACGGCCCGTACCTTCATCCACCACGGCCTTCATCATGTCAATCATCTTATAGGAGCTCTCCTTACTGATTACTTCATACGTCTTGGGGGTAAAGGTTGCAATGATATTGCCCTCATTGTCTTCAATGCGAGTCACAAAGAGCGGTTCGGTGCGTATTCCATTGTTCGGGAAGGCGGTATAGGCACCTACCATCTCGCCCACCGAGATGTCGCAAGGACCGAGGCAAAGCGATGGTGTAGGTTGGATATCCTGGTTGCGAATACCGAACTGATGAATCAGGCTCTTGAACGCATACGGATTGAGCTTGCTCATCAGATAGGCCGAAATCCAGTTGTTGGACTGTGAAAGGCCCCAACGCAATGTGACAATCTTGCCATAGTCATCCTTGTTTCCCGTGTTGCGCGGTATCCATATCTGTCCGTCTTCCGTAAGTATCGTCTGCTCCACATTGCGCGTCTGGTCACAGGGAGAGAAACCGTTCTCCATAGCCAGCGTATACAGATAAGGCTTGATGGTAGAGCCCACCTGACGACGGCCCACCATTGCCATATCATACTGGAAGTGAGTATAATCAGGTCCACCCACATAGGCCTTCACGTAGCCCGTGATAGGATCCATCGACATGAAGCCTACACGCAAGAAATGCTTGTAATAACGAATCGAATCCATAGGCGACATGATGGTGTCGCGACTGCCCGTGTAGGCAAACACACGCATAGGGTATTTCACATTGAACGTATCACGAATGGCAGCATCGGAATAGCCAGCCTTCTTCATGCCACGATAGCGATCTGTCTGCTTCATGGCACGCACAAGCAGATTCTCAATCTCTGCGGGCTTCAGGTTATCGTACGGTGCATTGCGATGTCCCCTCTTCGACTTGAAGAAGCGAGGCTGCAGATACTCCTTGATATGCTCATCCACTGCCTCTTCGGCATATTGTTGCATACGTGAGTCAAGGGTCACATATATCTTCAAACCGTCAGTATAGAGATTGTAGTTACTGCCGTCCTTTTTCTTATTCTTATTGCACCATCCGAAAAGGGGATTATTGGCCCAATCGAGCGAATCCTCATAGTACTTCTGCATCTGCCATCCGCGATAGTTCTTCTTCACGGGCTCCTTGGCTGTAAGCACGCCACGCAAATACTCACGAAAATAGGGAGCCGGACCCAGCTTATGGTCTACCCTACGATAGTTGAGCACCAGCGGAGTGTTTTGCAACGAGTCAGTTTCCGCCTTTGTCAGGCAATTGTTCTTCTCCATCTGCGAAAGCACCACATTGCGACGTTTGCGTGTCGTTTCATTACGACGTACGGGATTGTAAAGCGACGAGTTCTTGCACATACCCACCAATGTAGCGGCTTCCTCTACGGAGAGATCTTTCGGTTCTTTTGAGAAATAGGTATTGGCTGCCGTCTTGATACCAATTGCATTATTACCGAAGTCATACTTATTGAGATACATCGTCAGTATCTCCTCCTTAGTATAGTATTTCTCCAGTTTCACCGCAATGACCCACTCTATCGGTTTTTGAAACAAACGC
>RHMF01001123.1_pt1 | contig 12396 bp, 17 predicted proteins | sample 5365151 | NCBI WGS metagenome assembly RHMF01 (sample SAMN10266501, study PRJNA497801) | feces metagenome | isolation source: feces | host: Bos taurus | place: China: Prairie of Fairy Mountain | collected 2017-08-14 | reverse complement strand
ATATTGAAACTCGGTAAGGTCGGTGACAGTATAGGGAAGGTTCAATTCTTTAAGGTTTTTCGTTCTCCAAGGCAAGGACGAAACCTTTGTGAAGTTCCCCGTAGTCATCCAATACAGATTATTCCCGATCGTATCATCCATAGGATGAATATAGGTGTATCCGTCAGCGTAGATATCGTTGTTGTAATTTGCAGACGTAACCGCTCCGTGGTCAACAACTGTGATTGTCTGCTCCAATTCCTTCTCGACAAGGATTGTGCTTTCGGCATTCCCTGCGATAGTGAATCTTTACTGTCTGCTGACCTACGGTATTAAACAGCGTTCCCAAAGACGGGGTAAAGGTACAATGAGCGATATCTTCCTTTACGACATCCGTAATAACGGGCGGAACTGTCTCGTCATTGTCATCATATACCGGAGCGTATATCAAATACTGACCTGCATACGCTCTCGCCCCTTTGGGCATAAACGGATGTGAAAAGAACACCTTCTCACCCTCGCCCGAATCTGCAAGGGTGTAGTCGTGTCCTGCTCCGAATATCACGAATTTTGAATTTTTAACGCTTATCGTTGCACTCATACTATATCGCTCCAAAGTGTCGGATTGTCGGTTACTGTCATATAGACCTTTGCGGAATGTGTTCCTTTATCGGTTACACGGAAGCCACAATCAACCGTGAAGATCCGCTTTCCCTTCATTGCCTTTTCTTCCGTAACGTCAAACTCATAATCATTGTCATCGTCCACGGTAATCAGGACGGTCACGGTAGCTGTTGCCGAGAGATCCGCTTCACAAGAAAACATAAATCCCATACGCTGAACGTCAACCTTCTGGTCCCAATCGATTTGGCTGACGAGCGTTTTCGAATTTCCTACGTTCATCGATGAGGTGTTTTCCGTATGTAATAGCCAGAAGTTCTTCGAGCCTGTTTCCTGTCCGTTGTTGTACTCGCTCGAAAGTCCTGCAACCGACTTCGTGAATCTGTCCTGTGCATCTGCAAGCCGAGGATTGTCCCCGGAACATTTGACGGACATTGTGCCGACGATGTTATACGTTATCTCGGTAATTGCTCCGTAGTCATAAGCTGCCGCCTGATTGTCGGTGAAGGTCAGAACGTCTCCGGGATCGTATGTCGGGACGAGAGGCATTTCTGCGGAATATGGGACGTAATAAACTCCGTCAAAGCTGTCGATGATCTCCTGAAGGGCATCTTCTCTGTTGCCCGAGCTTTTGATCTGTAAAAAGGGATTGACTCCCAGATCAAGAACAATTCCGCCCGTGTTCGAGTTGCTGACATACTCCTGCAAACCTTCCTCTTTGTACGTCGCATAGAGTCCGTCGTAGCACGTTCTGAAATCCGATAGTCCTGAACTATATCTAAACGAAGAAGGCACCGTGTCGGCTGAATTTGAGCCGTACACGCCTATATATAATTTTCCGTCCCTGCCTATGTACGCATATCCGCCCAAATAAGCAGCCAAATATCCGAGAACGTCTCTCCAAGTCTTCGCATCGGTCACAACGTCTGCGAATCCTGTCATCCTGTCGCCGTTCGGAAGCGATCTGATATCCGTTGAGGTGCTACCCAGAGCAACCCCACATTCCGAACACATATCCGAAAGCCAAGCGAAGGGGAGTTGGATGTTGTTATTATTTAATGCGGAGAAACGCACATTATCAAAAAGGACCATATCGTCATAGCCCTTCAAGGTTATGTGATCCGCAGTTTGCATCGCTTCCGAGATTGTATAGACTCCCATTGGAATCTCATCAGAAGCACCTTCTACGGAACAGCTCAATCGGATCGTCGCTCCGTATAGTTCATATCTGGATATACCGGGAAGAATAAGTTCGAGTGAAATAGTAGAAGCATAGGCGGTCCCGATGCTCAAGCTCTGCGAGGAAATGGATCTCGTGATTGAACCGCCGTTGATAATATTGTTTTGAGCAAAAGAAAGAACGGTACCGTCTTTTTTCGAGATAGTACCGCTCCATTTGATGTCTCTTGTGTTCGATTTGATAGCTGAAATAAAACTTGCTGATGCTGAATACATATTGACCTCTTAAAATGCTGTAATCTCAAACGATGCGTTCCAATGGGTCTTCGTAAGGTCTGCCACAAGGTCAAATTTCAGATTTTGCATGAATCCTGAAAACGTCTGTGATGTCAGAGTCACGGGGTCGAAATATGAAAACGTGATGCTCGTATCGTCGCTATATGTCGAGAGCTTCTGATACCAAGTATCGTCGACAGGTGAAGTGACGGTCAGATGAGGCACTCCTGTTCGTTTTATGTCACGGATAAGAGTGCCAGCCTCGGTTTCGTTTACGGTTTCTTTATTCTGCACGGACAATGAATAACTGCCTTTATACAAAGGAAATTCGTCCGAGCCAAAAAGTATTTTAACACTTCCCATTATCGACCCCCACTAACTAAAGCGTGTCTCTGTTGTGCGTTCAAAATAATCGTGTCGATCTTCTCCTGTCCGATGTAAACAGGAATCACAATATCGCCACCGTCCGCAGCCAATCCCTGTCCGACCATTCCGTACAATCTCTCGTTAGGATCTGCAATGCCGGAATAATTAGGGGCTACACGAGCAGAAGAGAAATCCGTCGCAATCGTGCCTGTCACATCGCTCATCGCCGATGTAATAAGCCCGAGGTTGTCTTTGATTCCCTGGGAGAAGAGCATCATCATATCAGGAGCGAAGGTATGGAAATTCGAAAGCGGTCCGTCTTCGGGCTCCGAGAATCCAATCATGCTCTTGATAAGATCGCCAAGGCTTGAAAGTGTATCCTTGACCTTCTGGAATTTATCTTTTATACCCTGAACGAAGTTGTCGATTAAATCCTTGCCCCAATTCTTCGCACCTTCGATTTTCTCCATGATTCCATCTTTGACGCTGTTGAATAGGTCTTTTCCGGCATCAATTGCTTTCTTCACGTTGTCAATGATTCCGCTCAAGAACGACACCAGAGTATCCAATCCAGCTTTGACCATATCAGGAGAAAGCCCCGTCAAAGTCGTGATAATGTTCATGATTATTTCGGGGACTTTTGCAATTATTATCGGAATTGCTTTGACAATACCAATCGCAATCGCTCCGATAAGCTGGATTGCAGCATTCACAAGTTGCATGATCGTATCGGGCTGTGTCAACTTATCCACAATCGTCAATATAACATCAACAATTGCAGGAATCAGATCCGGCAGAGCTGCAATCAATCCGTCAGCAAGTGCCAAGATCAGCTGAAGTCCCAAATCAATTATCATCGGGAGCAAAGTGATCGTAGTGTCAACAATCAGCTGAATAATTGAAGGAAGTGCTGAAACAAGTGCTTCCAGAATAGTCGGAAGAGATTCGACAAGAGCATTTATCAGAGTTATCGCAGCATCAATCAGCGGTGGCAGAATCAAAGGAATCACCACAGGAAGCTGTTGAGCTATTGCATCAACTATCTGCGGAAGTGCCTGTGCTATGCCCGAGAGAGCGTTCACGATCGTTGGCATGAGGTTATTCAGAGCCGTAATTCCTGTCTGAACGAACTGTTCCACAAGAACTCCGATGTCGGCATTGGGATTTGCAAAGCCTGTGACAAGATTCTGCCAAGCTGCCCCCATGGAAGCCAGGGAACCCGAAATTGTTCCCGATGCTTCTTCTGCCGTGGTGCCTGTGATTCCCATTTCCGTCTGAACAACGTGGATCGCTTCTACAATGTCGGAATAGCTGCTTATATCGTATTCAACGCCAGAGAGTTCGGAAGCCTTGTCGAGAAGCTCCTGCATACCTTCTTTGGTTCCTGCAAATCCAAGAGCCAAATTGTCGAGCATGGTGAAGTTGCCACGGCTGAAGCCTCTGTATGCGTTCTGAACCGCTTCCATGGATGTTCCCATTTTATTGACGTTATCCGCCATATCGGTCATAGAAACGTCCATGAGTTCGGCTGCCTTTGCCGTGTCTCCGTCAAGGGAATTTATCATAGCAGCGGCACTCTGAATTGCCGAATCCATATAGTCATTGGCAGACATTCCAGCCGAAGCATAAGCCTGATTTGCTTTTGCTAAAACAGCATCAGCGGAATCTCCGAACAAAGTCTCAATACCACCAACCAACTGTTCATAATCAGCGAAATTCTGAACGGCATCCTTTGTGAGTGCTGCGGTTCCGACCGCTGCTGCACCGACAGCCGCTGCGGAAACTCCTGCCATGGTTTTAAGCCCTGATTCGAACTTTGAACCAAACGAAGCACCGCCTGCCTCTCCGGCTTCTCCCATTGCCTGTTCAATTTCACCTTTTACGCCTTCCATGGAAGGTCTGATTTGCAGATATGCTTCACCGATCGTGTTCGCCATTGACTATCTCCTGCCAAGCGTTGTTGAAATCTTCCGCTGTCATAAACGAAACCAACTCGTCTTCGGTTCTCTTCTCTTCCGTAAGAGCTTTAAGCACCGATTCAGGGCGATTTCGATTCTTTTGTCCGTCTTTTGTCTTCGCCCATGATTGGAAAGTAAGTTCATCAACCATTCGGGCGATAAGCGTTTGAGTTAAGGTGATCTTGCTGTCCGAAAAGTGCATTTTAACTCTGGAATCTTCTCTTAACCCAAAACAAAGAGTTGCTACCAATGAAGGCAACAACTCTTTGTAGTTGAGAACGTGATACACTTCTGCAAGGTCACAAATCAGCTCATCCTCACACACAGCAAGGCAATGTGCGAGGAATATCAGTTTTTTGGGATTTTACTCTCGAAGATATCCTGCACCTCTGCCATAACAGCTTCAGCCGGAACATAGCCTTCGTTGTTTGCGGAGATATGCTTCATCATACGGTCGAGACCGTCTTCACCAAGCATCAGGGAAACCATATCTTGGGCTCCTGCGAGCTGATCTATTCCCCTTCCGTTCTGGCACCTTGTGAGTGCCATAGTGAATCTCCAATCAGTAAGAATCCTGTCGTCGATATCAAATTCAAAGCCTGTTTTTGTTTTTCCTTGCATAAGTTTTCTCCCTTTTTAGAACTTAAACTGAAGGCACGTCAGCGGTGATGTATTCGTAGTGATATACACCGTTGCTGTCGGGAACGTCAGTTATTGTGATGTTGTAGCCAACGGCTTCGTCATCCTTGTAAGTGATCTCGCCGAGTTCAGAGATGGTTCCGTTAGGAACAACGATTCTCTTCGCACGTCCACCTTTAAGAATCATATCGAAGACCCAAGCTCCAGAGGGCATTTCGCCAGCGGTAGCCTTTACAGTGATGTTTCCGCTTCCGTCCTTGATGACATTTGCAGTTCCATAAATGGTCTTCAGAACGTCTTCGTTCATTGCCTCAAGAAGGGTAAGAGCGAAGGTGTCGGGTCTGTCTGTCTGAAGGGTGAGAACGGTATCACCGCCCCATGCCTTGACAGTATCACTCTCGGGCGAGTTGTTATTGGTAAGACCGTCTTCGGAAACATATCCAAGCTCTACGAAGGAAGCATTAAGAGCTTCGACAGCAGAGGTGGGAAGAGTTGTTCCGATCGGAGCCCAATGTACTGCTCCGCTGACTTTAGGTTTACCTACTGACACGTTGATTGCGTTAGGCATAATAAAGTCTCCTTCTTTTTAAAAATACAAGTTATAGTAGCAACGATAACGGTACCTCTTTAAAACTGTGTCAGGATTGTCGTTTCCACCGCCCAATCGTGCGGAAATATCCGTGGTTTCGTTGAGTTTTTCCATCGCTTCCCTGACCTTTTCGTCAAGGGTTGCAGCTTCGAACTTGCTCGGGGCGTATGAACGAAACTCGAGTGTCGCTGCGTTTATGTAGTTTTCCTTGCCTCGTTCGATAAGCTGAAGAACGATGAATGTGCCGGGAGTGTTTTCAGGAACTTCCAGATGCACTCCGATCTGCTCTTCTGCAAACTCCACGTCAAGAAATTCCTTGACCCTTTGTTCAATCAACATTCTCTTTCTCCTTTATGCTTACATTGCAACGATACAAGCCTACATAACCATTTTCTACTTCGCCAAGTTTCTCGGCTTCGCTCATTACGGCATCCATCATCATTTGTGATTTCAAAATCTCACGAATACCCATTCGATTTAAAACGATCTTAACCTTCGACTCTTTCAAGATGCACCTTCTTATTCCAGCGTAGAGGTATATTCTCTTCGATTCCGGCTGTTGCGTATCCTATCGTGTGATACTTTCCCCCAAATGGGTCCGGGAGTTCGACAATCGTGTCTTCCCAATTGTGCGTATCACCTTTCGGAATAGCCAAGGTATAAACGACCTTTTTTCCGTACATCGTAAGGTTGTTGGTTATATCGTCCGTGGACGGCTCCCCAACAAGTACATCGCTCACGCTTTCGGTAGTTGTGGTATAGACAGGTCTTCCGAATCCGTCCGTCCCTGTCTGTGTACGTTTTTCAAGAGTAACTGTGATTCCTTTCATACGGAAGCCCCCGTCATATACTCCAAAACCGAAGTGCAGCCTATCTGATTACCTTTGCCAAGCATCTGTTTTTCGAGCTTGTTCAGATATAATTCTCCGACAGAGGAATTTGCTCCCATAGTCCATGATTGAGAATATCCCATAGCAGACATACTTCCCTGCGTTGCTCCGAGAGGGATGTCAGAATCAACATTTAATGCTCTCTGGACCATACGGATTGAAACTATCTTCTTGTTCTCGGTGGAAGCGTTGATATTGAAATCATCAATAATGATCGCTGCATCATCCAAGAGATTCGAGCAAATATTCTGCTGTGTTTCGGTCATCGTGACGCTCATTCTGGCTTGAACGTCCTGAACAGTTGCGTATGCCATAATATCCTCACTTCTTTTTAGTTGCTCTGCGTACGGTCTTCTTGGGTTCCTCATTTTTGGGCTCGGGAACTTCTTCGACCTTCTTCACTTCGACCTTCTTGGGTTTTTCCAAGTCGGCGACAGGAGCAAATCCTGCCGCCTTGTATTCGTCTACTCGGTCATCCGCCACCCAAAACGTGGTTCCCGTGAAGTGATTTAAGAACTCTATCATCAGATAGAAGGTACTCCTGTTGCGGTGAGAGCGTTAAATACATCGGTGAGGGCACGGAAACCAACCTCGATTTCTGCTCTTACTGCGAACATGTTCTGCTGGAAGAGATTGATCTCGCTCTCGTCAGCAAGTTTGAGGGTTGCATCCTCGCTGAAGCTGATCTTAACGCCGTCAACCATGCCCCAAACAGCCTGATTCCAATCGCCGGCGAAACCAACCTTGGAAGGATTTCCGCTCTTGAATGCAGCCTTGGTGATCTCGGTTCTTGCTCCAAGAACAACAGGAACGCCGTTCTCGGTTACGTTGTTGAAGATAGGTCTCTTGGTGGTGTCAGTAGCACCGAGAAGGAGTCCCTTGCCCTGTGCAGAGAAGACATATCCGTTGGTAATTCCGCCGTGAAGAGCGATGTCGGTATCAGCAGCAACAAGACCCTGATATACGTCAGAAGCAAGGCTCTGTGCGGTTACGCTTGCGAGGGTATCGAAATCAGATCCGGGAGCGGAACCGAAGAATACGGTCTCGTCAAACTTTCTTCCGAGTGCATCAGGGAGCTTCTCTACGATTGCGTTGTAGAGAGCGGAAGCATCTCTTCTGAACTGATTTGAAAAAGGAACGATAACAGCGAGGGTGTAGCCACGAAGAATCTTGGTTGCTACGGAAGGATTTGAAACTGCCTTTGAAGAAGTTTCTCCTGCCCATGCTGCCTGGGGATCGGAAAGAAGAACATTGATTGCAGCTCCGTTTCCGGGAAGGGGCATCTGCCTTGCAAGACTCATAACCTTTGAAGACTCCTGAACCTTTGAAAGAATCTCGCTTGATACGCTTGCAGGAAGGTCGATGTTTGTTCTGTTAGTAGGTACTCCACTTGACATAATTAAATCTCCTTATCAAAAAATAGAGGACATATACTCGGCAAAATCTGCCTTCGCATTGCCACTCGTGGGTTTGGGTATTTCTCCGCCATCCTTGACCTTGGGATATGCGTTCGGGGTTGCATAAGCCTTAATGGCTTCAGCCTGTGCTTTGCACTCCTCTTCCGTTGTTCCTACCAAGAGATTCGAAGGAATCCCGGTTTCTTTTGCTACTTTTTCTCTCATCTGCCTGGTCTCCTCGGCTTTTTTCATTCCGTTGAGTTCAGCTTCGAGAGTGTTCGCACGTTCGGTCGCCTTCTGAAGTTCTGTTTTGTTGGCTTCTTCCATTTCATCAAACTTGGAAGCCTTCGCTTTCAGATCCTCGTAATCTGCGAACTTGCCTTTTTCTTCAGCGAGTCGCTTTCCTACGATTGCGTTTACTTCTTCCTGCGTGAATGTGCGAGGCTGGGTTTCCCCGTTGTCCTGTGTGGTTACAGTAGCGTTTGATTCGCTCATATTCATTCTCCTTTTGCAAGTAAAATCCTCGTTTATGGCACGAGTTGCCTATTAAAAAAGCACCTTTTGACGGGTGCTAATTCACATTGATAAGCTCGGAATTGTCCGTGCCTTCTTTGTTTTTGTCTGCTGCGTAGGCATCCCTTCGCATTGCATTGATCCTTTGCTGTGGGGTCCTTCCGTCAGCATTGTCGTACATTTTCAAATAACGGTCTGGATCGTAGCCTTCGACATCATCACGTTCATTGAATCGGATTGCATAAGCACAATCGCAATTTGAATGGATGTGTTCGGCGTGTCCGTTCTTTAACGCTCGCTTCGATGCGTATTGCCAACCCCTTGAAGCCAAGGTTAAGCAAAAAGCACAAGTCTCTCCGGCAGGAATCCAAGCAAATTGGGCTCCATCCCTTAAAGCGTTTCGGAGCGTGGTGTCCTGCCCTGCCTGTTTGACAAGCCTTCCAACAGCTGCGGATACATATTCTTCGCTCTGGGAATAATTCAAGGCTCCGTTGATCGTTTTTCCGACCTCTTCAATCGTTGCCGTTTCAGCGACTATCGCTTCAGGAACATTTGCCTCACTCAAAGCAGCTATCGCATCGTACATTTCCGCCGATAACGCAGCCGAGGCTTCTCCGTACTTTGTAACGAGCCCATATGCAAACTCGATAAGCTCGTCTCTCGGGATATTTCCGATTCCGACTCCGTGCCAACGTCCATTTGCATTCCAAACAGCATCCCTGAACTCGTCAGCAGCCTTCTTATTGAGTTTTGCGAGCAAGTCTCTGTACCTTGTCCACTCGTCAAGCGTTAGTGTCATTTATGACCTCGTTCAATACCTGTTGTCCCCTTGCTCTTTGCTCCTGTGATCTGATCCTTCTGATGTCAGCCTTGTCAAATCCGAGCATTTCAAGGAAAACGTCTGTCGAAGCAAATCCCTGTCTTACTGACGAGATTTTAATTGCAGCATCTGCGGTAACGGCTACGGAAGGCATTGCAGGATTCTTGAAATGTGCAACGATTGCCTTCTGATCTTCCGAAAGTCCGTCCATGTTTGTTTTGTTCTGAATAGCCAGAGCCATGAGAGCGATTGTACGAAGTGCGACTCCGTTTCCAATGTTCAGCTGTTGAGCTGTTGCAACAAGGGTCTGACTCTGGGCGAGGATCGCATCAGAGCTTGTCGGGTTCGCATCGTTGATAACTCCAACGTCCGTGACGGTCAAGCCTGTTGCCGCAGAGAACTGTGTCGCCAAAAGGCGAAGCATTTCAACGTGAGGCGTGATGCTTCCCTGCTGAAGCTGACCGAAGGAAGGTTTCTCTCCTGTCTCCGGGTTTGTGGTCGAAGCCAAAATGGATCCGACATACTGACGGAATTTATTATTTATAACCGCTTCAAACTGTTCGTCCGTAACCCCGAGAAGATACTTCTGCGGAGAAGTCGCAAACTCGAGACCGATTGAAGCGTTCGCAACCGTCCTGACGTAGCCGTCAATGAGTCTTCTGATAGGCTCCTTAATTCTTGAACGTCCGAAGGGCTTGTTGCTCGTAGCGTTCCAAATAAGGGCTTCCATGAGGGGTCTGCCCATTTTGTGAGGATGATATTCCGCAACCCATGATTCCGTTCCGTAACGCTTAAGCACCCAGATTGCATCATCTGTGTAATAATTGATCTCGGTTGCTTCCCAACGGCTCTTATCGTTGTTCGGAGCTGTGTTTATAACAGCGAATCCGTAAGCGATTCGACCTTCTACTCCGTCCCAAATAGCCGCTGCCGTCTGCGGAGAATGAAAACGGATCTTCACGCCATCGTCAGAATCGGTGAGCGTAGCAAAAACGCATCCGTATTTCAGCTCGTCTCTGCAAGCCTTGATATATTCGTCAATGAGGTTGTTCTTGTCTGCTATTTCGTCAAGAGCTTCAACGTCTTCTCCGTTTACTCCGACAAATCCATCAAACATTGACCTTCCGGCGAGAACATCGACCGTCTTGGAACCCCAAGCACAACCGATTTTCAGCTTTTTCAGCCCGTCAGGAAGAGCTATTCCCAAATTCACAGAATCAAGGGAGATATTGCCTTCGTAGTATCTGTTTTTTTCGTCATTTTTGGCTGAATGTGAATTGAAAGTAGCCACTAAAGACTGAAACTTCGCCATTTCCTCTGCCGGGAAGTCTCTGATTTGCGAAATCTTAATATCAAGCATTTTTCACCTCATCCGATGAGCATTTTTCTGCTCGGATCTCGTTTGGAAGTCTTGCACCCCCACAAAGCAAGGGAACACGCTTCGATTGCCGTTGAATTTTCACCCCCGAAGCCCCAACCACCGCCAATCGGTCTTTTTGTTGCGGTGATTGCCGATTCTCGCAACGCTTCCTGTCCTGCGTACCAAGTAATCGTTTTTTCGTTCAAGGAATCCGTCAAAACTCCGACAGCAGATATGACATCCTTTGCCGAAGGTCGTATCACGGACCCTTTGATTCGCCATTTATCGGCGATTTTATCTACAAGCACATCGACACCGTTCCGCCCATCAATAACAACGCAACAAGCCTTCGTGCTTCGTTCATTAAGCCAATCAGCGAGCCATGTTGTGCCGTGTCCTGTCGGCTTAGCTTCAATCAGCGAGATTCTCGCCTTGCCTTCCTTCGGAATCACCGCTCCGCATAAACAAACATAAGCTCCGTCAGCTGAAAACTTCACGCCGTAAGCCGTTCTGCCTTCTGGCTTCGGTTCTTCAGATCTGCAAGAATCCCAAAGCTCCGCCGGGATCGCATAATCGATTTTGAGCTGTGCCGTAGGGCTCCACCAGCCGAGGCGTTCTCTTGCGAATCCGTCAATTCCCATTTGCTCGTATTCGCTTTGTATTGTCTTCTCGGCGATTCGATGCCCCATTGCAGGGTTGGTTTTGTATGCCAAATCCATGACCGATTCAGGAGTGATTTCCTTCAAATCCTGAATACTCCACTCCAACCACCAAAGCTCTGATTTCTCGCTGTGAGCTACATCGTGCATCTTCTTGAATACCGTTCCCCGACACAAAGGTCCGGGCGGAGTGCCGAGGTATATCTGCTGTGGCATCCTCGTTTTATCCTTGGCATCAGAAGAAGCCGAAATCGTGGGGAGCATTGCCTCTTGTTCTTCAGCGGTCATTTCCTGTGCCTCGTCAATGATAATCACGGAATATGTACCGCCTCGGGCTCCCGAGTTAGTCCTGGTCGAGAACTCTATACATCCGCCGTCGTGGTAGACTCCGTCCTCGTCCTGCCAATCTTTGAAGTAGATCCCCTCATATCCTCGCCCCCTTGTGATGTTCTTCACATCCTTGGCGAAGTCCGGGAATCTCTCTTTGTTTTCAAACAGATTGCACAGCGAATCAAACATTTTCTTCGTTGTGCTGCTATGATGTGCGGAATACATGACTTGCCTGTGTTCGAAGTCTGCCATATAAACCGCATAATATCTCGCTGAATATGATTTTCCGTTCTGTCTCGGTTTACTGATTCCGAGCGTTTGAGTCGCCGGAGATCCGTCTGCATTCCGTGCAAGCATCAATATCAATTCTTGCCTTTGTGCAGGATAAAATGTCGCACCGCCGTCCTCGATGAACATTTCCGCCACAGCCTCTCCGTCAGAAAATGCATACTCACCGATGCTTGAAAAAGTCGGGTCCTGATTACCCGTTCTCATGTTTCTTCTTCAGACGGTCGTGTTTCGATTCCTTCTTTGCGTTCGGATCAGGAAGAGCTTCCAGCTCTGCAATAACTTCCATAAGCCTTTTGGTATTAGAAGCCATATCCCTTCCGCTTTCGCAGTTCTGAATCGTAGAAGCGAGAATGTCTCTTAATGCAATTAGCGTTGCTCTCTTGTCGCCACTCTTGGCAGCATCTACGAGGTTTGTCACGTTCAAGCCCCCTTTCCGTTTATACCGTGATATATCCCTCTTGCGAGGTGGAAAACTTGTTTTCTTATCCACAACCCAAATGTGGAAAAGTCCTCTGGCGTGTTCGTCGCT
>RHMF01001068.1_pt1 | contig 12399 bp, 15 predicted proteins | sample 5365151 | NCBI WGS metagenome assembly RHMF01 (sample SAMN10266501, study PRJNA497801) | feces metagenome | isolation source: feces | host: Bos taurus | place: China: Prairie of Fairy Mountain | collected 2017-08-14 | reverse complement strand
CATCAGTTTGTTTTTTGTCCGTATTTGTAATGTCGCATTTGGAACAAACGAAATTGTTGTTTTGCTGCTGCTTGTGCTGATCCTTTCCCTGGGAGCACCGATTGCTCCCGGAACCCTGATTTTGTGCCTGGTTACCCTGTTAACTCAAATGGGAATTGATATCAGTGTGATCTCTCTGATTATCGGTATCAACTTCATTTTGGAAATGATATTGGGACTGGTCAATTCTGTCGGCAATGTAGTCGTTGCACTGCTGGTTGCGCGGAAAGAAGGCACGCTGGATTTGAACACCTACATGAAGAAATAAGTGAAACTGTTATTTATTCTAAACGCTTGAAAGGAAGAAGATTATGGCTCTCGTAACTGAACGTATTGAAGATAATGTCCTGTATTTGGAATTGAACGGACGAATTGATTCCTCCAACGCCGATCAGGCAGAGGAACAGATCAAAGCAATCAAAGAAGCACATCCTGGTCTGCTGAGTGTCCTTGATGCCGAAAATCTTGAGTATCTCTCTTCTGCGGGCCTTCGTGTTGTTTTGCGTATGCGCAAGGATACGGCTGACCTGAAGATCATCAATGTCAGCACCGAGGTGTACGAGATCCTCGATATGACCGGTTTTACCGATATGCTTACCGTGGAAAAGGCCTTCCGCCGCCTTTCTTTGGATGGCTGCGAGGTGATCGCCAAGGGTGCTAACGGTACCATCTACCGCTACGATTCGGAAACCATTGTAAAAATCTATCACAACGGCGCTTCTCTGGATGAGGTCCGGCTGGAAAAGGACCTGTGCCGTAAGGTGTTTATTAAGGGCATCAACACTGCGATTCCTTATGATGTTGTAAAGGTAGGCGAGCACTACGGTTCTGTGGCAGAGCTGCTCAGCGCAAAACCCCTTTCCAAGCTGCTGCGGTCGAATCCGGAAAAGCTGGAGGAATATGTGGCGGTCTATTCTGATCTGCTGAAGAAGATCCATGCCACACCGATTCAGGCGGATGAAATGCCCTCCATCAAGGAGACCGGCGTGAAGTGGATGCAGTTCCTGCAGTCCTATCTGCCTGAAACGCAGTGGAAAAAGCTGTATGACATGATGAATGCCATGCCTGAGCCCGGCTTTATGGTCCACGGAGACTATCATGTCAATAACGTCATGATTCAGAATGATGAGCCTCTGCTGATCGATATGGACACTGTGGCGTATGGTCACCCTGTTTTCGATTTTGCTGCCATTTATCTGGCTTGCGTTGGATACAGCGAGTGCAATCATGCCGGCGCCCTGGAATTTTACGGTTTGCCCTATGAGATCACCGTGAAAATCTGGGAGACCTTTATGAAGCAGTATTTTGAGGATGAAGCTGTGCGCGCAGATGTAGCACGCAAGGCACAGGTGATCGGCTATGCCCGTATGATGCGGCGTACCATCCGACGCAACGGACTGAACACCCCGGACGGACAGGAGCTGATTGCTCTGTGTAAGCAGCGCCTGGATGAGCTGCTGCCTCTGGTGGAGCAGCTGGATTACTAATCGGCTGCCCGGAAGAGGTGCAAACATGGCAAAAAGAAAAAGCTTTGCCGATGACGGATGGGCAATATGGGTCGCAGGTGATGACACCAGTACCTTCTATTTGAACGAATGGGTCAACCCCCGGGGAAAAAGCCATGTGGATGTATCGGTAAGAATTCGCGGCGTAAAGGCCACGCGCAATTTGAATGTGTACATACCGTTTATGGTTGAGAAAACAGAAGTGGAAGATCTGTCACATCACCTGAAGGACGAAAATGTATTTCGTGCCATTTTCAGTACCAGATGCATTCTGGATTATATGAAAAACCAGTACACATCCGAGATGGCCTACCATGGAAAAACGGTGGACCTTGTCCATATTTCCAACACAGATTATTCAGTAAGACCCTTGGCAGGCGGAACGCTGCTCACAGTGCCTATCGATACTTTGCTGGATTATCTGGATAACGACGAAGCATATTTTATGTTCCGGCTGCCCCACAAAAATCTGGATGAACTGTTCAGATCTCAGATCGATGTACAGGATGCCTTTACTCGCTTGAGGGATCTCCTGACCAGTCCGGTGGTGTCTGAAAAGTATGCCTGCTCCGTGCGTGTAAATGAGGCGCGGTTGTTACCGGATGAGATCAACCAGATTGGTGCATTCCACCGGCAGAAACTCAACAAGGCTGTGGTCACGCTGTCGCTGCAGGAAGATTATCAGGTAAATGACTCCAACTGCTATCGGATCCACCGCCTGGAAAAGGAACTGTTTGGCGGGTATGCTCCAAACGGATTCGATTGCGATGATGCCATTACTTATGAGTGGAATGAATCCCGAGAGAAAAATCTCTACGGACATTTTAACTTTTACTTTGGTATCGCACGTGACACCATCAGCAAATCGAGCATGCTGCTTTATATGATTTTGCTGTTTTGCGTAAGCTTAATGGGCAATTTGCTGTGGGAGATCCTGAAGCCGCTGATTGGTTTGTAAAGAACCGGAACCTCCGCTGAATTCTTTTTATGATGCAATTCTGACAGCACAGCCGGAAGGCGCAGAATCTTTTATCCTTTTTAATACATTCGTTGAGAAATGAGACAACTTACATTATGAAAAAAACAATGACAGTTTTTTTGGCGATCCTGATGATCGTGACTCTTGCCGCCTGTGGAAACAGCAGCAGCAAGGGAAATATAAAAACTCAGCTTGGAACAACGAAACTTTCCGTTGTGCTTCCCGAAGGCTTTGCCGCAATGGAAGATGATTTCGGTGAAGATCAGGTTGCTTATTACCATAAGGATGACCAAAGCATCGACTTCGATGTATATCAGTGGGCTAAGGGAGACAAGTACGTTCTGGAAGAGGAAGCTGCCTACTTTGCGGCGGAGTATGGAACGGCAGCATCCACGGTGAGCGTAAACGGTTTGCCCGGAATGAAATATATTTCTCTTGAGGAGTACGACGGCTCTGAGTACACCGTGATCAATTATATGTTCGATGACGGCGAATACATTGTTGAGCTGTGCTTCTGGACGATCAATACAGAGGAAGAACTTGCAGTAGTCGACGAGATCATTAACACAATTACCATTGACTGAATCCTCTGTGGATAACAGAGGAGAGGAACGCGAGGTGCACGATGATTTATTCAAACGAGCTGGTTCCGCGCATTTTGCGTGACATTGACAATGGCGTGCTTGCGCTGGATCTTCGTGGGCGCATCGTATATATAAACGCCCAGTGCGAAAAGATTTTGGGACAGCAAACACAATTGTTGGGTAAGTCCTATGCAGAGGCGTTCTTTGATGTACAAGAAGCAAAAAATGATGCGTTTCACCAGTTCATCCTCAACGCCGTGTACAAAAAAGATCAGACACACTGTGGAACCGTACCTTTTTTTGATGCGTGCGGAAACAAACGGCACTTGCGGCTTGCGTCCTCCTTTCTTCGGGACGAAGCTACGGCAGAGAGTACCGGTATCGTCATGGTGATTTCTGATGTGACAGAAACAGAAGTTCTGAAAAAGAAGCGGCATGATGCGGCGGTTGTGTTTGCATGTATCACAGCTTGCGTATGTCTCTATCTGCTTCTGCTGGCTACATTGGATTTCCTTGCGATCAATGTGCCGGTGAAGGCATTGACACAGGTGATCAATGCAATGGTCTTTGTGATCGGTGTCATTATTTATAAAAAGACGGATTTCTCACGGGAGGACCTGGGCCTAAAGCTGCTGAAACCGAAAGCCACCCTTGTGACTTCTGCCCTTTTGGCAGCCACGGTTGTTGCGGCGCTCGTTTTGGTGAAATTTTTGCTGCTGAGGATTTCTCCTGGCTTTTTTGCGGAGGAATTGCCTTTCTGGAACTGGAATATCGGAGTCTATTCCTGGATCTCCTATATTTTCACCTGCATCATTCAGGAGTTCCTGGCGCGTAGTATGATCTATGGAAGCATCAGAAAATTGTTCGACGGTCGAAACGCTGTGGTGGGGGCGATTTTGCTGTCCTCGCTTTTGTTTGGTGCCGTACATATCGCCCATGGATTTATGTATATGGCAGCTGCGATCGTCCTTCTGGGCGCGCTGGGTGGCCTGTATGAAAAGCAGCGCAATATTTGGGGTGTGGCACTCATACACTATGTGCTTGGACAGACGGCTGTTTGTCTTGGCTTTCTGGCGTAACCCATATTAGAAAAAAGAAGTGCGCATAGATGTTGCAGAACTTAAAATGGTATTGCGCCAGTGAGACAGACATGAAAATGCAGAGCCAGCTTTTCCTCTTTTAAGACGGATCAGCTGGCTCTTTATTATTTATTTGAATTGCTCCTTAGTCACGCAAAGCCGCAACCCTCGCCCATAAACAGCGGTCTGAACCCCTTTCCGCGCCGCTGTGATGGGTTTTCGTGCATCCGCGAGGAAAGAACCTTTGGTGTAAAAGGGCCTTTCCTGGATGATCTACAGCTTAAATACAGCACCTTGAAAACGCGCTCTGCGTTGCATAAAGCCGTGTCAAAGTGAGCTGCGCGGCAGATACGCCATGACCTTTGACATCTGAAAGAGACTCCCGAATTGAACGCCCTCAAAGCATTGTCCGGTCCACCCATCAGCATAGGCCGAGGTGAAAGAACCTGTGGCGCCGTGGCCAGCGGCCACCTGTTTCTGCTTTGATTATATATTGCATGTATAGAAATTGCCGATCGCTATTTCTGCATACCGCCACTGCAATAAACATAGTCTTTCAAAAGGGGGGATTGCTTATGAATGAAATTGAGCGGGATTTGAGTCTTGCGCTTTTGAAGTGCCTTTGGCAACGGAATTTGATTTCGGAGGAAACATTTATTTCTGCCAGCAATTCCCGGTTTTTTGACAGAAAACGCTTCTCTCATTATGCCGAAGCTGATGTTCCAATTCCCAATAAGGAGACCGGCATGCATGATGACGATTAGAAAACTTCGTGAGCAGTTACGGATGGGAAAATCAATTTACGAGCTTCCTCTTCGCGTTACTTTTTATGCCCGTGTTTCTACAGAAAAAGTAGAACAGCAAGGCAGTTTGGAAAACCAGATTCAATATTATACTGATTTTATCCAAAAGAATCCCAACTGGACCTATGTCTCCGGATACATAGATGAGGGGATTTCCGGAACCACTACATATAAACGCGAGAGTTTTTTGCGCATGATCAACGACGCTCACCATGGACTGTTTGACTTTATCATTACGAAGGAAATTTCTCGTTTCTCCAGAAACACATTGGACAGTATCCAATACACCCAGGAACTGTTGGATACAAACGTAGGCGTCCTGTTTCAGAATGATAATATCAACACATTGGATACCGACAGCGAATTTCGTTTAGTTGTCATGGCCGGTGTTGCACAGGACGAAGTAAGAAAGCTATCTGAACGATTGAAATTCGGTTTTAGACAGTCTATCAAAAATGGCCATGTCCTTGGCAATAATCGCCTCTGGGGATATGATAAAAAAGACTGCAAGCTGACGATCATACCTGAACAAGCTGAAGCGGTTCGCTTGATTTTTGAACTTTATGCCACCGGAAAGTATGGGATCAGAAAAATTGCTCAGGAACTGACCCGTCGTGGGCATACCAGCCTTCTGGGTAATGAATTTAATCAGCTGACAATCAAACATATTCTTACCAATCCCAAATACAAAGGTTGGTACTGTGGCAACAAAACGCAATCTCTGGATTATCGCACTAAGAAAAAGGCGTTTTTGGAAGAAAGCGAATGGATCATGTACCCCGATCCCAATATTCCGGCGATCGTATCTGAAGAATTGTGGGATCAGGCAAATGCCATATACAAACAGAGAAGCAACGAAGTAAAAAAAAGAAAAACAAGCTACCAAAACAAATATCCTTATAGCGGAAAAATTATCTGCGGAACACACGGAACAACGTTTCATCGGCAGGCATTCAAAACACAAGAGGGACAGACCGAATACTGGCGATGCAAAACATATCGTCAGCGCGGAAAAGATGGCTGCGGAATGCCTGCTTTGCGTACCCGAGAAGTCGATGCTGTTTTAGCTGACCTTTTCCAGAAACGCATTAAAAATAAAGATAAGGTTGTCCACCTCGTGCTTGACAGTATTGCCGACACTACACTTCGGGTTGATCATTCAGCGCAGATCGGGCGAATTGAAATGCAGATCAGGCAAATCCAAGATAAAAAGGATAAACTGTTAGAGTTGAGCATGGAAGGCGCTGTCACAATCAAAGAGTTCAAGGAACGCAACAACCGCTTTAATAGCCAAATCTCTGCCTTTGAGGAGCAGTTGCTTACTTTGCGCCAACAAGAGCAGCAGAGCAAACTCACCGAAGCAGATCCTGCTCTGCTGGAAAAAGCCTTATGGGAAGAATTAAACTTTACTAACGGAATCAGTTCGGAAGTGGTAGTGACTATCCTCGATCATATCGTTGTCCTTGAAGGAAGCAATGACAAACAAATCTATCTTGAACTCTATCTTCGGCTGGGGCAATCTGCTTCAGTCCATTTTAACCGGGGCGGATTAGTCTTTTGCAATATACCTTCTTGACGATGTGGGCCACCAGGCGCAGATTGTGCTCCACCAGAATATTCCGCGCCTCCAGATCCCCCGCCGCACAGCGTTCCAGATATTCCCGCTCCTCCTCCGCCTTCAGCGGACGTGGGAACGACCCGGCAGCACCTGACAGCCGCAGGGTAAAAAAGACAGCATTGAGCATGAGATAAACCACCGGCGACAGCATGGGCAACACCTCCGCCCCACTGTATTCTCCGCCGGCCAGTCCCTATTCCAACAAAAAAAGCCGCTGCAAATGCAGCGGCTTTTTGATATCTCAACTCCGGTTAGACAGGTAATAGCCCACGCCCCACTTTGTACGGATATACTCGGGGTTGGCAGGGTCCAGCTCCAGCTTTTCCCGCAGACGGCGGATGTGGACGTCCACCGTTCGGAAATCGCCTATATACTCATAGCCCCACACCACATTGAGTAGATTCTCTCTGCTGTACACCCGGCCCGGATTGCGCATCAAAAGCTCCATCAGGTCAAATTCCTTGGCAGTCAGATCCACCGGCACGCCATTTTTCCATGCGGCGCGCTCCCCCGTATCCAGCCGGATATGGCCGATCTCCAACTGTCCCCCGGACTGCTTCTGCACAGAAGCACCCGAGCGGCGCAGCAGGGCGCGCACACGAGCCTTCAGCTCCAGGATGTTAAAAGGCTTGGTGATATAGTCATCGGCACCGCACTCAAATCCAATGATCTTGTCGGTATCCTCGCTGCGTGCAGTGAGCATGATCACAGGAACATTGGAAAACTCCCGGATGCGCACGCAGGCCTGCAGGCCGTCGATTTTCGGCATCATCAGGTCCAGAATGATCAGGTCGAAGCTCCCCTGCCGGGCAAGCTCCACCGCCTCCTCGCCGTCATAGCCCACCTGGACCTGGTAGCCCTCATTTTCCAGATTGAATTTGATCCCCTTGACCAGCACCCGCTCGTCATCCACTACCAAAATCTTTGCCATATTCGCTCCTTAATCCGTCTTCGACAGGGTAATGTATCCACTGATCTCTTCCAGAAGGCTTTCGCTCATACCGGGAACCTTCACCAGCTCTCCGGCAGTTTGGAAGGGGCCATATTCCTCCCTCCAGGCCGCGATGGCCCGGGCCCGGTCCTCTCCGATCTGCGGCAGCCGGGCCAGGTCGGCCGACGGGGCGGTGTTCACGTCAATGCGCTCGCCGGGCAGCAGACTTTCCGGCCAGCGAGCCTGCTCCTGCTCCGTCAGCAGTTGCTGTTCCTGCTTTGTGGTGCTTACCCGGTAAGGCTCTCCCGCCCCGTACAGCAGCCCGCACCGGAGGGCGCAGATCAGGAAAAAAGCGGCAGCTGCCGCCAGCGCCATTTTTTCCGTTCCCCCTGCCCTGCTCACTTTTCTCCCTCCCGACGGTTGCACATCAACACACTGTTTGCTATAATCGTATCGTGGGTTTTTGCCCATTTTATGATTTTATTATACCACGCCAACGAGGAAATTCCTATGAAAAAATACCGCATCCTTCCCACCCTTTTAGCTGTACTCATGCTGGCCACCCTGCTGCTCCCCTTCTCCGCCTTCGCCGCCCCGGCCCCCGAGGTAAGTGCCCGCCACGCCATCCTTATGGATGCCAACTACGACGAGGTGTTGTATGAAAAGGGCGCCCGTGAGAAGGCCTACCCCGCCAGCATCACCAAGGTGATGACCGCCCTTCTGGTGGCCGAGGCCATCGACCAGGGCAAACTCACCGCCGACACCCTGATCACCGCCAGCGCCACCGCCATGTCCGACCTGGACGCAAACGGCTCCAGCGCCAACATCAAAGAGGGGGAGACCCTGTCTGTGCGCGACCTGCTCTACTGCCTGCTGCTGCCCTCCGCCAACGAGGCAGCAAACATCCTGGCCGAGGCAGTCAGCGGAGATATCGACACCTTTGTGGCCCTGATGAACCGGCGCGCCCAGGAGCTGGGCTGCACCGGCACCCACTTTGCCAATGCTCACGGCCTGCACGCCGAGGATCATTACACCAGCGCTTACGACATCTGCCTGTTCACCAAGGCCGCCTTGTCTCACGATCTGGTCCGGGAGGCCATGGGCACCAAGGTCTACACCACCGCCGCCTCCAACATATCCGAACCCCGTAAGTTCTATAATACCAATGCCCTGCTGTCCAACTGGCACTACATCGGCTACGTCTACGACAAGGTCATCGCCGGAAAGACCGGCACCACCGACGAGGGCGGCCGCTGCCTGGTTTCCGCCGCAGTAGACGGCGAGGAATACCTCATCAGCGTAGTCATGGGCATCCCTCTGAAAAACGAGGACGGCTCCAACAATCTGACCCATTTTGTTTCCAGCAAAGAGCTGCTCAAGTGGGGCTTTTCCAACTTCAAGCGCACCACCATCTCCAAGGGCAGCACTCCTGTGGCTCAAGTGGCCGTCACCCTGTCTCAGGAGGCCGACTTCGTCATGGTCAAGCCTGTGGGCGAATTCTCCCGCACCCTGCCCGTAAGCATGAACATGGAGGACATCGAATCCAACATCACCCTCTTCAGTGAAACCGTGGAGGCCCCCGTTGAGGCCGGACAGGTGCTGGGCACCATGACCCTGGCCTACGAGGGAGAGATTTACGGCGCACTGGATCTGGTGGCCGTCAACAGCGTAGAGCGCTCCGAGTTTCTCTACCGCAAGGCCCAGGTATTGGACTTTTTCTCTCACTCCGGCACCAAGCTGATTTTGGGCACAGTGCTGCTCCTGGTGGTGATCGTGGTCCTGCGGCTGTTTGTCTTCCGCAAGCGCCGCCGTCCCTCTTCTGCCGGCCGCCGCCGCGGCTATCGGGGCAGACGCTTCTAATCTCCCCCGCACAAAAGAATACCAGTCACAAATAAGACTCCGTCAGCTGCAAATCACAGCTGACGGAGTTTATGTTTCACTGCTCACGGCATATTTCCTGTAATATCTCATCCACTGACAAAAATGGCTTCATTTTTTCCTGAAGCGCCAGCGCCGTTCCCGCAACCAGAATACTTCTTCCAAGTTCATTTTCTTTTGTATCCGGCAGCTCATCCAATGCCTGATACAAATCGCTAAAATCATCAGCATCTTTGGGGTCTGCTCCGGAGGAGATGGCTCTAAAAAGTCTTTGATCTTCTTTTCATCCATCTATGCTCCCCCTTTCTTCCCGGCCTTTCTTCTCCTTGAATTATACCCATTATATCGGGAATATTCAAGATAAATACCGCAAAATATAATAGAAATCGCAAGGAGGGGATTCTTGTGATTTCTTACGCACCACTTTGGGCAACCATGAAGCAGAAAAATATATCTACTTACGCTTTGGTTCACCGTTATGGGTTTAGCCGCGGCACCCTTGACTCGCTCAAGCATAACCGGAATATTTCCACCGCAACATTAAATGACATTTGCGCCATTCTGGACTGCAATGTCGAAGACGTTCTGGTATACATCCCCGATTCTTCCCGCAATCAATAAGACTGCCAATTTCTTCTGAATGGAAATTGGCAGTCTTTTTTCACATATTCAGTTGCGCTTTGTCCTCAGGAAGGAAAACTTCGTCTCGGAACACACCACAGCCACAAAGATAAACACAAAGCCCAGGGCCATGGGGGCCGTCACCTTGTCTCCATAGAACAGCACAGAGAACAGCACACCAAACACCGACTCCAGAGACAGGATGACCGAAGCCGAGGCGGGGTCAGACCAGATCTGGCCCACATTCTGAAACAGCAGGGCCACGGTGGTAGCCATCACACACAGGTAGGCCAGGGGCAGATACACCCCGGGATCGGTGATGGCCTGGGTGGGGAAGGTTTCGTTCATCAGACCGCCCACCCATGCATAAAGGGCCGCAAAGGCAAACTGGAAGATGGTAATCAGGTAAATATCTTTGTCAGGGGACACCTTGGCCACCGTCACGATATGGGCGGCGTAGAAGAAGGCGGAGATCAGGGTGAGTACGTCACCCATATTCACGCTCAAATCGCCGTTGAGAGACACCAGACCCACGCCGGTCACGCACATGAGGGCGGCAGCGATATTGTAGCGGTCGGGCCGCTGCTTCATCACCAGCCAGTACAGAAACGGCACCATCACGCAGTATACCGAGGTCAAAAAGGCGTTCTTGGAGGGCGTGGTCTGGGCCAGGCCGTAGGTCTGCACGGTGTAGGCCAGAAACAGGCAAGTACCTGCGGCGGCTCCGCGCCAAAGATAGTCAAGGGTAAACCCCTTCCACTTCTTCCAGCACACCACACTCAGCAGCACCGCACCTGCAGTGAAGCGGACGGCCAGCAAATAATACACCGGCATCACGTCCAGCGCATTTTTCATAATAAAAAAGGACGTACCCCAAATCAGCGCAGCGGCAAAGAGCATGGGCTTTGCCAATTTGGTCATGAGTTCAGGTTTCAAAGGCATTCCCTCCCGGAATTGAAAATCAGCGCCGCCCATGGTATCATGAACGGGAGATCATTTGAATTGAGGTGAGCAGATGCAACAGCTGCCGCGGACATTTTATGACCGGGACACCCTTGCGGTGAGCCGGGATCTGCTGGGAAAATATCTGGTGCGCCTCCTCCCCGACGGGCAGGAGCTGGTCTGCCGCATCACCGAGACCGAGGCTTACATCGGCCGCTGCGACAAGGCCTGCCACGCCTACGGCTATAAGCGCACCAAGCGCACCGAGACTCTCTTCGCCCGGCCCGGCACCGCCTACATCTATCTCATCTATGGCATGTACTGCTGCCTCAACTTCGTCACCGAGCAGGAAGGCGAACCCGCCGCCGTGCTCATCCGTGGGGCGCAGCCTATCAAAAACGGGGATATTATAGCAGAAAACCGCTTTGGCCGCAAGATGGAAGACCTGACCCCCTATCAGCGCAAAAACTTCCTCAACGGCCCGGGCAAGCTGTGCAAGGGGCTGCGCCTCACCCGGGCAGAAAATGGGCTGGATCTGCTGGGGGGCGAGCTGTTTGTCTGCCACGGCCCCGCGCCCGATCCCTCCTCCATTCGCACCGGCAAACGGATCGGCATCGACTACGCCCAGGAAGCTGTGGACTTTCCCTGGCGCTTCTGGCTGGAGGAATCCCGCCAACATCACAAGACAAGCCCATAGGGGCGGAACAGGAGCTGCATGATGTTTTTCTTTGATTTGGACGGCACGCTGTTGGACTCCACCCATGTGTGGATGGACATTGACGCTGCCTTTTTAGGGCAGCACGGCATCTCTCCCGTCCCCGCCGACTATACCGACTACGTCTCCCACCACAGCGCCTCTGAGTCCGCCCGCTACACCAGGGAGCGCTACCATTTGAGCCAAACGCCCCAGGAGATCATGCACGCCTGGGAGGAAATGGCCCACACTGCCTACGGTCATACTCTGGAGCTGAAACCCGGTGCAAAGGCGTTTCTGGAGGACTGCGCCCGGCAGGGCATTCGGATGGGTATTCTTACCTCCTGCTTTCCTCACCTGTGCCGGGCCGCGTTGGCGCACCACAACATCGCCCATCTGTTTGAAGTGGTGCTGACCACCAACGAGACAGGACTGGACAAAAGTGACGGCGGATTGTATCGGCTGGCCCTGGAGCAGTGCGGAGTTGCCCCGGAGGACTGCACCCTGTTTGAGGATTCCCCCGGCTACTGCACCGCCGCAAAACAGGTGGGCCTGCACATCGTGGGTATCCGGGACAAGATGTTTACCTCCCGCCAGGGGGAATTGCAGGACCTGTGCGCCCCGGGCTGCTATCTGGACAACTTTCTGGGTGTCACACCGGAGCAATTTTTACACCGCTGATCTTGCGCACAATGGGTTTGGATGAGATTCATCCAAACCCATTTA
>RHMF01002054.1_pt1 | contig 12409 bp, 11 predicted proteins | sample 5365151 | NCBI WGS metagenome assembly RHMF01 (sample SAMN10266501, study PRJNA497801) | feces metagenome | isolation source: feces | host: Bos taurus | place: China: Prairie of Fairy Mountain | collected 2017-08-14 | reverse complement strand
GCCGCGTTCGCCCTCTGCGCGTCCCGCACCGCGCCGTCCGCCTTGCGGCCGATGTCGCGCACCGACGCGGTTCCCGCCGAGGGGTCGGTCGCGTTGCCCTCGATCGCGGCCCTGCCGTTCTCGATGCGCACCGTCACGGAGTCGCCCGTGGACACCGAAGCGGTGGACGACGAGACGGGCGTGTCCGAGTCCGCTCCGTCCACGCGCACGTATATGGTCCCGTCCGTCGCCGTGCGCGTCACGGTGCCCGTCGTCCTCGTGCGCTTGCCTGCGGCTTTCGCTATCTTCCTGTCGATGGCGCGCTCAAGCGCGTTGGCTTCACCGAGCATCGTCCACCTTCTTCACCGACTCCTCCGTGAGCATCCCTTTGTCGCACTTGATTCTCTGCGTGCTGACCTCGTAGGTCCCTTCGAGCCCGCACGACGGCAGGACGGCGCGGACTATCGAGAACGGGTACACGTCCGGTTGCCATTCGCGCGTGTACGTCACCTCGTCCCCGTCGTAGCTCGTGCCGGGCAGCAGTATGCACGCCCCTTCCCAGTCGAGCGTGAGCGATTCCACTGCGGGCTTCTCGCGGATGTGGACCTCTCCGCGCCCGTCGATGTGCATCGTCCACCCGTGCGGGCCGAGCACCGACCAGACCGCCGCCAGCGCGCTCGAATCGAGGTCGAACACTATGTTCTCGGCCAGCTCGAAGCCGTCCCCGTCCACCGACACGGGCGCGTCTATACGGGACGCGAGCACGTCCGCGCACCACCTGGCGCCGTTCGCGCCCTTCGGGGCGTACGCGCCGTTCCCGATTGCCGAGTCGGCCGCCCCGAACAGCACGGAGCGCCCTTCGAGGTCGCATTCGCGGTACCCTCTATCGTGTTTCCCGCGCCTGTTGTCGAACCACAGCGTCGCTACCGCGACCGACTCTGCCGTGCTGCCCTGCACGGCGTCCATCATCACGCGCAGGTATCCCGGCTCGAACGGCTCGGATGCTCCCGACAGCGCCTTTATCGACGCGGTTTCGAGCATCGGGGCGCCGTCGGTCCCGTCGCGGTCGACGGTTATCTCGACTGTGCCGCGGAGCTCTTCCGTCATCTCCCACGTGATGCCGTCCACGCGGCCGACGCGGAAGGTGGACTCGTATCCCCTGGTCCAATCCATCAGGATACCTCCACGGGGTCGTCGTTCTCGTCATAGAGCGTTATGCCGTCCCATGTCCACCCGTCCACCAGCGTTCCCGCCGCCGTCCGCACGTTCACGCCGTCGTACACGTAGGTCGTGCCGGACGCGGTTCCGATGTAGGACCACGTATCCATCGGGAACCCGCCCGCCGAGTCGTACACGACGCCGTTGTGCACTTCTACGGCCCCGCCGCCCCATTCGGGAGCGGATATGTCGTCTTCGCCCGGCATGCCCGACGCCGTGAGGTCGTGCTCCGTCGCCTCGAAGCTCATGCCCACCGCTTTCGAGTTATGCGACCGCTCGATTGCCCCCGTGTGGACATCCGCCTCGAACGCGAGACCGTCGGGCGTGCGCACGAACACGCTGCCCGCGTGCCGCAGCATGGCGCGCACCGCCTCCTGCTGCTCGGCGTCCCTGAACTTGATCACGTCGGTGGACAGCGAGGCCGCGCGCTCGACCGCGGGGTTCCAGAACGTCGATGTGACGCCGTTCTGGTGCGCCCTGGTCTCCGAGTCCTTCTTCACCTTGTCGGTCGATTCGATGTTGTAGGGCAGCTCCACGTGCTCCTTGCCCCAGTCGAACCTGAGCATCCTGCACGCTATCGAGTAGTCCGCGTCGTCGGAGGCGCACACGTCGCCGTCCGCCGTCACCGTCGCCGCGACGTAGGCCGTGCCCTCGCCGTCGATGGAGTACGGCGCGAACCTGTCCGTCACGGTGGTGCCGAACGGCAGCGCGGTCGCTATCCTGCGGTCGCCGTCCGGAGTCGAGCGGTACAGGTCGAACCTGTCGCCCGCCGCGTAGTCCTGCGGGGCGGAGACCGTCACCGCCGCGCTGCGGTCGGCCGCGTCCGGCACGACGGCCACTGCCGGCTGCGACGCCGTGTGCGCCCAGTCCACTTCCACCACCGCGTCGGGCGCCTGGCTGGACAGCCCCGTGGCCTCGTCTATCACGGACACGCGCAGCACGTACCGTGCCCCGTTGCGGAAGTCCTGACCGGACGGGAGCGCGACCGCGGCCGTCCTCGAAGACCCGCTAGTGGTCCACACGGGCGTGATGGTGTCGGACCAGACCGTATCGCCCTCCATCTGGTCGCGGCTCATGTCCAGCCCGTACGATGACGCGCCCATCGACGTGACGGACGCCGCGATGGTGTCGCCCGTGTCGCTCGCAACCGTGAACGATAGCGGCTGCGCCGTCAGCTCGGGCGCGCATGTCACGGAGCACGTAGGGGCGTCGGCCACCGTGAATGTGCGCTGCTCGGACTTGGCCCAGTCGCCGCCCGTGGTCACCTCGACGTGCAGCGAGATGGATTCGTCGTCCCCGTAGTCGTCGGGCGTCACCGTGAACGCGCTGGTGGATTCCTCCCCGCCCCAGCGCTCCGCGCCGTTCTCGTCCACGAGCCTCCACGCGCGCTGCTGCGCGTCGGTGTCGTACGTCCACGACAGTTGCAGGGCGCTGCCGCGCGCCACCGTCGAGTCCCCGAGCAGCACGACCGTGGACGGGATGGACACGGGCGTCCTCTCGACCATGCCGGAGTAGTCTCCGTACACGTAGTTGCCGTCTGCGTCGGTGTCGTACGCGCGCGCCTTGAAGTAGTACCGCGTCCCGTTCGTCAGCTTCTTGACCACGAGCGTGCTGCCCGCCGTCTCGAACGTTTCCGGCGGGTCGGTCGATTGCCAGGCGTCGATGTCCGTTGACCACGACACCTCGTAGCCCTCGTCGTCGGGCTCCTTGCCGCTCAACGTCAGGACGACGCTGGTGCCGTCCGCTCCGGGCACCGCCGCGTCGATGTTGGCCGCGCCGGCCACGGTGGACGATTCCAGCTCGTCCAGCACGCTCGCGCACACGGGCATGGAGAGCGTCGTGTACCCGTCCCGCTCGGCCTTGAGCCTGTACCACGTGTGCAGGCCGACCGCCGACACGCCCTGCGCCCACGTGTCCGTCAGGCCGTTGGTGACGCCGTTGTCCGACATCACGTCCTCCCAGCCGTCGAGCTGCGCCGCGGATGCCGGGTCGTTGTCGGTCGGAACGTCCTTCCTGCGCTGCAGCGTGAGCGTGGCCGGGTACTGCCAGACGGCGTTCTTCTTGCTGTCCACCCCGACTTTGACGCGCCCCGTGTCGGTAACGGGAACGCGCACCTGCGCGGTCGTCTTGACGCCCTCCTGCGCGTACACTATCGTCGGGGCCCCGAGCGAGCCGGGGTTCGGGTTCACGACGTACAGCGTCCTCTCGGCGGGCTTGGAGTCGCCCATCAGACCTTGGCTCATGGCCTTGTACGTGCATTTCACGAACGCGCCGATACTCAGGTTCTTGGCGTTCGGCACCTCGTACGAGAACGTTTTCTGCACGTCGGTGTATGCGCTGCCGTCCACCCTCTTGGCGCTGCCCGTGACGATCCAGCACTTCGTCTGGTAGCATTCCTTCGCGCCGTCGGGGTGCGGCGCGTTATAGGTCGCCGTCACGGTCCCGTTCTCCGCGTTGTACGAGAATCCCGTCGTCGGCGCGTCCGGGGCTTTCAGCGAGAGCGCCTTGTGGACCCACGGCCCGTAGTGCCGCTTGCCGCTCTGGTTGTTGTAGCCGCGTATCCAGAACTCTATCTGAACCAGGAGCGGCTTGCCGGAGAACGGGTAGAACGCCTTGCGGTCGAACGTGTCCGAGTCGCTCTTCGTCTTCTCCTTGCCCGTGTTGTCGCGGTCGAGAGCGTCGCCTTTGCCCTTCTTGATGCCGCTTGTCGTCGGCTTCGCGTCGTACACCCACAGCATGTCGAGGCCGTCGAAGCGGTCCTTGTCCTTCGCGCCGTTCTTCAGCGCTTTCGCGGGGATGCTCCACTTCGCCGTGCATTTCGCGCCGGAGCGGGTGGGCGTCTTCAGGTTCGAAACCTTCGTCTTGAGCTTTGCCATCTAGCCCTCCATCGCGAGCTTGCGGTCCAGGATGCGCGCCAAGTCGTTCGCCATCTGCGCCGCGTCCGCTGACGCGTCGTACTGCAGGTACACGTTCACGGTGTTGCTCGTCTCGGTCCTGCTCCCGTCCATGTTCGCGGCTATGGCCTTCGCTATCGGCTCCATGTACTTGCGGTTCGTCAACGGCACCACCGCGCCGCCCGTCGCCCAACTGAGCACGGCTTCCGCGCCGTCCTCGCCGACCCACCCGTTGTTGGTGAGCAGCGGGCGGGTGACTATCGCGCCCGTCGCCATCCTGGGAGCGCCCGACAGCTCCCAAGGAGTGTTGGAGTACCCGCCCGTGTAGGAGCCCCCCTTCTTCTTGACGTTCACGTACGCCGTGCCGACTATCGCGTTCTTTATCTTGTCCACCGCATTCCAGAACAGGTTGGTGGACGCCTTCACGTCGATTGAAGCCTCGCTCTTGTTCGCCTTGGCTACCGATTCCTTCACCTTCCTGTCGGCTTGAGACGTGTTCGAGTCCGTCTTGGTGGTCGCCTTGGTCGAATCCGTCCTCGCCTTCCACGACCTCACCTTGCTGGTCGCCGGGTCGGTTATCGCGGTGACGGACACCTTGCCGTCCGGCAGCGTGGCGATGTCGTTGCTCAACGTGCCGACCGCGTTCACGCCGTCCCATATCGTGCCGCCGTCATCGACCTTGTAGGTCTTGCTCCCGACACTGAGCTCCTTGAGGTCCTGTATCTTGCCCTCCTGGTTGACGATCGTTCCGCCGTCAGAGACGTAGTAGGTCTTGTCCCCGACCTTGACGGCGTTGAGCCCGAGCGTCTTGGCAGTGTTCTCGTCTATCTTGACGCCCATCTGCGTAAGACCAGGCAATATGGACTCTATGGTCCCGTTCCACGACTGGCCCATCTGGTCCACCACCGCCGACTTCTCGGAGAGCGTGTCGTAGTCGAGGCTCAGCCCTGCGAGCAGTTGCGCGAACTCTGTGACGGATGCGCTGTTCGCCCATATCGTGGACTGCAGGAGGTCGTTGTCGGCCATCCACTGCTGCGCGGACTCCGTTCCAGCGGCCTCGGCCGCGGCCATGAGCTTCATGCCCTCTTCGTACTGGTTGACGGCCGATGTGGTCTCGCCGAGCTTCTGCTTTGCGGCGTCGAGCGTCTTGTTGAGCTCGTCCACCTGCCCCGACGCCTGCGCCGCGGCGTCCCAGTCGCCCTTCGCGGTCGCGTCGTCCAGCGCTTTCTGGGCGGCGGTTATCTTCTCCTGCGTCTCGGCCACCTTGTCCATCGCCGTGCGGTAGTCCTCCATCTTCGCGGTGTAGGACTCCTTGAAGAACTCGGCTTTCGCGGCGTTCATGACGGACTGGGTGAGCTTGTCGAACGCGCCCGCGGTCATCTCGGCTCCGTCCTTCATGAGCTTCAGCTTGCCGTTCGCGTCTTCCGACAGGCTAACCGATGTGACCGCCGCGTCGTTGTACAGTTCGAGCTGCGTCTTGAGGTTCGCCATGCTCTCGGCGCTGCGGTCGCCATTGTTGTACGCGGAGAGCGCTTTCCTGACGCCCTCGCCGTATTCCTCTATCATCGCCGTGTTGCCGTACGTCTCGTCGGCGGATTCCTGTATCTTGCGGTTGGACTCGGCCATCTTCGACACCATCTCGTCGTAGCTGACGCCGACGCCGGCGATAGCCTCGCCCTGCTCGTCGAACGCCGCGCCCAGGGCGGTCCCTATCACGTTCCCGGCGTTCTTCGACGCCTCCTCCGACTCCTGCACCTTTTTTATGTAGTCCGTCAGCGCGCCTATCGCTATCGCGGTTCCCGCGACCACGGCGACGAACGCGAGGTTGCTGGCGAGCGATGCGCCGAGGGATTTTGCGGCACCGCCGAGCGCCGCCAACTTGCCCTTGAACCCGTCCGCGCCCGCACCGGCGTCGGCGAACCCCGACTTCATGATGTTCACGGCCCTGCCCATAGCGTTCGACTCGGTGATGAACGCCTTGACGTTCTGGGACGCCGTGACGAAAGTGGACGCCATCGTGAGCGCTGGGCCCGAGAGCGCTGCTATGCCGAGTCCCGCGACCACTGCCGTCTTCGAGCCTTCGTCCATGCTGTCGAACAGGTCCAACGCGGCGCGCGCCAAGTCGGTGAACACGGCTATGATGGGCACCGCGCCGTCCGCGAGCGAAGCCATCGCGTCGTTGCCTATGTTGGAGAGTATGGACAGTTGGCCTGAGAAGCCCTCGGCCTTCTTCTCGGCCTCGCGCGCGGCGTCTCCTGCTGCCCCCCACTGGTCTGATACGCCGTTCCACGCGTCGCCGCTCATCTTGAGGTTGTCGTCGAGTCCGCCGATGGTCTGCATCAGGCCCTCGATTGCCTGCTTCTGGCGGGTGCCCGTTATGCCCATCTGCTCGAGCGTGGCATCCGCCGAGCCGCCGTCCTTCTCTATCTGGTTCAAGCCCTTGATGAACGCCTCGAACGCGGCTATGGGCTCTTCCTCCCACGTCTTCGCGAACTCCTCGGCGCTCATCTGCGACACGCTTGCGAACGCCTCGAGTCCCTCGCCGCCCTGGGCGACCGCCGATTCCATGTCGGATATCGTGTTGGCGATTGCCGTGCCCGATGCCTCGGTCTTCATGCCAGTCGCGGCTATCGAGCTGGACAGCGCGAGCAGCTCTGGGACGGTCATGCCGACGATGGTTCCCATCGAGCCGATGCGCGTCGTGATATCGACTATCTGGTCTTCCGTCGATGCTCCGTTATTGCCCAGGCGCACCAGCGCGTCGGCGTAGTTGTCGTACTCGTCGGAGGTCATGTGCGTGATGTTCGCCAGCTTGCCGAGCGAGGACGCGGCTTCCTCGGTGTCGAGGTTCGTCGCCACGTCGAGGTTCGATACCGTCTCCGCGAATGCCCTCAGGTCCTCCGTGGCTATACCCAGTTCGCCTCCGATTGCCTCTATCTGCAATATCTGCTCGGCGCTCGTCACGTGCGTCTTGGAGAACTCGATTGCCGCTTGCCGCAGCTCCTCGAACTGCGCCTCGGTCCCATCGACCGTCTTGCGCATGTCGCGGTACGCCTCGTCCATCTCCTGAGCAGCCGTGACCGTCCTCCAACCCAGCATGGTGATGGCTGGGGTGAGCGTGGAGTACAGCGTCATGCCTGCGGACTTGATGGTAGAAGCGTTCAGGAAGCTCTTACCGCCGAGGCTCTGCATGTTCATGCGCTTCTGCAACTGTGCGGCATGGGACTCTGTCTCGGAGAGCTCCGACTGCAACTGCTGGAGCTCCGCGCACTCCTTGGCCGTCTCGAAGTCGCCGTCGAGCTGCTTGGCACGAACACCCAGCTCCCTGACCTCTGCGTTCGCTTCCTCGACTGCCGCCTCCAACTGCTTTATCTCCTCGACGGGAGCTTGCTGGTCTTTCAGCTTTTGGAGGGATTGGGCGAACGCGTCCGCCTTGCCCTTCGCTTCGTTGAGGTCTTGGTGGACCTGCTGCCACTTGTCGCCCGTCTCCTGAATGTACCGCGGTAGGTTCTTCTGCTCCGCGAGCGTTCCAGACAGCTTGCTCTTGTAAGCCTCAACCTGTCGGGAAAGCTCCTTTGCCTTGTCCGTCGTGAGGTCGTACTCGCTCGCCAGCGCCCTGAGACGCCCGACCGCCGCGGAGAGGTTGGACGGGTCCTCGCGCAGCGCGGCCTCGTACGCCCTCGCCTGCTTCGCGCAGTCGGACAGCGCGGTGTCCATCGACTTGATCTTCGCCTTGGACTCGGACCACACGTTGTTGGAATACTCCGAGACGGTGTTCATCTCGCGCATCTTCGCGGCCATGCCCTCCGCTTCTGAGCGGATGCGCTGCATGTCCACGCCCATCTTCTTGTACTGCGCGGCCTTGTCGTAGGCTTCCTTGTCGCCGAGGGCTTCCTTGAAAGTCTCGCGCATCAGGCGGTTGCTCTGAATCTGCTCGTCGGTGATCGCGCCGAGGCGCTTCAAGTCGGAAAGCAGCTCGTCGATGTCCGCGACGCGTCCAGCGTCGGACAGGTCGAGCTTGATGCGGTCTACGTTCTTGCCAGCTTCCTTGGTGATGATGCCGAGCTCGCGGAACTTGGCGATGATTGCTTCGATTTCTGGGCTGGCCTCGTCCAAGTTGAGCGCCTGTTTGATGGACGTGGTGCCCAGCTTCTCGAACTCTCGGTACATGGCCGCGAGGGACCTCGTCACGTCCTCGTAACGCTTGTCAGCCGTCTTTGCGGCAAGCTCGACGTTCTCCGTGGCCTTGGCGAGCTCCTTGACGGTGGTTGCGGCACCGCCGACCGTGACGGCCTGCTTGCCGAGCTCCTGGTAGCCGTTGCGCACCAGCTTCAACTTGGAGTAGAGGGCTTCCATGCGGTTCTCGGACAGCTTCACCCTCGTGTTGAGGTTTCCGAAGTCGCCTGGGTCGAACCGCATGGCCCGTGTTATCTGCCGAAGCTGGCTCTCCAACGACGCGGCGGACTTGGTCGATGCTTTCAACGCCGAGTTGAGCTGGGAGGTGTCACCGCCAATGCGGATTGTCAGACCCTTGTACTCTGCCATGCCTACGGCACCTCCCAGTTAGAATGCGTTTATGTCGGCCTGCGTAGCGTCGCGCACGCCGCCCTCGTCCTTTTCCTGTCCCTCCGCCGCCGCCTGGACGTACCAGGCGGCTCTGGCGTAGGGCATCGTCGTCACGTCAGCCCTCGTGAATCCCAGCCTCAGCATCGTCAGCTCGGTCTTGCTGTACGCGAGCCTTTCTCCTGCGCTTCGGCTTGTCGTCGATGAGCCTCGCGAGCTCTTCGGTGGCCTGGGTGAGTGCAGGAAAGCAGGCATCGATCTCCTTCACCAGCAACAGGTGCAGACGGTACATGTCGATGTCGTCCGCCGCGTGCGCCTTGCTCCACAGCTTGAACTCCCCGACCATCTTGTCGCCGTTGAGACCAGCCTCGCAGCCGCACTTGAGCATCGCCCAGAGTGCGCGTGCGTCGGCCTCCCAGTTTGCGGCGAGCAGCTTGCCGAGCGGCGTGCCCTCTTCCGCGTCGCCGTAGTCCGTCACGTCGTCCACGAGCGACTTGTGAGGGCTCGACGGGTCGTTCTGGAACGCCTGTTCGTAGATGGTCAGCGTGTGCAGGCTGCACAGCGCCGTCCACTCGTCTGGTGGACTCGCCGAAGGCGAGCGGTCCCTTCTCGTTGGACTGCTCGCCCTCTGCGTTCTCATCCACATGCTTGAAATGGATGATCATGTCGCTCCTTATGCGCCGATGATGTACACGGCATTGAACCAGCCGTCGAACTGGGTGGCGGTGGCGGTGGCGTTGGTCACGCTCGCCTTGATGACGTTGACCGTCTCGTTGCCGATGGTGAGGTCGCGGCCGATTGCCACGCCCGTCAGCTCGTCGGTGTCGGGGTCGACGGATTCGGTCTTGGTGTTGCCCGTCATCGTCGGGCGGTTGAACTTGACGTTGTACAGCAGGCCGCGCTTCTTCACCTTCGAGCCGTCGAACTGCCATAGCAGGGCGCAGCTCCTGGGCTCGGCGTCGGCGGGTTCGTACACGACGCCGTTGGAATCGGTCTCGTAGCCGAGCAGGTCGATCTTGGCCTGGTCGCCGAACACGGCGATGGTGAGGGAGACCTCGTAGCCGGTGTTGCTGGAACCGGTCTCGTATGCGATGTTGTCGGCGTAGAACGTCCACGTCTCGCCCTGCGGCGTCAGCGTGAGCTGGGTGGCGCCTGGCATGGCGACGGGCGTGGCGTAGGTGCCGGCCGTGCTGCCAGTTCCCTCGGTGTACAGCGCGTAGTGCGCGTTGGAGATACCGTAACGTACTCCCTTGGAATCGCTCATGATTCCTCCTTAGTGTAGGTGTAGTCGTATTGCTCTATGTGGCATTGCTCGCTCTGGCTCCACGTGCCGACCTGCTCGACGGGGCCGAACGCCGTTTCCAGCGCGTCCCTCACGCTCTCCACCTTCTCGAACAGCTCGACGTGCATGCGCGGGAACCTCGCGTAAGTGCCGTTGTCGGCGCGGTACTCGCCGTTGTCGTCCACCGCGTAGACGAAGAACGGGGGCGCGGGGGCCTTGCCCACGGGGTACGCCTCGAAGCGCCCTTGCAGGCCCAGTCCAGTCAGCACGGCGTATGTCTCGCCCATGGCGCTCATAGCCTCGCCCCCAGGGTCGCGAGAATCACTTGCTCGCATAGCTCGAAGCCGTCGTCAGCGGCGGGCGCGATATGCACTACCGCCCGAGTTTTGCCGCCGCCGACCTTGGCGTGGCCCTTCTCGAGCAGGTGCGGGAGGCCGGGCTTCGTGGAGTACACGTGCCCCTGCACTTCCCTGCCGCTGCCCTCCACGCGGTAGCGGATGGACTTGGCGTATGCGCCCGTCTTCTCGGGTGCCCCTGCCTGCCACTCGTCGCGCGACAGCTCGCAGCCCGCCTTCACGCCCGCCTTGAGCGATTCGTCGGCTGCTTCCTGCACGTTGCCGAGTATGGCGTCGAAGTCTGCCATGAAGCGGTCTTCCATCTAGTCGTTCCTCGCGTGCTCGGAGAGCGTCAGGATGGTGGAGTCCCACCCCTGCTTGCTCGTCTGGTCTATGTCCAGCTCGACCCCGTGGTAGACGGCCTGCGTGTATTGGTGCTCTTCGAATTCGATTGTCTTCACCTCTACGCGGGCGGCTATCTTGGGGCCGAGCTGTGCGGCGGTGGCCCATGTGTCCAGACCCGTGTACCACGGGTTGCAGAACACGGTGGTGTCCACTGGGTCGCCCTCGTGCTCGATGCCGAACTCGTCGACATACGCGGCGCTCGTGACGTCGCGGAGCGTTATGGTGTCGCTCCACCCGCTCACGATGCATCCTCGTAGTGGACGTTCTGCTTGCCGTTCAGGAGGCTCGCGGTGATCGAGTTGTACGACGACATGCAGGCGTTCCGCTCGGAAGCCTCCACATCGCGTCCGTACTGCGCCTTGCAGTAGTTGATGACCGCCGTCTTGACTATCGGCATGTAGTCGTAATCGGCGGCTTCCTCGGCAAGGAACTCGGGCTTGACGCCCTTGTTCTCCATGTCGAATAGGGCCGTGCCGATGTAGGTCGAAATCGGTCAGGCTGGTGGTGACGCGCAGCGCCGTCCTCACGTCGTCGAGCAGGGCCATGTCCTAGACCTCCTGGGCCTTCTTGACGGTGCGCTTGCGTGCCGCGACCTTCGACGCCCGCTTCTCGGGCGTCTCGGGGCTCTCAGCGGCCTGCTCTACCAGCACGGCGTTGTCGGGCTGGTCGCCCTCCTCGTAGCGGTAGGTGCGCCCGTCGGGCATCTTGTAGATTCGCAGCATCTCGCTCGCCTCCTGCTAGGACACGGTGATATCGCAGAAGCAGGCGGGGCGCTTGACGGCCACGATCTCGCGGGCCTCGGCGCGGACGGAGACGAGGTTCTTCTCGAAGTCCGTGTCGTTGGAGTTCGTGGAATCCACGCGCACGCCGTCGGCCTTGGAAGCAAGCTCGACAGCGCGGTTGACGAACGCGCCCACGAGGATGTGGTTCGCGGTCAGGTCGGTGGACTTGGCGAACTGCATCTCGAACAGGCGGCTGTAGCGCGACTCGGCGAACGGGTTGCCCGCCATGTACTCGTCGAGCGTGTTCTTCGCCTTGCGGATGGTCTTCCAGATGGCGGGGGTCACGATGACGGCGTTCGGGGCGATGCCGGTGGCGTCTTCCACGTCGGCGGCTGCGTCGATGATGCCGTCGAGGATGTTGATGGCCTCCTTGCCGGTAGTCGTGGTGACGCTGGCGGTTGCGATGCCGCTGGTGGCGAGCAGGTCGGCCACGGCGGTGGACTGGCGGGCCGCATTGACCTCATCGAGCAGGTCGCCATTGATGGCGTCCACGACGTAGGGAGCGTCCTCGAACAGTTCCTCGGTCATCTTGATGAGGCCCGTAACCTTCTTCAGCGTCGCGGACTTCTGCTCGTACTCGAAGGTGAGCTTGTTCTTGGTAACGCCCTCGGCGGTGGTGCCTGCGGCACCCGTCTTCTGCTTGTAGACCGTCCAGTTGTAGACAGGCTCGGAAATCTGCTTGCGCGGGAACAGGTCGAGCACCGTTAGCGGCGTCTCAGGCTTGCGCACCACTTCTTTGTCGAACTGGGTGGCAACCACGCCCGTGCTCAAAGTCGGGTCGCCTGCCGCACGCATCTGGTACGGCGTGGCGATGTAGCGGTTGTCTGCGGACTTGTGCTCCTTGCGGAACTGGACGAAATGCTCGCCCAGCGAAGCGGCGCGCTCCATAGCGGGCTCCTCCTTGATCTCTACGGCCTCGACGGGCGTTGCCGACCCGGCGATGACCTTGCT
>RHMF01001067.1_pt1 | contig 12410 bp, 10 predicted proteins | sample 5365151 | NCBI WGS metagenome assembly RHMF01 (sample SAMN10266501, study PRJNA497801) | feces metagenome | isolation source: feces | host: Bos taurus | place: China: Prairie of Fairy Mountain | collected 2017-08-14 | reverse complement strand
TTCGTCCCAAGCCTTGGGATATACTTTTGCAGGGGGTAAAAAGAAGTTTTGTAGTGGGGGTAGAGAAGTTTTGTGGTGGGGGAAAAAGATTTTGTATTACCTTGTTTTAAATAAAAGAAGAGGGCAAAAAGAAAAGAGGCAGCGGAACTCTACATCAGTTCCGCTGCCTCTTATGAGATATTTATTTTGTTCGGAGTGCCAAAGTAACGATACTTACACTCTCGTTACAGATTCCATACCGTCTAAAGCTCTTAGTTTTTCTATCAATCCGTTCAAACTTTCGGTATCATTTACATATACCATTATAATACCCTGACCTATACCCTGGCTTGTTTCCAAGGTGATACCTCTCATATTTAAATCCATTTCTTGCGATATGATTCTGGTAAGGTCCTGCAGCAATCCTTTTCTATCTATAGCCACCATCTGTATTGCGGTAAGGAACGACACATCTTCGCCTTTACGCCACTTGGCTTTTACCACCTTGTTTTTGTGTGTAGCCAATAAATCTATAACCTTCGGGCAATTGGTACGATGCACAACGATTTTGTCGTCTTCTATAAAACCCACCACATCGTCGCCTTGTATAGGGTTGCAACAGTCGGCGATAACTATTTCGTAATGTTCGTACTTCTCATCCAAAAGTATATTGGTGATATTATTCTGATAGTTATCTTTCAAGGTGTTTTCTTCGTTCGAAGTCTTGTTGGCAACGGCGGCCAAAGGTTTCAATAGTTGTCTGAACGGAGCCGTCAATATCAGCCATGGGGCTTTCCTGATTTTATTTTCTTTTACAAAACACTTGGTTATATCGTCGCGTTTAATCTTATCTTTAGCCACTTGGAAGTATAAGTCCAAATCGGTAGGTATATTCAAAGCCACTCTCAGTTGGCCCAACACCGCAGGATTTATCTCCATATTAATATCGGCCAATACCGCAGCCAATTTGTTTTTGCCTTCTAATAGATATTTTCTTTTCTGTACTCTGAAGTATTTTTTTATTTCGGCTTTGGCACGTTGTGTTTTGGCTATATCTATCCAATCTTCTTCGGGAGTCATCTTTCTTGACGATAGTATCTGCACCTGTTCGCCACTCTTCAACTCATATTTGTTTGACACTACCTTCGAGTTTACCTTGGCACCCATACACGAAAGTCCCAATTGAGTGTGTATGGCAAAAGCAAAGTCGATAACTGTCGAGCCTGCAGGCAAGGTTATCATTTTGCCTTTTGGGGTAAACAAGTATATCTCCTTAGTATATAAGCTTTGCTTAAAGTAGTCTACAAAGTCGAGAGCATTCTTTTCGTTATGTTCCAATATCTCCCTAATCTGAGCCAACCAGTTGTCGGCCACATTGGCTTGCACATCGTCTTTCGACAAACCTTCTTTATACAAGAAATGGGCCGCCATACCTTTTTCGGCTATTATATCCATACGTTTGCTACGTATCTGCACCTCTACCCATCTACCCGAAGGGGTCATCACTGTAGTATGTATCGACTCGTAGCCATTGGCTTTAGGCACTGTTATCCAATCTCTAAAACGTTCGGGATTGGGATGAAAGAGCGATGTAATAAGCGAATATATCTTAAAGCACTCTTCTTTTTCCTCCTCTTGCGGAGTATCGATAATTATTCGTATGGCAAATATATCGTATATCTCTTCAAAGTCGACACGTTTTTTCTCCATCTTTCGCCAAATGGAGTAAATAGATTTCACCCTTCCGTTTAGCACATATTTATATCCACGCTTGTCGAGGAGTTCGCGAATAGAGCTGCAAAAGTCATCGATAAAAGTTTCTCTATCGCCTTGTGTCGAATCGACAAGTTCTTTTATACTGTTATAAGACTGCGGATTGGTATACTTCATTACCAACTCTTCCAACTCCGTTTTTATCGAATACAACCCAAGTCGGTGTGCTATGGGTATATACAAATATTGTGTTTCGGACGAAATAACAAGTTGTTTGGCAGTTGGCATCGAATCCAATGTACGCATATTATGCAGTCTATCACATAATTTAAGGAATATAACATACACATCGTCGGCCATTGCCAACAATATCTTTTTAAAGTTTTCGGCCTGTATCGAATTGGTTTGCGTATCAAATATATTATCTATCTTTGTCAGTCCATCGATAATACGCGCCACTCTGTCGCCAAATATCGATTTCAAATCGCTAAGCGTTGTATCGGTGTCTTCTACCACATCGTGCAACAAAGCACATACCACACCCGTAACCCCCAAGCCTATTTCTTGTACAGCTATAGTGGCAACACTAAGAGGATGGAATATATATGGCTCGCCCGATTTGCGGCGCATGCTAGCATGTGCATTCTTTGATATAATAAATGCACGATATATGGTATTCTCATCTTTCTTTGTCGATATCAAATTTTTGCTCCAACATAGTTGTATAAGCTCATCGTACTTGGATTGTATTTCTTTTTCTTCTTGTTCTTTGTCTATTACGTACATGGTATTCGTATTTTTTTTCGATGAATATCGGCAACCTCTAAAAGTTACAGCCTAAAAAAGATATTACTTTCTTTAAGAGATTTTGAACGACTTGTATATTTATTTAATCTTTCTGATAATGTTGCAATTAAACAAATAAAGAGCAATGCTTGCATTAGCTGTTTCGGGTAATGGTAACATCTCGAAGTCCGCATTCCACAAATCTCTTACAAAGCAATTTTAGAAACTGCCAGATATAATAATGTAAAATCATCAAAAATATTATATCTCCTGCAAAAAAAATATACAAAAGTCCCAAAAAGTTCAAGGCAATTCCCATCGATAGATGAAAATTGCCTTGAACTTTAACTTTTAGTTAATTGAGATTAGAATCCCAAATCCTTATTCATTCTTGGTCTTATCTGCTTTTCGAACGCATCTCTAAAATCTTCGAAAGGATATTTTCGGTAGTTGTCGTTTACAAAATACCACAATATCATTACAAAATCCTTAGGAGTAAAATATCCCGGCAATACGTTTATTACATTCATTTGCTTATCCAATACCACCGTAGTTGGATAACTTACCTTGCCTATGATAATCTTTTTGGTAAACGGATGTACCATTTTCTTTGTAGGATCGGGTGTTTTGTATACATCGCCTTTCCAAGTTACATCGTCTTTGCTTTCGGCATCGAAACGAGCTGCATGATAATATTTATTGAGTATGCGAGCCACAGTGTCGTTGGCGAACGTGTCGGAGTCCAACTTTTTGCACCATCCACACCATGTGGTATAGAAATCAATAAAGCCCAACTTATTGTTTTCTTTCAAATCGAGACTACCCAATTTATCCACTGTAGTCCAATTAACCTGTGCCGATGCAGCCACAGCCAACATCATAGACACAACCCAAACAGCAATCTTTTTGTTATTATTACCATTCATAAACCCAACCATTTTCGTTATCTACATTATTATTAGCCGACGATTCTTTTTCCAATTGTTTTTTGGTATTCAACATACGCGAGGCCAAATCGCTACTTCTTTTTGATTTATCTGTATTTTCGGTTTCCACCTTTTTTGTTTCTTTTTTCTTTTCATCTTCTACAGCCACGCCTGCCGGATCGTTTACCATTGCTATCATTGTCATAACATCGTTGGTAAAATCATCAGCTACGTTGTTGTCGGCAGCAGTTGTCGAAGCCAATAGTACAGGTTCTTCCATTTCTTCTTCGGCTCCAAGTCTTACCACTTTAGCACCGGTATAATAGTGTACAAGTATCTCTTTGTATGGTATACCCAATTCCACCATTCTTATAGCGCCCTCTTGGCTTAGTCCTACACCATGACCGTAGCCTTTACCTTCTAGTACCACTTTGTCGCCATAATACACCACCGAGAAGAATGTGGATTTAAGATTCCAATCTTTGCGTATAGTGGTAAGAGGCACACCCACTATCTTTGCTTTACGTTCGTCTTGAGTGAAGTTTAACAACTCTTTGCGAACATTTTCGTCGTTGATATTAAGTTTGTGATTCTTTGCAAAATAGTTCAACCACTTATCTGTCGAGAATTCTTTTGTCCACTCTGATTGTTTCATACCATAGGAAAAGGTATCTTTAACCGAACGCAAATATTCTATTTCTGATTTCCATACATCTTCGGAGTTTGCAGTTTGTCCGCCCGAATTGGAATGGAAAGGAGTTTCGATAAGATTGCCATTGGCATCAACAAGCACCTCGTTTATACTTGCCTTAGCGGCCATTTTTATGTCTTCTCTTATACAACGATTGTAATAAGCCTGACAATGAACATTATCGCAGAAGTTATAGCCTTCGGCTTTGTGTTTTTCCATATTACGCATAGCCCAAGTGCGCGATATTATGGCTTGCACACGGAATATATCGGCATGTTTGCCATATATCTCAGATTGTGCCACACCTGCCACATATTTTTCAAATTCCACATGATTTATCAGTTGAAGATATTTGCTATTCAATGCTGTTATATGCAAATCATCTTCATACGAACGTTGTTTGTATCCTTTGGGAGATATATAAAAATATGCATCATCTTGATTAGTTACAAAAGAAACACTTTCGAAGTTACCCTTTTTTTGTCCGTTTACACTTACTACCACTTCTTTTGCAAATGGAGTAAGTTCTACAAAGTCGCCTCTTTTAAGATTAGCGGCAATAGTATCTACGTTGTCTCCCACCAAACTATAGGTGCTGTTTTCGAACGAAATCTTTGTGTAAGCAATATTGGCAGTCGAAAATACTCTTACCTTTACTTTATCGGCAAATACCACTGTAGGTATTAGCAACATCATCAATATGTAAGCATTTCTTTTATTCATTTTGTCAGTCCCTTTTTAATGTTTTCAGAATAGCCTCTGCTGCTTTATCCGACACCCCTTTGCTTCCCAGCATTTTCTCGATGTTTTCGTATTCGGCAATCATCGCCATTCTATTGTTTTTGTCCTTTGTTATCTTGGAAAACTCTGTTTCCAATGTGTTTTTGTTTAAATCTTTTTGTATTAGTTCCCTTACAACCGGCTTATCTGCTATCAAGTTAACCAACGAGATGTATTTGACTTTTGCAAATCGTTTTGCCAAGGCCACCGTAAAAGCATTGGCTCTGTAGCATACCACCTGAGGCAAATGAAACAATGCCGCTTCTAAAGTCGCCGTTCCCGAAGTGATAACCCCTGCAAAGGCCGATTGTAGTAATAAATACGTTTGATTGTACACTAAGGTTACATTTTTAGATGTTAAAAATGGTTTATAAAACGAATCTCCCAATAAAGTCATGCCGGCTATAACGAAATTATATTCGGGATGACGGCTTGCAAGTTCGGCCATTGCCGGCATCATTTTGCGCAATTCCATCTTTCTACTACCAGGCATAAGAGCTATTATAGGACGGTCGTCGAGATTGTGTTCCTTACGAAAATCATCAACATTATTAGCTGATTTAAAATCAGCTACGGCATCCAATAACGGATGGCCTACATATTCTACATTGCTTACATTATTCTTATCATAAAAAGGTTTCTCGAAAGGCAGTATCACAAACATTTTATCCAATACCTTACGCATGGTTTTTATTCTGCCTTTTTTCCAAGCCCACACCTGAGGCGATATATAATAAAAATTTTTTAGTCCATGACTGTGTGTAAACTTGGCTATACGCAGGTTGAAACCGGGATAATCGATAAATATTACCGCATCGGGATTAAATGCCAATACATCTTGCTTGCACAATTTTATATTTGCCAATACGGTACGCAGATGAGCCACCACTTCGACAAACCCCATAATGGCAAGGTCGCGTATGTGTTTAACCATAGTACCACCCACACTCTGCATCAAATCACCACCCCAAAAGCGTATCTCTGCATCAGGGTCTTGACGATAAATAGCTTTCATAAGATTGGAACCATGAAGGTCGCCGGAGGCCTCGCCCGATATAATGTAATATTTCATGTTCTATTTCTTTTATTATAATATATAACTATTTGCCATCGCAAAACTCGAAAGAGCTACGATTACAAACTCCATTATACGATAATTTTGGAAATAGGTTATATTGCGGACTATAATATTTCGCCCATTCGCACCAAAACAACTATGAAAGGAAGCATGGTAAAAAATAATGTAACGGCTATTGCTTTGGCAGTTTTCATATATTGAAGTTTCTTGGCATAATAACGAAGCAACAATATAGGAGCCACAAACGAAAGTATAAATATTCGAAGATTAGATACAAACGGCATTCCCAAAAGCAAAAACACTGCCATTATCAGCACGGCCGACAGCACTATACTGCCCAACGCCAATAGTATTCCACATGCTATTGTATCCTTCTTCATAAATCAAAACATTTCTACAATTTCTTTGGGGAGAAATTCGCTAACTATAAAATAAATCCCCACACCTATCAATATCACACCCACTACTTGATTTATTATATGTAATATCTTTGGGGTAAGTATGGTTTTAAGTTTGTAGGATATGGCACACTTAAGTATGTCAAACGAAAGTATGGTTACCAACAATGATACCATAAACAAATAACTTTGCTCTCTTTCGGGAAACGACGATGCTATACCCACCGGTATAAGCCAATATACCCATACCGAAGGATTGGCGATATTAAACAAAAAGCCTTTACCTATATAGGGGAGATAAAATGGTTTTTTTTGTAATTCCACAGCCGAAGTTATTGCAGGGTCTTTCTTTATCGTTTTGCGCATATAAGTAAACACACCAAACACCACCATAACCACTCCTCCCACTACAGACAACACTATTTTACTTTGTGGATTATCCATAAGCGACGATATGCCGAACAATGTGAGGAATACCATAAATATATCGCTAAGCGAAATACCTAAAGCCAAATGGACACCGGCTTTGAAACCATTGGTAAGACTGGTTTGGATAAGAGCAAACATTGCAGGACCGGCAACAAAAGAAAGAGTAATGCCAAAGCCTATGCCCTTGACAATAGTAGAAGCATACTCAGCAAAATTTATAGCAAGTATTTGACAATGTTGCAACATTAATTATATGTTATTTAGTCCTTTAATTTATATTACTCTTATTAAAACAATTTGCAAAGATACGTATTCTTTTGGAATATTTCGGCATTCAACGAAACTTTTTTCTATTTGAGTGATTCAATAACTATTGCCAGATTGCTCACAAACATATTTACAGCCAATGCCAAAAGTATAACACCAAAAAATTTACGCAGTATAAATATAGTGGCTTTGCCCAATACCTTCTCTATCTTATCAATCGATGAGAGAACTATGAATGCGAAGAAAACGTTAAGCACCAATGCTATCATTATATTTATCACGGCATGGTCGGCCCGCAACGAGAGCAAAGCCGTCAAAGCACCGGGACCGGCTATAAGAGGAAATGCTATAGGCACTATAGATGCTCCATTACCGCCTCCTTCATTTTTAATAATCTCGACACCCAACACCATCTCCATTGCCAATATAAACAATACAAGCGCACCGGCTACGGCAAAAGATGCCGAATCGACACCAAAGAGTTTGAGTAATGCATCGCCCGAATAAAAAAACACGACAAACAACACTAACGAGGCCAAACAAGCCTGCCATGCTTTTATACTCTTTTGCTGATTCTTTAAACTAAGAAAAATAGGTATGGAACCGGTAACATCGATTATGGCAAACAACACCACAAAAGCACTGATAATCTCAACTATATTAAATCCTGAAAACATACTTTTATACTTTATGCATCAACAATCAAACTACAATAGAGTTTTGATATTTACAAAAAAGGGGTGAGACCTCACCCCTTTTAATTTATAATTTATTTACTCTACTATTTCTTAACGAAATGGAAGTGCGAACCGAAACGTTCGAAAGCAGCCTTGTCTAACTCTTCTTGAGCACTTGGATCGGCTATCGATATGATAAGTTTAGCACGTTCTTGCAATGTTTTTCCGTAAAGATTAACAGCACCATTTTCTGTTACAAACCAGTGGATGTGGTTTCTTGTTGTTACAACACCTGCACCTTCTGTCAAAGTAGGAGCAATTTTGCTGATACCTTTAGCAGTTACCGAAGGCATAGCTATGATAGCTTTACCACCTTTAGAGCGAGAAGCACCATAAATGAAGTCTATTTGTCCACCTACTCCCGAGTAAAACTTAGTTCCTAAAGAGTCGGCACATACTTGTCCGGTAATATCTACCTGCAAAGCCGAGTTGATAGATACCATCTTAGGTTGTTGAGCAATGATGAAAGGATCGTTAGTATAAGCCACATCTTTCATAAGTACGCGTGGGTTGTTGTGCAAGAAATCGTAAGTCTTTTGCGAACCCATAACGAATGTAGATACCATTTTATATTTATCCAAAGCCTTGTTGGCACCTGTTATAATACCACGTTCTACAAGTTCCAATATACCATCCGAGAACATTTCGGTATGTACACCAAGATCTTTATGGTTAGTCAAACACGAAAGAGTAGCGTTAGGAATAGAACCTATACCCATTTGCAAACAAGCACCGTCTTCGATAAGTTCGGCACAATGGCGTCCGATAGCTTTTTCAACTTCTGATGGTTGGCCTGGAGCAGCAGTTTCAAGTGGTTCGTCTTTTTCTACAAATATGTCGATATTGCTCATGTGTATAAGACCATCACCGAAAGTACGAGGTACATATTTGTTTATTACAGCTATTGTATAATCGGCATTTTCAACAGCAGCAAGGGTTGCGTCTACCGACGGCCCCATAGATACATATCCAAATTCATCCGGTGGAGTTACTTGGATAAGGGCCACATTACATTTTAGATAATTGTCGCGATAAAGACGTGCTGTTTCATTCAAAAATACAGGAATATAGTCAGCATAGCCTTGTTGAACACTCTTACGAACGTTAGAACCTACAAAGAAAGCATCGTGTTGGAACACACCTTCGAATTTAGCTTCTACGTATGGTGCAGGGCCTTCGGTATGAAGGTGGTGGATATGAACATCTTTAAGTTCTCCTCTCTCGCCACGTTCGCACATTGCTTCTATCAAACACATTGGAGCACACGATACAGAGCTGATGTGTACGTGGTCGCCCGATTTTATCACTTTTACAGCTTCTTCAGCCGAAACTGCGTTATATAGTTTTGCCATTATTTTATGTTTTTATAATTGTAACTATTTTATTTTATTCCAATTTTCGAACTGCAAAGATACTATTTTTTTCGCATATCTACAACATATTTTTTCTACCACACAATAATACTTTAATATGCAAATACTTACAAATCAAATTACAGTTCTGTTATCCATTCTTTTATCTTTTGCTCGTCGGATAATTTGCATATCAACAGCGAATTGTCGCGATATGCCACCAAACAGTTTTCCAATCCTTGCACCACTGCTTCAACCCCCTCTTGTATATTCACTATAGTATTGGCAGTATTTACCACTACAGCCTTGCCCGACACTGCATTGTTGTTGTCATCTTTTGCAGCATGAGTGAATAGCGATCCCCAGGTGCCGATATCACTCCAACCAAAATCGGCAGGTATGGTATAAGTGTCCGGCGACTTTTCCATCACACCATAGTCGATGGAAATATTTGGGCAGTCGGCAAACTTTTCGTTAATAAAAGTTTGTTCTTTATCGGTGGCAAACATATCTTTGCCTTGGTCGAATACAGCCACTATTTCCGGCAAGTAAGTGTCGAAAGCCGTTTTTATTCCATTCATCGACCATACAAATATACCCGAGTTCCAAAAGTAATTGCCTTCGGCAAGAAATTGTCTTGCCTTTTCGAGGTTTGGTTTTTCGGTGAAACTTTTCACTTTAGTAACTGTGCCCAACTCAGCATTCTCACCCTCATTCACCTGTATATACCCATATCCTGTTTCGGGACGGCTCGGACGTATACCTATCGTAAGCAAAGCCTTATTGTGTTCCGGCTGTGCCACAAAGTCGAATGCCTTAGATATTATACGTTGAAATTCCACCTCGTTGGTAACCAAATGGTCGGCAGGTGTTACCACTATGTTGGCATCCTTACACTTTGCCATTATATGATAGGCGGCGTATGCTATACATGGAGCAGTGTTTCTACGCATAGGCTCGCATAACACTTGCTCGGGCTTTATTTGAGGCAGATGTTCCAACACCAAATCTTTATAAGCGGCATTAGTCACCACCAAAAAGTTTTCGGCAGGTACCACAGGCAAAAATCTGTCGAAAGTGCTGCGTATAAAACTTTTACCCGTACCCAATATATCAAGAAACTGTTTTGGATAATTGTCTTTACTCAAAGGCCAAAAGCGACTGCCTATGCCACCGGCCATTATTACACAATAGTTTTGTTTCATCATATTGCAATCCTCCATTTTAATATTCAAAAAGAGATGTATGTAATCTGTTTAGTCTCCCAATTTCTTGGTATTGGTTGCAGCCTCAGACACATTTATTACAAAGTCGCCAATCTTTTCATACAAAGCATACATTCCGCTATATATCGTACCTACCTGATACGAATAAGCACCGGCTTTGATAGATTCCAAATGATGACTGCGTAGACTGTCGCGCAAAGCATTAATTTCTTTTTCGGCCTCGTTAGCTTCGTCCAAAGTTACATTCTTATAGTCGTTATGCAAGTTGGTATTCATTATTTCCAATGCTTTACCTACCATGCCGTACATCTTGTCAAGGTAGCTACGACAATCTTTGTCCAAAGTAACATTTTGTGTTTTTTGGTTTTGTTTAAGTATTGCCATTTGGTAGATAGAGTCGCCTATGCTCTCAAGGTTGTCTATAATACGAAGCATAGAACTAATCTTTTGCGAGCCCTCGTTGCTAAGTTCTCCTTCAGATATCTTGGTAAGGAAACGTGCAATTTCTATTTCCATACGGTCGGTAATATCTTCATACTTGGCAGTGCGTTCAAATATCTTTTGATATTCGTTTTCGTTTTTGGTTTTATCCAACTCAGGCAAGAAAGAGTACATTCTAAGCACACGTTCTGAAAATGTTTCTATTTCTTGTTTAGCACTTTGTATGTCAAGTTCCGATGTGTTCATCAATCCCGAAGGAATATATTGCAGGCGGAAACTTTCATCTTCTTCCTTGGCAGGTTTGATAATCATATTCACTATCTTTATTATTCCCGGTATAAACCATACCAATAGCGAAGTGTTTATGATATTGAATATAGAGTGGAATAGCGATAATGCCACAGGTATTGCAAGAGCATCAACAAATGGCGAAGTACCTTCCATTTGCACTGTTATGTAAGCAATAAGTTTGGTAAACGGATAAAATACTATTAGCATCCATATCACACCTATGATATTGAACACCAAATGCGACAACGCAGCCTTCTTAGCCGAATTGTTAGCCACCATAGCAGCAAGGTTGGCTGTAATGGTAGTACCTATATTCTCTCCAAGCACCATGGCAGCTCCAACTTCGAAAGAAATCCATCCTTGGCTACACATCACCAAAGTGATGGCCATAGTGGCACTCGACGATTGCATTACCAAAGTAAGCACCGTACCGATAAGCACAAACAACAATATAGAGCCATAACCATAATTGGAATATTGGGCTATAAACTCCAATACATGAGGATATTGATTAATATCGGGCATAGCAGCCTTCATAAATTCGATACCAAGAAATAGTAGCGAAAAGCCTATTATCAATTCACCTATCGATTTGCGTTTGCTGTGTTTGGAAAATATAAATGGTATGGCAATGGCTACCAATGGTATTGCCAAGTCGGCCATAGAAAATTTAAGTCCCAACAACGAGATAATCCATGCCGTAATCGTAGTACCTATATTGGCCCCCATAATAACAGCCACAGCACCTGCCAACGACAGCAAGCCGGCATTGACAAAACTTACCACCATCACTATAGTGGCACTCGACGATTGAATAACAGTAGTGGCAAAAGCACCCGTTAGTATACCATTAAATGGTTTTGAAGTCATGCGCGACAAGATGTTACGCATTTTGTTGCCCGCTATTTTCTGAAGCGAGTCGCTCATAAGTTTCATACCGTAGAGGAATATACCCAAAGCTCCCAGTATTTCCAACAATCCTACTAAAATAGAAAAAACATTCATTTATAACTATCAGTTTTTATGTATTAATAATATAATATCCAATAATATGCAATACATATTGCTTTATGCTATCTGCTTGCAAAGAAAAAAGAAAAACATTAATTAGGGGTTTATAAATTGTTACATTTTGGTTACAACAATAGATTTAGGCAACTTCTAAACTTGGGACCTTCGCTTTGGCTACGCCGGAACTATGGAATTACGGAGGTTACGGAATCACGGAAATTGGCTGCGCTTTGCTTCGCCAAGACAACCAGACAACGAGTCAACTAATGGGGAGGTAGCCGGCTCAAAGTTCATGGCTCACTGCT
>RHMF01001066.1_pt1 | contig 12415 bp, 32 predicted proteins | sample 5365151 | NCBI WGS metagenome assembly RHMF01 (sample SAMN10266501, study PRJNA497801) | feces metagenome | isolation source: feces | host: Bos taurus | place: China: Prairie of Fairy Mountain | collected 2017-08-14 | reverse complement strand
CAAACTTATCCAGATTTGTCATTAAGATGTAAGTCAATAAGACATAATCAAGGACAGAATGAATTTACTTTGACATTTGATGAATTTCAGGATATGTATGCGACAAATACTTTACAAAGTATTTTCAAACAGAACTTACAATTTGATTTTACCTATAAGTTATTTGATAGTGCTATACAAAATCCAATTTATACCAAGACATATTATAATGTAATGATAACTGGTATAGATGAATTTGATTTAGACCAGGAATCTAATGAAAAAATAACTGTGACTGTTCATTGTAAATACTAAGTTCTATCATAAACAAAATTTACAAACTCGGCTATTGCGAATAGTCGGGTTTTTGTTATATTGGATTTTATGGAAAAGAAATCACGAAATTTTAAGAAATGGGAAAGGTTCCTTAAGAAAGATAAAGACCTTTCACCAGATATTGACATAGATGTCTGCGCACAACTATTAGCGAACCAAGAAAAGTTTGAAAAAACAATTTTGGATGTCGCAAAAGAGAACTTTAATAAAAGGAGAAAAAATGCTAGACGCACTTCAGGCAAAAGAAATCGCAAAAACTAACTTTTCCGCATTGGAAAATGATTTGGAGTTAAACAATGAGTATTTTAGAAGCATATCAAACTTGGTTGGAGAGCAAGCTAAAAGAAGCCAAACATCAGTAAACATTCCATATCGTGAAGACCCACGATTTAATGACATTATGACAGTTCTCAAGTGGAAGGGTTATAAAATCAAGCATTACAGATGTACGAATTGGTGTACAATCTATTATCAGGACCCTGAATACCAGGAACTTCAATATGAACCATGTGCTGGCGGAATTCAAGATACTGGTTTAACAATGGGTGGTTATTTTTCATTGGAGTGGTAATGACTGTTTGGGAACTTAGTGATAAATTTAACTATGACAACAGTGTATCACTTGCCATCGCTTATAGAATTGCGAACAATGTAAATGTTAAGTTCATTAAAGAAATGAACATTGTAATAAACCATTCATTCAGTTTCCCTATTAGAGATGACGATGCTATGGTTTATGGTTGGATTCTAAACAAACGATTAGTAGATTATATTTCAAAGCCACTTATTAACTTATTTGATTCAATTATTGACGATAAGTTCAATGTTTATATTAACAAAATAAATGTAGATTACGAACCAATAGAACAACGCTGTTATGTTAGCGTAGATTATGTGAGGGACTATAAATGACACTAGACGAAGCAATACAACACTGTGAAGAAAAAGCTCAATGTGGAACTGCTTGTGGAATGGAACACAAGCAACTTGCCGAATGGTTGAAGGAATTGAAAACCCTTCGTGAAGAATACGAAATTAAGTGCCGTATCTTGGATAATGTTCCAACAGATATAGTTGCTGATATAGAGGAAGAACTTGGTTTACCACGATGACTAGAGAAGAATTTAAGAAATTAGAAGCCGCTGAAATTGAGAAAATTTCTAAAGCTTGCCCTAATTATCAAGATTCAGATTCACAAGATGCTCTAAATGCTAATTCAAGACTTGCTTATTTTTATTCTTGTATTGTAGATAAATTATTAAAAGAAAACGAAGAATTAAGACAGACAGTTGAACTTAAAAATAAATTGGATGGACTATTTAAATGACGTATCCTCTTTGGGCATATATAGTTGAAATCTTGTGTATAGGTGGAATAGTTTTAGGTCATATTTTTCTGTTTTATTTAATTTATAAAGGAATTACAGAAAATGACGAAAGAATTAGACAAGCAGATTGTCGCACAATAGCCGAACACTTAGGCGAATATATGGCTTATAAAGAAAGCATTGGTGAAGGTGCTGATAATGAAAAGTTATTGAATAAATTTGAAGAGATTGCCAAAAAGGAACACGAAGTAAGGAAAGAAGAATGAAATATGTAAAAATTGAAAAGTTTTGGCGAGTATGGGATAAAGACCCTGAATGGATGCTTGTAAATAAGTCTGGTAGAGTAGTAAAAGTTGATACGATGCATAATCGTGAATACTATGAAAAAGAAATAAAAGAACAACTTAAATTATTCCGTTATTTAGCAAAATACAATGAATCAGCTAGATGGTTGCAAGTAAATTCACCAGAAGAAATTCCAGATGATTTATTCCAAATAGTTCCTTATGATGAACAGAAATGTATTGCTGATGGTATTATAGAATTTAAGACTGAAGAAGAATACAACAAAATCTTTTATCCAAGTGGAAAGGTTATTTAATGAAGTATTTAGTTAGTTTAACATTTAGATACATTGAAAGTAATCGTGAAACTTATTGTATTTTAGATGAAGAAAAATACAATGAATACAAGCAATTCTTTTGTGTAGATTGTAAACCGTTAATTGAAAGTGGTGAAGGTTTCGGAGAAGATGGTGAAATTGATGGTGAACCAGGAATTACGATTGAAGAAATTACTTGGAGTCTTGAAAACGCAGTAGAAGTAACACCTGAAATAGAAAAGGCATTAAATTTGCTTCGTTTTATTTTACCATCACAGACTGATGCTTTAGAAAATATAAAACAAGAAATTTTGGATAATAAGTACTTGGAGGAATAAATGAAAATACCCAGCCAATTTAAAACTGAACAACTGGTTGTCATTTACATTTGTGCGCTTCTATTTCTCATAGAAGTTGAGTATTTCTTCTGGGTAGGTCTTATCTACCTTGCTTGTCAGTTAATTGGTTTACAATTTACTTGGGGTGGTGCTACTATCATCGCTATACTAGGCATTGTTCTTATAAACCTAGTAAAAAAGAAATCAAGTGAAGAAAATGAAGACACAGATAGTGACGAATAACGAAGTTAATAAGGAATAAACAATGTTATTTGCAATAGAATGGTCTTTAGTAATGACATCTTTATTATGTTTTATATGGGGCATAGCTGGTTTAGATGGTCAAGGAAGGGAAGAAGCAGAAATTTGTATAAAGATAAGTCCTGTCTTTGTTATAATTGCGTTAATTTTAGCAATAATTTTTAAATAAGAAGGTAAAAGAATGACATTAGACGAATTAAAGAACTATCCTAATGGTGTATGTTTTGGTTATTCAAGTATTGGGTATTTAATTAACAATGTATATCCATACAATTCAGTACCAGATAAAGATGGTTATGTTCCATTAGGAATTTATAAAGAATATGATGATTGTAAATTATATCCAATTTTAATGTATTATAAAAATGCAGATGGAAAAGAAGGAATACTTTGCCGACCAATGATTTATAAAGATAATTTGTTAAAATCTGTTGGTTTATTATATCATAATGTAAATCCAAATGGAATACCTAAATATAAACAAATTTGTTATGTGGCTAAAGTAGTAAATTTACCTTTAGATACAAATATAGATTCAATTTACGAAGTAATGCGAGAACCAATAATAGTTAAAGGATAACTTATGAGATACCACGAATTATTAGGATTGTTAGACGATACATTCGCCAAGTATAGAAAGGAAGAAAATACTCCTGATTCTGAATGGACTCCATATTGCTTTTATAAGAACTTAGACGATACCAAAAACGATTATTCTGTATATGTTGGTTCTAAAGGACTTAGAGAAGAACTAATTGCTATTCTTGAACGCTGTGAAAACGAAGAAAATTTTAAGTTCACAGATAAGCAGTGGGAAGCATTGTCATTAACACTTGAAACAGCTAACACACAACATAACGATGATGGTGCTTGGACAGATATAATGTTTAGAGCAAAGTATAATTTTATTGAGAGTGTATTTGCTTTTCTAAATACACAGCATGTTAATTTATATTAAAGGAGATATATGCGAAATAAATTTACACCTGAATTTATTGATGAACTAGAAGAAAACGAAGTATTCGTATTTGGTTCAAATAAGGAAGGAAAACATATTGGTGGAGCTGCTGCTTTCGCTATGGATAATTTCGGAGCTGTGTGGGGTAAAGGCGAAGGTCTATATGGTCAGAGCTATGCGTTACCAACTATGGATGATGAAGACCCAAGTTGCATAAAACCTTATGCTGATCGTTTCATTCAATTTGCAAAGAACCATAGTGAATTGACATTCTATGTAACTCCAGTTGGTTGTGGAATTGCTGGATTTACACCAAAAGAAGTAGCACCATATTTTAAGGATGCTTTGGATATGGATAATGTTATTCTACCAGAATCTTTTGTGGAGATTTTACAATGAAACTTCAAATAGTAGAATATAAGCGCGGAAAAATAATAGGTTGTTCACAAGATATAGTTTGGTTTATCCAAGCAAAAAACCATATCAGCGATAAATGGAAAATAATGTACTGGGATAATGATTATAAAATGCCTTGTGAATGTGAAAGTTACATTTCTTGCGGAGCATACTATACATTAGCCTTAGCGGAAAACGCATTTAATAAAATAGTAGAATATAAAACAAAATATCAGCCAAAAGTAATAAAAGAAGTGGAGATTGACGAATGAGTAATTACAGAAAGACATTTTGGTGTAGTTGGTGTTATCCAATTAACAAACTAGAAAGAACAGCACACGAAATCGCTGATAAGTATCAAGTTGATTGTCACATTGACACTGATGTGATAAAGACAGGTTGGTTCAGTAAGAAATATGAATACAACATTGTTTACAGTGGTGAAAAAGAACAAGTAATAAAAGCATACAATGCAATTTATAAATGTGCTGAAGATTTCCAAGCCCAACTTAATTCATTGTAGAAGGTAAATTGTATGACTAGAAAAGAATTTTTAGATAAAGAGCATGACTTTGCAAGGGGCACAGATACTGATGTAGTAAGATTTTATCATACTACAATAATGAAAATCTTTGACGATATGGAAAAGGAAAAACAAATGAACGAAATTTATGTTTTGATTACACAACCACGTTATACAAATTACGATTTCTATAAGACTGAAAAAGAAGCATTGGATGTTAAAGAACAAGTAAAAAAGATTGACTCAAAATCTTATGCTGAAGTTGAAAAATGGGATATGATTCAATTTGCTAATTGGGTATCAAAGAATTTGCAAGAATTAAATATGAATCCATATCATATAGGTTAACTTATGACTAGCGAAGAATACGAAAAAGAAAAAGCTGCCCTTGACAGAGAGTTTACATTTAGAAAAGGTAAACTAGCTGAAGAATACTTAAAGTATCACGGTGTATTAGACGAAAATGGTTTACCAACAAAAACCAAATTAGAAGATATGAGTGTAGAAGCATTGAGAGCATATAAAGATAGATTGAACGATTTATTGAGTGCCATCAATGCTGAAATTAACAAGAAAGACCCTAGAGAAAGATATGGCGGCGGTTTAATGATATGAAGATGAATGAAGAATTTGATGATTACGAAGATATAAAGAAAGCATTTACAGAAATCCAAAGATTACTTCGTGGTGCTGCTATATTGGGAATAATCGCTATTACTATCATTGTAATTAAATTTGCGGTATAACTATGAAAGAAAAGTAAATAAAATTTTACAAAACTTTACTATAAAACCCATTGACAAGCGCAGTGGGTTTTTCTATATTATAATCACAAACAAAAACCACCATTAACAAGGAGATAAAAATGAAGAAGTTTAAGATTACTGTCACTGCCGTTCGTGAATTCACGGTCCCGGATAACGCAACTGACGAGGAATACGATGAACTCAAGGCAGTCGCCATTATGGGCCTGAACGAAGAAAAGATTACCCCGGAAAAGGTCAAGGTTGAACTGATTGATGCACCGGACGAAATCAAGCAGAAGTATATCATCAACAAGGAATGCCAGGACTAAAATGAAAACTGGAACACGCTTATACATTAACATTACAAATCGTTGTAATACAACTTGCCCGTTTTGTTGTATGTATTCAGGTGAATCCAAATCAACGGAAATGCCATTTGAAACTTACAAGCAAATCATTGACGAGAACGATGGCGAATTTGAATTGCAGCTTGAAGGTGGCGAACCACTCCTGAACAAAAACATTTATTTGTTCATTGAGTATGCGATTAGCACACAGCGCTGTAAGAAGGTCATTGTTTTGTCTAACGGCATTGTTCTCAAGGACAACATTAAACGATTGGTAGAACTGCATAAGTGGTATAATGTTCCATTTGAAATTAAGGTTTCTGTAAATTATTGGTTGCTCAAGGTCAATAAGAACCATTTACAGAACATTGCTGACATTGTATTTGCGACAAATTACATTCCTGACTTTAACATTTATTTGAACACTCGCAAGCGTAAAGACGATGCTTGGATTGACGATGAAATTGCTAAATATGGACTAGCCGAAATCAACCATTCATTCTTCCTTCAAAGTTATGGAAAGATGACTGGAAACAAGAATTACGATGGTGTAACGATTGTACAGAACATTGAAAACTGGAAAGTTTATTCTGTGGATGGAAAATGTTTCGGTACAGATTTAGTAGCAAGGTCGGAACACGAAAAGGGCATTAAGTAATGAACACAATTAAGTTCGCACCATACAATGATTTTGTAACGGAGCAGCACGATGTAGAAAATGCGTCTGCTTACGAAGCAAATGTGTTTGGTTTCAGCGGAAAGTTTTACAACCCGTGTAATTTAAATGTGTTCATTCAAAACAAGTGTCAAAATGATTGTGAGTTCTGTATTAACAAACGAAATGACAGGACTGACATTGACAATGAACTGTATTTCAAGAATTTAGAAGCAATTTTGGAAGGAATGAAAGCAGTTCATTTGGAAGCCACGATTACTGGTGGTGAACCAACATTAAATCCTGCCCGAATGGTAGAAACGATTAGAATGTTGCGTAAGTTTGGGGTGAAAGAACGCACAGTTTCTACTACGGGTATTGGATTGATGAATTTGTATGAAAACAAGCCTGTTCTTCAGCATTTGATTGACAATGATTATGTTCATAACATTTCCATCAGTAGAATGGATATAACTGATACAGAAAATGCGAATGTTTTGAAGGGTAAAAACATAACGAATGAAGAACTTGCTAGAATTGCGTTTTATGCCAAGGTCAATGGTGTTCAGTTGAGAACTTCCACTAACATTATTGAAAATCATATTGACAGTTTAGAAAAAATTTTGAATTTTGTTGATTTCCAGTATACGAACAACATAGATAGTTGTTTGTTTAGAGAAGTCATCGCAAAGGATTTCATTTCTATTGCTCCGTTCCAGGAACAAATTAGGAATGACAAGAATTTTGTTTTTGATAGAGTAATTCACGGTATGTTTTATGACATTATCGTTTACATTTACAAATCCCCAGTAACAAATCAGGAATACATTGTAAAATGTTACCAAACTAATGTGATTGACAAAACTGTGATTGGGACTTTATCGTATAACCAAGGAAAACTTAGAACAGGATTTAATGGAGAGGTACTATATGGCAATTAAAGTCGGTGCTGACAGAGAAATCGGGTGGAATCCGCAGTTGAGATTGGACCGCCAAAAGAACTATGACATTGGCAATTACGAAAGTACGCCTTTCACCTTTGAGGCGGGTAATTACAATGTTTACAAGAACTTCAATTTCAGTATCTTTATGACTGACTATTGTAATGCGGATTGTAAGTTCTGTGTTGCTCAGTTGAGATATGCGAATAAGGGTCTGATGTATAAGAAGGACAAGCTTGACGATAAAGAATGGCTCAAGCGTTGCAGAGAAGTTCTTGAATTTATCCGACCATTGAATCCGAGCATTTCTATTACTGGTGGTGAACCCACTCTCAGCAAGAACTTAATTCCAGTCCTTGAGATGGTCAATGAACTGGATTTTAGAAAGCGAACAATTACCACGAACGGTTCGCAACTGTTCAATAAGGTCGGAAACAAGATGATTATAGACCATCTGATTGACAACGGGTGGAATCATTTGAATGTTTCCCGTCCTGCTATTAACAATGAACAGTCCAAGCATATTATGCGTTTCAATAACGAGGAAGGTTTCTGTTCTAACGAAATGATGAAGGAAATTTTCCGAATTACGAATGAATCTCCAATGAAGCATAGATTATCTTGTTTGCTCTTAAAGGAATGTGTCAATTCCGTTCCAAAAATGAAGGAATACCTTGATACCTATTTGGATTTGGGTTGTAACAACTTCATTTTCCGAGAACTTATGGACTATGACAAGGACGCAATTAACTTTGAAAAGACTCAGTATTGCGTTGAGAACAAAGTAAGATTAAATGACATTTGGGCAGAGATTGACAAGTATCCTGAGTTTGAAAAGTATTTGAACATTCTCGGATATTACTACTATGTGGAAATCTACAAGTACAAGGGAGCCACAGTTGCTAGTGAATCTGCCAATATGGTTCAGCAGGGGATTGAAGTAGGCAAACATCAGGACCAGGTTTACGAAATGGTATATCATCCAAACGGAAACTTGTGTGCTTCGTGGGTTGATAGCGAAAGGATTTTGGATAGATATGTAAAGTAGCAACTTTTATAAATATAATAATCAACATTACAGGAGATTATTATATGATTTTAGAAGAAGCTACAAATTATTTGAAATCCCAGGGCTTTGAACTCATTGATGAAGGTTCAGGTGTTTCTGTTCAGTCTGTTGTCCGTTATTTAATGGATAATTACGATTTACAGGAAGACACTGTCACTGTACAGGGAAACGAAATAGCTGTATTGGCAGGAAATGGTAAAGATGGTTTCTTGAAGGTAGTAACTGGAGACGATAATCAGGTTTACATTGAATTTCTTGATGACAATGGAATTAACAGTATCAAACCAGGTGCTTTGATTACCGATTTATCCGACATTGATGGTGCTTTAGCCTAATTTAAAACAAATTAAATCATAGGTCGCTCTTATGGGCGACCTTTTTTGTTTTTTATATAAATACTATATGAAAATACAAGAAGCACAACAGATTTTAAATGATAAAGGTTATATTCTTGAAAAGGTTTTACCTAAATATAAACAATTTGAATTATATTGCAGAGAAAAGTTCAAAGAAATAAGTGAACAAGTTAAAGAAATCGGAATTACAGAATATAATTTAGAACCAGAACAATTTCAAATTTCCATATCTGGTGGATTTTGTACTATTGACATTTTAAGTAATGGTAAAAGATTTCTTGTAAAACTAAGTATTGAAAACAATGGAAAGAAGTTGTATGTTACAAATTATGCAACTGAAAAACAAAAAATCCTTGATATAAAAATGTTAGATAGTAATGACCTTCCTAGAATGGTGTTAGCCACTTATACTGAAGATTTACTTGCTAATTTAAATAGATAGCAGGAGTTTATATGGAATTAAGAGAAGCAGAAGAAGTTCTAAACAAGAATGGTTATATTTTAGAAGCATACGATGATGACTATAAAGATGACCTTGCCGAAGTTGTAAATGTAATCAATAAAAAGCACGAAGTTCTTGGAACAAAAGAAGTTCCAGCAGAAGAAGGCTACAAAACATATAAAATTGTAACCAAAGATAATAAGTTCTATACATTGGAATTTAAAAACAGATTCTTTGAATACAGAGGTAGACTTTATCCTTGGAGATTAACACAATCTACCAGTAAATTCGGATTTGTAGTTCTCGGATATAATTTAAGACAACTAAACGATTATTTTAATAAGGTAAAGTAATGAAATTAAGCGAAGCTCAAAGAATTTTAAATAAGAATGGTTTACTAATGGAAGAATCATTAGTTAATACCAGATATATTGATAACAAAATAGAACAACTCCAAAAGGTTAAATCAGAGTTATTCTCATTGGGTACAAAAGTAGAATCTATTTATCGTAAACTCGGAATTACAGGAACTACATACAACATTTATTCTAATGGTGATGGATGGTATTTGGTTACAGAATTTGAAGATGGTGGTTCATTTGATTATTCTGTTAATGGTGAACAAATTGAAATCAATTACACTATTAATGGCTATGGTTCAAAGACCTGTACTTATGATAGATTGGAAATTACCATTAAACGCATATTTAGAAAACAAGATAAGGAATAATTTATGTGTAAATTCTGTGAAGAAGGTGAAAGATTAAAAGATGGTAAATTCGCCATCTATATGACAAAATGGTCAGATGAAAGAGGAACTACTTTAAGTGTAGATTACACTGGCTATGAAGAATATGGTGATGCTGATTTTGAAGTAAACTATTGCCCAATATGCGGAAAAGAACTAAAACAAGTTCAAGAATCCACCGAACTCACTGAAGCATTAGAAACATTAAAAGACAATGGCTATATTCTTGAAAACAAGCATTTTGACTTGTGGCAGTACAAGTTAAGTGTAAAGAAAGAACTAAATAAATGGCTGAAAGAAAAAAGATGGTTTAAATCATTTGACTCAATGAGAGCCTATATTCAATGGGAAATTATGGTTGATATAGTTAAAGATACTATGAAAGAATACTTTGAAGAAGGAAAATCCGTTAATGACTGTGTAGAACAAATTATTGGACTTGCTGAAGAAGCTCGTCAAATAGGTGGTTAATATGGAATTAAATGAAGCTAAAGAAGTATTAAAAGAGAATGGTTACTTATTGGAATCTGTAAAGATTGAAAACATTGAAAAGTTTGACAGAGATATAGAATTCCATACAGAAAGACTTAAAAAAATTAAACAAGATTTTATCAAAATTGCTGAAGAATTACAAGAACCAGTATTTTCAAAATTAGGAAATAATAAGCCAGATTTCTATGTAGATAGCGATTATAAGCACGGCTATGTTCTTACAATTCAGTTTGATAATTCATATATAGAAGTTAATAGTAACTGTAATGTAAGATTTAGAACACCTAAAGAGATAAAAGATTTCAAAGCATGGACTGTAAAGGATGCCATACAAACTATTATAGAACACGCAGACATGATTCAGTAGTAATTTATATGGAATTAAATGAAGCCCTATACATATTGAAAGAAAACCATTATGTTTGTAATGCTGCTGGACATAATGGTTTTGAACTTGATTATCCTTCAGTTGATTACTATAAAGAACAAATTAAAATTGAATTAAAGAAACTCGGCTATTATAATATAGATTGGGTTGATAAAGAATACTGGACTAAGTTAATAAATGACTTATACAATGACGAAAAAGATGTAGAAGACGCCGCAGAAATTTTGAGAGATTACGAAACTGAAGAACAAATGCGAGCCCAGGAAGAACAAAAATTAACAGATATGTTTGATGGTTATTAGTATGAAATTAGACGAAGCTAAAGAAATTTTAAAGAAAGCTGGTTTTCTTGTTGAAGGTTCAATGAGTCTTAAAGATAAAATGGCAAATGCTGAAAAGCAACTGTCATATATTAAATTAAAAGAAGTAGCGGACTTATTAGACTCATATAAATGTTCGTACACATTTGATGAGAATGATACATTTTATCTACTATACCTTAGAACAACATTTAACAGTTTTAGAATCCAATATGATGAAAATTTAGACTGTTATGACATCTATTATATGTTTGCAGAAGGATATAAATCATTTAAGACTGCTAAAAAATTGGTAAATTGGCTTTTTGAGGATGGAGAATAATATGCAGTTAGACGAAGCTAAAAAGATTCTAAAGAATGCTGGTTATCTAATGGAAGATATATCAATGCATTCTTCCTTGTATGACTTTTATAGATACCTCAAAGCAAAGGCACCAAAGACCGGCTATGATTTTAAGATTGAAGATGACGATAACAGTATCACAGTCAAATTCAAGAATAATGTGGCAAAAGTAACACTAGAAAAGTTTGATGAAGATGAAGATGCTATGCTTTATGTTGAAGCAAATGGCGAAGAAAGAGCATTCTACAATGAACATACAGACTATGGTCCTGCATTACAGTTTATCATCAAGAATATATCACAAACAAATGAATCTATAAATGAAAGGAATGCAGGTTATCTTGTAGAAGCTACAAACAAAACAGAGATTGACTGTAGTAATTGGCACTGGGTAAAGTCAATGTCTAGTTATAACAACAATTACTATTACGATACTTTGAGTGATGTTGAATTTTATCTTGAAGAATGTGATGAAGATTATGGAGATTACCTTTATTACGCTTGCGATAAAGATGGCGAGAAGCTAAAATACCTTGGATATACAAACCGTGAAGGTAGTGTTGAAAACTGTGAAGGTAGACTTGTATTAGACCCAGGTATGCCTACATAAATAGTTTATATGAAAGAAGAAAAACATTTTTGTGGCACTACTTGTGCGAATCCCGAAGTTAATGGTAATACGGCAGATGCGGCTTGGAAACAAGTGCCGATGTATAAACCTAGTTTATGGACTAGATTTATTTGGTGGTTAAAAGATAAGTTTGGTATTGTGTGATATGAAAAAAGAACGAATAATAGTTAGCATGACGAGTTATCCGAAGCGAATAGTGAATGTCGGAAAGGCTGTTT
>RHMF01001501.1_pt1 | contig 12429 bp, 14 predicted proteins | sample 5365151 | NCBI WGS metagenome assembly RHMF01 (sample SAMN10266501, study PRJNA497801) | feces metagenome | isolation source: feces | host: Bos taurus | place: China: Prairie of Fairy Mountain | collected 2017-08-14 | reverse complement strand
TGGAAGAATTAAGCATCACATTGCAAACAATATAGAAAACCCTCGTACAACAATCCTTGGCGTAGGATACTGTGCTCCAACCACACTTGGGAACAAAATTCTTAGAGGAGACAAAAACGTTTCCATTTTCGGACACGGCTATTATGTTAAAGCAGAAGTTAGAAGCATTGATTCTTATTCTGCACACGCCGATTACGAGGAATTGATTCGTTTCTTGGAGTGTCAAGACAAAGAAAAAATCAAAAAACTAATACTTGTACACGGAGAAAGCAAAACACAAGAAAATTTTGCTAAGACATTAAATGAACGAGGTTTTGAAAACGTATATATTCCATCAAAATGCGAAACATTAGTCTTAGAATAATGCTTTGGATTCTTTGTTTGGGATTTGTGAGTGTTGCAAACGCTCAAATCTTTGACAAAGAAAACGATAATCAAATAGGCGATACAGCAGTTAATTTCTCGTTTATAAATGAGAATGGAGTGAGTGATTTATACAAACTCTTAGAAGAAAAATCCACAAACATATTAGTTGTCTTTTATAGCCCCGAATGTGAGGATTGTCAAGCGTTAAAAAAGAAAATGTCAAAGTCTAAAAAGTCTAAAAAACTAAATTCTTTGATAGAAAACGGAGAATTAACGATTTTGGCAGTTGCACCCGAAGTTGAGCCTTCGCTTTGGGAAAAACACAAAGACGAAGTACCACAAAATTGGATAAATTCTTATTGTGAAGACTGCGAGCCTATAACAAAGAGTTATATTTGGACAGTTCCGACCTTGTTTCTAATAAGTAAAGACAAAATTGTATTAAACAGAGACTTTAAACATCGTGAAAGAAATAAGTATAATTAACGGTCCTAATCTTAATCTTTTAGGACAAAGAGAAGCATCTATATACGGAAGCACAAGTTTTGAGGAATATCTTGAAGTGTTAAAGAAAAAGTTTCCTAATGTAAAGATATCTTATTTTCAATCAAACGTTGAAGGAGAAATTGTAACACAAATACAAAAAGACTCTTCAAAAGACGGAATTATTATCAATGCAGGAGCCTACACTCACACCTCAATTGCAATTGCAGACGCTATTTCCGCAATCAAAGCCCCTGTAATAGAAGTTCACATCAGCAATATCCTTGAGACACAAATCTTTCCTTTCTCCTGTTTGTCAAGGAAGCCTTTTTGGTTTCGGACTCAAAGGATATGAATTAGCATTATATGTCTTCCAAAGTGAGAATTAACTTTATAATTTCATCACCCTTTTTATAAGTTTTCAATTCTGGGCAATACTCAAAAACATCTTTGCCTAAAACGACGTCTTTTGCAGGAATTACCACCTTATTTAAAGAACTACATTGTCCAAATGCACTATCACCAATTTTTGCTATAAAAGGAGAAAACTTAACCTCTAACAAAGAAGTACAATTCCAAAAAGCCTGATCGCCAACAACTACCAAAGAATTAGGCAAATCAAGATTCATCAATGCAAAACAACTACCAAAAGCCAAACGATCAATAACTTCTAAACCCTTATTAAACTCTACCGAACTCAAAGCAGAACAACCAAAAAAGGCTTCACGATTTATGCTTTTTACACTTTCAGGAATTTTTACAAAACTCAAAGATGCACAAGACCAAAAGCAACGTTCCTCAATAGAGGTCAAAGAAGAAGGAAGCGAAAGAGTATATAAAGACTTACACATAAAGAAAGCCTCTTTTTCAATATAGGCAACAGATTGCGGAAGTGTTAATTCTACAAGTCCATTACACATATAAAAAGCACGTTTACCTATTCTAATCAAGCAATTAGGAAAAGTGACTTTTTTAATCTCGCTACACATTGAAAAACCTTCCTCTTCAATAAGAGTAACTAAGTATGGCTTTCCTTCAATATCAATAGAAGTTGGAATAACAAGGTTTTGAGGCAACGAACCTCTAATTCCCTTTACACTAACTTGACTTGTGCCTTCTATAACACTAAAAATCAAACCATTTTGAGTCAAAGACTGAGCACTTACTGCAAAAGAAACTACCAAAAAGCATAGATAGAATATAAATCTTTTCATAACATTAAATTTTTCTTTGCAAATGTAGAATTTTTTCTTTGAATTAAAAAAATAAAACAAAGAAATAATTTCTTAATTCTTTGTTTTAGTAAATTATTTCTTTGAGTTTTTTATTACAATCTTAGACCTACTCCCCATTCTATGTATTGTGCTACGCTAAAATATTGACTTCTAAGTCCTATTGCACAAAACCATTTTTCGTTTAGTTGGTATCTTAATCCTATCCTTTGGAAAAAACTTTCGCTTTTGTCGTATATGCTTTTGTAAACATAGTATCCGGGTTCTAAAAAGAGGTTTAGACGATGTATTTTAAATTCATAACTTAGGTATGCACTGAGATTGAATCGCTCCATAACATTTGCGTCTTTTAATTTCATTTCTCGGTTTTCTATGTAATAGGTTGTGCCTACGTATTGATTGTATCCTACTCCAAAACCTATGCCTAAGGCGTGTTTTGCACTTAGGCGTTTTAGGTATCTTTTGTCTAATCCTAATACTACATAGTTATTGCTATTGTATTGATTGTTTACTTGATTGCGAGCAAGGACTGTGAGAACGTTATGAGCACCTGCAAAGATTGAAGTCAAGTCTTCTATATTTTTTTCGTATGTTGGCAATGGTGATTTTGCGTATTCAAATTTTCCGTATGGTTTATATTTTATTGTAATTTTTGGTGCTAATACATTAACTCCTTTATTTGGTTTTTTCATTGCTCCATTTGAGAAATGTGTTAGGTAGATTCCTGCTCCTATTTCAAGTTTTTCTCCTATATGTCTGTATGTTGTCAATCCCGCATCAACATAACACGACATACTTCCTCCCATTGCGTCATTTAATGGAGTTTCGGGTGTAAAATGTTGCCAATTAAATGCGAGGCCTAAGGAAGTTTCTAATTTTAAACTCCATTTTTGTTTTTCTATTAAGTAACTATTGAAAAAACTATATAGGATTATTGGATTGCCGAGTTGATTTTTTACATTAAAATCGGCAATATATAATCCTAATCCATAACTTGGATAGTTGTAAAGTTGATGCCAAGGTCGTGAACCATCGGTTTGTCTTTCGTATCGTAAGGAAAGTGTATAGATTCGAGTGATTGGTTGATATATGTCATTCTCTCCTTTCACATAATCGTTAGTTGGCAAAACCCAACCGCTTTGTCCTGAAATGGAATAAGAGTCTAAATATCTATCTTGCCCTATTGCTAAAATGGATATCAACAATAGGGAGAGAATTAAAATACTTTTTTTCATTTAATCTTTACTTGCTTGTCAAATATTCGAGTATTTGCACAGCATTTGTGGCAGCTCCTTTTCTTAAATTGTCAGCTACAATCCAAAGGTTAAGTCCGTTTTCAATGGATTCATCTTTTCTTATTCTTCCTACAAAGACTTCATCTTTTCCTTCTGCGTTTATTGGCATTGGATAAAGGTTTTCACTTGGTTTATCTAAGACTACCACTCCTTTTGTGCTTTCTAACAATTTATAAACATCGTTTAAGTCAAAAGGTTTACGCAATTCTACGTTTACCGCTTCGCTATGTCCGCCTTTTACAGGGACTCTTGCAACGGTTGCGGTGATTGCAATAGAAGAATCTGAAAATATTTTTCTTGTTTCATTGATAAGTTTTTCTTCTTCGGTAGTATATCCGTTTGAAAGAAAGTCGCCTCCGTGCGGAAGTATGTTTTCAAATATTTGATAAGGGTATGCTCTTTCGCATTCTTTGTTTTCTTTTTCGCAATCTAATTGTTTTACCGCTTTTACGCCTGTTCCTGTCACGCTTTGATAGGTTGAAACTACTATTCTTTTGATTCCATAGTTTTTTTGAAGGTTACTAAGTGCTAAAACCATTTGAATAGTTGAACAATTAGGGTTTGCTATGATTTTATCGCCGTTTTTGATTGCAGAGGCATTGATTTCGGGAACTACAAGCGGAATATCTTCTTGCATTCTCCACGCTGATGAGTTGTCGATAACAATTGTGCCTTTTTGAGCAAAGAGTGGAGCGTATTTTTTTGAGGTTTGTCCGCCTGCTGAAAAGATTGCGTAATCGCATTCTTGATTTATTACATCTTCAACGCTTTGAACGGTGAGTTCTCTATTAGAAAATTTTATTTTTTTACCGATACTCTTTTCTGATGCGGCAACTAATATCTCTTCTTGTGCGAATCCTCTTTCTTCAAGCACCTTTAACATTAACCCTCCTACAAGTCCTGTTGCTCCAACTACTGCTATCTTCATTTTTTTCTTTGTTTTAAAAAATTATTTCTTTGTTTTATTTTTTTATTTCTTTGTTTTATTCGTTAGAAAACTCACGTATGTATTTTTGATAAGCAGAAAATATGTTTGCACGTGAGACAAATCCTAAGTATTTACCATCTTCAACCACTACAAGGCTATATCGGTCTGAGATTTTAAACTTTTCTACTATATTTTCCATTCTTTCATTTACCTCTACAATAAATTCATCGGAGTAACGCATAAAGTCTTTTATAAAAACTTTGTCATATTTTTCTCTATCAAAGAGAATTGAACGTACATCGTCCAAAACTACAACTCCTTTGAAGTTTTGATTTTCATCAACAACAGGAAAGAAACTTCTTGACGAGATTTTTACTGCTTCAACAACGTCTGAGAGTTTTGCATCTGGCAAAAGAGTTACAAAATTAGTCTCTATCAATTTGTTTATGTTGATATAATTTAGTGCGTTTTTGTCTTTGTTATGTGTTGTAAGGTCTCCTTTTGCTGCAAGCGGTGCTGCATAAATTGAATATTTGGTTAGAGGTTTTACAACAAGGTATGCAATTGTTGTTGCAATCAAAAGTGGAGTAAATAAGGCATATCCACCTGTGATTTCGGCAATAAGGAAAGTTGCTGTCAAAGGTGAGTGCATTACTCCTGCCATTACGGCTGCCATTCCAACTAATGCAAAATTGCTTTCTGCCACTGTTATAAATCCTGATAGGTTTACGATTCTTGCAACAAAGAATCCTACAAATCCTCCCAAGAAAAGACTTGGTGCAAAGGTACCTCCTACTCCTCCCGAACTGCAAGTAACGGCGGTTGCTATGGCTTTGAAAAATACAATAGCGACTAAAACCATCAAAAAGGTCAATTCGTTATCTACATAAGGGTGAAAGAAACTGTTTTCAAACATTAAATCCACGTCATTGTTCAAAAGTGCTGTTAAAGCGGAGTATCCTTCACCAAAAAGCGGAGGAAAAATATAGACAAGTAAGCCTAAAACAACTCCTCCAACAATAATTTTTGTTGAACGTTTATATTTAGAAAATTTGTTGCTAATCCAACGATTGATTCTAAGAAAATAAAGTGCCATAAAGGCGGAAATGATTCCCAAAAGAACAAATGCAGGAATTTTTGAAAGTTCAAAAAGTGTATCTACTTTATAATAAAACTGTACTCCTTGACCAAAAAAGAAATAAGAAATGAAAGAGGAAGTTAAAGCAGCGAGTAAAAGCGGTGTAGCAACGCTTAGAGTTAGGTCTATCATCAAAACCTCAAATACAAACAACACTCCTGCAATCGGAGCTTTGAAAACCCCTGCTATTGCACCTGCTGCTCCACAGGCAAGCAAGGTTATTGCGTGTTTTCTGCTGATACGGAAAAAGCGACTAATGTTTGAGCCAATCGCACTGCACGTTAAAACTATCGGTGCTTCCAATCCAACTGAGCCTCCAAAGGCAACGGTGATTGAAGAGGTGATTACTGAAGACCAACAATGATGAAATTTTAGTTTTCCATTCTTTCGCGAAATTGAATACATCACTTTGCTTACTCCGTGAGATAAATCGTCTTTTATAAAATACTTTACCAACATTACGGTAAGGATAATACCTATTGTTGGATAGACAAGAAAAAGTATATTACCTCTATCGGGCGAAAACCAAGAGAATCCACTAATTATTTCGTAAGTAAAATGAACTGTATTCTTGAGAATAACAGATGCTAAACCACTAAATAATCCTACGACAAGGCTAAGTATAAGCACAAATTGGTATTCGGTTAAATGTTTTAACCGCCATAGCATAAAGGCCTTATAATAAGGGTTTAGATTTATTCGTCTTATGTATTTTAATAACTTTTCTATTTGCATAATTGACTACAAACTTATTAAATATTTTTGATATATAAATATTTTTAGTTGATATTTTTTTATTTTTGCACTATTATTAACTTTGATTTTAACGTTTATGAAAATTATTTCTTACAATGTAAACGGTATTAGAGCCGCTGTTTCAAAAGGTTTTACACAATGGTTGGAACAAGAAAGCCCTGATGTGATTTGTATTCAAGAAACAAAGGCTCAAAGTGAACAAATACCTGTCTTAGAATTTAATTCTTTGGGTTATGAGTGTTATAGTTTTTCGGCAATAAAAAAAGGATATAGCGGAGTTGCAATACTTACAAAACAAAAGCCTGATAATGTGATTTATGGCTTAGGAATAGAGGATTATGACAATGAAGGAAGATTCATAAGATGCGACTTTGGAGATTTATCTGTTGTAAGCGTATATCACCCTTCGGGAACAAGCGGCGATGAACGACAAAATTTTAAAATGAAATGGTTAAATGATTTTCAAAACTATGTAAATAATCTAAGAAAGGAAAGAGAAAACTTAATTCTTTGCGGAGATTATAATATTTGTCATCGTCCTATTGATATACACGACCCTATTCGTAATGCAAACAATTCAGGTTTTCTTCCAGAGGAAAGAGATTGGATGGAAAATTTCTTAAATAGCGGTTGGATTGATAGTTTTCGTTTTATGAATCCTGATAAAAAAGACGCTTATTCGTGGTGGAGTTATCGCTTTAATGCAAGAGCAAATAATAAAGGTTGGAGAATTGATTATTGTATGGTAAGTGATAATTATAAATCAAAAATAAAAGGAGCAGAAATCCTTAATGACGTTGTGCATTCAGACCACTGCCCCGTTTCTCTTTTGATAGAGAGATAAGATTTGTTTATCTTAGAATTTCTCTTGGCTGACGATTTACACTACTGTAAGCATCGCAAGTCTTGTGTGCACAAGATTCTAATACAAAACTAACTGCTAAAATAGCCAATAGGCCTAAAACTACTTTTTTCATTGTATTTGCTTTATTTTTTATTTTTTTTTTGCAAAATTACATATTTTAATCAACATAGAGATACAATTCCTTAGGATATTCTACTTTAAAAAGAAATAAGGCTTTGCCCGGAACGCTTACTCCTGCTGAGTTTCTGTCTTTATTTTTTATTATTTGAGCAAACTCTTCTATCGTTATTTTTTCTCTTCCTACCAAAAGCATTGTACCAACTATTGCTCTAACCATATTTCTTAAAAAACGGTTTGCTGTAATCATAAAAATAATTTGATTATCCTTTCTTTCCCACTGTGCGAATGTGATTGTACATATATTATTGTTTACTTGCGTGTGTAGTTTACTAAAAGAAGTAAAGTCTTGTGTACCTTTTAACAACTCACAGGCTTGATTCATTTTTTCAAGATTTAATTTCCAAGGGTGATAATACACAAAATCATTATTAAAAGGCTGTTTTTCTTCGCTAATATAGTATTTGTAAGTACGGCTTATTGCATCGAAACGAGCGTGTGCTTGATTTTGCATTTTATATAAGCCATATATCAACACCTCGTGAGTAAAATATCTATTAAGTCTAAACACTACGTTTTCAATTTGCTCATTTGTTAATTCTTCATAGTCAAAATGAGCATAAAAATCGCTTGAATGCACTCCGCTATCGGTCCTTCCGCAACCTGTTAGTTCTATTTCTTCTTTCAAAATATGTTTTAGAGCCTGTTGTAAAGCCTCTTGCACACTTGATTGACCATTTTGAATTTGCCAACCATGAAAATAAGCACCATTATATGCTAAATGTAAAAAATATCTCATAGTGCAAAAGTAATCTTTTTTTCTTGTATTTTTGCAAATAAAAAGAAGATTTATGAAAAAGACTGTATTATTGTTTTTTTTCTTTGGATTATTTTTTTCTTGCAAAGAAATAAATTCCTCAAACAAAGAAATATCTGACTCAAACATAGAGTTTACAGATTATTATAACAGAAAAGTTAAAGTAAAGAAAGAACCGCAAACTATTATCTCGCTTTCACCAGGTATTACCGAGGTTTTGTTTGACTTAGGCGTTGGAGAAAAAATAGTAGGTAGGACAAAATTTTGTAATTACCCTGATGCTGCTTTACAAATAGAAGAAATAGGAGGAATTTCAGATGCAAGTTTAGAAAAAATCATTACTTTGCGTCCCGAAATCGTTATAACATCTTCTATGGTTAGTAAAAAACTTGTAGAAAACATTGAAAAAGCAGGTATTTCTATTATTTGCCTACCCGAAAGGAGTAATGTAGAGGGTGTTTACAATACTTTACAAATCTTAGGTAAGATTTTCAATAAAGAAACGACTGCCGACAGCCTTATAAACAATATGAAAAAAGAATTAAACGAAATAAAATCTTCATACAACAATGATTCTAAAAAGCCAAGTGTTTATTATGTTGTTGGATACGGTGCGACAGGAGATTTTACGGCAGGAAAGAATACTTATATCAATGAAATAATAGAATTATCAGGCGGAATAAACGTTGCAAACAATGTTTCAAGTTGGTCGTATAGTAAAGAAGAATTGTTTTCTCGACAACCTGATTTTATTATTGTTAGACAAGAAGACTTAAATCAATTTATGAACACACCTCCTTATAAGGATTTGAAAGCCGTAAAGGAGAAAAAAGTTTTAGGAATAAACTCTTCGTTGATAGATTGTCAGACTTGTAGAAGCGTTGAAGCTATTCGCTTGATTGCAGACTTTATTCACCAAAAGTAATCTTTATAGAATCATCTGTTCTTACTCCTAAAAGACGACTAAAATTACCTTCCCTTAACGCAAGTTGCAAATAACCAGAAGAAGATATTGTTAGCAAAGGACGACACAATTCTACATCAGCGTAAGACAAAGAAATATTTTCTATATATTCTCCTCCGACTAAAATTTTGAAACTTCTATTGTTACGAATCTTATTAAAATCACTGTCTTTAACGTTTAAAAATACATTTCCGTATTTATCAACGTATGTAACCTGTGCAATCAAAATTGAATTGTTATTTTGAGTGATATAATGCTTTTGAGGAGAAACATTATAGAAAGATTTCATCTTGTTACCTATATAATCAATACTATGATTTTCTGCAATCATTTTGACAACCTTTGGAAAAAGATCCAAAGCTGCAAAGGTATAGTAATCTGTCTCATTATAAAGATTGATATCTGTTATTTCTACTTCATCGTTACCAAATATCATTGAAGGTAAACCGTTATCAGTACAAATATAATACTGATTTTTATGTTTAACAACCACATATGGCTTAGGCTTTGAGCCATTGGCTTCCCCCTCCTCGTAACTGTTTACATCTATTAAATGAATCGTGCCTTCGGGATACTGACTGCAAGCATTTTTTACTATGAATGCAGTCTTCAAAAGATTGTAATCTTCTATATTATGAGTAATATCAACAACCAAAACATCGTTTAGTAAAGAGTAAAGTCTCCCTTTAACAATGCCTATGTAATAATCTGATAATCCCCAATCTGTAGTTAATGTTACTATCTGCACGTTCCGTATTTTTTTGCAAAGTTACAATTTTTTTTGATTATGATATATTTTTAGAATATCCCCACCTATATTTTCAACTGAAACTAATCCATTTTTTATTTCTGGGGCTTTCACCCCTTTTTCAAAAGTTTTTTGTCCTATAATTACGTTTGCTTCGTCCCAAAGATTAGATTCTAAAAACTTATTTATAGTTTTCGTTCCGCCTTCTATAACAATCGAACATATTTTTTGCTCGTATAATTTTTCAAGAACTTGTTTTGCAAAAAGCAATTCTTCATTTAATTTTATGAAAATATTGTTTTCTTCTCTCCCTTCTTTCACATAGTTTAAAATATATGTTTCTTGACTATTGTCAAAAACATTTTTATCTTTTGGAAGAGTTAAATATTTATCATAAACCACTCTTTTTGGATTTCTTCCGCTATAATGTCTTACATTTAATTGAGGATTGTCAGCCAAAACAGTGTTATAACCAACCATTATTGCATCTTCTTCAGTTCTTTGCTTATGAACCCACACTTTCATAGTATCATTACTTATCCAACCGCCTTTTCCTTCGGGCGAAATAAAACCATCTAAGGTTTGAGCAAACTTTAAAATTACGTAAGGACGCTTTTGACTTTGATTTGTAAAGAAGCGACGATTTAAGTATAAACCTTCTTCTTCTAAAACACCACTTATTACTTCTACTCCATTGTCTTGCAGAAGTTTTATACCGCCTCCGAAAACTTTTGGATTGATATCTTTATTACAAATAACACATCGCTTAATTTTATTTTTGATAATTAGATTTGCACAAGGAGGAGTTTTTCCCCAATGACAGCAAGGTTCAAGATTTACATAGATTGTACTTTCTTTTAGTAAGTTTTTATTTTCCACAGAAGCAATTGCATTTACCTCAGCGTGAGATTGTCCATATTTTTTATGATATCCCTCACCTATTATTTTGTCTTGATGAACAACAACTGCACCTACCTTTGGATTTGGACTAACATTACCTCTTCCCATTAAGGCTAAATCGAAGCAACGCCTCATATATTTCTCATGGTCTTGCATAAAGATATTTATTTCGTAAATTTGCACAACAAAATTATAAAAAGAAATGAGAATAGCATCAAATAAACTAAAAGATATTATAGATTTTGCATATCAAGAATTAGATTTGCTTTACGAAAAGAACGAAATACGTTCAATGATTTACTCTCTTATAGAACACTTTACAGAGTTTGACTTAACTAAGATTTTAACTTATAAAGATGAATTAAAAGTTAGCGAATCAGAACTTTTAAAAATCAACTTTGCAATAAAGGATTTGAAAAAAGAAAAGCCACTTCAACAAATCATAGGTTACACTGACTTTCTTGATGTAAGAATTGATGTAAACGAACACGTGCTTATTCCAAGAGTAGAAACGGAAGAAATAGTGCAAAGAGTAATTAACGAAAATAAAGGAAGAAAAAACTTAAAAATTGCAGACATTTGTTGTGGTAGTGGTTGCATTGCCATTGCATTAAAAAAAGCTTTTCCTGACGCAAACATTTACGCATACGACATAAGCGAAGAAGCCCTCAAAAAAAGCAAAGAAAACGCAGAAAAAAACAAAGAAAAAATAAATTTTTTCAAAGAAAACATTCTCGAAAGCAAAGAAAAAAATCAAGAGTTTGATATAATAGTTTCAAATCCTCCATACGTAAGAGAAAGCGAGAAAGCATTTATGAGAAATAACGTGCTTTTATACGAACCAGCCTTAGCCTTATTTGTAAGCGATAAAGAACCGTTGATTTTTTATGAACACTTATTGAAATTTTCTAATCAAAATTTAGCCAAAAACGGCAAAATATATATGGAAATCAACGAAAACTTAGCAAAAGAGACCGAATTATTATTCAAAAATTTTAACTATCAAACTTCTGTCTTTAAAGACCTTAGAGGAAAAGACAGATTACTATTCGCAAAAAAAGACTAAGAAAAATTTGTCAGTACAAAAATTTACCCTACCTTTGCACACGGAAAGTTGGCAGAGTGGTCGAATGCGGCGGTCTTGAAAACCGTTGATCTTAACGGGTCCTTAACGGGTCCGGGGGTTCGAATCCCTCACTTTCCGCCAAAGATGAGGTTTAATTAACTATATTTCAGTTAGTTAAACCTTTTTTCTTTTATGCTTTCACCCACAAAATCACCCAAAAATTACTTGAATAAACACTATTTTTAATGCTTTTTTAGTCTATTTTTTACCTCTTTCAATGTGTATGTTTTTTAGAAGTTCGGGTTCTTTTTCTAAAATACCTTGACGACTTAGAGAAAGTAAGAGAACTAGAAGCACAACTACAAGAAAAAACCTATAATCCAATCATAAAACAAGGATTTCGTTGGAGCGATTGGGCAATGCCTCGCAAAGAAAATGGAGAAATCAACCTTGACAAAACTCTTGTAGGCGATGATTTAATAGAATTTGTAAACAACAAACTATTTCCCTATCTAAAAAGTTTTAAAAACGAAGAAAGCAAAGGCATAGAAGCAAAAATAGGAGAAGTATTTAAGGAAATACGCAATAAAATCATTTCAGGATACAACCTAAGAGACATAATTGAACAAATAGACTGCTTGAAATTTCAAACCTCTGAGCAAAAAGATGTGACAACTGCGTTTATTCCCTAAGCCTTCCTGTATCCCTTCCCATCCTTAACCACAAGCCCTTCGTCCATCATGTCAGAAAGCAC
>RHMF01001065.1_pt1 | contig 12430 bp, 11 predicted proteins | sample 5365151 | NCBI WGS metagenome assembly RHMF01 (sample SAMN10266501, study PRJNA497801) | feces metagenome | isolation source: feces | host: Bos taurus | place: China: Prairie of Fairy Mountain | collected 2017-08-14 | reverse complement strand
GTGCAGCTCTTCGGCGGCACCGTGCTTCATCAGGGCAAGATTGCGGAGATGTTCACCGGTGAGGGTAAGACGCTCACCGCCACACTTCCCGTTTTCCTCAACGCTCTCACGGGCAACGGCGTCCATGTGGTCACCGTCAACGACTATCTGGCCAAGCGCGACTCCGAGTGGATGGGTCCCATCTACATGTTCCACGGACTCTCCGTCGATTGCATCGACAAGCACCAGCCAAACAGCGAGGCCCGTCGCCGTGCATACCAGTGCGACATCACCTTCGGTACGAACAACGAGTTCGGTTTCGACTATCTGCGCGACAATATGGCGCAGGACCCCTCCGAACTCGTGCAGCGTGCCCACAACTACGCCATTGTCGATGAGGTCGATTCCGTGCTTATCGACGATGCCCGCACTCCGTTGATTATCTCCGGTCCCGTACCCAAGGGCGACGACCAGATGTATGAGGAATACCAGCCCCTCGTGGAGCGCCTGGTTGGTGTGCAGCGCACGCTTGCCACGCAGTATCTTGCTGAGGCAAAGCGCCTTATCGCAGAGGGAACGGCCGAGGGAGACAAGCAGAAGACTGCCGACGGTTTCCTCTCTCTCTTCCGCAGCCACAAGGCTTTGCCCAAGAACAAGGCCCTCATCAAGTTCCTCTCCGAACCAGGTATCAAGAGTGGCATGCTCTCCACGGAGGAAATCTATATGGAGAACAACAACCGTCGCATGCCGGAAGCCGTCGAACCTCTTTATTTCGTTGTCGATGAGAAGCTTAACAGTGTTGACCTCACGGACAAGGGTAATGACTGGCTTGCCAATCAGGTGAACGACGCCGCGCTCTTCATCCTGCCCGATATTGCCGCCAAGATGTCGGAGATAGAGGCTATGCAGTTGTCCGACGAGGAGCGTCTGGAGAAGAAGGACGATGTCTATAACGACTACGCCATCAAGAGCGAGCGCGTGCACACTCTGCAGCAGCTTCTCAAGGCCTACACGATGTTCAATATCGACGAGGAATATGTGATTCAGAACGGTGAGATCAAGATTGTCGATGAGCAGACGGGCCGTATCATGGAGGGTCGCCGCTGGAGCGACGGTCTCCACCAGGCCGTTGAGGCCAAGGAGCACGTGAAGGTGCAGGCAGCCACACAGACCTACGCCACCATCACTCTGCAGAACTACTTCCGCATGTATCACAAACTGGCCGGTATGACCGGTACCGCCGAGACCGAGGCGGGCGAATTCTGGGACATCTACAAACTCGACGTGGTGACCATCCCCACCAATAAGCCGGTGATACGTAACGACATGCCTGACCGCGTGTACAAGACCACTAAGGAGAAATTTGCGGCGGTTATCGAAGAAATTGAAAAGATGCGCAACGGCGGCCGCCCCGTGCTGGTGGGTACCACCAGTGTGGAAATCAGCGAGCAACTCAGCCGCATGCTGCGCATGCGCCACATCCCTCACCAGGTGCTCAACGCCAAACTGCACCAGAAGGAGGCCGATATCGTGGCACAGGCTGGCCAGTCTGTCGACGGGCTGGGAGTGGTGACCATCGCCACCAACATGGCCGGCCGTGGTACCGACATCAAGTTGTCGCCGGCGGTGAAAGAGGCCGGCGGTTTGGCCATCATAGGCACCGAGCGACATGAGTCGCGCCGCGTGGACCGTCAGCTGCGTGGCCGAAGCGGCCGTCAGGGCGACCCGGGCAGCAGCGTGTTCTTCGTCTCGTTTGAGGACAAACTGATGCGTCTGTTTGCCAGCGAGCGTGTGGTGAAGATGCTTGACCGCATGGGCCTGCACGACGGTGAAGCCATTGAGAGCAATATGGTGTCGAAGAGCATCGAGAACGCACAGAAGCGCGTGGAGGAAAACAACTTCGGCATCCGTAAGCACCTGCTGGAATATGATGACGTGATGAACGCCCAACGCAAGGTGATTTACACCCGCCGCCACCACGCTTTGATAGGCGAGCGCATCGGTATGGATATCATCAACACCCTTTACGACAGTGTGGACGATATCGTGGAGAAATTCGGCAACGACGACTACGACGCCATGCGCATGCAGGTGCTCACCACCTATGCCGTGGAGCCTCCTTACGATGAGGAGCAGTACCGCCGCATGGGCGATGACAAGAAGCGTGAGCAACTGCTGGATGTGGTGATGGCTTCCTACAAACGCAAGATGGAACGTCTGGGCGAGGTGGCCGACCCCGTGATACAACGCATCGTTAGCGATCAGCGTGAGCAGGGCATGGAACCGCAAGGTCTCATCCGCGTGCCCATCACCGACGGCAAGCGCACCTTCGGTATAGTGGTCGATATCAAGGAGGCCGCCGAGACCCACTGCAAGTCGCTCACTGTGGCATGGCAAAAGGCCGTGATGCTGCTCACCATCGACGAGAGCTGGAAAGAGCACCTGCGCGAGATGGACCAACTGCGCCAAAGTGTGCAGAACGCCAGTTATGAGCAGAAAGACCCGCTCGTAATCTATAAGGTGGAAGCCTACAATCTGTTTAAGCAGATGGTGGGTGTGATGAACGGCAAGGCCATCGGCGTGTTGCTGCGTGGTCAAATCCCCGAACAGGCCCCCGAGCAGAACGTGCGTGAAAATGAGCCGCAGCGTCAGCGGCGCTACAGCGAAGGTCGCGGCGCCGACCAGAACGCCCCCGGCGGCCAGCGTCCGCCCATGACGGGCAACCGTCCGCAGGGTCCCACGTCACCTATTGTCAACGCCGGTCCCAAGGTGGGCCGCAACGACCCCTGCCCCTGCGGCAGCGGCAAGAAATACAAGAACTGCCACGGCGCCATGGCCTGACGTGTGCCTCGTAGTCCCGGCAAAAGGGAGCGGCAAACCATGTTTCATGCGTTTGCCGCTCCCTGAATCTTTGTGATTAAACTGTAGTTTTGTCGAATGATTCTGCTAATAAGTTGACGCTTGGGCTGAGGTGAACTGCCAGTGACCGTCGTGCTTGGCGAGATTGAACGACAGTTGCAGTCGCCAGGTGTGTCGCCCGCCGCCAAAGACGGCGGCACTGACGTGGCTGAGACCTGTCAGGGTGGCGTGATTGCCGTCAATATTGATGTCAATCTTCTCATGCTCTGCCGAGTAATAATTGAGCGTACCATCGGCAATAGCCTGGATATAGGCCTTCTTGGGCTGACGCATACCCGTCATGTGCGTAAGCACAAACTCATTGGCGTGAACGCGGTTCAGGGTCGGTACATCCTTGGCAATCATCGCCTCGTACATCTCGCGGTACAACGCCTCAATCTGCTCTTTGTCGGTCATCGTCTTATCGGATAAAGTTTGTTGAGATACGCCGTTGTTCTGTTTCTGGCAGTCCTGTTGCCTCGCGTTCACGGGCAATGGCACGGATAAGAAAAGCCATGTTGCGACCCAGAACACGCATAGTCTGTAGTCCTTCTTCATCTTTCATCACATCTTCAGGGGTGTTTCCGTGTACGGCATTCCAGTAGCGGCTGGCAGCCACAGGCATCTCGCCATGCAGGAAGTATTTGGTCAGTTGGTCGAGTGTCGCCGTGGTGCCCATCCTGCGTGCGGAGGCCACGGCGGCTCCCACCTTGAAGCGTTTCTCACACGAGGCAGAGAAAAACAACCTGTCGAGAAACGATGTGAGCGTCCCGTTTGCCCCGGCGAAATACACAGGCGAACCCACCACCAGTCCGTCGGCCTCCTTGAACTTCGTGGCCACCTCGTTGACGAGGTCGTTATCAAAAACGCACTTGCCCAACTCTCGGCACTTGAAGCAGCCGATGCATCCCCGGATGTCCTTATGGCCAACGTGCACGATTTCCGTCTCTATACCGTTTTGGTCCAACTCTTTAGCCACAACATGGAGGGCTGTGTATGTGCAGCCGTTTACGTGTGGGCTTCCGTTGATAAGTAAAACTTTCATATCAGTGAGTGGCCTTTAGATATTGTAAATCGCCATACCAGTAGCCGGCGGTGCAACCTCCGTCGATAAGCAAGTCGGCCCCGGTGATGAAGCGGCCGCGCGAGGACATCAGGAACTCGGCCAGGTCACCCACCTCGTCAGGTGTTCCGGCACGACGGGCAGGCATACCCTCAATCATCTTCAGATAGCCGTCCTTGCGAGGACCGTGAAGTTCGTCGTTGGCCAGTGGCGTAATGATAATGCCGGGCGAGATGCTGTTGATGGTGGCTCCGCGGCGGCCCCAACGGGTGGCCTCCATCATCACGCGGAGCACGTTGCAGCGCTTCGAGTACTGATAGGCTTTGAGCGTATCGTCGATGGCAGTCAGAAATTGTAACTGCAGCAGTTCATCCACCGCAGCCATGGCCAATGCCCGGTTCTGTTCCTCGGGCAGTGCCGGCAGCCGGTGGCCACTCTGGGAGGAGATAATCACACCGCTTCCACCCTCGGCAATTACTTTGCCGAACTCCTCCAACAGCACGCTTGTTCCATACAGGTCAACGCGAAGAATCTCTGCCACGGGAGCCTGTGAGGGTGAAACGCCTGCGGCATTCACCACATGCTTTACCTCGCCCTTGCCGGTGGCAAACTCCACCAACTTCAGAATGTCCTCTTTGTGTCCGAGGTCGCACTTGATGACAGAGCACTCAAACCCTGCATCGTCCAATGTTTTGGCGGCGCGTTGGGCGTTCTCTGCGCTGTAGTCGGCCAGCACCACGTGCTTACCGGCCGACACGCGACGTATGATTGCCTGTCCGATGCTTCCCCCACCCACCAATACCGATACCTGTTTTGCCATATTAAAATCCGATTTTCTTAAGTCATTCTTCTTCTTCAGTCCTAACCTATGCTTATTAGCAGTTTCCTGATTGTTATTATCCGTAATTCTCAATCAGATACTTCACAAACTGCGGGTCGCCGAAGTTGACAGTGCCCGTGTCGTGCTGGTTCATAGTGGCTATCTGAGCCATCTCGTCGGCCGACAGAGAGAAGTCGAAAATGTCGAAATTCTGCGCCATACGCTCCTTGTGACTCGACTTGGGAATGGCAACAATGCCGCGTTGGGTGAGCCAGCGAAGGGCTACCTGCGCCGCACTCTTGTTATATTTCGCACCGATATCGGCCAACTCCTCGCTTTTCACGATGCCATCAATCCCTTGTCCGCCAAGTGGCCCCCAAGCCATCATCTTGGTGCCGGTCTCGGAGAGAATCGGCTCGATGCCCGTCTGCTGGGTCATCACGTTGCACTGCAGCTGGTTCACACTCGGCTTCACATCTACATAGTGGGCAAAGTCGAAGAAACGGCCTGCCTGGAAGTTGGAGACACCGATGGCGCGCACTTTGCCGTCACGGTAGGCCTTCTCCATAGCACGCCACGAACCGAACACATCGCCGTAAGCCTGATGGATGAGCAACAGATCGATGTACTCCGTCTGCAGCTTGCGCAGACTCTCGTTGATGCTTTCGGCGGCCTTTTCCTCGCCGGCATTGCTGATCCACACTTTGGTCACGAGAAACAGATCCTCGCGCTTGATGCCGCTTTTGCGCCAGGCGTTGCCTACGCCCTCTTCGTTCTGGTAGGCCTGGGCAGTGTCTATCAGACGATAGCCCACCTGCAATGCATCCGATACACAACGTTCACACTCGTCGGGACTCACCTGAAACACACCGTAGCCCAACAGGGGCATTTCCACTCCGTTTGATAATTTTATTGTTTCCATTTTTTTCAGAATCAAATCAATAACCCAATCCTTTCAGCCACTTCTCCACTTTTGCTTTTTCGGTGCGCACCTCGTGGCCGTAGATGCTGAAACCTGTCGTGACATTGGCACCGGGGAAGGCGTCTTTCACATCCTCCACGCAATTGGCCAGTCCGCTCCCCTCATGGGTGGTGAAGGGGACGACGGTCTTACCCTCCAGGTCATTCCCGTGCTTCTTGAAGAAGGTGAACATCACCTGCGGATAAGTGCCCCACCACACGGGGCCGCCGATGAATACAGTGTCGTATTTTGACAGGTCAGGGTCTTCGCCCTCATACTCCGGCAACTCGTCTTTGCGGGTTTCTTCCTTGGCCAGGTTGATGAGCGGCGTGTAAGCCATGCCGTCGTATTTGTGCGTAGCGATTTCAAACTGCTCCGCACCCGTTATTTCCGAAATATAGTCGGCCACAATCTTTGTGTTGCCCACTTCGATGTTCCCTACTGCGTAGTTGTCGCCCGCATGTGAGAAGAACACCACCAATGCTTTACTGTCTTTTGCCATAATTGTTGTTTCGTTAGTCTTTGTTTGTTGGTTTTCACCGGCCCCGTTGTTGCTGTTTCCGGCGCATGCCGCGGTAGCCAGCAGGCACAGAGCCGAAGCAAGTATCATTTTCAATGATTTACCCATGTTATCCCAGTGTTTGGTTTGTTGACCATTCAAAATGCTGCTCCCGCTCACTAATCCACCAGCGGCCGTCAATCTTCACATACTTGTCGTAGTAACGCACGGCGTGGGTGGTCAGCGTGTCCTTGCCGTCCTGCTCGGTCACCAGAGTGGCCAGCGCATAGCAAGTGCCTGTGGCGTGTGTCTCGTCAACAAAATCCACGTTTTGCTGTCCGTTCATGTGGAACGACACCTTGGCGGCGCCGAAGGCCTTGTACTGGCGTATCATGTCCTGCACATCGGTAGCGGTCATGCCCAGTTTTCCGCCGAAATATACATTAAGTTTGATGTCAGGACGGAAGATGTCCACGTAGCAGTCCTGGTTGTTCTTGTCACTCTCGGTTGCATAGTAGTCTACTAATGCCTTCAACTCCATGCGGTCTTGCAGTCTGAAATCCATTGTCATAATTTTTTAAGTTTCACGATGCAAAATTACGCTGTGTTTTCGATACTTCATTTGCACAAAAAGCGCCATAATTTTCACTTTTTGCCTCAATCGTTCTTTTGGATACTAAATAATGTGTAAATTTGCGACTATGAAGACCGATTTTATTTATTCCACTGATTTCTACGGGATAAACGCCCCCGAGTTGAAACACGCCTGCGTGCATCTGCTTTGCACGGCGGGCGAGGGCAGTTTCGTGTTCAACGAGCACTGCTACCACATCATGAAAAACGACCTGGTGGTGATACCCATGCCCGACCGTATGCACAATCTGGCCGCACACAGCGATATGCGTGCGGAGTGGTTTGCCGCCGACTATAAATTCCTGCAGAACCTGCTGCCGTCGAACAACTACAGCATCGGGGGAAGCATCTCGCTGAACCAAGACCCGGTCATCAAGCTTACCGAAGGCCAGGCCCAGCATCTTTTGGATGACTTTCATCGGCTGCGTGAGCGCATGGATGACAGCCACCTGCAATTCTACCGCGAACTGATGGGCAGCCTCTGCCTCACGTTGATATACGACATTTTCGAGGCCCATGCCCAGCGTGAAGCCACCGATGTGCATACCGATCGCACGGCCTACATTGTCAAGCAGTTGATGGCCCTGCTCGCCACGGGCGTCAGCCGCACGGAGCGCAACGTGGGTTACTATGCCGAGCGGCTGAACGTGTCGTCCAAATACCTTTCTGCCACCATCAAGCGTGTGACGGGCCACAGCGTCACTTCCTACATCCACCGACACACCATTCCCATTCTGAAAGAATATCTGGACAACGACCGCCTGTCGCTCACCCAAATAGCCGACAGCATGAACTTCACATCGCTCTCTTACTTCAGCCGCTACTGTTCCAGGCACCTCGGTCAGTCGCCCAGCGATTACCGGCAAAGTCTGCAGCCAAAGTAATACTGTTGCAACTTCTTCAGAAATGACCGTTATGCGTGAAAAACTTGCGTGATTTGATGTTGCGGTCGGCGCAAAGGCAGGGTTACTTGGCGCTGAGTTCCAGCATCAGGTCGATGGGCTTGACAGCGCGGGCGGCGATGTCGGGGTCGACCGAGACTTCGGGCCACTCGTAGCGCAGGCAGTTGTAGATTTTCTCCAGCGTGTTCATCTTCATGTATTCGCAATCGTTGCAACTGCAGCCGGGGCCGCCTTCGCTCACTTCGGGCGGTACGGGGTAGTAGGTCTTGTCGGGTTGCATGCGCTGCATCTCGTGCAGGATGCCCGCCTCGGTGGCCACGATGAATTCCCGGCAGGCCGACTCGTTGACATGCTTCAGCATGTGAGCGGTGCTGCCCACCACATCGGCCATGGCCAGCACGGGGCCTTTGCATTCCAGATGTGCCAGCACCTGTGCCTGTGGGTGCTCCCGCTTGAGTTGGGCGATGGCTTCCACCGAGAATCGCTCATGCACGTGGCAGCCGCCGTTCCACAGCAGCATGTCGCGTCCCGACACCGAGTTGATGTAGGCTCCCAGGTTGTAGTCCGGCCCGAAGATGAATTTCTCGTCCTTGGGGAAGGAGGCCATCACCTTCACGGCATTTCCCGAGGTCACCACCACGTCGGTGAGCGCCTTGACGGCCGCTGAAGTGTTGACATAACTCACCACCTTGTAGCCCGGGTGCTCGTCGCGGTATTTTTTCAAGTCCTCGGCGCGGCACGAGTCGGCCAGCGAGCAGCCGGCGTTCAGGTCGGGGATGAGCACCTTCTTGTCGGGGCTGAGCAGTTTGTTGGTCTCGGCCATGAAGTGCACCCCGCACATCACGATGATGCGTGCGTCGTTGTCCTTGGCCTTGCGTGCCAGAGCCAGAGAGTCGCCGATGAAGTCGGCGATGTCCTGGATTTCTCCGCGGGTGTAGTAGTGAGCCAGAATGATGGCGTTTTTCTCGCTGCACAGGCGGCGTATTTCTTGCTTGAGGTCCAGGGCGGGGTCGATGGGCTCGTCGATATAGCCTTGCTCAATCCATTCGGGCTTGATTGTGTTGTTCATTGTGGTGGTGTGTTTACTTGGTGATGAAATTCATGCTGATGTCGAGTGCGCTGATGGAGTGGGTGATGGCGCCCACGCTGATGAAGTCGACGCCTGTCTCGGCCACGGCGCGGATGGTGTTTTCGTTGATGTTGCCCGAGGCTTCGGTCTTGGCGCGGTGGTTGATGATGTCCACCGCCTGTCGCATCAGGTCGGTGCTCATGTTGTCGAGCATGATGATATCGCATCCGCTGGCCAGCGCTTCGCGCACCTCGTCGAGCGTGGTGGTTTCCACCTCGATTTTGCAACCCATCGAGAGTTTGGCGCGTGCTGCGGCCACGGCGGCTGTGATTGAGCCGGCCGCCTTGATGTGGTTGTCCTTGAGCATGGCCATGTCGTAGAGACCCATGCGGTGGTTGGAGCCGCCGCCGTGTCGCACGGCCATTTTGTCGGTGAGGCGGTGGCCCGGCAGCGTCTTGCGGGTATCGAGCAGGGTGGCTCCGGTGCCCTCGATGAGCCGCACCAGCCGGCGTGTGGCGGTGGCGATGCCGCTCATGCGTTGCATGAAGTTGAGCATTACGCGCTCACTGCTGAGCAGGTGGTTGTAACTGGCTGTGATGGCCACGATTTGGTCGCCGCGGCTCACCTCGTCGCCATCGGCCACGCAGGGTTTGAATTCGTTGTCGCCCAGCATGCTGATGACGCGTCGGGCGATTTCCAATCCTGAAATCACACCGTCGTGTTTGGCGGTCATCACCGCCGTGGCCTGCTGTGCCTGCGGGATGATGGCGTTGGTGGCCTGGTCGCCGTAGAAGAGGTCTTCATCAAAGGCCAGAGTGATGATTCGGTCGATGAGGTCATCGTAGAGTGAGAGAGGTTTGTACATAGCGGGAAAGTGCGTTATTCGTGATCAATAGGAGAGTGGGTGACGGCAAAGTGGCGCATGAGCGTGTGATAGGCCACGTCGTCGGTAAGCGTGTCGGGGAAGTCGGTGCGGAAGTGTCCGCCGCGGCTTTCCTCGCGCTCCAGCGCGCCGCGTGCTATCATCAGCGCCGTGGAGAATCGGAAGGCCAGGCGCCGTGCCGCCAGCATGTGCTTGCCTTGTTCGGTGAGTTGGCTGAGTTCCTGGTGGATACGTTTCACGGCCACGGAGATTTCGTCCTTGGTGCGCAGGATGCCCACATTGCTCATCATGAGTTTGCGCAGGCTTTCCTGCAAGGGGTTGCCCTCGTTTTGCTCCCAGCGTTCCTCCTCTTGGCGTGGCATGAGCGCCGGCAGGACGAGCTGTCGTGCGGCTTCTGTCACGGCGTTGTCGTCGGTGGCGGTGGCCACGATGTTGCTGCGAATGTCGTCGGCGATGCGTTTGCCAAACACCAGACACTCTATCAGCGAGTTGGAAGCCAGTCGGTTGGCACCCATCACTCCGGTGGAAGCCACTTCTCCCACGGCGTAGAGCCCCTTCACATCGGTGCGTCCCCACTCGTTGGTGTACACGCCGCCCACGGTGTAGTGGGCGCTGGGGGCGATGTCGATGCCCCGGGTGAAATCGATGCCCACCCGTTGGCAATAGGCGTGTATGGTGGGGAATCGCTTGAGCAGGTGAGCCGAGTCGATATGTGCGGTGGAGAGGTACACGTGGTCGGATTGTTCCTCTTTCATCTTCAGGAAGATGGAACGCGCCACGATGTCGCGCGGCGCCAGTTCGGCCTGGGCATGGATGGGCACCATGAAGCGTCGGCCCTGGCTGTCGAGCAGGTGTGCCCCCTCGCCCCTGACGGCCTCGCTGATGAGGAAGGCCGAGCCATCGGGCTCCACATGTGCGGTGGGGTGGAACTGGATGAACTCCATGTCGCGCAAGGTGGCGCCTGCTTCATGGGCGATGGCCAGTCCCTCGCCCAGTGTCTTGGGTGGGTTGGTGGTGGGGGCGTAGAGCGCGCCGGCCCCGCCGGTGGCCAGCACCACGGCCTGGGCAAGCAGCAGTTCGTTGGCCCAGCGCTCGGTGTTGTGCACGATGGCCCCATGGCACACGCCGTGGGTGACAAAGAGCCCCACCAGCGAATTGCCGGGCAGGATAGTGATGTTGGGAGTGTGCTCCACCGTTTGGATGAGGAAGGTGGTGACCATGCGTCCGGTGGCGTCGCCGCCGGCATGCAGGATGCGGTTGTGGTGATGCCCGCCTTCCAGCCCCAGCAGCACCTTTCCGTCGGGTGTGTGGTCAAAGTCCATGCCCATCGACGCCAGCTCGTTGATGCGCTCCGAGGCCTCGTCGGTGAGGATGCGCACCGTGGCGGGGTCACACAGTCCGCGGCCCGCCACAATAGTATCGCGGAAATGTTCCTCAAAGGTGTCTTCGGCGTCCATCACGGCCGCCATGCCGCCCTGGGCATAATAGGAATTGCTCATGCTCAGCGTATCGGTGGTGATGAGCGCCACCGAGCCCTGGTGCGACAGGTGGTAGGCTGTGTAGAGTCCGGCCAGGCCGCCGCCCACCACGATGAAGTTATATCTTTTAAAATCACTCATAGTCAATGCTGATTATTGGTGTTGAAACACTGCAAAGGTAATCTTTTTAATTAACGTGGCGGTGTTTTTTTCGTTTTTTTGTGGCAAAGAGTTGCATCATAAAACAAATTGGCCTACATTTGTGGAGGAAAACTATTTTTTACATGCACTGTTAACCCAATTCAATACGATTATGAAACGACTGATTCTTGTTACCCTGCTCATAGCCCTGGTGGGAACGTCGGCATGGGCTAAGAAAACCTACCGTGTGACCAATGCGGTTGAATTTATGAAGGCGTTGGGCAGCAATCGCACCGTTGTGGTGGCGGCCGGCACCACCATCAACCTGAGCGATGTCCTTTCCAACAGCGATTTGTTTGAGTCGGCAGGTCTTCGCTATATGGACGGCTCCACTTCTTATCAAATGGCCAACTATGAAGGCTCTGAGAAGAACATGAAATTCAGTGTCGATATCTATGACGGGCATGAGCTGTTGCTCTATGGCATGAGCAAACTTACCCTGCGCGGCGAGGATGCCGGCAGCAAAATCGTGGTGGAACCTCGCTACGCCAATGTGATAAATTTCATCCGGTGTGAAGACATTACCATCGACAACCTTGTCATCGGCCACACCGAGGAAGGTTTCTGCACCGGCGGCGTGCTGGTGATGAATAGGTGCAATCAGGTGAAGATTGACCACTGCGACCTGTATGGCTGCGGCATAGAGGGAATCAATGCCGAGCAGGTGACCAATCTGCAGGTGAGCAACACCTGGATACATGACTGCAGTTACGACATCCTCACGCTTTCACTGGTGACCACCGCCACCTTCACCCACTGCGACTTCACCCATTGCCGGGATTTCCCGCTGGTGAACGTGGGGGCGATGTGCGCGGCCATTTCCTTTGATGACTGCATGTTTGCCAACAACACCGGCACCCTTTTCTCGCTGAATTCGCGGGTGGTGATGCGCAACTGCGTGATTCGGCACGACCTTGACAACACCTTCACCGACAATGCGGCTGATTTACTTTCCGAAACCGATTGCCGCTGGTTTGAAAACACCGGCGATGTAACCCATCGTGAGTCGGTTGGCCCGGTGAACAAGAAATAACCGGGGAGCGC